>Ga0194135_10002784_pt1 | contig 10653 bp, 4 predicted proteins | sample LitLau_LLRF_2013_FD_134024 | JGI IMG/M metagenome (GOLD analysis project Ga0194135, IMG submission 134024) | Freshwater sediment microbial communities in response to fracking from North America - Little Laurel Run_MetaG_LLRF_2013 (version 2) | ecosystem: Environmental > Aquatic > Freshwater >... | reverse complement strand
TTTGATTCGATTTGGGTTTCATTTTTGATTGGTTTGATTTGGTTGATTTGTTCAAGGATTTTTGTTTGATGTGTTGATTCATTGGCTTCCTCAAGAAAATTAACCGTGGAAGCTTTGTTAGATAAAAAATTATTCAAATGAATTGGTTCTAGTTTGAAAACTTTGTTTTTCCATCTTATTTCCTCTTTATCAAAAAACATATCCACTTTTTGGAATTTACAAAAATCTAATCCTAATAATAAATCAAAAGCCAATGAAGGAACCACATACACATTAAAACATATTTTTAAACAATCATTCACCTCAATATTAACTTTAGTCCATTTATCTACTTCAATTGGTACCGGTCCTATGCCTTTTAAATTCATTTTCCATCCTAGGACTATTTCATTTGATACAAAAGTTGGATTTATCAGGGAGACTGAACTGCCACAATCGATTATTATGATTCCGTTAATGTTATTGATTTTTCCTTGTAACCTCACTAATCCGACACTTCCTATTATTAATGTGTACTCTCTCGGATTCATTGGACAAAGAGAATTTTCAAATGATATTTGTTTATGATGGGTATTCAGTTGTTCAACTGTGGTGGAGCAATTGCGATCGTTCCATTTGGAAACTGTTGGTTTCCAGGAAAGCGCTGGTATGGATTGGGGAATCGCTGCTGTTGATATTGAAAAGAAGGAAATCTCATTTGTTGGTGTTGGAAATTGTTCCGAATAATATTGTTCCGCGGAGCTCCAGTATACATGCGGGGGCTCCGCGTGGGACCGTTTCCCGCCCTGCAAACGGAAGTTGCATGGTTTTGGCTATTATGGTTAATGCAAAAAACTTTAGACCAGCAATTTTTCCAATGATGATTCGGTTTTCCACACTTCGTGCATCTCATCTCCTGGTCGTATTGAGGAGTTTGTCTTTGCGAGTTTTGAGTGAAATTAAAATCGCGCTGCTGTTGCTTTCGTGTATCGTCTTTTTGATTTTTAGCATTCTGTTTCTCAACCACCGCATTAATTAGTGCGGTTTGTTTCTCCAAAATTTTTGTGAGTTCTTGAAATTTTAGTTCTGATACTTTATCAGTAAGATCTTTGGTGGGGTTTTCGACCACTGCAGTTACAAATTCCAAATTTTCTTCCACATAAACTTTAGATTCAGAAATCTTTCTCGATTTCTGAACTAATTCGGCTACTGTTTTTATACCCATAGGGTGAAGCTTTTTTAGATATGTGGGAAGCAAGGCCCTAATGATTTTGTCCACTTTGTCCTCTTCTGACATATTTGGATCATAGTCATTGCATAGATCCATATATGTGTAAATGAATTGATCAACTTTTTCTCCCAGTTGCTGCTTTCTTTCCTGTAGCTTTTTCTCTGCCGTTCTTTTATTTGCTACTGTTTGGAAAGCTTCTTGGAGAGCTATTGTCAATTCGGACCAAGTTACCGTTGGCTCCGTTTCCTCTGGTTTCGGACCATTTTTATGTTTTTCTGACCTTTCCTTTCGCCAATTCAAGTACCATAAAGAGGCGCTTGAAGTGAGATAGGAAGGGAGTTGTTGTACTTTAATTTCTGAAGTCCAGCCATTAGAATTTGCAACAACTTCGAATTGTTGTAAATATTTGTAGGGATCGTCGTTGGGATTAAATTTACTTGGAACAACTCCAACTTTAGTCGGTTTGTTCGACATTTTTTGTTCTGAATGGATTTACAAGTTCAAATTTGGTTTACATCCGTTTGAATTCATGGCTAACCATGATATGAATATCAGAAAAGATGTTATAGCCAAGAGAAAAATAATAAGGGCTATTGCTTCAATTATTTGTAAGTTACTGATTTTGGTATTTAATTCTTCTTGCGGCATCATGGGAAAGAAATTCAAGAAAGCGTGTCGCTGGAATAATAGTGAAAAGTTTTGTAAGAGAAGATTGATCTGTTTTCTTTAAAGTTTTAAAATAAATTCTGCTTATTCCAATTGAAGAAAATTTTGTGGACAATAAGAATTTAGTTGTTGTTCTAGGAAAGTTTCCATTAGGAATATTATTTAAATGTTTTATTGTCAGGGTTCGGACAAAAAGCTTTGTTGTTACGTAGGGATATTTAAAATCATCCGTTTCTTTGTTTAGCATGAAAAATTTAGAAACGTTTTTTAGAATTTCGTTTCTCCTGTTGACTCTTAAGTTATACTGGAAATGAACAATGTTTTGGATATTTCCTTTTGATTTGGAACAAGAAATATCTAGACTCAATAGGTCGTCAAAATTTAAAAATGATACTATGCATATCATACAATCTTCATTGAGATTCTTCATTTTTTAAAAAAACATCTTTAGCATCTTTAAATTGGGTTTACTCCAAAGTGAAGAAAATACATAGTAAATAATGATAGATAGCAAAGCTAAAAAGATTAAAACGATTAGAATTTTAGACATACCTTGGTTTAAGAATTTGAAGATATTTTTCTTTCTAGAATTTCACTTTAAATTAAGTTCACTTTACTTTTGGAAGTTCTTAATTTTTGAGAGTCCGAGGAGCGGCTAATCGGCACCAATGTTACTTTGTTATATACTTTGTAATCTTCCCGTATCTCCTCATACACGACTCTCCAAAATGAACAAGTGAAAGCCGATAAACCGTCAATAGATTTTCTTATTGGTCTCTCTTTATTGCTTTTAAACTTGAAGGGGATTGGGATCTTTACCTACCAGACCAATGGTAATGGTCCGGTTTCGCTCATAGGAAGAGGGCAATGGAAATGTCCCCAACCGAGTGATCCTTTTCCAGTTGCGTCAGTCCCTTTTATAATTTCGGGACCTGACCCTTCTTAACACTTTTTACGAAGAATTCTTAAAATTTAAACAAGTTCTTATGAACACAAAAAGTCATAAAATGACCTAACCTAGCTTAACCCTTATAAAAGAAAAGGTTCTCAGAAAGAAGAGATGAAGGGGAACAGTTTTCCCTTTCTTTGATTTTAAGAGTTTTATCTAATTCTCCACTTATATTTTTAGTGTAACATATATTTTAGTGTAACATACATCTGCCCTTCAAGAAATTTATGTCCTCATAAATCTATTATTCTTTAAAGGATTTCTATTTACATTAAGTAGTATAAAGTATAGCTTATATGTAAATTCTTTTCCATGGTTGTGCCCTGGAATGAATATTAATAATTTTTATATGAAGTTTTTTATCGCCTCATTTACAAATATTTCAAAAGGTGGAAGGCTTCTATTCTTTACTTCGCTAACATTATTTTCCAAGACCTTAGAGTTAATAGGTGAGAGGAGTGTATTTGGACAAGGTGAATGGAAGTCGTTTTTTTCGGTGTAGGGAGTGTTCGTTATGGCAGATAGTACATCGTTAAAGTCTTCTTCATTTAAATTTAACTCTGGTAAATCATCTCCTGTTAAATCTATTTCAGGAATTGACAGGTCTTCTTCCTCGGAATTAGAGAATATGTGTCTTAATTGAATCCGTCTTTTTTGTTTTTTCTTATTTTTTTCTTTTTTGGATTTTTTAGCTTTTTTTTCCTTTCTTTTTTTTTTTGATTCTTTTGTCGATTTTTTGTGAGCTTTTCCAGAAACTATATAAGGATCTATCTCCATTGAATGATTTCTACTAGGTGTTACGTAAGGAGCGATCTCCATTGAATTATCCTCAATGGGAGTAACATACGGAACAATCTCCATTGAATGAAATGTCATTGTCTCTACTCTATTTTCTTTCGGTGACTTTTGTAAAAAGGAGAAAGTAGTTATTGGAGTTTGAAAATCTATTTTAGTTTTAGAATCATAGTATTCCTTAACTAATTTTTTTCTTGGTTGCAGTGTTGACAGGGTTGATAAATTGATTGGAATTGTTTGCTCCGGGGTTGTTACTTTGTTGATTTCATTTGGTGGTTGATTGAGAGAGGGATCGGGTGATTGTTCCTCTGATTGTAGAAATCGAATCGCTTCCGAGAGGGATTGTAGGGGAAGCGGAGCATCGCTAGGGATCATATATGGAGGACGGGGTTGTGTGAAGATCGTCAGAGAATCTTCAAATGTGAGTCCATACAGAGCTAACATCTCTGGATTATTAGAGTATTTCTTAAAATAAAATTCTTTTTCAGAATCATTTCTGAAAGTTTTACCGTATGGTGTAAATTTCTTATCTACGACAGGATTTTTGATCATTGAGGCTGGCAGGTGCCTCATTTGGTAATAGTCTTTTTTACTAAAACAGTTTGAGATGAAGGGAGTATTTCCTGTGGTTTTGGTTGCAGGTAGAAAAGAGTGTATAGTAGTAGTACTATTATTTTTAGGGATAACTACGGAGCATGTCTCCTCGTTAAATTCTAATTCTGTATCTAAAGTATTATAACTCTTGATGTTAGGATCAATACTGCTAGCATAGTTTAACAGTTTGTCTAAACGTGCTTCCTTAATTAAATTATCTTTCTTCTTTTTACAAAGATCAGAAATTCTTTTATGATTCAATTTTCTTTCCTTGTTGGGTAAATATTTTTTTGAACTCATTTCATTCATAGTCTGCTGTTTGAATTTGCCCCATTTTGCAGCTTTTAGCTTCTTTCTTGCTCTGCATCCTTTTCCTTTACCCATTGTTTCTGCTGAATATAAAATAATTTCTTAAATATATTAATATTATGTATTCTAGTAGGTTGCAAAGCAAGAAAGAATTTTAAACTTGGAGCTTCTTTAGTTCATCTGTCGGATAGATTTCTTTTGTGAACTTTGTGTCTGTAATTTCATTTGGTGATGTTTGAACTTGTTTTGAGCGTACGTTCTTAACATACATGTATCTAGGACGTGGTTTGATAATTGGTTTTCTTGCCAATCTTTTTGCTTTCACCCGTTTTATTTTGTCAATTGAAATTGAGTTGACAGGTTCAAACATTTCCAATGATACGTAATCCGGTTCTGGTTGTCTACGACGAATTGTCGTTCTGTAAGAGTTTTTGTTTTTCATTTTGCTCATGATTTTGTTTCTGTTTAAATAGCAAAATTTAAACAGAATGCTTGCTAAGAAAATTGTGATTAAACCCAGACAGATAGAAGCTAAGAAGTTTTGGAATGGGGTTAATAAAAATTCTCTGAGCAATTTCACTGATTGCTGTTGTGCCGGAGAAAGTGTGATTCCCTTTGAATGAGCCTCAATAATACTCTCCAAGCGGCCGAGTCGGTTAAGCTCTTTCAAAAGGCCAACTATGGTATCAGCGCCTGAAATTTCTTCTACACCGTAAATTCCGGGAGATGAGAATGACAGTTCAGGCATATTGGCAATTTTTGATTCATCATAGGCAGATGGTAAAATCGGAATATCTTCTATCACCGATCTATTGGTCAAATGGAGAGTTGCGTTCCCGTATTCAAAATAAAATATTGGCGCAGGGCAAGCCACAAAAGTTGGTGCGTCTATAATTTCGTGCGTTATCCCTGAAATGTATCCTTTTATTCTATCCGTGCCTTTGATAAATTCTACGGGCCATTCTAGGATGCATTCCGATTGTGGGAGTAACATGTAATCATAGATTTCCTCACATTTAAAGACTTGAATTAAATCTCCATTGGAAGAAGCTCTATAACTCGGACTTCTCATAAGCGTGCGAATTAAAACACTCGGTTGACCTCCTGCCGCGAGCATGCGTAATAATTCCAAATGAGACTGATGTGCTTTGCAAACGTCTCTATGAACCATTTGTATTCCCCAGTGGAAGTTTTTCTCCACTACTTCCAATAAGTATGATAATTTGGCATTGACTTGGCTGGCTGGCATCATTTTCGGCAATTCCGCATTTGTTTCTCCTTTAATAATTGTACCATTTTTAAACACCTCATGGTCTCTTTTGTAGCGGACATTCATTTTCACTCTTGTTCTTATGTCAGCTGTAAATGCGATGTCGTTTTTAACTGAGTTATTGAATTGGGAGAAAAATATGCCTTGAGCACTTGATCCCAAATTCAAACCACATACATTCTTAGCTGTAATTTTTTCGATAACTAGTTCCGGTGTGGGGCATGAGAGTCTGTCGTCGGTTAATAAGCAAAGAGTCGTTTCGCCTTCTCGCAATCTACAAAGATTTGCATCTCCTGGCATCCAGGTGAGAATTCCGAAATCCGTTTGGCAAACTCCTTTTCTGTACTTACATTGTTCAGTCACTTTAGCATTTGTTATTATGAAATCATCGGAGTCAGCTACTGATATTTGAAGTGAAACCATATAGTAATTTGTGATGTAACTTGTATATGTTGACATCCAATGAAAATCTATTTTTAATTTATGATTTGTACCGAATAAACCATCTTTCAACCGCTCAATAGGTTCATTTGATGGAGTCCTGTGTGTTTTGACCATGTCTTTGCATTCTTTTTCCGACAATGGTGTTCTTAATTTTTTGTAGTCGTCTTTGTATTGAGTCCCAAAGAAATTAGTGAAAGTATTAATTTCTTCTCTTTCTTTAAAACATTCGTATCCTTCCAAAGTATGTTTTGTAATGTCAGTCCACCAGAGTGTAATTTCCACTAATTTGGATGGTTTTTCTGTCGAGACTAAAGGACATGTAATGGGAGGTGGCAAACGCCATGGGATACCTGCTGTCCAGCTTTTACAATAATATAATGGAGAGGTTTTTGTGTCCAAGACTGTAAATAGTTCGCGAATTGTATTGTCAGTCATTTCTGCGGTAATAGTTAGACAGAAGGAAAAGAGAATTAAAAGGTTAAAATTATTCATTTTGACTTAAAGTTTTACTTCGAAATCTCTCATCCAAAGAGGCTTGAATTTAACTCTTCTTGATTTTCGTGGAGTTGAGTCAGGCTTTTGATTTGTTATTTTTTCTGTTTCTTCATCCGAGGAATCCGAATCGTCAAATATAATACCCGATTCCGCATAGAATTCTTTAAGATCTGCAAAAGTTTCATAAAGAGTACCTAAGGTAAAATTTTCTTTGCCTACGTTATACAGAATTGTTTGCAATAGTTTTGTTAAAGAAGGATAAAGAAATACTATCGATTTTTTATAAGTTATAAGCTTGATAATAAATTCAATGAAATTTTTTCCAATAAAACCAAGAAGTTTTCCTTTAAATATTTCTGAGAATAATTGAATGTCCTTCATAGTAATTTTCTTTGGGAAAATGTAGAAATGGACATTTTGAAATTTTTCAGAAGTGAGAACTTGCATAATTTCAGTTTCTTTGAATCGTTTAAATATAGAAAGTATCAGTTTATCTTTTGCTGTGATTACGATGTTAGATATTTTATTGTTCTCTATCCATTGAACTAAACCACTGATACTTAAAATTTCTTCCTCCAGTATAATTTCCAAGGGTAAATAGTTTATTTTAAATGGTCCTTTGACCTCCTCTCGTACTATTTGAGTATTCAAATCAGCTTTTCTGTAGATTTTTTCTGTATTATTTAAATCGTGCTGTAAGTTATCTTTTGGAACATAGAATTCTTCCGGTTCTTCCGTTATTATTTCCCAAGACATGATTTTTCTCATGCGAAAGACGTGACCTTTTATAATTCTGTTTGTCTTGGTACATTTTAATTTATAATTCAAATCATTTAGTTTTTCGATGATTTCATAGTCACCCAAATAGTATGGTATAAATTTCATGTAATTCCTTTGATTTTTCTTACCACGTTTGGGATATTTCAATTTAACGTGATCACCAACTTTAAATTCTACAGTTTTTCTATGTTGATCTTCCCTTTCTTTGTATCTTCTTTGCTCTTTTTCCAGCCTTTCTTTCACGCGTGCTCGTAATTCACTAATATCAGTCTTTGTATTTAATACGCCTGGTGTTGAGAATTCGTATGGAAAAGTCGGCTCTCTATTATACATTACGCGAAATGGAGTTTCTCCCGTACTTTCTTGAGAGGTGGAATTATAAGCGAATTGGATCTGGGGAAGATATTGATCCCAATCAGTGTGGTAGGAATTAACAAAGTGAGACAACATTTTATTCATTGTTTGATGGAGTCGTTCACTTAATCCATTTCCTGCACTGTTATATGGCGTAATGAATAGTTGTTTCACATTGTACATTTTTGCATGTAGTTTGAGCAGATCACTTATATATGCTCCTCCATTATCTGATAAAAGGAATTTTGGTGTTGAGAATCTACAAAATATTTGATCATTTAAAAACTTTACCACTTCTTCTGCTGATTGATTTGGAATTGCTCTCATCTCTGCCCATTTTGAATAATGGTCTATACAGTTAATTATGTAATTATTTTGATTATCGCTGGTTACATAAGGACCACATATGTCTGTGCTACATAACTCGAAAACGGTTGTCGGCACTTCAATTGGTCTTAGAAGTCCAAAGCGCTTTTCATGAGATACTTTGTTACTCAAGCAGGAATCACAGGCTTTAATAAAACTTGCCAAATCACCACTCATCGTCTTCCAAAAATAGCGCAGCGATAAAGTCTCATAACATCTTGTATATCCCAGATGACCAGAAATTGGAATACTATGTATCAATTTAAGTAGCTCATATCTCATGATTTTTGGCACTACAATTCTCGGATAACCGAATTTGATATTGTATAAGATGTTGTTTTTTACGGAGTAATCTGATTTTTGAGATAGATTTTCGATAATTGAAATACACTCAGCATCTGCCAATTGTAACGGAGGTAAAAGATCTTCAGACAAATGAAAAACTGTTGATATTAATTTAGTTTCATCAAATTTTTCAGGTAATGGGAGTCTTGATAATGCATCAGCCAGTTTATTAGATGCTGAAGCTTTATAAATTATTTTATAATCATGTTGTTGTAAAAGGAGAGCCCACTTGGCCAATTTGCCAGAAGATTCGTTTTTTGCAAATTTTATGCCTTCGATTGGCTTATGATCTGTGTATATTTCAAAATACCTGCCATCTATGTATGGATGGTAAGCTTCAAGGGCATGAAGAATTGCCAAATACTCGCGTTCTGTGGTTGAATATAGCATTTGATGTTTATTCAATGTCCGAGAAGAATATGCAATCACTCTTTCAGACCCAGAATCGTTAGGTTGAGTCATGGAAACTCCGATGCCAAATCCAGATGCATCTGTCCAAATATGTATTGGTCGTTTAGGATCAAAATGAGCTAAAATTGGAGGTTCTAATAATGCTTGTTTTAACTCTTTGAACGATTTTTCTTGATCTTCTCCCCATTCAAATTTTACCTTACCCGTAAGCATTGTCAAAGCTTTGGATTTATGGGAATATTTATGAATAAATTTTCGAAAAAATCCTACAGCTCCTAGGAATTGTTGGACTTCGCGTACGTTTTTTGGAGTTTTCATTTCCGAAATTGCTTTTGTTTGATCCGGATTAACTTCTACGCCGTCCTTTGAAACTATATACCCTAATATTTTTACTTTCTTTCTTAAAAAATGACATTTTGAGATTCCCAGTTTAATTCCAAACTTTCTGAATCTCTGAAATGACAATTCCATATCTCCAACATGGTCTTCTATTTTCTTATTGGCCAGAAGAATATCATCTACAAAATTCAATACGTTTTTCCACAATAAGCCACACAGAATGATGGACATGCATCTTGAGAATGCTGCCGTGCCGTTTACTACCCCAAATGGCAATCTTGTGAACTCATATTGGCCGATTCTGGATACGAAACTAGTCAATTGAATACTGGATTCTTCCATTGGTAATGTCCAAAACCCTTTTCCGACATCTAAGGTGCTAATTTTATCGGCTCTCTCTGCAATCCAGTCTAGTATTGATTGGATATGCGGAAGAGGATAGGCGTCTTTTTGAGTTACTTTATTGAGTAATCTGTAATCTAAACAGAATCGGTGAGAGCCAGGTGCTCCAGTTTTATGTCCATTCCGTACGATAACTACAGGAAATCCCCAAGGAGAATGTGATGGTCTTATTATTCCTAATTTCTCAAGTTCTTCTATTTTTTGTTGTTCAAATTCCTCCAAATCGGGAGCTTTACGGTATGGGCTTTTCTTAATTGGCTTTGCTCCTTCAATTAATGTTATTTTGTATTCGTAACAGTTAACCTTTCCAATCTCTCCCGGTTTCCCAAATACGTCAGAATATTTCTTAAAAAGATTTTCTAATAACTTTCTTTCCACCGGATCTGCATTTGGGTCAATACGATCACAAATTGATTTAAAATGTTCCTTATCAAATTCAAGTTGAGGGTCTTCTTCTTTTAGTATTTCTGATACGTTGTATACTTCTTCACATACAGGTAAATCATCTAGATTGGTGAGTTCTCCTAATAAATCTCCTTTTGATATTTTAACTGTATGTAAATTGATATTGAAAATTGGTAAATAAATTATTCCTTCACTATGTATTCGTCTGAGCAGATAAGAAGGCATCCATAATCCTAACTTAAGTAAATTTTCATTCATTCCGATTATATTAAATTCTGTCAAAGGCTTAAAGAAACTAATGCCTATTCTTCTCACTGTGTTTGGAGGAATCTTGCAACTGTATAAAGCTTTGATCATTGAGTTTGATTGATTTGTGATTTCTTTTTCAATTCTTTGAGTTTGATTGCTCATTTTGATTTGATTGATAATTTCATTCTTTGATTCTTCGTTTGATATTGAATTGATATTTGTATCATTGGGTACCAGCCCATGCGCATTGATTTCTTTAAGTACTGATTT
>Ga0194135_10002783_pt1 | contig 10654 bp, 11 predicted proteins | sample LitLau_LLRF_2013_FD_134024 | JGI IMG/M metagenome (GOLD analysis project Ga0194135, IMG submission 134024) | Freshwater sediment microbial communities in response to fracking from North America - Little Laurel Run_MetaG_LLRF_2013 (version 2) | ecosystem: Environmental > Aquatic > Freshwater >... | reverse complement strand
TGAATCTGTTAATAGTCAATTACGAAAAGTTATCAGAAATAAAAAAGTTTTTCCTAATGATATGGCAGTTTTCAAAATATTTTATTTAGCAATTGAAAATATAACAAAAAAATGAACAATGCCCATTCAAAATTGAAATACAGCAATTGCAAGTTTTATCATAAAATGAGCCTCTGATAAACAAATAATTTTAAGCAAAAAAACAATCTTATGACATTGGTGGCAATGTTTTATCTTTTAAAGTTAAAATTAAATTATGTTCACCAATTGGTATATCTAAATTTGTTGTTGGAACTGTAATAGAACTTCCATCTAATTGAGCACTTGCAACTAGTTTTTCTTTGATATCTATTTTTTGTGCAGAATTATAAACTATACCATTATATAAATTTCCCAAATAATTTGGTTTATTTATTTTTAATAAAGAATCAATAATTAATAAGCCACTTTTTTCAGTTCCTAAATATATTTTTCCATCAGGAGTAACATTAACAACAATATAATGGTCTATTTGATATATTTTATTAAATATAATCCCATCATCACTTTTGTATATTTTTCCATTATCAAAACCAATTACAATTAAATTTGAATTAGATGCTATACTTCTAATTTCTTCATTAGGCAATCCTTTTACTTGTTCAAATGTAATCCCATCAGTAGACTTATAAATTCCACTTTTTTGACTACCTAAATATATTGTTCCATTTAAAGTAATATGGATTTTTTTAATAACAAAATCATTAGGCAGTCCTTTTACTTGTTCAAATGTAATTCCATCAGTACTTTTTCATAATCCCTTGTTTTCCATACCAACATAAATTATTTTACCAAACGTTGATATATCTTCTACATCATTGGGGACTGTGTTGATTGATTCAAATGTAATCCCATCAGTACTTTTATATAAAAAACCTAAATCCTTTACATAAACATTCCCAATGGAGTCGGTCACAATACTTGATGTATACAAACCAACAAATGATGTTTTAATAAAATTAACACCATCAGTACTTTTTCATAAACCGCTTTTTTGAGTACCTACATAAACTGTTTTATCAAATGTTGCAATTGCTGAAACATCATTAGGTAATGCTTTTACTTGTTCAAATGTAATCCCATCATAACTTTTTCATAATCCTTTTTTATAAGTTCCTAAATATATTGTTCCATTAGAACTTATTACGTTTGATGAAATATTTGAATTATCATCAATTGTTGGAATTTTATTAATAAATGGATTTACATCTTTTTTATTTATTATACTAATGTCTTTATTATTTCTTTGATTTGATTTAAAACCATGACTTACAATACTATTTGTAAACAGTGGTTTTAAATTACTTGCACTTGTACCTAATAATGCACTAAGAGTTATTGTAGTTAGTAATTTTTTCATATTATTTGTTCTCCTTTAATTGTGTTAATTTTAATTCTTCTCTACGTTTTCTTCTACGAGACCTAATTTGGTCTTTATGTGTTATTGCATATAATCTTTTTCTTTGTGCTTCTTTTTCTTTGAAATTAATATCCTCATTACGTAATCTATAATATATTCTGTTTTTTACATTTTTTGTGATTTATACTCGGGGTTTTTCATAATATGCTTTTACTCTTTCTGCTATTTTTTTTATTTTTTTCATAATATTGTTTTCTATAATCAGATATTTTTTCTTTATTTGCTTCATAGTATGCTTTTTGTTTTTCAGTCATTTTTAACTCCTTAGTGTATATTCATTTTTTTAAAATAATTTAGATTGACAATATCTTTATGTTTTTCACATGGCTGGAAATTCATTTTTTCTAAATCATCAGAAATTCAAAAAGTTGGTGCACATTCATCACATTTAAATAGTTCTGCTATTCGGGCTTCTTCTTTTGTCATGAACAATCACTCCTTTTTAGGTATATGTCTTTAAAACGCTCGTATTTGCTGTTTTTAGCGAAGTTTTGATTTTAATTACCATCAATATTGTCTAGAAGCAATTGTGTTTGCATATCGTTTAAAGATTGGCATTTATTAGCATTCTGTTTTGTATGATTATCAGTATTGCTTTTGTCTTTTTTGGTTCAAGTAAACTCATAATTTTTTACCTTACCATTTTCTTTGATTTTTTTAAAAAAAACATTTATATTAGAAATTTTATTTATTTCATTTATTGCTTTTTTTATAGTTTCACGTTCAAAATCAAATCGTCTAAACTTACCATTATAAGCATAATCATCAATAGACAAACCAAATAATTCTTTTAAATCTTTCGTTGTTATATATCTTTGATTTATTTTTTTACTTTCATCAGTTCAACTACACAATCATTTGTATAAAGTCAAACTATGTTTTGACTTTAATTTTAGAACACTATCTAGATTTACTTTTGTATAATCTCTAACTAATTGTTCTAAATAAGGCATAAAATCAGGATTTAGTTTTACAAAAAAATATGATTCTTTTTTATATCATTCGACATTATAAATAACTACACCTACTGATGTTTTAATTTCATCATCAATTTCAATAACACTTTTATTAATTAAATTTTTTAACAATTTGTTGTAATTTCTATATTTGTCATCACCTTTTAAATTTAATTTTTTAAAAAAATCTATTTTTTCAATTTTAAAAGTTGTTGGGTTTTTTTCATAAGGTTTAATTTGACTAAAAATCAAATGTAAAACTTTTTGTTCTTCTAGTGAAAATTTACAATATTTTCTTGCTAATTCATTTGCATAATATATAGTTAAACTATTAAATTTGGTTTCTTTTTTATCAACTAAACTATTTGACATAAATTTATCCCTTAGAGTTTTTATTTTATTTCATTTTATCATATATTTTATTAAGTACGATATTTATTATAGTAACTCGTACTTTGACTGCGGTGTAACTCGTACTTTGACTGCGGTGTAACTCGTACTTTGACTGCGGTGTAACTCGTACTTTGACTGCGGTGTAACTCGTACCATGAATGAATATATAATGAATATATAATGAATTAATTAATGAAGTAAAAATATAAATTATTTGTCATTAAATATTTCAATGTGGTGTTGTTCTAACTTTCAGTTATATTCTTTTATTTGTTCATCAACGAATTTTTTCATGTTTTCATTAGGTACAAGTCATAGGATTTCTTTTCCATTTTGTAAACCTCTATAATAAGTGTCAAGTTTACTTTCAAATCGGTCTTTATTTTTTCTTGTTCTTTCAAGCTCAATAATAATTTCCTTGTCTTTGTAGTGAACTAGCAAATCAGGATATCCTTTTTCTCTTGGACTTTCCGTTTTTAGTTCTCTTTCGGTTTGATAGGAAATGATATCATTTTGTTGAGATAGTCATTTAATAAGTAAATCTTGGTGAGCTAGTTCGTTATAGTTAATTTTTATGCTTTTACTTTTTTTACCAAGTTTATAATTACCTAATGATGAAAGAATATAAATATTTTTTCTAGTTAATTGGTCAACTTTTAATAATTTCTTTTTAACTAATTCTCGTATTGAATCATCAACAGTAAAATAATTTTTGTTTAACAATAATGCAATTTGATAAATATTTAGATATCCTCAACGATTTATTAGTTCTAATATTTTTACTTGTTCCATTGTTATTTCACCTCCTAGCGGTTAAAGTGATAACTTTTTGCAAAAGTTTTCTTTTTGGGAAGCGTTTTTCAAACGCGGACTTTTTCTTTTGTAAAAGAAAAAGTCTTTTTATCTTGCTCCTACCCGTAACATCTGACCTCACTCGCTCAGAAGTTTACGTTGGGGGAGTGAGGTCAGATGTTTTAAAGGTTGATAAATCCTTTAAAGGGTGGGAGAAAATCAATCAGTAAATCCCAAAAATGTTTTTTGTTTTCTTAGGGGTTATTATTAATAATAATTTTGCCTATATAGTGGACTGAATTTTCTAAAATTATCTTGCAATATGCTTGTCCAACTTTCAATTTCTTTAAATCATTTGGGTGAACAATGTATTCTTCAACTTCTCTTATTGAACCCTTAGAACTTTTTTTATTTTTGATATCATATTGCTTAGTAATTTTTTCAACTGTTCTTGTTCCAAAACTTTTGGCTAGATATTCAGCACTATTTGGGTCTTTAACATTATGTGCAATGATGTTAGCTGTGTTTCCAAAAATAGTGTCTGTTAAATCTTTATTATCGGTTTTTAAATCATTAATTGTTTGAAAACATAAAAAGCATTGATAGTTAAAGCTTCGAGTCTTATTAATTAAATTGATAATAGTATCACTTGCAAAAACATTAAATTCATCTAGCACTAAATTAATGTGTTGATTTCGTGGTTTTATAGAAGCAAATTCTTTTAAATCTTGAATAAGTAATTTACCCATGTTAGTTGCAAGTTGCGGATAACTTAAACTGTCTAATGAAAATAAAATTATTTTATGATTGTTAACAATCTCAGTTAAATTATTTTCTATGCCAATACTATTGTTTAATTGTTCAGCATAAACACTTAATCTATTTAACAATCCATTAATTTCCTCTTGGATAAATTCAGCAACATAAATATATTTTGGATTTGTTTTGTCAATAAGTTTCTTTAAATTATTTATTGGAAAATATTTAATGATATTTGATAAATTAATTTCTATTTTTTTATTTATCAAACTTTCAATTAAAATTAATAAATAATTGTGTGCCATTGCTTGATAATGTGGTTCAGAAAAATCAAATAAACTCATAATCTTATCTGCTAAAATGACAAAGTTATTTGAAGCAAAAGGATTGTATTGATTTTCACCATTTATGGTTCAAATAAAAGCATTATTATCAATAGTTTTAACTTTGTTTATTAAGTCACTGTCACCTTTTCCGTCAATTATAATCACAGTTTGGTTTAATTTATATACAAGTTGATTTATTATTGATAATGCTGTTGTACTTTTACCTGAACCAGTAGCACCAATAAGCAATGTATGTTGGTTTAGTTTTGATTTAACTAAACCAACTTTTTTATTTAGATTTATTAAATTTGTAGAACCTAGTTTTTTAAATTCTTTAATTTGAGATTTTGTTTCACTGTTTACTTTTGAATTTTTGGGATTTCATTTTTCAAAATTTATATAAAAATAATAAAATAGACACCCCATAAAAATTAAAAAACTAACACCAAATGAAGTTTCTGTAACTCAGCTTTCAAAAATGCTTGCAAATCAATTTTTGAAATTGACACTTGGATAATAATATCAAGCATATAATATTGCACCAATGAAAGCTACTGCCATTCATAATGCAAGAAAAATCAAAATTCATATCATTGCAAAAATTCAAATTTTATGAAAAATATTTTCTTGTCACTTGTCTTTTATTCAATTTATCATCATTCTTCTTCCTTTCAAAATTTTATTTATTTATTAAATCTTTTGCAGTTAAAGGTTTATTTTCAATTTGAGATTCAGTAATTTTTTCAACAAAATTTTCTATGGTTCCAATAGGAATACCGCATGAAATTGCTTTTGCTAAATATTTCACTTTCTGTTTTTGAAACCTATGTTTTTCATTTCATTGTGTACTTCTTTCTGATGATTTTTTTGTAGTTTCTACTTTTATAAATTTTCAACATATTTCACAAAATTTATCTCAATGTTTGTATTGACCTTCGCAAAAATCACAAGTTGTTTCTAAATATGGCTCTTTGCATTCTTGTTTACATCAAAAGCAGTTTTCACCAATTAATAAACAAAATGTATTCATATTTTTTATTTTCATAATGTTTTGCACTCCTTTTTAGATATATGCCTTTAAATCGCTCGTATTTGCTGTTTTTAGCGATTATTTAATTTTGAATATAAGACCATTAATTAGGTCTTAGTTATGCGACTTTTTTTATGTATTTCCTACAATTTGCACTTCATCATTAATTTGTAAGATTTGAATTGGTAATTGTTCTTGTTTTGAGATTTTAAATCAAAACTTACCCTGACTTGCTTTTGCAATATAAGTTTTAATAGCTTCACTAAGTCCACCAGATTGTTTGTACATATCATTCAAATTATTTAAATCATTTGGTTGCATGCCACCAACTAACGTATATTGAACATTGTTGATAATGCCAGTAAATTTCTTTTTAACATTTTCACTACCAGTAAAATCAGCAATGTTTTGTGTTGCAATAATTAATGAACTTTTGCATTTTCTAATACGTTTCATTGTATGAAATAAAAAGTCTAGGGCAACGCTGTTATTTTCATTTGCAAGTAAGTGTGCTTCATCAACAGCAATAATAATTCGTTTTCAATCTTTTTCTTGTTTATTTTCGTTGTATGACTGAACTGCTGAAAGTTCAATTCCTAGCATTCGTAAAATCAACATCATTTGTAAATTAATTATTTTTTTATTGCTATTTTCAAAAAGTTCTCTTAAATCAAAACAAACTATATTTGCTTTGTTTCATTGAAATTTAGTATGGCCATTTCAATATTTAGCATAGGTACCTTGTGTTAGAGCTGTTAGCTTAGATTTTAAATTATCTAACTTTAAAATATTTGCTGATGATTTTTCATCTTTAATTTTTTGACAAATCAAATTATATAAATCAATAAATGTTGGATAATCTGTTGCTTTTAACTTTTCAAAATCAGTACTTGGTAAAATGTTTTTTTTAAAATATAATTCTTTAATTAATTCTATTAATAGACTTGTAGTTATGTCATCATCATTTAAATTTGGATATAACATAACAAAAAACGATTCTAATAATGATAGTTGGCTATTAAAGGTATCTGCATTATCATGGCTATCATCTAGTTTATAAATTTCTAATGGGTTTATAATATTACCTTTGGCACCTGAACCATTAACTATTTGTCCATTTAAATAGTTAGTCAAATTACTAAATTCACGTTCAGGGTCTAAAATAAATATTTTTCTATTATTTTGATATGCTTGATTTAAAATAATTTTTTTAGTAGTAAATGATTTACCACTTCCGCTTTCTCCTAAAATTAACAAATTATGATTTATTCTTTGTGAGTTCTTTTTAAATAAATCTCAAATAACCGGTTTTCCGGAATTAGTTTCAGCAAGTAAAAATCCTTTTTCATCTTTAAGTGGCATATCAGGAATTGGAAAACTTGTTGCAAAAGTATCACAAGTCATTTCAATTTCAACCTCTTTTGAAATAAATTTTGTTCAATAATAAATTTCTATAAGAGCTTGTTGTTGTAAAAATAATAAATTATTATATTTTCAGTTCATCGTATTGGCTAAATCATTTAATTGTCTTTTAGCATTATTTAATGTTGTTTTATTGCCATAAGCAATAATAAAGATTGAAGTATCTTTTAAAACATCAACATCATCAATAACTGCTTGTTGTTGTTCTAAAAAAGCATTATAGAATTGTTCTGATTCACTTTTTTGACTTGTAGTTAAAGCATATTGTTCATTAGTTTTGATTTTATTTAAAGCATTATCTAATTGTTTTTTTGCTTTTAATTTATTAATAGGATTTAAATTAATACAAATATTTACATTACTTAAATTAAATAACTTATTTAATCAAAAATAATTTATTTGTTTTGGCAAATCATTAATAGCTCATACAAATCCTTTTTCATTTCTTCCTTGAAAATTTGAACAATTAGTTTTTATAGTTTCGTTATTAAATGTAAAATCAGTTCAAATATTATTGATTTTTTCTTGTGATAACTTTTTTATATTTAAACTACTAAATGAACTATTTGCTATTAATGATTGTAGTTGTGACAATGTTCTTTCTTTGTTATCACTACAAAAAAGAATATAAACAGTTGGTGTAGTTAATAATTTGGTTTCTTGAATTGATTCTAATTGTTCAATTTGTAAATCAATTAAATAATTATTTTCATCATTGTTTTTCTTTAATTTTTGATTTTTTAAATTATTAATTTGTTCTTCAAAATCATAATTTTGATTTGTTTTTATAATTTTACATGACATTGTTATTGTTCTTAATAAATCAGCAAAATCTTCAAGTACTGTTGCCTGTTGACTTTCATTTAACAATGTTAAATTTACTGTTTGTAATTCAACACCACAAATAAAAAGATTATCTTTTAAGTATTGAAAAAGCACAATATTTTTGTCATTTAATAATTCAAAATTAGGATTTAAATTTACAGTTGAACTTTTACCAATCATTGTTAAATATTTAATTGCTCGCACAATTAATTCATAAGCTCTTGTTTCATTTTTTACTTTTTGAATACAAATAAAACCAAGTGCAACTATTATCAAACTGAAAGAAAACTTTAAATAAACATTGATTGGTAATAAGAATGCTATTGAAATAGATATACTTATAAAAATTAATAATACTAATAAATCAGTTAGATTTATGCCCCTAAAAATTTGATAATGAATTTTTTTAGTGCTTTTTGGTAAATTTACTTTTTCCATTTTTATTCTCCTTTATTATCTTTTTTCATACTAATTAACAAATTATTTGTTGTTTTTCTCATAGGTTTTTTACCTAAGTTTTTGGAATCAAATCAATCACTTTTTGTTCTTTCAGTATTACTTTTAAATTGATTGTCATATCAATCTGGTTGACCATTTTCAAAATACTTATCAACATTTTTCTTTTCTAATTCACTACGTGGTTTATTTTTATATCGTGGTGTTGTACCATAAATAACATTTTGATTTGTTGCACTACCAATTATTGAATTATCAATTTCTAATTTCTTTAAAGGTTTGGTTTTTAATTGATTTTTAAATTCATTTTTTAAATTATGTGATTCATGTTTTGATGTACCTTTTGCATATTGTTGTGAACTCTTTGACTTAACTATATTTGCGAGTTTTTTAGTAGGATTTACAATTGTATGTTTACCTGCTCTTTTTAAACTACCCTTGGCTCCAAATGTTTTATATGTAGCTAACGAACCACCAATAAATCCAGCAGTTGCTAATATTGAACCAACTGTTGCTTTGGTGCTAAACTTTGCAAATTTTGCAATTCCACCACTTTGCAATCTATTTAAAACTCCATTGGTTTCACCATTTTGATTTTTACCTAACATTTTTCTTTTTCCCATAAGTAGACTTTTACCAAGACCAAACATACCAGTAGCACCTGCTTTTAAACCACTACTTGCAGCTTTCATTGTCGTTAACATACGCATTCCCTCCATAATCCCAACTGTTTGTCCAACCATAGAAGCAAATAACATTTGCGAATTATATGTAGCAACAGCACCACCAGTAATAAATAACAATTTAAATGTTGACTGACCTATTCAACTATCACTTACATCATTACCAGCGTTTAACATTAAAGGCTCTAAATTTATAAATAAAGTTAAACTTAAAACAATTCCAAGTGAAGAAATAAATCTTCCTATTACTAAATCCTTTCACAGATTTATTTTTTGCCATTTAACACCACTTGTTGCAGTTGAAAAAACAATTGGTGCAGTTATATACAATAAAAACAAATCAAAAATTCTTTGAATTAAACTTAAACCTAAGTAAAAAAATATAATCATACAAAAGAAACTACCAAGTGTACCTAAAAACAAATTGTAGTTTTCCATATCAGGATATCCTACATCATAATGTCAGTCTTGATGATTTAATCCATCAGTAAATCCTAATGCACCAACCATATTAGCTAATTTCTCACCATGAACAAATTCAGGCATAATAATGTGAATTATCGAAATAACTGTAAAATTAATTACTCAAAAAAATAAGGGAATTAAAAGTAATAACAAAATAACAATTATGCTACGATTTGCAATACCAGCAATTTCACTACGTATATTTTGATGAACCATAGCATGCAATATAACTCCTCCAGCAAATAACACAATTAACATAATTGCTATTGCTAAAAAAATAAAAAATTGTGGAGGTATATTTAAAAAATGACCATTTGTGCCAAAAATTTTATCAACAATTTTCTGACCAGATAAATAAGTTATTGCATCGCCAAGTCCATGAACAATGTATAAAGGACCTTTAATAAAAATGTTATAAAGTATTTGAAAAAAAGCGGTTTTAATTCCTAAAAAATCACTCATTACAAGCATTATTTAGTACCTTCTTTACTTTTGAATTTATTATTTAAATACACAATTTCTTTTCGACTATGAATGTTGCATAAGTACATATCAAAATTTACTGCTTCGTGTTTTGTTTTTACTACAATAGTTGGTCTTCTATGACAATAATTACATTTCATTATAGTAAACCTAGCATTCTAGCAAAAATAATGTGAGCAATAGCAGATGACATTAAAATCATTGAACAACCTAAAACACTTCAAACCATGTGTCTTAAATACTCTCCTTTGTTTTCAGGGTCACTGTGAATTTTAAAAGCATACTTGATAGTACTAAATGCTAAACCACAACCACCAATGGCATATAATATTGGCAATAATACTTCCATTAAATTGTTTAATAACTGTTGAGTTTGTGGATCAACACTTGATAATAAATTAAATATAGAAAACATCATATCTATCATTCCTTTCATTATTTGTTTTATTTTCATTTGTGATAATATATATTTGATGAGGTATGTATGTTATATATAACCCCCTTTGGTGCAATTATTTAAAAACAGAAAATAAAACGGGGTTTGTGGTTGTGTATTTCTATGTAAAATAAATCTCAATTTCATACAACAACAATTTTATTAATAT
>Ga0194135_10002782_pt1 | contig 10654 bp, 12 predicted proteins | sample LitLau_LLRF_2013_FD_134024 | JGI IMG/M metagenome (GOLD analysis project Ga0194135, IMG submission 134024) | Freshwater sediment microbial communities in response to fracking from North America - Little Laurel Run_MetaG_LLRF_2013 (version 2) | ecosystem: Environmental > Aquatic > Freshwater >... | reverse complement strand
CGATCGCCGCCACCGCCGGCAATTTCCTGCGGGCCGCGCCGATCGCGCTCGGAGTCGCTCTATGGCATCCGCAGTCCCGTACCACGAGCCTGGGTCTGGCCTACGCGGTCCTGTCCGGCGCCGTGGCTTCGGGGCTGGGCTACGTGCTCTGGTACACCGTGCTGCCTTCGCTCACCGCGATTCGTGCAGGCCTTGTCCAGCTCTCGGTACCGGTGCTCGTGGCGGCCGTGGGGCTGCTGTTTCTCGGCGAGCAGCCAAGCCTGCGTCTGGCGTTCTGCGCGATGCTCATTCTTGGCGGGCTGGGCCTCGCCATCCTGATCCGGCGGCCTGTGCCGCGCTGAGACAATTCGAAAAACACACATGGACATCAGTCTGAAAGCGCGCACCGCGCTGGTCACCGGCGGCACGGGAGCAATCGGGCGCTCGATCTGCGGCTTCCTTGGACGTGCAGGCGCACGGGTAATTGCGGTGTGCCTGCCATCCGATCTCGCTGCCGCAGACGGACTCCTGGCCCTCTGGAAGGCGCAAGCGCTCGACGTCTCGCTGGCGGCGTTCGATGTCTCCGACTACGCGCAGACCGAAGCGGCGATCGAGACACTCGAAGCCCAGTACGGCAGCATCGACATCCTCGTAAACTGCGCCGGCATCACGCGGGATGCGCCACTGAAGCGCATGACCCCCGTGCAGTGGCAGCAGGTGCTGCGCGTGAATCTCGACAGCGTGTTCAACACCTGCCGGCCGCTGGCCGAGGGTATGGCGCAGCGTGGCTGGGGGCGCATCGTCAACATATCGTCGGTCAACGGGCAGAAGGGCCAGTTCGGCCAGACCAACTACGCAGCCTCAAAGGCCGGCGTGCACGGCTTCACGATGGCGCTCGCGTGCGAGGTGGCCCGCAAGGGGGTGACGGTGAACACCGTGGCGCCGGGTTACGTCGAAAGCCCGATGATCGAAGCCGTACCCGCGGCCATCCGTTCGAAGATTCTCGACGGCATTCCGGCCGGCCGCTTCGGAGCGGCCGAAGATATCGCCGCCGCCGTGACCTTCCTGTGCACGGATCAGGCGGCGTACATCACTGGCATTCAACTTCCGGTCAATGGCGGTCTCTACATGGGTGCCTGAACTGCGATGTCTCAGGGGTGACAGAGTGGGTCGTTGCAGAGACCGTACTTCACGCCGTCGGGACAAGCTGGGACAGGGCGAACTGCTGAATCCCGCTGAATCCTGCTGAATCGACAGTACAAGCCCTGATTCGCGGGCCTTTCGTTCGTGGCACCCTCCTTGCTGCCGCTGCGCGCGCAAGGTTTTTCGACGGATGCAACGACTTATGACCGATACGACAACAAGCGTCGCGCCGAGCGAAGTGGATGCTGCGGGATTTCTGGCGGCACTCACTGCAAACGTACCGCTGGTGCTGGTCGACTACTTTGCCGATCACTGTGTCTGGTGTGATCGCCTCGAACCGATTCTTTCGGCGGTTGCGCCGCTTTATTGGAACCGCGTTCACATGGTCAAGGTCAATGTCCAGCGGTATCCACAAACGCTTCCGGACGGTGGCCTCCGTGCCACGCCCACGATTGCGTTGTATCGTCAAGGCAAGCTGGTGATGAGCAAGAGCGGCATGATGCAGCGACCCTCGCTGATCGCCTTTCTCGATCACTGGCTGGACCCGGCAAATGAAGGTCTGACAGTGGTTTGAGCATCGACGAATTCGCAGCAACAGGCGCTGGCATGACCGGTGTCGTCCCAAAAAAAGCTGGAGGAGATTGACGTGAACGGCATTCGTTTCCTGCGGCGCGGAATGAAGGTTCTGCCTGCGCTGCTGATATCTGCGCTGCTTCCCGTTTCGGCTCAGGGCGCGGATGGAGAAAGCATCCGCATCGGCGTGCTTCAATTCGGCGCGGTTTCCTGGACGCTCGACGCGATGAGTCACCTCGGCTTCGACCGGGCGCATGGCGTCAAGGTCGAAGTCGTGCCGATGGCCGCGAGCAATGCCGCGCAGATTGCGCTTCAGGGTGGCGCGGTGGACATGATCACCTCGGACTGGCTCTGGGTTGCGCGCAACCGCGGCGAGGGTCGTGCCTATCAGTTCGCGTCGAATTCCACGTCGCTCGGGGCGCTGTACGCAAAGGCCGATTCCGGCGTGAACACGCTGGCCGATCTCAAGGGCAAGGAATTCGGTGTGGCAGGCTCGCCGGTAGACAAGAGCTGGCTGCTGCTGCAGGCGTACGCCAAGAAGCAGCAGCAGCTCGACCTCGCGAAGGATGCCAAGCCGAGTTTCGCGGCACCGCCCGCACTGAACGAACTGCTGTTGCGCGGCAAGCTCGCCGCCGTACTGAACTTCTGGCCTTACGGCGCGCGCCTGCACGCGGCCGGCATGAAGACCGTCATCGACATGCGCGACGTGCTGGCTGGGCTCGGTGTGGACAGGCCGGTCGCGATGGTTGGCTGGGTGTTTCAGGAGAAATGGGCACAGGCCAACAAGGGTTTGCTCGACAATTTTCTCGCGGCATCGGCCGAGACCAACAACGTGCTTCGGAACAATGATGCGGAGTGGACGCGTTTACGGCCCCTGATGAAAGCCGACGCCGACGTCGATTTCCTTGCCTTGCGCGATGCCTATCGCGAAGGCGTGGTTCCATCCGAACTGCACATCGATGTTCCGGTCATGCGCAAGCTCTACGCGCTGCTGGCGGCTGAAGGCGGCGAAGACCTGGTCGGCAAGGCGAGGGAACTGGATGCGGGCAGCTTCTATCTCGACGGAGCGGCGAAGCCCTGATGATGGGGCAGGACTCCAGGACGGATGTCTCCGCGAGACTGATCCGAGGCCTGTCGCTGCTGCTGGTGCTTCTGTGCTGGCAACTTCTGGCGTGGAAGGTGGCTGATCCCTTGCTGCCTTCGCCAATCGCTGTCGTTCAGAGTCTCGTGCATCACCTGCGCGAAGGCGAGCTCTTGCATCACCTTCTGAAAACACTCATGCGGGTGACCGCGGCCTTCGTGATCGCGATGGTCATTGGCGTAGCCGTGGGTCTGTGGATGGGCCGCAGCCGGACTGCAAATCTCGCGCTCGACAGTATCCTGGTCGTGATGCTGAACATGCCGGCACTGGTCACCGCGATCCTCTGCTTCATCTGGATCGGTCTCAATGAAACGGCTGCCGTGCTGGCCGTTGCCCTGAACAAGATTCCGACCACGATCACGAACATCCGCGAAGGCGCGCGCGCGCTCGATACGCAGCTGCTGCAGGTTGGCGAGGTCTACAAGGTTCCGCGCTTGCTGACATTGCGCAAGATCGTGCTGCCGCAGCTCTACCCCTACATCATGGCGTCTGCGCGTTCCGGTCTCGCCTTGATCTGGAAGATCGTGCTGGTGATCGAGTTGCTGGGCCGCAGCGATGGCGTCGGATTCAAACTCGGGACCTTTTTCCAGTTCTTTGATCTCACGAGCGTGCTCGCGTACACGGCCGCTTTCGCCGCCGTGGTCCTTGCGATCGAAGCGCTCGTGCTGCGTCCGCTGGACCGTCGCCTGAACGGCTGGCGGTCATGATTCCCTTGCAGGTATCGCTCAAGCACAAGCGCCACGAAGGTCGCGCTGCCGACACGCTGTCAGCGCTTGAATTCAAGCTTGCTGCAGGCGAATTCGCGGCCATCGTGGGGCCGAGCGGTGCCGGCAAGACCACGCTGCTGAAAATCATTGCGGGGCTGGATACGCGCTTCGAGGGCCGTATCGGCCTCGCGCCGGAGACGCGCCTTGGTTTTGTATTCCAGGAACCTCGCCTATTGCCCTGGCTCAGCGTTGCCGACAATCTTCGGCTGGTGAAGCCTGATCTTGACGACGACGCGCTGGAAGCATCGCTGCTGCGCGTCGGCCTGGCGGGGCAATCCCGCAGTTATCCGCTGAAGCTGTCGGGCGGCATGCAGCGTCGCGTTGCCTTGTTGCGGGCCTTCCTGATCCGCCCGGAACTCCTGTTGCTCGATGAGCCATTCATCTCGCTCGACGCGCCAACGGCCGAAAGTCTTTACACGCTGCTGCTGGATCTGCGGGCCGACATTCATCCCACCACCTTGCTGGTCACGCACGATCTGCGCGAAGCACTGGCGCTGTCGGATCGCATCCTGTTCGTCAGCAAGTCACCGGCGAGGGTGATTCTCGATCACTCGGTGAATCTGCCGCAGCGACGGCGGCGTGACGATGCCTGTGTTGCGCAGGCACAAGCGGCGCTGCTCGCTGAACATCCGGAGCTGCTGACCGGTCTGAGCACTGTCTCGCCGGGCGCTGCCCGAACCCTGCTGGAGTCCGTCTGACATGCCCGATGATTCCCTGACCCTCGAAGTCGACGCCGTCGCCAAATCCTACGGCGAGGTGAAGGCGCTGAACGGTCTCTCACTGAGCTTGAAGCGTGGCGAGTTCATGGCGCTGCTCGGCCCGAACGGTGCTGGCAAGTCCACCCTTTTCCAGTTGCTGAGCGGTTTGTTCGTGCCGGATTCCGGCAGCATCCGGATCTGCGGCGAAGATTTCCTCAAGCATCCGACGCGCGGTCTCGCCAAGCTCGGCATCGTGTTCCAGCAGCCGACGCTCGATCTCGATCTCGATGTCACCGGCAACCTGCGCTTTCATGCCTCGCTGCACGGGCTGGGTGCTGCAGGCCGTGTACGCATCCCGCCGCTGCTCGATCAGGTTGGTCTCGCGGCTTCGGCCAAGACCATCGTGCGAACCCTGTCGGGCGGCAATCGGCGCAAGGTTGAACTCGCGCGCGCGCTGCTGCATCAGCCTGCCTTGCTGCTCATGGATGAAGCGACCGTGGGTCTGGATCCGCAGTCGCGGGCAAGTCTGATGGCTCTGGTTCGCGGGCTTTGTCGTGATGAAGGTCTGGCCGTGCTCTGGGCTACGCATCTGGTCGACGAAGCCGAGCACGCTGATCGTGTGCTGGTCGTGCACAAGGGCAGAAAGCTCGCCGAAGGCACCCCGGCCGAGGTGACTGCTGCCGGTAAGGGCAACACCCTCGAAGATGCATTCCTGAGAATGACAGTCGCGCCGAAGCGCGAGGAGAGAGCCACATGAAAACGATGACGACGATTCGATTCAGCGTATTTGGGATGGCGCTATGCCTCGTTGCGCCGGCGGCCCTGGCCGGAAAGATCTACGTCAGCAGCGAAAAAGACAACGTGGTCACGGTCTTCGACAGCGAAACGCTGGCCCAGCAGAAAAAGATCAAGACCGATGGCAAGCCGCGCGATCTGGTGTTCTCGGCGGACAAGAAAAAACTGTACGTGGCCTGCGGCGATGGCAATGCCATCAACATCATCGATACCACGCAGGACAAGGTGGCCGGCAAGCTCAATGTCGGCGAAGACCCAGAGCGCTTTCAGTTCACGCCAGATGGCAAGACCATCTGGGCGACGAACGAGGAAACCGCGCAGGTCACGGCGGTCGACGTGGCCAGCGGCAAGAAGCTCGCGGAGATTTCGGTCGGCGAAGAACCCGAAGGTCTGTTGATAACGCCGGATGGCAAGACGGTCTATGCGACCTCGGAAGTCGCGAATACCGTGCACGTGATCGATGCCATCAAGCGCGAGCTGAAGACGACGATCTCGGTCGGCAACCGACCGCGGCGCTTTGCCTTGACGCCGGATGGCAGCGAGCTCTGGGTGAGCAATGAACTCAGCGGCTCGGTATCGCTGATCGACACCCGGAGCAACACGGTGACGGGTGACATCAAGTTTCAGCCGAAGGGCTTCCGCGTTGAGGACGTGACGCCGGTCGGCATCATCATGAGCAAGGACGGCAGCACGGCGTACGTGACGCTGGGCCGCGCGAATCACATCGCGAGAGTCGATGTGAAGACGCATACGGTCAAGGACTATCTGCTCACGGGCGGACGTCCCTGGGGCATTGCGCTGAGCGCGGACAACAAGACGCTGTACGTGACCAACGGCACGTCGGACGACATGGCGGTCGTCGATACCGAGAGCTTCAAGATCCGCACGTCCGTTCCGGCCGGGCGCTCGCCATACACGGCGGCGGTGCTCGAATGATGAAGCGATTTGCAGTGAGTCTGCTGATGGCATGCACGCTGGCATTGGCATTGGCATTGGCATTTCCTGCAGTCGCGGCGCGAAAGCCGGCACAGACTCCGCCAGACAAGGCCGCCAGCGTCGCATCCGTGGATGCTGCTTTCAAGATCGGTTATCTCGAATGGAGCGCGGACCCGCGTTACGACGAGGAACGTGTGAAGGCGCAGTACCCGCTGCAGCCCTGGGGACGGCCAGGCAGCGGAGCGGAGCAGGCGATCAAGGAAACGGCCTTCTCCGGCGCTGCGCTGAAGCTGAAATTCGTGCTCGACAAGCGCAGCGGTGCTGACGCTGCGGAGCTGAGCGATGCGATCAAACAGATGGTGGCGGACGGGGTGCACTACTTCATCATCGACGCCAGTGCAGAGATCGTTGCCGACGTGGCCAGGCGCACGGCGAGTCTGCCGATCGCCTTGCTGAATATTTCCGCTCCAGAAGATTCTCTACGCGGTGTGGACTGCCAGAGCCGTCTGCTCCATGTGATTCCAAGCTACTCGATGTTGACCGACTCACTCGCCCAGTATCTGGTGCTGCGACGCTGGATCAATGTCCTGGTACTTCGCGGACCGAATTCCGGTGACCTGGAGATGGCGAATGCCTGGGCGCGTTCCTCCAAGCGCTTTGGCCTGAAAATCGTCGATACCAAGCCGTTCAAGCTGGGTCAGGATCCTCGCGAGCGCGAGCTGAACAATCTCCAACTGATCACCGGCAGCAAGGACTATGACGCGGTCTTCGTCGCGGATGCCGACGGCGAGTTCGCGCGCGGCGTGCCGTATCAAACCGCGAAGCCGCGGCCCGTGGTTGGGGCTGCAGGTCTGGTTGCCGATGGCTGGCACTGGTCCTGGGAACGCGATGGTGCGCGACAGCTCAACAATCGCCTGATCAAGGCGGCGGGGCGGCAGGTAACGTCCTACGACTGGGCAGCGTGGATGGCGGTGAAGAGCGTGGTCGAGGCGGTCGTTCGCAGCGGTTCGCCAGACTTCGCGAAGAGCTACGCGATGCTGCGAGGACCGGATATCGTGCTCGACGGTTTCAAGGGCTTCCGCATGGGTTACCGGCCCTGGGATGGACAGCTGCGCCAGCCGATCCTGCTGAACACCGGCAACTGGGCCATCGCGCTCGCACCCGTAGAGGGCTTCGTCGATGCCGCGAACAATCTCGACACGCTTGGCGTCGATGCCAAGGAAACAGCTTGCAAGACCGGAGCTTTGAAATGAATTTCGGCCACGCGCTGGAAGCGGCTTGGGCCATCAGCTTTCGCGAACTCCGCAAGTTCATGCAGCAGCGCTCGCGCTTGCTCTCGGCACTGGTCCGGCCATTGTTATGGTTGATCGTCTTTGCGACCGGTTTCCGTAGCCTGTTCGGCATCGCGCCGCTGCCGCCGTACGACAGCTTCATCGAATACCCTGTGTATGTCGCACCGGGCTTGCTTGGCATGGTGCTGCTGTTCAACGGTATTCAATCCAGCCTCGCGATGGTCTATGACCGCGAGATGGGCATGATGCGGCTGCTGCTCACCGCACCGCTGAATCGCGCTTACCTTCTAGCTTGCAAGCTGGTCGCGGGGACGGTGCTGTCCCTAGTACAGGCCTATGCGTTCCTGATCGTCGCCGCCGTGATGGGGGTTGACCTGCCCCTGATCGGCTGGCTCTATGCGTTTCCAGCGTTGCTGCTCGGTGGACTGATGCTCGGCGCGCTCGGCCTGCTGCTCAGCGTGTACATCAAGCAGATCGAGAATTTCGCGAGCACGATGAATTTCGTGATCTTCCCGATGTTCTTCATGTCGTCAGCCCTGTATCCGCTGTGGAAGCTCAAGGAGTCCGGTGCGATCTGGCTTTACGACGTGGCCAGCGTGAATCCGTTCACCCATGCGGTCGAGCTGGTTCGCTTTGCCATGTATGGGCAGTTCAACGAAGTGTCGTTTGCCGTTGTTGCCGGAACGCTCGCGGTTTTCTACATCGGCGCCGTGTTCGGCTACGACCCGCAACGTGGCATGGTCAAAAAGCGCCCGCAGGCAGCGGGCTGACCGCGCTTCAAAAAGAAAGCCCCGCAGCACTTTCGAGCTGCGGGGCATTTACGCGCGAGCGTTGTTCAGGCGCTCAGCATTGTCGTCTTAGTCGTGACCACGATCGTGGTCACGACCTGGTCCGTGATCATCGTCATGATGATCGTGGTCGCGCCCCGGTCCATGATCGTCATGACCGTGACCATGCTGCTCTCGATAGTGCGGTGCATAAGTGTTGTTGTACCAGTCGTCCTTCACAAAGTAGACCGGCTGGCCGCAGGCATTGTAGCGACCGCAGTAGCGCTTCCAGTTCCTCTGGTGTTCCGGCGGAACGCGCAGGTAAACCGGCTGCCCAACGACCTGAGGACGCTGGATGATGACCGGCTGGTCGTATACGACTTCGGGACGCGGTGCGTCACCGAGATCGATGCGACCGAAGAAGCCAGGCTCGCCGATGTTGACCGAAACGCCAACGCCTGCGAACGCAGGTGCGGCAATGGTGGCAAGCAGTGCAATGACCAATATCTTTTTCATGGAACAAGTCCTTTGTAGTTTTTCGGGGAACATCGCTTCAAATCGTCGAGCGCCTGAACTGGCGATCGACTTCTTATCCAGATTGACGATGGGGGCCTGAACGAATCCTTAACTTCAGCTGTCTGCTCAGAACTTCAACAGAGGCCGTCAACGTGAGCTTACTATTGCTCAGGTCCGCGATGTGGACCCCCGGATTTGATGCAAGTTCGCGGCGCGGTTCGGATGAAACTCTTCTTAACATTTGACTTGAAGGTGGAAACTTGAGCCGGTCTGAGTCGGAATACCTGCAATCTCAGACCATGGTCGATTCCGATCATCCGGCTGTTCAGAAGTTTGCGCGCGACGTGATCGGAGATGCAGCGGGGCATCGGGAGCAAGCGGTCAAGCTCTATTTTGCAGTGCGAGACCGGTTCCGCTACGACCCATACCGTTTGAGCATCACTGAGAAAGGTTTGCGCGCGAGCAATGTCATCGAGGCTGGACATGGCTGGTGCGTGCCCAAGGGTGCGCTACTCGCTGCCGCTTGCCGGGCTGTTGGAATTCCGGCGCGCGTCGGCTTCGCGGACGTTCGAAACCATCTTTCGACTGAGCGCATGCGCAAGCTCATGGGGACGGATGTCTATTACTGGCATGGCTATACGTCGGTCCTAATCGATGGAATCTGGGTCAAGGCGACGCCTGCATTCAACATCGAGCTGTGCATGCGTTTCGGTCTGGTGCCACTGGACTTCGATGGCCGCGAGGATTCGATCTATCACCCGCATGATCTGGCAGGTAACCGGCACATGGAATATCTGCGCATGCGCGGCGAATTTGCCGATGTGCCGATCACCTTGATCAAAGCGGATTTCGATCGGCACTATCCGCAGTTTTCAGGCTTGGGAGAGGCGGACTTCGATCAGGATGTTGCTCGGGAGTGTCGCCCTGATTGAACAAAAAGATGCGGGGCAGGAATGCTCCGCATCTCGAAGCCGGACCGCTCGGCGCTTTAAAGCTTGACGTCGCTGATCTGCATGACCGGCGCGATGTTCGTGTAATTCGGGACGTCTGCCAGAATTTCCTGCGCCTTGGGTCCGAAGCTGCCCTGGAATGATTCGACGGAGTCGAAGTAAAGGTGCCCCATGGCGAGATACGCGGGCTTCGCACCCGGCGTTCCACCGGCAAGGCCATGCTCTACGGCGATCTGCTTGAGGGCTGCGCCGCACTTGTCCTGAACCATCGGCATATGCGACTTGACGTAGTAGTCCATATCGAACTTGGCATCGGAACCGTTGGGATAAAACACGCTGACTTTGATCATGGGTTTCTCGGGTTGGAGGAGCTACTTGGTGGTGGCAAGGTCGGCCAGTTTGACCGTGTGTTGAACGGAATTCTTCGGGTTGCGGAAGATCATCGGCGTTTCGATCGTCGCGCTGCCTGCCGATGAAATAGCTTCATCGACCAGTCCGCGCAGCGGCGACTTGTCGCAGACCGGGTCGGCATTCGCTGCATCTCCGGTGAACTGAAAAGCCTGACAGCGACAGCCGCCGAAATCCTTTTCCTTCTCGGGGCAGGAGCGGCAGGGCTCCTTCATCCAGTCATCGCCGCGATACTTGTTGAAGGCATCGGACTGCTGCCAGATGTCCTTCACGCTCATGCTCTGAACATTCGGGAAATCCAGGCCCGGGAGTTGCCGCGCGGCATGGCAGGGAAGGGCGGTGCCGTCAGGAGTGACGAGCAGGAACACCGAGCCCCAGCCGTTCATGCAGGGCTTGGGGCGGTTCTCGTAGTAGTCCGGTACCACGAAGTAGATATCCATCCTGCCCTTGAGGCGCGCCTGATATTCGTTGGCCACGGCTTCGGCTTCGCGGACCTGTTCGAGGGTCGGCAGCAGGCGGTCGCGATTCAACAGCGCCCAGCCGTAGTACTGCGTGGTGGCAAGTTCCACGTAGTCGGCTTCGAGATCGATGGCCAGGTCGAGCATCTCGCGCAGGCGGTGCAGGTTGTCCCGGTGCAGCACGAAGCACAGCACCATCGGGAAACCGGCCGCCTTCACCGCACGCGCCAT
>Ga0194135_10002781_pt1 | contig 10654 bp, 2 predicted proteins | sample LitLau_LLRF_2013_FD_134024 | JGI IMG/M metagenome (GOLD analysis project Ga0194135, IMG submission 134024) | Freshwater sediment microbial communities in response to fracking from North America - Little Laurel Run_MetaG_LLRF_2013 (version 2) | ecosystem: Environmental > Aquatic > Freshwater >... | reverse complement strand
TATATATATATGTCCTCCTTCCTTCTTGCCAGTTGTTCACTCATTCAATTCCAAATTACTCGCACACACTTTCTCTCCTGAGGAAATAACCTAGGAGGACTAGGAGTAGAAACATTTTGCTTTTTGAATGGCCTTAAAAGACCCCTCCGAGTTTTGCGCTAAATCGTAGCTTCCTCCGAGTAATTGTACTCCTGAGTGTTGTTCAGGAATGGGAGGAGTCCATTTTGTCACCAAATGAGCTGTAAATGGGTGTATTGGCAAGTGATTTATTGGTGACAAGAGATTATTTACAACCAAGCGCTATGCCTACCTATATATTGTATATCATTTGCCTTCCTTTGTTTGATTCCTGCTTCCTGTACTGAAACGAACTCTAAACGAAAGTATGTAGTAGCTTGAGTTTATCTCGTAGTATAAAAACATACAACATAGTTATTATTGATTTACACTTGAGAGAAAGCTTTCTGTCAAGAATGAAAAGGAGCTGCATGCGTATATATATATAGAGTTGTTGTATCGACATACACTCGAATATAGAAGTAGAGAGAGAAAGTTGAAGGACGGCATTGCTTCAATGATTTACACAGACCGATCAAGTTTATTCCTTTGACCGGTGAAAACTTTTTCATTCGCTGACCACTTGTCAGTTACTTTTAGAGTGGAGCATTTTTACATTTCTAAAGAAAGGAATTTAGGACACGAGGTGACGGACAGACGCCTAGGGAATTCCAATATAAATGTGGAGTGCAAATTGAAAATCCATTTTTGTAAATTATAGACACGTGCCTGCTAACATGACGAAGCTATGATGAGTCGGAAATCATAATCTTTGGTAATAAAGCCATACCCTAGCAATTTTTCACGTATTACGTCATGTGTCCAACTGGCTCATCCCAAGCTAGGCATTTGATGGAAAGACGACGACGACGACACAGTTAAAACACACGGAAACGAGTGTATATAACTCTTACTCACGTACTTCATTTACTTTGCATGTTGTTCTGAGGGCTCAGTTGTTGTTGGAAAGCATTTATCACTATTATACATAAATGGTATATGAACAGAGAGAAGGTTTCCTTCTTCGAATGGCTGGCTGTTGAGTGAACACTTCATGATGCATATCTCCTCTGTGAAATATTCACTTTCGAAAAGGATGATATGTGACTTTCCCCCGTGACCCATTCCTTACACACACACACACACACACACACACACACACAAATAGCTTGAAAGTCAGTCGGACCTTTCAATGTTTCACTTGTCTTGTAGGTGGTTTATAAAGTGTAAAGTGTGGTAGCTGTGTGTGTGTGGGTGTGGTCACAGTGGGAGCTGTAAGAAACTTCTTCTCCAGGCGGGTGTCGCCAGACACAGGAATTCTACAAAATGTGGAATGAATTAATTTGCATAAAAAATTGCTCTGGGTTAGCATATTGATGGCTTTCATTTGTCTCGTTCATCTCTAGTTTAGCTAGTTTACGTGTGTGCGATTGTGAGTGTGTGTGCAGATTCTGAGAGATGTAAATTCTTAAAAGTTGGCTGCTAACTCTGCTGCTGGTCTTGACATAAACCCCAGCAGATCTAAATGTAGCATACCGCGTATACTTATTGTAAGCTACCTTTTACTTTCGAAACTTCTTTCTTAAATGGGCCTTTACAATATATACAACAAGTTTGTAGACGCGAGTGAGTAAAGTTTGTGTTTCTCAGGAATGGACATTGTGACAAGGAAAAAGGTCTGAAGTTTGGTTGTGTGAGACTTTCTCCGACGGTGAGTCTCACTTTGCAGAATGGGAACGAAAATGGACAAGGCTCATTTGTCATGTGCTTTCTCTGACAGGTCTCAGTCATTCCTCCTTGTCAGCGATCATTTTCATAATGACGCTCATTATTTCTCTTTCACATTCCTCCGTTGTCTGTTACATGTACCAAAGTCCATTACTCAAATTAATATCCGACACTAAAGGGCCGTTATATACATGCTGCCTTACTTCTCCCTCAGGTGCATACGCAAAGAAGCAAAAGCATATTGATTTTATTTGATTGATTGATTACTCTACTCATTCCTCTCTTATTCGTCGCAGTTTACCAAACCTAACTTAACGCAAATTACCGTTTGATAACTCTCCTACTAATTCATGCCAAAAGTCTGTGTTTCCGTAAACCATTTTGTTATCTGTGTGTAGCTTTCATGAATGCGCCTTTCAAGAGATAACCAAGTCAAAACTTTGCCAAAAATTTCTCGTATGGTATCTACACAATGGAAACTTATATACACACTGCTTAAGCGAGAATAGAGAAAGCCTTGTGTTTCGCGTGTCGTCTCAAATTACACTTATCTCAGGTGGCTTTCACGTCCATGTGAATTCAGCCAAGCTGTGAAAATGTTCACGTCAATGCGGTGTTGGTCTTCGTCAGTCTGCATTCTTATCGAAATCGAGTGCAAGGTGGGCATTTCAATGAAACGCGAAACCTTCCAGGTGCTCCTTCACATAACTTTAATGACATACCAATGAGCAGGACTCTCCCTTCATGTAGCAAAAGATGAACGTAGCAAGTAATTACCAATGAGGGTCACGTTCTTTCGTTCTCTTTCCTTAAAGAATCCGTACAAGATGAGACCATTCCCTGAGACATCGTCATGACTTGACTATATAGTATCTGTCAACTAGTACATATATAAGCCTTATAAGTCTCAGCCTGTAATGTGGAGTCATGTCAATTGTGCAAAGTGATTTTATATTGAATCTTATATCTATTTCAGTTATCGGAGACTTGCGGGCTGAGCATTTCTGAGCTGGAGGCGATGGCAGCCCGTCAAGCCCGACAGTTGGAGACTCAGGAGCAATTGCTCGCAGCAAAAGCGCAGCGTCTACGCTTCCTAAAGTCGAGTGGGGAAGCAGAAAGACTCCAACGCTTACGGGAGAAAGTCGCCTCGCAAGAAGAACGGCTTAGGAAGCTAAGAGCCTTAAGAGGAAAAGTCCAATCCACTCGAAATGGAAACTCCGTCCTTAGTAAGTTGTTTTGGCTCTCAAATTCCAATCGATTTCTCATTATGCATTCAAAATAACGGGAAAAAGTTTTAATACTTCAACGAATTTTTCTCCGTAAAGGAAGACTCCGTGAGTGTGTGTAGGCCTTTCTTATATTATAGCTTGTAACGTGAGTAATAGCGAGACACATATTTTAAGTTATGTCTCAACTTCTGGCTTTACATTTTTCTCATAGGAAATCCAACGTGCGTGTATGCTGCCTGTTTTAGTGGAAATTAATTAGTTTTACGGCACAATTCCCATTTGCTTAAACTTTCATATGATCTTTAGTTTACAAAATGATGTAACTAAAAACCCGAACTACTTTCGTATTAAAACTAAAAAAGTTACTAGAGAGTTTTTGTAGACTCTTTCACAAAGTGAGCAATCAATTTTGAGAAAAATTGACTAGGAGGCTTTTAAATTAAAAGCAAGCTAGGGAGAAAGTTTTTCCCGAGTAAGCAAATCTAGCCAAGGAACCAGCAAAACTAATCATCTTCGGGAATGAGAGAAAGTTGAGGAAGTATCCAGTCCAAATGGGAACTTAATTAGGTTAAACAACAATTTGCTTCAATTTAGCTCAGCCTAATTCGTTCTAGGAAAGCGGAAGAGTTAATTGTACATTTAACTACAACTGCAAAGAGAGTTGTGATCTTGAGTGTGGGGGTTTAGTTTCGTTTTTTGCTTACAACTTACTTTTTCGTTTCCTTTCTCCATCTCAATTATCCACGGTTGGGAGCTTAGTTTAATTACTTCCTCAGACTCATCCCGCGCGTCGTTCCTCTCATATTCAATTATTCTCCTTCGAGAATATCAACTTAATAATAATTAATTTTTCTTCCCATGTCCTTGAGGAGTGTGTCATGAAGACTGTTAGGCACAGCGTAGTAATGATAGCAAGTACCAGGACACAAAACTTACACTTATGAGAACGGAGAAAGTACATAATATACATTGTGGCTATCAATTATGTGCTCACCCACTTGTCCTAAAATTGCTCTCCATCCGAGCTACTACAAGAGCCTGGAGAGTGTGAATTTGTGTGTGTGCATTTTTTGATAAGCGTCAGACTTAAGTGGAGTTTCAACTGCTGATAACAATACATGGAATACGTAAATTTCCATATGCTTTCATCTGTACTATAAAGACTTCAACACTTTCATGTTAAGTAATTCAATCATTACTAGACGAAACTGAGTTCACCGTTTGGAAAGATTTTTTCGAGCCTGTCTTCCGTTTTCTAATAACAACGGGTCCTGCTGGCAAATTACATACTGTTTTCATGATGTTTTATCTCGTCCACCAAACACATAATATATGACACTCTGCGAAAGCTTGAAATCGAAGCAGTAGATATTAGTTTGAAGGTAGCATGGAAAGTATACTAAAGTAAAGTAGAAGTAGCAGTTGTAGTCCTTCCTGATTTTGTTTCTCTTGTTTTTTCATCATAGAAAAACAACGAAGTAGTACACATGGTATTTTTACATCAGAGAAAGCCTCAAGGAAGAATATAAAGTCTGGTTCCAAGTGATATGAGACAGAAAATGAAAAATACTTTTACAGTGTCACCACTCTCACGAATCATTTGTTTTTTATCAGCTCAGCTCACAAGGTTCTCTAGTTTAAAATAAAAAATATCATCTCTATAAGCTAGCAATAGAGAATTTCCGTTCACTCTCTTTAACTATGCGTGTCCATATTGCTTTTTCGTAATTCTCAAACTTCATTGGTACAAAAACTGGCCGACCACATGTTATTTTCTCTAATGCTTTAAATGAATAATACATGATTATGTTGGGAATCTCATTTCTATATGATCATACGTATCCTCGTGTATTTATAAATTGTAATTGGTTGTTCAATAATGAAGAGAACAGCAAAACAGTAACGATGAAGCAAATATTGTTTTGAAAAATGATATATCAAATTATTTTTTCAACCCACGAAAGCTCTATTTTTTGTAGTTTGTTTTATACAAAATGGAAAACTTGTTATTGCTTTTCTAGTGAGATTGGGCAAAATTAGTTTAGTTACTTTAGTTTGACTTTCTACAGAATAATGTTTGATGGGAGAAACCATTAAAAAGTCTTTTCCCATGGACATATCCAAGAAATTCAGAAATAAAAACTAATTTAAATAGCTTTTCACGTGGGCAAGTCAAATGAAAGATATATTTATTTTAGTTTTTTCCTGTTTAACAAGCCATAAAGTCGAATGTTGCTAAAAAGTTTTGTAAACGAAGAGAGTGAAGGGAGGAGGAGAGGAAACATCTCATTATAAAAGAAATGAGCTCCGCGACTGAATTTTCCTTATTGCATCAAGTGCCAAATAGTTTAGAGAGCAATTAGGTATCTCATCATCATCTGAACTTCTTATAATAATAAGATCTAAAGAGAAGTTGCAAACAGAGGAATTTCATTTGGCGTTCAACAGTGATGAATTGTATCGAAACAGGAAATTAAATTAAGAGAAAGTTTTTCTCCAGACCCGCTAACGTATATGTTATGTATATATTTGTTGACCTATGCTTTGGTCTGAATTATATAAGTTTGCATTGCGTTTAAATAAATACATATTATATATGTGTGTGTGTGTATTCGCGTATAGTGAACTTCTTCCAAAAACTCCACGAGAGAAAGTAAAGTGGAAAAGTTTTATTTTATTTGCTAGCTAATTGTGTCATGTCCCATGCAAATTCTCTGTGTTCTTTGCATGGCGTCACTAGTATAAATACATTTTCGAAACAACCACTCGTCTCAAAAGAAGTGGATGGAAGCAAAACAGACTCTCGTTCATGACATGAGGGAATTCACATTTCACAACTGCTACTTGTAACTTGAACACTTTCATTTCATTTTGAGGAAAGCGTACCTGTGGAATATGTCAAATAAATGTCTACGAGAAAAACTACACTTGAAGAACATTTTCTGTGACGAAATTCTACTCTATCTCTCTCTCTCTCTCTCCTATTACGTATACAAACTACGTGAAAGTTAGAATGGAGAAATATGAACAAATGCATTCTTTCACTCGACGCGTGTAGGAAAATAGGAAGCAGCAAACTTTCTTCCGACAAACTCTCCTCATGATACTTAAATCCAAAACTATCCTTTGAGATGCCAATTACTTAAATTCAAAAATATGGATTTTCAAGATTGAATGAATTGAATGTTTGCTTGAACAATCTCAACTGTTGCTGAAACACGAGAAAAGTTAGTTGTAGAAGAAGAAGTATTACTTATTCTTTCTATCCCAAAGAATGGTCGTTGTTCATTCGAGAAGAAGTGCAATAAGCTTTAGCGTGGCTATATATATATATATATATATATATATATACACTTGTAAGATTCCAAGAACGCAGTATAACTTGTGTAAGACAAGTCTCTAACTTTTCTCGTGGGTACCACTGAGCCTGCCACAGTGTTACCACCATTGCTATCATCACCACTCTCCCCAACCTCCCCGTATACATATACATATATATATATGTATCTGTATATGTATGTGCTACCTCAAGTAAATTAAAAGTAATGAGAGAGAGCCAAAGCCTTAAACTTTCTCAGAGGTTCATTCCCTTTGTGTATTGAAATGAAGTAATCGATAGGCATTGAGTTAGGTACTTCAACACAAGAGTATTTATTCCTTCTCCTTTTCTCCTTGAAGAATTCGAGAAACATAAAACTTTCTCAGACTTTGGGAAATTCTCTGCGGAGGAAAGAAATGCAGAGGGAGAACACAATCGTAGACTGCAGAGCAGCTCCCAGAGAGTTTAAACCAGGAGGTATTTCATGATAGGAAACAGAAAATAGAAGCAGACACGCATTCTCAAGGAATTCGCATTCTAACCTCGTAATTATAAATCCAACATGAAAGTTACGTCGATGACGACGACGACGGCTCTCTTCTAATTACTCTCGATGTTTTAGACTACCAACTTTCTTGTTTATCTCACTCTCAGATTTGGGTGCGGAATTGATGAGACTTAACTCTCGAGGAAGGAAGTTCTGTATACTAGTCGTGTTACATAATTATTAGGGCAGGCTGTAATAATCTTTCCAAGTTTTCGTGATAGCTGAGATATTTATGTGTGTTTGTATACAGTGTTGTAAGAAATAACCATGATGCTCAAGATGAAGCAATCAAAATTTCAAAAACAACATAATAATATACGTCTCTTATCAAAGATTCATCCTGGGCTTTCCGTGTGTAATAGTCGGCGGGTTTTAGAAGTTAAGATGACTTTCTATCTGGAGAAGAGATGCGGGTTTAATTAGACTGGGTGTCTGACGATGACAGTATTGTGAGTCACTGCGCTCACAATAATAATAATTATCATTGAGGAAGATCACAGAGAACAAAAGGGTTAATTTAATTACTGGAGGAGCTTTGCAATTTGGAGGAATGAGGATATCATCATCATCGTACAGAGAGATGTTCTATAGGAATCGTATAGTAGTAAGACAAACTATATAAAGGAGTCTCTATATAGTACGTTTACATAACTGATCTTGGTTTCTCCGTGGCAGTGTAAATGACATGGAGTCAGTTGGAGTGAAAGAGAGAGAGAGAGAGTGATTGAAGCAGATAAGCCTACTAAAGAGAATAATGTTCGTGTGTATAGGCTGTTGAGTTCATTATGAAGACATCAAAAGCTTTATCTTTGTGTTGAGACAGAGTTTAATTTGTAATTGTACTTATATATAAAACCAACTGTCCCACATTACAGGCGCAGATCTCGAGTCTCTTCGCTCAGCGTTTAATGAGAAAGAGAAGGAGTTATCTTTGGCTGTGGCCAAAGTGGACGAGTTGACGAAACAACTGGAAGACGTACGAAAAACGGGGACCAACAATAAAGACCAGCAACCTAGTTCTGCAGCCCTCGAGTTGGAAAAGTTGAGACGAGAATTACTGGTAAGACCTCATTAATTGTGTTTTTCTCATGATAATAACTCTGATCAGGTTGCTCCAATAAGTTTCCTGTTGCACACAACAATTTCTTCCTTGGATTGCAAAGGTTGATTTCATCCTGTGTGTGTGTGTTAAGTTCAGGAATGGAAAATCGATCTTCCAGGGCATATTATATGGTGAGAGAAGGCGCGTTTTAATGACATCGCGCAGTCACCAATATCTCGTCACATGTAGCCAGGAGCGGACGAAAAAGTAATTTATTTGTACATAAGAGATGAAGTAAGCAGGGATTACAGAGACTTGTGATGCTTTTATGGATAAAAATGTTGTGTAAAAGCAAACACACACTCATCATGCAGTGCTTTTATTTATACGCGAACTATTTTCATGGGAAATGTCACGATGAGACTGTGTAACAGTGTTTAGACAAGGACGGATAGAAATGACGAGTCTTCTTCATGGACCCCACCCTTCCGTCTTCCGCTCATAAATCCCTTCCTTCTCCCTAAAATAAATCATTATGGCAGTTATGACTGAAATCACTTTGTCCGCTCCTTTGCGACACTTCTTCACTCACTTATTCATCAGCAGTATCAGTCCCCAGCCTCATTATAAATGTATGGAAGGGTGTGTAATTAAAACACGAGGTTTAAGTAATTGCCTAATTAATTAAAAGTAGAAGTATATATGATGATATGTGGAGCATGGAAAAGTGTAGTCAACATGAGTACAGAGTTTATTGTCTGTCCTGAAAAAGCACTCAGGTAAGAATAAGTTATCCTTATCGTAATCGCACTCACTCCTCGAGTTTTGAGACAGTAGGCCATGCAATAAGAAAAGACGCTATAGCACATTTGCCCATAAATCACTACATAAAATCGCATCTGCAAAACAAAACTCCCTTCTCTCTCTCTCTCTGTCTGTGTATGATTCTCATTCATCAGTATCTCACCTGTCCGTGTAACCTCAGCAGTATATAATCATTCATAACAAAGGATGATTCGAAGTTATGTGCCTCCTGCAGGGCCATATATATTGATAATCATCTCATATGCTCTGATTTAAATGACACACTAACATAACAGTGAGTAGAGTAGTAACACATTCCTCTCATCATCACCATGTGAGGTAGTATTCGTACTATTCGTAGTATATCTCCTTACATACATGCATGCAGCATAATATTATGCGTTTAGCACACACACACTCGCACGCACTGAAGGTGAGTTTTGTATGATAATAGCACAGAAGTTTCAGAAGTAACAACAACGACGATATATAGTGTTCCCCAATGCTCATCCCCATACAGAAACTAAGAATGAAGACGAGCAATGCTCGAGAAGCGTGACCTTTCACGAGATGCACAACTTGCACAAGTAAGACTAGACCTACCAAGTCAGTCTTCCACGACAATATAAGCCATTTCAACCGAGAGTGTATCACATCGATCACATACAGATTCCCCCATGAAGTTTCGCGAGGTTTCATGAAACTTTTTTCTAAAATACGAATTCATTAAAGGAATTCTGAGAAACCAACAACATAAAAGAGTTTTCATTTTCGTCCTTTAAATTAAAACATTTTGCACTTGTTTTCCTCGGAACAAAACATTTTTGAGTGTTCACAGAGAGAGAGAGAGAGCTCTCGGCTTCAGACGAGCGTTGTTCCAAAGGCATTCTCATCCTGAAGTACAACGCTGCTGCTTGTCTTTGTAATAAAAAGAACGGTACGTAAATATTCAAAAATATTCCAGTGGTGGTGGTGGCGATGGTATAGTTCCAGGGAAATTCCAACCTACTTCCTCTAAAAGTTTCCTCACTTTCTTTAACTATGTACGTATAGTACGACGTGTATGTGTGTAGGCAAACGCCTTAGCAATACTTTATATGCTCCCGTACTTTCATTCACTTGAATTCCAACCCCTTGTCATGTCACACTAAAAGGAATTCCAATACTGGAACACCATAGGACCAGTACCAGTAGCTACGCGAAGTGTGTGTAGTGTCGATCCGCATGCAAAAACCTGTTTCTCTTTATTTCGGTCTTGCAATTTAAGTCAAATCGATCTTATCGAAAGTCAATATATTTTCCAGACAAGTGACACAATCCGTCGGAAGGTTTCATCATGCCACTTTGAATTTCTGTTTTTTATCCAGATGCTTCACAATATATAAGCTCTGGCAGATCTCTCTCTCTCTCTCTCGTTGTTCCATCAGTTTTAATTGGAATTTCATGTTCACCCAGCCCTTAATTGTTTACGCACTATTATACACGATCAATAGCAATTAGAGTTTCGAATTTCCACGTCCATGTCACACACTGTCTTTTGCCCGCTTCACATTTCACAGTACATGGTGAAAGGTTTGTTTCGCCCACAAAATTGGGTGTTTTAACGTATCCTTAATTAAAACATGCTAAGCTGTAAGCCTATTGGCTTCCGTGATCACTATATGTATATGCATATGGTGTTTATAAGGCTCTTTGCAATGAAATAGCATATTGTGTTAATCATTTCTTGAATAAGAATCATTCGTACTCCTCGGGTAGTTGGGCATACAAATCAGAATCACAACCATACCCACCCACCCAGAGTAGATTACTTCCAGTCTAATTATTTACTCGTTAGGCATCCAGAGAGAGAGAGAGACTGACTGATGATGAGACAAAATTGTTTTTCGTCCAGAATAATAGAATGAATGGCAGTAATTCTTGTGAGT
>Ga0194135_10002780_pt1 | contig 10660 bp, 12 predicted proteins | sample LitLau_LLRF_2013_FD_134024 | JGI IMG/M metagenome (GOLD analysis project Ga0194135, IMG submission 134024) | Freshwater sediment microbial communities in response to fracking from North America - Little Laurel Run_MetaG_LLRF_2013 (version 2) | ecosystem: Environmental > Aquatic > Freshwater >... | reverse complement strand
CCCATTCTGTTACCATGAACAGAAGCAATCTCTCTACGCCGAGGATCCTGTTGCAAAAGAATTCGAAAATATTATAAATGAAGTCGCCGTTAGCAATTGGAAGTTGATTATGACGTCTAAAATAGGCCCTTTGTGACCTGGTCGGCATGAGCGAGGCTGTTTATAGACTGACTTTCTCCCTCCGTCCGTAAACATAAATTCATTATGAACATAAACTTACCCATTTCGATAGTTGAGTGTTTTGAGGTGAATTTCCGAGTTATTCAATTGGGCTAAGCACATAAGGAAACCTGCGAGCGGACCGTGCGTCATGTCCAACCTCTTTCCGGTGTAATCAATCCTGATTGGAACTTCTGGTGTGAATATAATTTGTCTAAAAAAACACAGCCAAACTGATGTTGAGATTGACCAAGTTCAAGAGAGGAAACTGAATTACTTACTTGAAGTAGATTGGATAGGCGGTCTTTGCGGAATCAATGGATGGATCTCTCGAGGATATTGACACGTTGTCCTCATGTATCGGAGACTCATCAAAAATTAGAAGGTTCCCTACATCCTGATTCGGGCGTTTGCTCAATTCTTCTTCCACACTGTTCCTAACCGTCATGACAGGCAAATTCTCGAGGGAGGAATGATGAGACTGAGGCTTACTCCGCTCCTCCTCGCCTGTAAAAGAGGATACATTTCATGTCACAGTCAGACGGCACACTGTACTGTCACACCTACCTTCCTCAGACTTTGGAGCGATGTCTCCAAAGAATTGGTGCACAAAGAGCAAAGCATCTTGATCAACGTTCAATCGAATCGGAAGGAGTGAAATTTTGAGACAACATTCCTCAATGGCTAGCTGAGGGTCCGGGCGTATATGCGCTGCTTTGATGACAACCTAATAAGGATTGAAAGATTGAGTATGAAATGAAACCATTAAGTACTAAACTCAGATTCACTCAACGAGTGTGCAAATTCCTTAACTAGAACTTACCATATTCGCGTGGGATTGTTTCGGTTTGGACGAAGATGAGAAGAGATAGAGCAATTTATTGTAGTTGGACGACTGGAGCCGGTCATGGATTTCCATTGTGTGGATGACAAGTACTTGGCGTGACGCCTGTTCTGCAAGTTCAGGATAAGTCTCATGTTGGAATTTCATCTAGAAGTACAAAATTAGAATCTGTTCAAGCTGTGTTTACAGCTTGTTTACTGCTGTTTACTGCTTTATGAGCCCATTAACATACGCATATTTCAATTCGATTTTACCTTCGTAAGATGGAGCTCCAGGCAAACATCATGGCGTCGACCTTTGCCGCCTTTGTTCCTCCAATGCTTCAAACTATCCGATGATGACACCTTTCGTTGGCTCGTTGGACTCTCAAAGGCTTCTCTCGCATTCTGAAAAGAAGCAATTACGGAATGATGTAAAGTCAAAAATCCAGAAAGTTCTGGTAAGACTTCTAACCTCAAAGGCCCTAGTTTTGGAAAATACGACGCCAGAATTCAAGGCATCAAGACCGATATCAATTTCCCCATACTCGACATCATGCAATTTTCCACTTTAAATAAAAAAAAAAGTACCCCAGTTTGAATGAGAACATGAAACAATGGAAGGAGCGAGAAGATAAAAAATCATGTTTTCAACTTACTTATCACAGGAATTTCGTTTAGGACTTTTCCCTTTTGTAGGAACAAAATCCTCACCACCATACAAGTGCCAAACTACCCCGACATCTTGAATGGCGTATCTCATAACTGCATTTGGGTAGTGCTTCGGTGGCTTGAGAATGTCCGTCCGTCCAATTGGAACAGTAAAGTAGTTATCAATTATGCGAATTGGTTCTTCTGTCAATACTCTTGCCACGGCCTCTCCGTTTGACTTCTGAATGAGAGAATAGGTGAAGGAATAAACATAATTGGAAAATTAAATAACAACTTATGGAGAGAGGGAAATGATACTTACCAAAATACCAACTCCAGGATCATCCTCAAGAAGGCAAAATTCTTCATAGTCGTCATCACTAGGATTGATGTCAATAGGTAGGCCGTTGGAACTCTGCATTATTGGTTCGTAATATGCTGGCAACTTCATCCTCTCACTTTCCGCACAACTCTCATTCCCTTCAGTCCCGTTGGCTTCAAAATGCAGCTCAATCGTGCCCCAGGAATTTCTCTCCGGTAACCCTCCTCCGTATTCCAATGATGATGGAAAGCTTTCGGAGCGTTCAACATTGTTCTCCGTCATTGCATCCGCCACAAGTTCGTGCAGTTGTTCCGTTTGGGAGATTGTGATCCTCTTGAAGACATCAACGGACTCCACGGTCTCAATGAGAGCAGGCTCACTGTTGTCATCCGGTATTGGAGTACAGTCTCGGCTTTCCGCCTCACTCTCACTCTGTGGCTCGGCCAAATCTCCGTCATTTGCATAGTATGTAATCAATTCCATGAGACACTTGAAGGAGTCACTGCAGGTTCTCATGTGGAGAGCATTGTTGGAAGCAGTCAACTCAACGCGTGGTGCGGTGCTGTTTCGATTCTGGCAGAGGCGAAGTGTGAGCTCGAAGAGGTCCATATCCAGAACGCAGACATAGTCAGTCTTAAGATCAACTGAATCCCGAGTTGTAGTCAGAAATAACGCAGCTTGCTCGGTTAGGAGGCATATCACAGATGTATTCGTCTGAGCTACAATGTTGCTGCTCAAACTGAAGTTTTCAATTGTTAAAATAATCCGAAGTGGTAAATTCAATGGCCTGTAAGATAGGGTTACAATAATAATTAGTTCGAGAGGTACAAGGCGTTGCTCTCCCAGTGTTCAGTTCAGTTGACTTACGAGTAATCAATTGCGCAGTTCCATAAATGTAAATGGAGTTCAGTGACAACTATTGATGGAGTGTAGCCGAAGATTGGAGCATCCACTACATCAAAGAAATCTACCAGTTGAGTAAACCAGGAACGATTTGGAAGCCAAACAGAGTGATTCAAGGTTCCATCTTTGATGCTCGCAGCTACTTTGAAGGTTTTCACATTCTTCGTTGTGTCTTTCTCAACTTTGATTGCAATGGACAGCATGTCTGAGTACTCTGATGCAGGGGATTGGGATATTGCGCTCAGGACCCCATTCTCACTGTGAAAGATCGTCTTTTTTACGTGGGCACCAAACTGTGGCGGAGTATCGGCTAATCCTCGCACCAGATCTGATCCAAAAAATCAATTAGGGAATACATTGAATCAGGCTCAGTTTTAATTTCTACAAACCAAAGTGGTAGAGTTCAGCTTGCTTGGCGTAGAGACAGACGTATCCCAAGTTCGCATTCCCATTGTAGCCGGATACAAAAAAAAGGTTTCCCTCCTCCACTTTTATACTGATTTGTCCCTTTTGTTCCGGAACGACGCCGCCAGTTGTGTTCTAAAAAAGAGAATTTGGATTTCTGTGTTGTATGTGAAGCCTCAATTTATTTAAACAATGATTCAGGCAAATGACACTGCTTAATAAATATCTTACCGTGAAAGGGGTATAAAAGGAACAGACGCCTTTCTCGAGGGCGATATTAAATGTGACTTGACTCTGACCATTCTTGGCCCTTGTTTCTGCGGTTTTCTTAAGAAAACTGCTTGGTTGATTTGGAGTGTAAAATGCTGAGATTTCTTCTTCGTCCTCTGATCCGGAAGCTGGAAACCAGAATTAAACCAATTAATAATTGCATACATATTTTTGGTGTCCCTTCCATATTTAAGTTGCGTACCTTCTTCACGGTGTCTACTGAAAATGGTCTTAAATTCTTGAAACACCGTTTCCTTCATAACATTTACAGTTTCTTTAGGGACAGAAGGTTCCCATAAAAGTAGATCCATACCGAAACTGGCAAACGAATTTTTCATTCGAATAAATGTGTAGTTATTGATTCAATCAAGTATTAAATTACGGTAATCTTACCGGTTGTACAATTCCTCAAAAATGTGCTTAGACGGCAGGGACACAGTGACACATCGGAGATTCATTTCAACTTTGTAGACCACGTCCCTAGACGCCACTTCCATGAAATTGTTCATTTCCATCCTATCCCCTGGAATTACGCTTTCATCTGCATAGGAAGGGACAAAAGCTAAACTTCAATATAGCCTTCAATATAATAATCAATCACACTATGATACAAATGAAAAATTAGAACCGTACTGTCAGACTCCGGTTCGCTTTCAGAAGTCATACATTCATGAACGACTCGTCTGGAGGTAAATGGCGACGTTTCCTTGGGCTTTTGAGGTAAAAACGCTTCCAGAGAGGACGGATCGGGATCATCGTGAATAGGATTTGAGGCGACAACTGACATCTTCTCCGGATAAATCCACACAACAATTCTAGGATAATCATTTGAAAATTAATTGAGTTGGCAGTTAGTAAAGTAAAAAAAAAACGTACCTCGGCCAATCAAATCCATTCCTTGTCATTTGCAGACTCTCTGTGTCATCATCGAACGAGGTCGCTTCGGCAATGAAAATCGGTTCCTCCTGTTGTGTCTCCTGTATATTGAAACTGACTTTAGAATCCAAATTCGAGTAAAGTCGAAATTCGACATCAGTTTACCTTGTAGTAAAGTTTCACTTCTTCACAGACAGTATCCAATTCCAGAATGTTTATACTAGAGTTGATTGTTGTAGAAAACCTGAGACCTTTCAGTTTGAACACAACAGAATCGTTTCGGACATTACGAACCCAGTACGGCATTCTTCCAAGGTCATTTGCAGGCCTCATATCCGGAATGGGGAATCTGTTTGGATTCTAGACTTTAAATATATCCCATTATATTCAACATCGTAGATTTGCTTAAGTTATACCTGAAATTAGCTACGGCAGAAGCTGCGTCCACTTTGATCATCACTATGTTCTGTGTTTCGTTTTGCATTGTACATTCCTACGGAGATCAAAACAAAACTTTAGTTAGTTAAGCTCAATTAAATCTTCGAAGACTGTCGGGCGGTTTCTATTTTCCACATACGCTGCCTTTGACATAGTCCAAACAATTTTTGCGAGTGTAGTAGTCTAGCTTCGGTTTTAACAAAGCACCGATCCGATCAAATAGTGAAATATCCACTTCCAAATTGCAGGGCTGGAGATGGATCCTAAATAGTAAAAAAAAAATGGAACTGACCTGAACTGAATCGAAACTGATTGATGAAGACTTACTTGAGCGTTGTTTTAGTTGCCTTTGGAGAGTAAGCTTTGTACTTGAAATCGATTCGGATGGATTCAACGCCAGAAAAAGGCTCCACCTCCGAGCTCCCAAATGTCAACACCTTACAAATTACAATTGTGACATTTATGTATGCAAATTTCCAATGAGATTCCTTTTATTTTGGGTTCTACCGGGATGCTTCTGTTGGCGCTTGACGCAGCAAGGGATTGTCGATCGCTAAGACATTCGGACACCTCAACTTGACCCAGTGACAGGTGTCCAGTTGAGATAAGCAAGGGTTCGGCCACAGTTGTCGCCGACAATTTTACTGGAGCTGCAGTGAGGCTGCGGAATTAAGTCAAAAATAAATCATATTCATAACTCTGACGCTGAAGGTTATTAGAATAGGAAGAGAAAATGAATTCTAACCGGATGTGATTTGAGGAGCAGGATTTGTGTAAGGTATCTCTCATGGAATCCATGTTACGCTTTCCAGTAGCGGCACTAAACAATCCTAAAGAGCTGAAAAAACTTTCCGAAAGCGTTCGCAGCTCATTTGCGCTTCCGGGATGTGCAGCTGCGGCGATATTGATGTGGTCATCGTGAAGAACAACAATAACAACGCTCGTCATAGATAGTGAAAGTGTTTTCTCCGTGTTGTAAGGAGTTTGGGACACATTAAGGCCTATAACATTAGTAGGAATGCTTTTAGTTTTTAGTATAAAAAAAAGTGATCCCCGATAACAAACAAGGTACCAATTAATTTGTTATACCTCTCGATTTTTGCGAATCTGATGGGCTTCCATGAAATCTTGAAGTACTCGCAGAGTAAATACTTTCAGCCGACGCCGACTCCCCGACGGAAGAAGCGACTGACGTGGTGGACATATTCATCAGTGTGGAGTGTACGCTACTGAACATTCCGCTTTTTGACTTGAAGGGTAGGAATTCCTCATCGCTATCATCTGGAAATCAACAAAAGGAGTTTGAGGAAGAATGAATAACAGAATAATTGTAGACACGTGACATGATGCATCAATACCAAAACTTGCAGAGGACCATCCTTGCTGCTTCTGGAGTCCAGGAAGTCCAATTCCACCTGGCTTGATTTGTTCTTGAAGTTCCTCTTCAACTCTCTTAAAATCAAACGTGTCCATTGGTTTCTCTTTCATTGATTTGAGCCAGTTATCTTTCCTAGTATGAGAAACAAATGAAATGATTTATTTAAATAATTAAATCACTTTCAATAAAAGTTCATATCTTACGCGGTTGGAGAAGATTCTGGATTGACAAGTTCGTTGACCAGTTGGGAAAGGATGTGAACTTGGGTGGGAGATAGAAATGCAATCAGAGACCCGAAATTGCAATCGACCATAAACTGAATCAAAACCATTAAATCAATCAGCGGGAAAATTAGCGAACGTAGACGGAGATTATGAAGAGAGCACATACTTGTGGTCCTGCAATAGATTCATCCTCTTTGATCCGTATTCTTACACTATGTCGACCAGCGAATTTTGCAAATTGCACAATCGTGTCCTTCGTTTCTGGATCTGTCTCCTTTCGAAGTAAAAATAATATTACCAACATTGGTCATCTTAATATTTAAAGTATTATAACAACGAACCTCATCCGAACTTGACTCTGCCTCATCACTCCCCTGATCATGGTCACCAGCGCCCCCATTCTCCATCGAATCATTCACAGGAAAAATGTCAGTGTAGCAGGTCAACCCTTCCAAAACCATTTTCTTTTCAGAGTAGGCCGTGTTGTAATTTCTGGGGTTTTCAGTTGGCTCAGCAATTTCGTCAGCATAATTCCACCTGGTAAATGTTTTATAAAGTATGCTTTGTCAGGAGCTATTGAATCCTAATCGAATTGCTCCTCTCTCTAACTTACATTTTGATTCTCAACTCAATAGCAATTCCTACACTGTCTCCCTGAGATAGAATACGCTGTACCCTGATCGTGGTATCACGAAAGCAAATTTTGCCCCTCGAAAAAACTAGAAATGCATCAATAATAATAATATCATTGAAACCAATTTTATATCGAATAAATTAAAATTGAAATCTAACCAGCGTCAATGGCTTCAGCACATTGCTCCAACCCAGGGATGGGACTGACGCCTTCCACTGGTGGTGGGGACACGCCTGCATCGTCCCCAACAGTTTGAAGGCATTCTGCAGCCAACTGAATACTCGAGGCCATACTGGTCCACATTGAATCAAGTAATGAGGAAGTGGCTTTCCGTTTCTTGGGCTGAATTGTGATGCTCATCCCAGTGACTTTAATTTCACAACTATCTTGCATCAACGTCTTCCAGGGGATTGAGAGTGAAATACATTCCAAGTGTCCATCAATGAATTCGATCGGAAGGGAATGTTCTTCAGCCAAAACATTGAGTGCCTGTTAGGAATGCAAAATAAGTAGAGCTGGATAGACAGACAACAAAGAGACTCGAGGCCAGGGCCCAAGGCCCAAACTTATTGGGGTAAATAAAACAAAGGAGAATTGATAAAAGCAAATGTAAAGGTTAAGTATACTTACGCAACAATCCAGAGACACATCTCTAACATTTCCTGTACCACTTGATATATCGATGGTAAGTTGGTCAAGGGTTAATTTCTCCTGGAGGTACTGCCCGAGGTAACGCTGGATTAAATACTTACAGATTCTTTTGTTGAAGTTTTCAGTCCAATAAGAATAGTTCCACATCTTGGTTGGACTTGGCTGAGGATCACCCTTGGGCAGACACCCTAACAGTAGTGCCCCAGCTTCCAAGTGAAGCTGGCTCTTCCTTGTGGATAAATTGTAGAGTCAGGAGCTGATTAAGTTAATTTACGACACAAATTGGAGGAACTATAAGAAAACACGGAATTAAAAAACCTAATGAAATGCAATGGAATAATATACGCGTAATTCGCAGATGACTAAGGAAAGGACCTTACTCCAAATTACACATCTTACATTATATGCATACTATGGGTGGGCATTTGATAATTTACGATCCTCTTCTAGTTTTATCGCAAAAAACACAAAGGGATAAACTACTAAATCAAAAATGCAACTCTTGAATTTCCAACATTCATTACCTGGATTACTCTTCTATCGCATCTCTCTCTAGCCCAATTCATCAGTTATCAAATTTCGATGGTACTTTCACTCGTATCTTGAGATAATCATCTAAAACTATTCATAGGACTCTGGAATTCTCGGAATACTTCCTAACTGATAAAATACTTCTTATTGAAAAAATTATTCCAGAAATAATTTTTATGTGTTTTGAATTGAATTAACTAATGAATTCAAACTCAAAGATTAAGGTAAAAAACTACTTTAAATTTTTATTATTCGGGTGCTCATTTCTAACTATCCTCTGACGTCTAACCTTCGTGGCTGTAAATAGAGTGTTTTTCTCCTACCGTGTTTATATCCCAAGGAATTTGAAAGCGCGAAAGAACAACTGATTTACGGAAACAAAAACATTCAACCTTGTTGCTCGTGCTTGCTTGCCTGCCCTGCTCGAAGTTCTCGAAGCTCGATCTGCGCAATGACCTCGACCGACATACGTTATGTACATTAAATTTTATCATTTGCGCAATGCAATTCGACGTGAGGCTGACGAGGTTGATGTTACGAATTTTACATTTTGAACAAATTATCATCACACATTCGAGAAGAAGAATTTCTTACTTTTCATTTCGAAATTACTCAAAGTTAACTCTTCACGAACAGAAACATGAGGAAACGGAGTTTCGGAACGATGACCACAATAATGTTTCTCCGCGAGCGTCAACGGCACTGAAAACAGAGTCAGAGTTGAGCGAATGGCCAACAATTGCGGCACATGTGGCAAAGGTTTTAAGTCCGCTTGGATGTGAAGCTCATCCTTTCCATGTATGTAAGCTTCTCCATTCCCGCGTATATTGGTTAGCCAACAAAATAAATTCGTCTTTCGTCGTTGACCTTGATTTATATTTTATTTCATTTCACGGTCTCTTTATAGATAGGGTGGTACAACGACGTGGCTGGCTCAACATTTCGTCTAAATTATCGAGAAAATACTTTCTGTCTTGTAATTCTCGGCGGACCAGAACTATTCGAGAGATGCGTCATTCCCTTTGTCCAATCACAGCCCAAAGAAACCTCTGGGTCTTCTGGTCCGTTGGATGAAAGTTTGAAGCGTGTATTTGAGTCGCTGTCTCAGGTTATTTTCTAATTAAACTTATCAAATTCTTATTAGAGTGTAACCACTGTCTTTCTAATATTGAAGGAACTTTGGAGAATGCATCATAGCGTGGATGCTATACACAGTTCTGACTTTGGTCCTAGTGGAAAACCCAAAGTGTTGGTCCAGACGGCGGCACACGTGGCTGGAGCTGCTGAATACTTTCATCGGGCCCAAGTCAACTCCAAGTCTACTTTCTGGCTGAATAACTCGGTATAATTTATTTATTTTTCACATCTGGATCATGATTAGCTATTTTGAAAGCAGAAGCTGTTCGGCGTAGCCATTCATCCAGAACATGGTGGCTGGTTTACCATTCTTGGAGTGATCATTCTAAAAAATTTAGTACCCTGCAATGAGAACGTTTTGCCGAAACCAGTGCGTCCACTTCACCAACTTGTAAGTATAGTTGTGGATTTAGCATTTACTTGATATCTGAAATAGAATATTTTTTTAAAGGACGAAGCAAAAATTGCTAACCTCCTGGAAGAGTTTGCTACAAATTCCAAGTCTAATATATGGCGTGATATGCTTCCGCGGAGCAAATCCACGAGATACTCCCAATATTTTATGGACTATTTAGCAACCGAACATGACAAACGGCATGGAAAATATTATGCTTACGGCTGAAATTTGTTATGATTAGTAATTTATTTTGTATAGGTGGGAATACGTCAAATCACTACTTCCCATTTTCAAGAAGCGGTGTGGTGGTGATTAGCTAGCTGCGGCCATAGTTTAGTTAGTTTCAATTTACAGTAAGGAAATCGTGTGATTGTGCTCAACAAATAGATGATTTTTGGACGTGGCCACATAAATTCAAAAGACGAATTTCCTCTTTTGTGCATGAAGTCTGGTTTTCCAATTTTCCGTTGTACACATTATATAATTTGATTTGATTTAATAAATTCATATCAATCTGACATTATTTGTGTAAAGTAGATAAAGTGAAACTATGAAAAGCAGAGAAAAGATTTGCTATTGAAGCAAACGCAGGGCTAGGGCAGAGGGTACATTAATTCTCAAATTAGGAGCAAGACAAACTTCATTAGCAAAACGAAATGTGCGTGTGTGTGGTTGCCCAACTCTCACATGCGACGGGTGGGCCGAATGAATGAGAGTAAAATGAGCGCGTAAACTGATTGATAAATTCCTCGCGTGTGTAAACGAAAGGGAAAGGAGTCGCGTGTATCGCGTTGTTGTTTTGTTTGTAAAAGTTGTAAATTCCGTAGTAGGTTAGTAAAGTGTAAATAGTAAAGTCGTAAAT
>Ga0194135_10002779_pt1 | contig 10660 bp, 11 predicted proteins | sample LitLau_LLRF_2013_FD_134024 | JGI IMG/M metagenome (GOLD analysis project Ga0194135, IMG submission 134024) | Freshwater sediment microbial communities in response to fracking from North America - Little Laurel Run_MetaG_LLRF_2013 (version 2) | ecosystem: Environmental > Aquatic > Freshwater >... | reverse complement strand
TTTCGAAATATATACAGCAATCCTCAAATAGAATCTAACTTACCATGAGAATGAAAAATGTTTTAGCTTTCTGCTTGTCTGTAAGTGGCCAGATTGACAGAAGGTCATTTCGTTTCCTGCAGAAAACTCGTGTAAAAAGAAGAACTACGGACGGCACCAAGACTCCTTGAAATCTCCAGACGGATATCATAACTGGTGAATACTTGTCTTTCAACAGCTTCACTAGCAAAGCTGCCAAAGAGTATAGAAGGCCTGACAGAAGAGTTAAAATGAACCCGAGATATTTCCTGAGACCATTTGTTACGTCTGTTTCATTAGCTAGTGGGGAGGTTTTGTGAGAAGATATAGACTCTATCGAGATCAATGATGATTGCGATTTCGACTGGCTGATGCACTCCTGAGACATACGTCGTACAACAGGTGCGACTTCTACTACCACTTCTTCTATTTCACGGTGTTCTCCTGGGACTACTGTGGACGGATTTACATTCATTTTTGCAATGTTTTAACTGTAATTGATGGAAACACTAATAGTGGGGTAACTGGAGAAAATCAATTGTTCAATTGAGTTGTAGCTCAAATATCTATATTGTTTATTACTGTACAAAACTAACACGTCATAAAATCATTTAACCCTATTGGTTACTAAAAGTAATAAAATTTCGAGAGACAGCACAGGATGAAATTGGGATTGATCTCTCCGAAAACTCAGAATGAAAGGATAACGGCCTAAGCCTTAAAAGTAATTTCCAGTGTACGTGTCTTCATTACGAGAATTATACTGATGCTCGGTTCGGTTTGAGATTTGACGAAATCGATAATTTTCAATTAGCAGCTTAATATTGGGACTCGAGGGAATTGATGGGGGCACATTGCACATGTGCTAAGTATACTAACAAAAATAATTTCACGCTGTTGAATTTCGATTACAACACGCATTTATAGCTGAACTATCTTACATTGTACCATGACTTGTGACTTAGGATGTGACGTCAACTTTGTATGGAAATATCGAAAATCGAACTACACATGACTATATTGAATGATACAAATAAGGTGTTGAGAGAAGATTGAACTTAGACAGCCATCATAATTTTATGTCACGGCATTGGCAACTTTTGCTTAAATCAAGGACTTTGACAATAAATACTGGAGGTTACCGGATGAGTGCAGGAAAACATGTATTCAATTAGAGCTCGTGAACCTATGACCTACGAAGTCTCAATTCTCAGACGCTGTCCTGGATATATTGAGTTTTATTCATTGAAAATAATGTTTACGATCGATAGTGCTCGTCACGAGTTTGGGATAGGATGCACAGAAGGATTCAAAATATTGAGTAATTTTACTTAAAAACTTCAATAGGATAGTCTCTCTCATTAAGATCCACAAACAAGTTAATTGCCTCTCAATTTGTTTAATGAATGTAGTTTTTGTGTACATTTTTGATATTAATAACTTGCGCAACTATTCACTATAATATATATATCGAGTTGAAAAGAGTCCAAAATGTAGCAAATAATCCAATAATGCGTCAGTAATTTTAGTAAAAGGAATCTTTTAGCTCCATTAGTTAAAGTAAATCTGCAGTGGGATTTCCACCTCCAACAAACTCGTCATGAATATTAGTAGCAAGACGTTTGGAATGCTCCAAGACACACGAAGATGTTGCCAATCCTAGATGAATGCAGAACAACTCCAGGCAGCGTATTTTGGACTGATGCATACTTGGGAAACATTCTACCATGACACGTCTATATAAGTACCATTGGTAAAGATAAGTAACCAATAAAATAATATTAATTACTAATGCTATTCCAATAGTTACTTGTAGAAATCTCCACATAATATTCCAGGTAAAGGATATGACTCCCACGGCATAGCTGGCTGCTTCGTTCTCATTGGCGTGCCCTATAAGTTATTATAAACTATAGTACAAATGACAATGACTGATGCAGTTAACTTATGCAGAACTGAAACTTACCGAAGTATCTTCAAACCAAAGGAAGTAGGCATAGTTGAATGCACTATCTTTCCACATTAACGAGAAATGCCCTTGCTGCATGTGATCTCGAGCAAATTTTACCATTCCCCAAATCTACACAGAAAAAACTAAATAACGACACATACGCTTTATTTTTTAAAAAAGTGTTTATAGGTATCTCAAATACTTTAGATTTGGTCAATCGAACAGTTTCTTCACGAGAAAAATCCATGGTCGGCATTATTACCGTATGCTTGTTTCTATCTATATAGATGAAGTGAACCAGTCCAGGAAATTCTTCCAAATATTTGTTGATAGAAAGACTGTCCGTGCATTCCATAGACAGATTTTGATTTGCTTTAACTTTTAGAAAACCCCAGAAATCATCTGTATCGGACTTTATTTGTCTCCAGATGGAATCCAATAGTTGTGGTTTATCCTCCTCTATTTGCAGCATTTTTTCGTTAAAATAAGATCGAAATACTTCACGGTAAATATCAATCATTGGGCTTGTCTGAACAGATATTGAGTCTTTAGATTTTAAGTATAGCTGGAATCCTGCCTTAAATCGATCCCATCGTGTTCCTATTTCATTACGGAGATTCAAACACTTTTGTTTCTTCAATAAATCTTGCAATTTCTTTGATGCACTGTCCAATTGGTCGTACAGTTGTTTATCCGTAACAGGCTCTCTAGTTTTGCCATGAAATTCAATTCCTTGCTGCAGTGCATAGCAAGACGTAGTTATTAATGCGCTGGATGAAGGCTGAAAAGAATACAAGAAATTATCACTCGAAAATGCACAATAACTGCTTACGTAGTACAAAAACATACGGATTATATTTATAATAAGATAATACCTCGCTTATCAAAACGAAATACAGTCCATCCTGAACCATTCCTACATGAACTATTTGAGGAACAAATGTATCTCGGTCACTTTTTAGCAGGATCAAATACTTAACAATTGAATCTGTTAACGACCAGAAGAAAATGTAGTACACAGTCGGACTTTTATATCTATTTGTCAGTAAATCATTACCACTAGACGTAGGTTCTTCGTTGATGATGTCCCACTCTCCTGTATCACTAAGTCCCGTCGAATCAGGGTCCTCATCTTCATGTGAAGTATGAGCACCTCCCCTTGAATCATTTTCTGAAGAACTTAATGAAGACCTGATTCCAGTTGTTCTTTCATCGAATTCAAGATCAGACGACGAAAAGAATGACTTATTTGTGGGCGTGGATGTCTTTTTAAGAAAAGAGCGATACTTCGAAAGTCCTCCTCTCCTCCATGTTTTTTGACACAACAGTAAAATTAACAGGAGGTCTTCCGAACCCAAATTTATGGCACTGCGGGTGGAGTACCACGATAGAAGCTTAGTTTCCATGAAAAGCATAACATGCACCTGATTTCCGAACTGACTTTGAATTTTACTCGCTATTTGTTGCAATGCCTTAATTAGAGAAGCATTAAGTTGAGGGTTGAGATTCATTTGTTCAACAGCTTCAATTAAAAACGACTGATCTGATGAGTACAAAGTATTCCAAGTTGATATTAATCTGTCAACAAGATTAGAATGGAACTTCGAAGATTTCAATCTGCAAAAATTCATTTAAGTCATTTTAGGTACATAAAACTAATTACCTAATACTATCAATCAACAGTCTATATAGAGCCATTACTTACATGGACACATCTGGACCGCAAATATACGATACAATAGTTATTGTAACTCCTAACGCTCGTTTTAAATAAGATATTTCGTCGTTTCCAATCCGAAGAAACAAAAATCCCATGAACTGAACACGAAAATAAAGGTTAAATTATGAATTATCGTCTATTTCAATATCATTGAATTATGTTAATATCATTGAATATACATATAAAGTACTCATACATCTTGAAAAACGATATTGGTACCATCTTCGCATTGCACACTTGTATACGGATTTCCAAATTGCTCTCTCATAAACCGCTGTGATGTAACCAGAGGTGAGAACAACTGCACTAAAATATTCGGATCCACAGCTTTCTTTCCTGTCTGAAATTTTCAAAGTTTTTGCAAGTTTTCAGAGGAGATTCAAATTCAACCAACTGATGCTTTTCGTATTAGAGAAACTAATTGAACTTTAGTTTCCTTACCCCATAGGGTGTGGCATGTTCACTGGATACAAGACCCTGAGCTTTCGCCAATTTTGTTACATGTTGAATAAACTCCGTACAGCAATTTAAGTAGATCACATCGTTCAGATTATCAAACACTAAAATTCCTTTCATCTTATGCAGCGGACCCCGCAGATCCTACATTTATATAAAATTAGACCAAAATTAGACATTAGATTATTATTATTATTACTGCACATTAAATCTTGAATTATTACAATGTTTAGAAAAAGAACCTGAATTATCAAGTTTCAATCAATACTTCCCAGCTGCATGAACTGTTTATTGTATTACCATCAGTAGTGATTAAAAGTCAATTCTGTTGATGATTGAAGATGAAGAGAAAACAACAAAAAAACAGGTTTTTGCACAGCCTGTCCTACTCATCCACATCGAGGATGATGAATATGATGATCACCTGAAAAAGCAGAGCCGAATTTTTTGCCTTTTACAATGCATTTTGACTTGTTACTTGTATCAAAACGCTTAAACACTTATCTTACCCACTTACCTTTTGAAATGAGAGGTGACATCCCGATTGTTCTGAAACTTGTAACTTACAATTAGTTTTTGACATTCAAAGTCAAAACATAAACATTCGGAGTTTTGAATTCCCCGCGGTTTATCCCCAGCCAATGGGAGACGAGGAGGCTCCTCAAAGTGCATTCCTTGGACTTCTTCCGAATGTTCGGAGCTCGCGTTGTTCAATTCGTTCAATTGTTGTTATTGTTTTGTTTTCAATGTTTACAATTTGACAAAAGAATTGTTTCATTTTTTATCGTTGCGTCTTACTTTACTCGATTACTACCCGGTGTGATTGTATTTCTTCTAAAGAGCGATTGAAAATGGATAAGAAGCTGCAAGCCCTGATTGTTGAAGGGGACGTGGTTAAATTGTGGAGCTGGATGAGCAGGCAACCAGTGGGTCCGTTGGAGGCTACTGTAGCTTATCAAGTTTTGCCGAGCAAGCCAAAGTCATTGTTGAATTCCCTTGACGGGGTTCGAGGGTTCCATGCTCTTGTGGCGTATCTATCAGAGGATAGGATGGGAGAAGGACGAGACTGCTATTGTGGTTGGTGCGCTTCGATTTCGAGTGTGTTGCGCTTTTATGCAACTGCAGGGCACGATATCAATGCCAAGGTGGATCTCGTTCCTTATCGACGAAAAAGATTTGGGACGACACCTCTTCTGATGGCAATTCAGTCTAGGAAACCGAGACTGGCTGGGTGTCTGATTGATGCAGGTGCTGATGTTAACTTGCCTGATAACTCTGGATTCACACCGTTTCATTGGATTGCATTGAGTCCTTCAGCTGTTGAAGATGTGGCTTATAAGTTGATCAATGCTGGAGCGGATATTTCATCGTTTTCTTTGGAGGCTCAACCGTTAATTCATTTGGGTAAGGTATTTCATATGCCTCATTAGCATGGTGTACCGTGTTCTATACACAGATTACACAGATCATTAGATGTAATCATTCATTTCATATGAATTCAAAATTATTGTGTTGCTTCATAGCTGTGGACGAGGGACGGTTGGATTTAGTTCAGTTAGCCTTGGCGAATAGATGCGATATCAATGTTTCGTACCCTTACGATGTGATTAAAGAAGAAAGCTGGGCCAAAGTTACTAGTCGCTATCATGTGGGAGATGTGCAAAAGGAAACCAAGCTTCTGACTGCAGTGGTAACGACACTGACTTTATATAGATAATCTGATTTCTGATATTAATTCTCGTTGGGTTAAACGTTAACAATTCGTTTTGCTTACAGAGCAGAGCTGTGAGAATGAGGAAGATCTCTGTTTTAATATTTCTCTTGCGAGAACCAAATGCTCGAGTATCTATAGATGACCTGCACTTTTGTATTTTGGAAGGTGATTCGAAAGTTGCATGCATGCTTTTGTATCACTTTGATGACCAAACTTTGCGTAACGATCTGATCAACGGGAAGTCTGCGTTATTAAGTTTGGGGAAAAAGGCATTCGTCCCAACAAATGAAGAAGACTTATCCGGATATACCATTCAACTTGTAATCCGGTATGTGTCATGTGGCTGGGATATAAACAGTGTGGACAACTTCCTAAAAGCTAACAGGAATGACACTGATCTACCTTGGTCAGTCGCTGCAAATCCGTTGAAGTGGATACTGACCAATTTCGAATCCTACATTTTGTCCTTGGCTATCCATGAGTGTACAATGATATGTAATGGAGTGCTTAACTCTGAAAACTTACGCGGAGATTGTGACTTGGGAGAATTTGCTGACTTAGTTGCACGGCTCTGTTCTGCGGGCTCAAATGTTTGCGATTTTCGAATGGAAACAATTTTACAGAGCCGCTCCTGTTTGATTGCTAACTATCCACATATTCTTAAAAATCTCTATTATGCCGGGGCAAATTTAGGAGATGTACGAAGCATTGTGGAAACATGGCAGGACAAGTCCGGAAATGTTGGCTACTTCTCAAATAAATTACAGAACTTTTGGAATTGGTACGAGTTGGAAACGTCCAAGCCTCCCACTCTAGGCTTGATATGCTTGTAAGACATTAGTATTGCTTACTTGCATTATATTCAAATTCGATTCTATTCATTTTAAACTGTCTTCATTCCAGACGAAAAGTCAGAATGCTCTTGGAGTCACCGAATCTGAAGCAAGTTTTAATCCAGGACTTGAAACTGCCTCCAGGTAGTGTGAATGCAATCTTTCAACGATTTTCCAGCAGTGACGTCTGAAGCAAGTAAGCACAACTAAAATCAAACGTTAGAAATGTTGCAAAAATGACTAAATTGTGCATTGATCCCATGAGATTTTGTTCAATAACTTTATGATTCATTTGTTGATTTGTCCTTAGGTACGAGCCTACAGCAAATCGTACTCAAGAAAACAAATCCTCTATACGTGAACTATGGATTATGAAATTCCGATGTTTCTGCTATTTAATGGTTAATGACTCTTTTATAATAGATCGTATTGACTCCATCGATCAAACCAGAATTCATTCGTTACGTTTGATTTCGTGTTTATGAATATTAATATTATTGTCAATTTTCAAATTGTACCCTTCTCTCAAACTAACGATGTTTGCAAAGTCGAACAGCAGATTTCGGCAAAATCTTAATGCACTTCAATATTTTTATACAATGTAGACGTTGGAATAAAAATTGTGTTAACATGTTCAATCGGAGTAAATAATTCGCAAAATTCTGGATTCCGACTGATCTACTTCACGTGAAAGAAATTAGTGAGTGTACGTGATAAAATTTTCATTAATTCTCATACTAAATCAATTCTACAAAGATTGATACTGGAATATTCCATCTGCGTCTGTCGGAGTAAAGGATTTTTTTGTTATGCAAAGTATAATTGACCAGAGTATAGTTGTGTGTGGTGTATTGCGACTAATAATCCTGATGATTGGGAATATTGGGATTCGGATTTGCAGTTCTGTTAGCTCAGGTCATGATGATTTTAAAAAATTCAGATATTACAATAGTTCATAGTACACTGTAACTGTGAGACACTATTGTACCAGGAAACTCTGTCCTGGGGCAAATTGATTCACGATTGAATTCTTATTCTTCATTGTTATTAGCTTTAGATTGTACATGAGTTCTTATCTCAAAAATTCCATATTGTTTGGTGATGCATAATTTCGTTAACTGGAAGTTAGACAGCCCTGTTCCACAGTGATGTTGCATACTGAACAGGCACGTCTAGAAAATCAGTTGATGTGGGAAATCGATTTTTTTGCAGAGAGAAGACTGCAAGTCAACCAGCACAGAGTTAAACCTCTGAAGAAGTTCTTCACGTCTAACATGACATGCTGATATTAGGAGAAAATGACATTTCTAGACTCGTAATCGGCTTGAACATAAATGTCATTCGTACGTTAAAGCTACTACTGAGCTTGATTAACTTATTATATTCCATGCATTGACAACTGTGTTGGATTTTCCGAGTGGAAGTGAAGAAGACTGTAGGCTCACCTGCTTTACATGTCATGCTTTATGAAATTAACCGGACGCAGCGCTTGTTTTTTTCGTAAACGTTGTTTCAAATTGAATCGTGAAGATGAAACTTTATTCTTCATTCATAACATCATAAAATTGTGAACTAGTAACTATAATCTTCTAATAACTTTGTACTCAGTATCATAGACCTGTGTCAGTCTTATATTCTCTATATAAGGCAAAAACATGAACACACTATGGTGAATAATTGTTAATTAACTAAGCTAGTGTTAACTTGTCGACTTCGGAGTGGCAACTATTTTGAAGGAATTGAATTCTGAATTCTTTCCAATCGCTTCTGACTTCATTGGTAAGCGGCGTGTTTCGTTATAACCCCTACATTCAATCCCCTTAAAGAACACAATGGACACTTCATATTCTGATGAGTTTAGTGATTCTGCAGACATGAAGTCGTGGGGTCCTGGAGGACAGCACTGAGACTTTGTTTCCAATTTGTTCTTTTGACAAGCAACATTAAACCTTGCTCCTGAAAAACACAATATTCATAGTTTTGTAATGTAATTGACTACTCATAATCCTTACTCAACAAAAATAAATGCTTAACATATTTTTGATTTTTACCTTTGAATTCCGCTAGCGGAAAGAAGGTAACTGTGAAGAAATCTGCGTCATTCAATGGTGCAGATGAAGACTCCGCAATTGTATACACAGCAATCACGGCGATGAACATACTCCAAATTCCCAACCGAGTCATATTCACTGTCTTCACTGATACTTCTGACAGCAAAATTTTCAAATGTGTGTGTGTTTTTTAGTATATAGTATATATAACTGGTGGAGAAAGCACTGACAGCTCGTGTGTGTAATGTGAGATGCTCTCGGGTTTACAATATGAGAGCTCTGATTACATTGATTGTAATTCTTCAAATGATGACAGATATAAAGTTTTTCAAGCATTTTATACTGCGTTGACGGATCTTGCACCTCTTATGATCCAAGTAAATCGGTGTGGCTTGTAGGACTCCGGACGTCTTATGACTCTTAACGTCCTCTTCTCAATAATAGTATTGATTGTACTATCTGTACTATAATAAGTGTAAAGAGAAGTAGCAGCATGCAGATTCTGATTCTATGAGGACAAAATGTGTATCATGAAATTCATAAATAAGACAAAGCTTGATAGCATGAGCTTTATTGGAGGAAAGAAAAAGCGTATACTACGGGATACAGCACTTTCGTCATCATTCTTGGTGCCGTGGGTGCTTCCTTTCTCTATTGTATGCATTCTGAAACTACGAACCGCATATGAGTTAAGTCTTCATCTACTCGCTAAGTTATCATACACACATTTTCTCTATGAATCCATGCAATCACTTCAATTTATTATGACGCGATCGTAATGGTAACTTAAATGTTCCTTCCTAGTAGACAGTTTTACCCAGCTTATAGCTGCTCAATTATTATTACGTCCATTGCTGCTATTTCCATAAACTCAGTCGTCATTCTAGGACAAGAGTACACACTTGACGTTCTCATGAAATCTAATTTTAGGTTGCAAAACGCTAATGAATCACAGATCAGCAAATGAATCATATGTATATATAACATAAGATCAACGTAAGATCTATATAAGGAGTACTTTACATGAATGGAATTTCCTCTTTTTGCGGAACAAGCGAAACGAAACGAAATCCAAACTGTGTACGAAATCTATTTGTGTATGAAAGAGTGTAGATATGCATTGATGACTAGTCTTCGATTATTTTCAACAAGTATAAGTAATACGGAACTCGGAAGTTTCAATTAACTATAAACCCCCTCAAATTCTTTGAAATAAATCCTAATTTGATCATTTACATTGTTCATTGGGAAAATATAGAAAATCATGGAAGTGGAATTCTTGACGGAAAATTTTCAGGTCATGATGGCATATATAATGTTTCTAATATATTTTAAGTACGCACGCAACTTGTGTATGTCAAATTCTTTAGAACTTGACACAAAGAATTACAAAACCACAAATCCATATTAATATTATATTGATTTTATTGCTGTAAACTACGCGGCAGACAATATGATATCGTCGTCATAAATGAATAGCGCGTTCCTTAAACCAATATTGACCAACAACTACTCAACTATTGAATGTGTCATAATCCAGCAATTACAATGAAATCTGCACTAAATCGTTTATAATTTATGCATTGTTTCTTCAGTAAATACAAAAGTATTTACTTGATTGAGTAGTATACAGCTCATGGTTAACCTGAGTGTTTTATTTGCACACTCGACTAATACAAGCAGTATTGTTCTCATCCTAATAACTAGCAGATAGCGAGTTAAATATCACCTCAAGCAAGAATGAATTGAGGAGGATAATTCGTTGCCCATTCATGCTTTTTTACTTTAAGTAGAGTCAAGATGCGAGTGTAATGAAGCAGGAACAAGTTTCTGAAACGCATGAGTCATACAAGTTTTCATATGCAACTAGCAGCTGTAGCTTGGGTATTTTTATTTTAACACATTAGTCGTTATATT
>Ga0194135_10002778_pt1 | contig 10662 bp, 10 predicted proteins | sample LitLau_LLRF_2013_FD_134024 | JGI IMG/M metagenome (GOLD analysis project Ga0194135, IMG submission 134024) | Freshwater sediment microbial communities in response to fracking from North America - Little Laurel Run_MetaG_LLRF_2013 (version 2) | ecosystem: Environmental > Aquatic > Freshwater >... | reverse complement strand
TGTGTGTGTGTAAGCTTAAGCAGTGATATCGACAGTGATATCTGGATCAGAGGTCAGATATCTTCAAATTTATGGCTTGGCTTGAAGAGAGCGAGGGATGAATAGAGTTCTACAGACTACAACTAGTACACTACTGGGGTATATATAAAGATGCACATGGATGGTGGTGGTGGTGGTGGTACTGGGTAGGATGAGAGATGGTTGGGAGTGAAAGCTTTTTGAGATGCACCTCTCTCTCTCGCTCTCTTTGCTTGGGTGGTGTTGGTTGGGTAGAGGCTCGTGTGTAGGTACTTCTTGTAAGTTGAATGTGTGTAGAGGAAGCAGGATCATTTAATAAAGCTAATTCCTTTGGTAGCAGAAGAATGCATGATGGACTCTCTCGCCCTTCTTCCTGTCTCTCTCTCTCTCCCAGTCCCATTCGTTCGGTGTGGGCAAATTTCAATATCATTTCCATTATCCTAGCCCCAACTACTCTTTATATTCAGTCTTTCTTTCCCAGTATTGTTCACCTGTGTGTCTGTGATGGCAATGTAGGTATTCTTTTGTCTACTCTTCACAGGCGGTCAAAGGTCTTCTCTTTCACCGTTTAATGACGACATATTATACACACACAGATATACACACGTAGACCACATAGTGTGTACATGTGTGTGTGTGTGTGTGTTTGTGTGTAATTGTAATTCATAATATGTCTGAGTTGGTGAGAGAGAAAAGTGTTTGCATAGTTTAAGTATTATTAACATGAGACACATAGTGTAGAGTAAACCACATTTATTATTACTTTCACCCCTTGACAGTCATTGTAATAAAATGATGTGAATAATTTGAATTTGGGAAACCACACCTCTTCTTGTACTTTTGGTTCTTGGAACGATTCGATGTACTGCACACAGAATGAAGTACACATAAAATGACGGTGGTCATGGGATGTTGATGGTGATGACGATGATTCCAAGAAGACCGTTACTGAGAGTTGGACACTTCTTACTTCTTGGCACCCGACAGAGGATAGACAAAAGGTGATATTGTGCTATACATGCGGTGAATGTGAAAGTGTATATCCATGTGCAATACTGGAAGAAGGAATATAGCAATAATAAACGAAGCAAATAGAAATTATGAGTCGGAAGAAGGAACCCCACAAAGAGTGGAATGGACTTGAGAGAGTGAATAGTAGTCGTGGCAGGTGAAAGTAGTGAAAGTTGGAAGGAAGTAATAATAAGCAGTGTTGTGTGTAGGTTGTTGGTGCAATAATGAGAATATGATGATGAGGGCATGAGAGGCGACACAAGGATGATTGTGAAGAAGAAGAAGAACGTATTGTGACTATTGTGAGACTGGTGGGTGAGTGTGTGTGTGTTGTAATTGTAACTAGTTTAGTAGTGTGGAAAGTGTGAGAGCTGTACCAATGTGAGGGGAATGATAGAGAGACGAACGATACCTAAACTGAAAAGTGCTACCCGTATGATGTATCCATACGGAGAGACAGGGAGGGAGAAGGAGCTGCTGCTGCTGGAGGTATTAACATGCGGGAGAAAACAAGGAGCCGATGAAGGGACGAGAGACCATTCATTCCTGGACACTCTTTCACGGGAGAAGGTAAACGGCTCATCACTCTCATCAAAAGGTGTGTGAGAAGAAGAAAGGCAGAGTGGTGGTGGTAGTAGATGGACGGAGAAGAGGTCTGATGGTGGTGGTGGTGGTTGTGATGGTGTTAGTTGTTGGAGTGAGTCTGGAGAAAGTTATTAAGTGGCATGGGAAGAAAGAAGTCCGTCTCTTCTCTCTGCACCAACAAGAACGGCCGACTGAGTCTCTCTGTTCTTCTTCTGACTTTACTGCCAACTTCTAAGATATTCATGTCCTTCTTTTTCTATGCTGCTGCTCCTACAACTGACTATACTTCTGTGTAACAGTGTGAGCTCCTCTCGAGAGAAACGAATAAACATTTCTTCTGCTTTCTCTGACTCAGTAGTTGTTAGTTGTCCAGCGGTTTCGTGTGTGAGTGTGTGACTCTGTGACTGTTGTTGACTCTTGACTGCTGAGTATTACACTACACATTCGTAGTTACGTATATATAGTCTTAAGTGTGCGGATCGTCTCAAGTTGCATTTGGATTGTGAAGGTTGTTGTAGCAGGTTTTGGATGGATGAGGGAATTCTTCGTGGTTGAGTTACATTATTGTATAAAGGAAGTCATAATATATAGTCGTGGTGTGTGTGGTGGACTGAGAAAAGGGAAATGTTCTGAGACTTTTAGGACTTCTTGATTACTAGGATAGTGTGTTTGTGAGGATGTTGTTTGGTGAAAGAAGAAGTGGTGGAGGTGGAGATTTGTTGTTGTTCGTTTTGATTGGTGTGAATATGATGGTGAGTGAGCAAGAGAGGTGACGATTAGAGAATTACGCGAGAGGAAGAAAGATCTTAAGAGAGAAAGTAGAGGAACTCTTCTTATCGTTTGAGGAGGAGAGGGTGATTATCTTGTAATAATGATCGACGTGTTTGGATGTATAAAGGCATTGGTGAAATTAGAGAGCATTTGTATTGACAACAACGTCTTTCGCCTTCATTACAAAGTGACAGTGATAATTCTGGTGACTTTCTCGCTGCTAGTCAACTCGAGACAATACTTTGGAGACCCAATTGACTGCACGAGTAATAAGGAGATCGAGAGAGTGATTGATAACTACTGTTGGATGCATAGCTACATCACAACTGGGGATGTGGGAGATCGTAAGTTGTCGTTGTCGTTAGTTAATCTTTAGTGTGTGTCATCGTGTTAATGTAGTAAGCATAAGAAGGAAGTTGGAGGAAGGAAGTTTAATTCTAGAATGTGAAAAGGAACTAGGGAGGATCAATAATAAATTGGTTTGAATGTGTTGTTTTTGCAGAGCAAGGACTGGAGGTGCCATTTCCAGGAGTGAGACCGAAGTTTCCAGGGGACAATGAGAACTACCAGAGGTACTACCAGTGGGTAGGATTTTACATTTTCTTCCAAGCGTGTACCTTCTTCCTCCCTCGGTATGTGTGGAGATATTGTTGGGAAGAAGGGAGGATGAAAGCCCTCGTGGCGAATTTGACAAGTCCAATTCACGTGGATTTTGAATTGGTCCGTATGAGACAGAGACTTATAATCGACTACTTGTACTCGAACGTTGGAGCTCATCAAGCATATGCCTTTAAATTCTTCATTTGTGAGGTGTTGAACTTCTTTAATGTAACGTTACAAATACTCTTGACGGATGCTTTCCTCGGCTACCAGTTTACAACGTATGGGGCAGAAGTGATGACTCACTTGAGGATGAGTGAAGAGCCACCGGAAGTTCGTAAAGACCCAATGTCCAGAATATTTCCTAAAGTTGCTCAATGTACTTTCAAAACGTTTGGTCATGGTGGACGCGTGACAGAGTTTCATTCAGTGTGTGTTCTTCCTGTGAATATTCTTAATGAGAAGATTTTCATCGTCATTTGGTAAAGCAAATCTTTTTCACTATTATTCCATATTATCTCAATAGCTTTTTGACCTTAAATTCTACTTTTTGTGTAATCTAGTCTTAATAGCGCGAGCTTCTTACCTTCTTTAGGGAGTACAATGCAATCGCACTACGTAGGTATATCATACAAAGTGATTTTGTGTTAGAGAAATCTTATCAAAAGATTGGCTTGAGTGTACACAGTTACACAGCGAGTGCTGTGCAGTTGTGAACTGCCCTCCACTTCCTCTTTCTTTCCTTTTCCGTTTAGGAGTGTTTTTTACACGAGACTTCACAGAGTTTATAGAGCCTTTTGATGTTGCACTTCTTGATAGAGGAGAAAAGTGCAGTGGAAATAAATTATGATATAAGTTGCAGTCCTTGCTGCACCTTGCTTATCCAATTTTGATTGAGTCTATTCATGAGGTGTGTGCGGTGAAGGTGTGTGCAAGACATAAGAATAGTAATGAAGGCATGGTGTGCACACGTGATTAGAGAAAGAAGGTTGAAAAATGGAAGGAATGAAGATAATATATAATATTGTGTGTTTTTGTAATGGAGAAGGAGAAAGTATGGAGTTGCATTAAGATAAATCACTTGGTAATTGTAGGAGAAAATACACAACATATAAACAACTTCCCTGGTGTGCAAAGAAATGCTGCAGACGCTAAGGATCACATTACAATTTTTGTGGTTTTCTAGTAGTAACAAATAACCCACACCTGAGAAGGTTTACGCGAAGGAAATCATAATTGCTAGAGAGAGTGGAGAGAGAGATGAAATAATAGGGATAGATTTAACGGGAATAAAACGCAGAGAGTTTATTTGTGTTTGTGGATGGAGGATTACTTGAGTATCTTTACACTGGTTTTTGTTATTGGGAATGATGAAATGTGAACAGTGTGATAGTTATTATTCAGAATTCGCATAGGGATATACATGACATGAATAGGTATAAATGAAGAGTATTGTTCTTCAAATGAAAAAGTTTAGAGTTCCATATTTCACTGAACTTTGTCTTTGATGAAAGCACATGATTGATTCAATCTAATGTACGCAATGTGTATAACTCTCATTGTTCTTTTAGATATTCGACTCTTACTTCATTTGTTGGTTTAATCTTAAGTTACTCCAAAAACTTTCTCCACCTCTGGCAAACAGTGCCAGAATTGGTGACGTAGGGTAGTTTGAGGTAGATTAGTATAGGTAGTTGGATTATCAGAACGTTGAACGTGAGAGTGTTACCAGTAGATGCACTGGAACTAAAAAGTAAGAATGAAGTGAAAGTGAAAGAGAGAGAGAGAGAGAGTGGAGTCAGTCACACAGCTTCACAGAGAGACTTATATATAACTCAGGTGTCGCATTGTTTTATTTAAACCCTGGAGAAGTATATACCCTTGATTAATGCACCCCGTCGAAAATTTGCAAGGGAAATGATCAAAGGATCAAACGAGAAAACGATGTAGATGAATGACCCTATGATGATTAGAGATGGATTAATTACACACGGTCTTTCATAACTCGTTTTTGCATAAGAATGGAATTTAATCGAAAATTGAATACACTGTGTCTGTCTCCTCAGTCTCTGTCTCCTCACTCTCTTGTAGAAGGGGATTTGTTGTTTGTGTTATGCATACTTTAGTTTTAGTTCATTTTGATTTGAATTCATAGTTTGTACTTTCTAATGTCATTTCAAAAACTATAGTTTTCGTTTTTAGAAAATGTATTAATCTGTTATGAGAAGGTATTGGTGGTAGAAAGTGCAGTTCCACGTGGATGAGTTTGATGATTGCATGTGGTTGATTTACAGGTTCTGGTTTTTAATCTTGGCCGTGATCACTGGAAGCGGTCTTATCTTCCGTCTGGTGACAATATGCTGTCCTCCGTTTCGGATGTGGCTGCTCACAAGAAGGTCCCGTGCCGTGGAATCCTTCGTGTTCACCAAATTGGCCAAGGAACTTGGCATAGGGGATTGGTTTATTCTGTACCAAGTGGGGAAGAATTTGGATCAACTTGTCTTCGGAGAGCTGCTAAAAGGGCTAGCATACAGATTCGGATCTTCCAGGAAAACCAGTGTCTGACACGATGAAACCGGGATGGCCACCGCACCCACTGACCCCGGTGGTGGCCGTGCTCCCGAAGACCTCCAGTACTACCAGTACACCACTCGAACGACGATGACCATGAAATCCAAAGGAGAAAAGTCCTCAGCATACATCGACATCTAAACATATATACATACTACCCTCCTTACAACTACTACTACATATGTACTTCATACTAACCAACTATGACATCGACTCACAGAGGTAGAATTAACCAAAGTGTACATAATTACTAACTATAAAACTGCCTGCACTTATTACACAATCTATTGTTCGTAAGTTCGTACTGCATTCACTATTGTGTATGTTATGTATGTCTCTCTCTTTCCTCTCTAGAATCTATAGTCATTCGTGTGTCTGTATATATATACATGTTGTGAGTGTGTGTGTGGATTGCGTGTGTTTCTAATCTCGAAGAAAGTGTCTCTCGAGTCTTGAAAAATCTGTAATATTTGTAATATATACGTGTAGTCTCGCTCGCCGCAGTAGATCTTTCTCTTTCAGTGTGTCCAATTTACTAACTTTTCTTATTCTTAGGCCATGCTGCGTATCTCATATAAAAGTACCGAAAGAACAAAGTAATTATATTTTCTTACGCATTACTCATCATCATCAGCATCATCATCTTGTGTAAGAAAAAAGTGACAAGTGAACTAAACTACATACTAAACTACCATACTAATAATAATAACACTACTACATACTGTAATAAGTATAAACTGCCTTTCTCTTCTTCATCAAGACCAGCCTCATCCTTTGCACAACAAAAATTTCTCTTTCTCTCTGTCTCTATCTCGATAATATTGTACTGGAATGATGAATACGATTAAGTGTAATAGGGCATTCGCATAATTATTATTATACTCTGTCTAATATGTAATAATATATCTTGCGAGACTTCCATTATTATCTGTAATGACTACATACATAATATTTTGGTTCTTTTGTAATTACTCTAATGCTATTATTGCTACCTATATACATACATACTTATATATACTGACTGTTACACGTACTGCGTAGTTTGATTTCATTTTGTATTTTTGATGCTGATTATATTCCTCTTCGTAATAATAAAAGAAAGTAATTATGTATTAATGTAGATTAACGATGATATGCGAGTACTGATGAAGATTGTATATAAAAAGGGGTGACATTTGGCAGGAAAGAGTCACGCTACCTACATTACATATGCCAATAATAATAACATGAATGAATTAATAAGTTGATGGAAAGTTGAATTAGTTTTTTCGGTTTTGGATATCTTCCAATCTTTATATGTTATACCTAAATCCATATATAAATATATACGTAGTGATGACGGAGTCAGTGCAAGAAGGACGATGGTTCATTTTTCAGAGAGCAATATATATATTATAAATATATTATCTATCTATATATCTATATATAAATAAGTTAACGTAATAATAATGTAGATTACTGTATACCAATACGGATATATAAATACCACTCTATCAAAACCTGTGTAATAATAAAAGCCTCAGCCTTAGAGAAGGATTATATTAATAAAACATTAACCTCTAATATAATAATATACAAGCTGGAGCAGAGTATATGCGGTTGGTTTCTTATTCACAGCCCATTAGGGATTCAGCATTGTCGGTAGCATCAGCGTCAGTTCGAATATTAACGGAAAAAGTTAAGAGGGAAGGTGAAGGTATACGAGAGAGAGAGACACTTGATTGGAATTATATTATATCGCAAATATATATTAAATATGGATCTCAGACCCGCCCATACATTGTTCCAGTGGTCGTGTGTCCTAATCAGTTTTTGATTTCTTGTCATGCAAAAAAATTACTGGGAGAAAATTTGCGAATTGCAATAGGATTTCGTGTGAATAAAAAATCACCCTTGTGCGTCAATCAAACATGGTAAAAAGGGGTTGATCTTGAGAGAGAATATGCATCGGTTCGACATGGAGAGGAGGAGGTGAGAGGGTGTGTGAGCCTTTTATTTCCGATAGACAACTGTTGGGAAAGAGAAACTCACAGTCAAGACCCTCCGAGGGATTATTATGATGCCCGTTATATGGTCGGTTATTTCAATGAAATCGATTCGTTTGGGTGGTTTTGGTTGAGAGAGTGTGACTTGGTGATTTAACAACTCCATTGTATACACAGAGAATTATTGGAACGAGTCATCTAATATGACGTCTTAATTGCTTAACAGACAGGATGACCTTCTACTTTCTCCGAGTTGTCGTCATATATGCAGCAGCATTCTAAACGAGAGTTGATTTCAGTGTGGAGGAATATTACGGTGTGTATGAATGTATTGAATACATGAGCTTTGCACATTTGGGGAGACAGCTTTCTCCACAATATCATATATATATACCTTTATGTTGACAAAGCGAGAAAAGGTGTGGAGAGAAAGCCGCTGCTGCTGCGTAAATTAAAGTCACTTATAAACGGTTGGACAGTGGAAATGAAGAATGCAAGAGTAGATATATTAATTGCCAAGTTTTAAATTACTAATAGACTTCTCTCTTGGCATCACTGACGTCACTTCTAAAGGGATAAAAGTAGCACAATAAAAGTAATTGGGTTAATTGATTCGTTCGTGTCTGAAAAGGAATATGAAAAATTCAAAACAAATACACAGGACGGATATTATGGAAAAGTATATGTATATATATGTGTATACAGTGTTTAGAAGAGTGTGTTTAGTTCCCTGATGTTGTATTCGTCGACTGCATCGATCGAGTGTCTATTTATTTGGTGGTTTACAATTGGAATTGACACTGCAAGTGAACATTAGCTTTTTTGTTAGTTAGCTTGGGAATGCGGGACGGAATTTGACCTACCTTTTAATGAAACGCCCGTCTTTAGTTAGAGAATGCACTGATGATGAAAAGCGAGAGGTGTGTGTATAGGCAAGCAGCTATAATTTGAACGCACAAGGTTAATTCTAAAAACGAAATTGATGGAACAGACAAAGTGGCAAATGATTGAACGACAGAAGAAGAAGTTCGTGTTGGTTTAACCAAACCCAATGCAGGTTTCTATTCTTAATGATGAATTGTATCTTTTTTTTACATAATGGCCAATATGTTACGACGAAAAGGTTATCAATAAGAATTGATTACACCCCTATTCAAACACACCTTGTTATCAGATCATTTATATCATTGTTAGTGTGTGTTATGTATGTATAAGCGATGATGGTCGTTGTTGTCTGTCCTATCTCTATTTGAATGGATAAAACTTTTACTCTTTCTTGCGGTAATTTGTCTTTGTTAAATGTAAGTAAAAAAGTTTTGGTATGCCTACATGGTGAAGATCCAGGAGAAAATAATTCCTCACTAGACATTCGATTCTGAAGGGGAACGGACGCCTCTAGGAATTATGGATGATGACTAACAAGATGTTTAGGTCGACTAGGTCACAGTTACATATTACATTTGTACGGACTCATGAGGGTTTCTAGTTTCATAGACATTTCTTTCTACTTAAGATTTTAATTCCGTTGTATCTCCTTTGTGACGAAGGAAGAAGAAAGAGCTTTCACCACCACAAACGAAGTGCGAAGATAATAAAGAAAGACTTCCTTGAGGGTTAGCGCATATACATGTATGCTGTATTACCATTTTAGTCATTATTCACAGCAGGAGCGTAGAATAAGTTGAATATAAAGAAAGTAGCAGGTGCGTAGATAATAAGGATACAAAAATAGACTTGGAAATGACTTTCATCGAGACTGTGAGCTGTAGTCATAAAGGTTCGGTTTGATTGATTGATAAGCCTAACCAGGAAGGGAAGTTGTTCTATGGCGGCTATATACGCTATACTTATCTGAATACATTGAGGGCGACGAAGTTTATGTAATGTGGGATTTAGGTTAGGTTTGCTGAAGTCTCGTTCACTGTCAACTCTGGGTTATTGGTAAAAAAATATGGGGACAAGGAAGACAAGTTTTCTCTAACGCATGTACGAATAAATTTGGAGTCTTAGCATATTTGTAATATAAAATAGTGGAGCATGTATGCTCAGCGTAAGTAAATAGGTAGCTACATACTATAATAGCTAGTAGTTTTTGAGACGATAGTGAAATAACCTAAATAATAATACGCAGCATAGTTATGAAATAAAGTTGGTTATGATGATAGTTCTATACAGTGCAGCACACACACCCTGTCTATTATTAGTTTTGAACATGTCCTCATAATGTTTAAAGTGTGTTTTCGAAGGTAGTCTCTCTTTCTCTGTTCTTTATTGTCAATGCTGAAGAAGCACGGTTGTGTTTTTGTTTTGTTTGGAGCCAATTTAATACATACGCAGGTAATAGAGTGATAATAGGTGCTTTCACCAATGCGTAGCGGTACACACTTTCTCTTATTAAGTTTACTTTTACTTTGTACTTATGGTGTGTGTGTGTGTGGGAGAGAGAGAGAGTGTACGGGTCGGGGTAGTAGTCGTTGTTTGATTTTTATAGGTTGACGAGGTTATAGTACAAATTGACAAGATGCATAGTGTGTAGAAATATTGGTTGACAAATAAGGCTTACAAGTTTGTACACATACATATAACATACTGTGCGGTTGGTTGGTGTAGTGTATATATTTGGTTTTGTGTTTTCTATCCACCGGTGAATAAATGATAAGTCGAGGAGGACAAAGTCGCATTATAATAGGTTTCTATTACATCGTTGAAGGAATTGACTGGCCATTTGAAAGTTGGACCTGTTTGCAGAGTGTCTTTATGGGCTACGTGGATTTTGTTCAGAGGAATTCTCACGCAATTTGGGAATCAAAAGGACCACTTTACTCCACTTAATGCAATTATGGGAACAATGGACATATTTGCCATGATGCTTTCGTAATAATATGCTTGCTTATTATAGATGGTACGTATATAAACCTTGCAGTATTCATGCCATTTTACTCTAGTGTCTACTCTGCAAGAATAAATTTAAATTGGCTAGTTTGTACTATCATCAAAAATTACATGCTTTTGATACAAGTTACTTACAGGGAGGTATGATTACAGACGCACACAACAACTGACGAGAATCGTAGAACAATATGAAAAATAATATTGAGGACGGTATTTCATATGTAATATT
>Ga0194135_10002777_pt1 | contig 10662 bp, 11 predicted proteins | sample LitLau_LLRF_2013_FD_134024 | JGI IMG/M metagenome (GOLD analysis project Ga0194135, IMG submission 134024) | Freshwater sediment microbial communities in response to fracking from North America - Little Laurel Run_MetaG_LLRF_2013 (version 2) | ecosystem: Environmental > Aquatic > Freshwater >... | reverse complement strand
TCCCGAGGGGCACAGTCTGAATGACATGTGGGTCAATTATGGAGCGGAAGGGATATCGAATCTTTTAAAAAGCGCAAAAACGGAAAAAGCAGGCGAAGGACTGCAGATTGTAAACGGCTACAAAATCAGCTACAAAGGTCTCTCAGGGACTTTCTTTGTTCTGGGAAACCTGCCGATGGACTTGGGAAATCTCAGGATTTCGCTTCAGATTGTGGAATACAACACAAACAGAAAGCACAGGCTTAAAATCGACCTGTTCGATTTTGCAGGAGTGCAGAGCCAGTGCACGGACTTATCCGAAAAGCAGGGATTTGACTATGACAGCCTTGAAAAAGATCTTGTAACGCTAACCGATCTTCTGGAACAGCACAGGGAATCGCTTTTTGAGGCAGAAATAAACCCGATTTCGGAACGTTTTGCCGAAAAAGAGCTTACGCCTCAGGCGCAGGAAAATGCAGTCGCATTCCTCACAAAACCCAGACTGCTGGAAAATATTGACAGGCTTCTGGAACAGAACGGCATCGTTGGGGAAGAAGAAAACAGGATCGTGCTTTTCATTCTGGCATCGAGCTATAAAATGCCCTACCTGATGCACGGGCTTGTTCAGGGATCAAGCGGTGAGGGAAAGAGCCATCTGATAAACGGCATTGCAGGATGCATGCCTCAGGAGGACGTGATGAACATGACACGCATTACAAGCAAGTCGCTTTACCATTACAGGGATAAGGAACTGATCAACAAGCTGATTATCATTCAGGATTTTGACGGGCTTGATGAAGAGGCACAGTATGCTTTCAGGGAAATGCAGTCTGCCAAATTCCTTACAAGCTCTACTGTGGTAAAAGATATATTCGGAAACAGCAGGGGAAGAATCAAACAGGTTCAGGCGCACTTTGCCAGCCTGACCACAACCACAAGAGCTGAGGTGTATTACGACAACATGAGCCGTTCAGTGATCTTGGGCGTGGATGAAAGCCAAGAGCAGACGCTTAGAATCATTAAAAAGCAGAATCTTAAAACAGCAGGACAGTCAGACGGCGAAAAGGAAGAGCAGACAAAACAGCTTTTAAGAAATGTGATGCGCGTGCTTAAATCCTATGAGGTTGTAAATCCCTTTGCCGATAAGCTCAGCCTTCCATTGGAAGCCAGAATGCTGAGAAGATTAAACTCGCAGTTCCAAAACTTTGTCTGCCAGATTACAATTCTGCATCAGTACCAGAGAAAAACGGATACTAAAGGCAGATTAATCACTGACAAAGCTGATATAAAATCAGCCGTAGATGTTTTCTTCAGTTCCATTATCATCAAAGTGGATGAGCTTGATAAAAGCACCAGACAGTTTTTTGAGAACCTGAAAGAGTTTATAAAAAAGCAGAAAGAAGGAACATCAAAAAAGTTCACGGCAAGAGAGATCAGACAGGGGCTTAATATCAGCAAAACATCCGCTTTCAGGTACATGCAGTTACTGCAGGAATTGGAATATATCCAGCCTGTCGAAGGCTCATTCAACAGGGGCTTTAAATTTATGATCTCCTACTGGGATGATATGGAAAAACTAAAGACCAGAATCAGAAAAGAACTGCACAGACAGCTTGACGGATTTTAGATATACAAGGAACTAAAACCAGAAAAGTGGAACACCACGGAACGCCAGCGGAACACTGTATGCCTTAAAAACACCGGCAATACGATACTGGTGTTCCGCGTTCCACGGAGTGCGCAAGCGGACACTTTTTTTAAGCAGAAAATAAACAGTAAAATCTACATTAAGAAATATAAGGTCAAATGAGAAAAACGATACAGAGCAGGGAATTTCTAAGGCTCACAGTGGCATTCGGAGAATTTGTCAAAGTCAGGAACTACAAGCAGGGACGGTCAAATCTGTACAGAAACATTATAACGGAATTTCTAGTCTGGCTCGAGCAGGCAGGAATCAGCAGAATCCAGAATGTGACTTCTAAAGAATCCGTGAAGTATCTGGATTATCTTTCTTCAAGACCAAAGAAAAGAGGAAACGGTATTCTGGCTGAAAAAACAATCAAACTGCATCTTTTTGTGCAGGGGCTTTTTCAGGTGTACCTGTTGGAAAATAAAGAAATCCAAAATACCTATTACATTCCATCCATCACAGGAGGAACGCAGAAACCGAGAAATATTCTCACGATTGAAGAAATCAGGCTGGTCTATGAGCATGCCGACAATGAAATGGAAAAAGCCCTGCTGTCCATTGCCTACGGTTGCGGACTGAGAAGATCTGAAATTGCCAGTCTTGATCTGAAAGATGTGAACCTCGTAAAAGGAATGCTGATTGTCAGGCAGGGAAAAGGAAATAAGAGACGTGAAGTTCCAATGAGTGATACTGTTCTGCAGTACCTGAAAAAATATGTCAGGGATGAAAGGCCTGAAAGGCTGACAGGGAGAAACCAGAATGAGGAAGCCTTTTTCATCAACAGCAGAGGCAGAAGATCGACAGGAGAAAACCTCAATGAGATTTTAAACAAGATGATCGAGCAGACGGGAAAATTCGAGCTTGTCCAGAAAGAAATCACGCTTCATTGCCTTCGCCACAGCATTGCATTCCATCTTGCAGAAAATAATGCAGGTATTGACTTTATACGAAGTTTTCTGGGGCATACGCAGATCAATACCACATACATCTATGCGGTGCAGAATAAGAAACGCAAACCAGTAGTAAACTTCTAAAAACGTAACCAATGGAAAACAAGAAACCTGATCTGGAAAATTACCTTAGAGGGATTGTAGCGGAGAAAACAGCTCAGAGCTATCTCTATACAATAAACCATTTTTTAAAGACCAATCCAAAAGCTAAGAGATACCAGTACAAAGATATAGTCAAACATATGGATAAAGTAAGCCAGAAGCAGTCCAACGTACAGTACCGAATCAGAATACTCTCAGCGATCAAAAAATATTACGACTATTTGGTAATGTACGGCTATCGAAATGACCATCCCTGCAGAAAGCTTAATATCAAGATAAAGGGCAACCAGACCATTCAGGTTCAGGATCTGTTCAACAGTTCGGAATTACAGCTTTTAATGGAACGGGAGAACAGATATAAGCATCTAGATGTGAGAAACAATGTAATGATTTCACTTTTGATCTACCAGGGGCTTGCCAGCGATGAAATAGCAAGGCTGGCTTTAAAGGATGTTGATCTGGATAACGGCACAGTTTATATTAAAGGTTCCGCGAATCTCAATAAAAGAACGCTGGAGCTTGTGCCAAAACAGATGATACTGTTTCATAATTACATAAATGAAACACGTCCAGCCTTACTGCGCGGAAGCAGCGATAAATTCATATTGACAAAACTTGGACAGCCTATTGTTGTGAATAGCATACATGCCATGACTGAGCCTTTAAGAGGATTATTTCCTGACAGAAAACTAAATCCGCAGACCATCAGAATGAGCGTAATCTGCAACTGGCTTAACGAGAAAAACATCCCATTGGAAAGAGTTCAGGAACTGGCAGGACATAAGTGGCCAGGCACGACTGAGAAATATATTAAAGCGAACAGTTCGCATCAGAGGGAGCTGATAAACAGATATTTTCCAAGTATTTAATATAATGAAAATTGATATTAAACTAATCTTAAATGTACAAATAAATTATACAAAATGTATAATTTATTTGTACATTTGTATAACGAATAATTTCAGATAATGAATGTAAAAATACTGAAAATTGAAACGGATGATTTAATAAATGCTAAGATTTTAGATGCAAAATCAGTTAAAGTTAATCTGCCTTCCATAACAGATGGATGGAGATTCAATTTAAAAAAGCATTCAAAAGAAACAGGTCATGAAACTTATATTTTAGTGAGTGAAGAAACCCCAGATATAATTGAAGGGTGTCTGATTTTTGAAATGAAAAGCAAGATTGAACCCTATATGGCTTTCGTTGAAGTGGCTCCTCACAACAGAGGAGACAGCAGAAAATATGATAAAGTAGCAGGCTGTCTGATTGCCTTTGCCTGCAGGCTGAGTTTTAAATACGGCAAAGATGATTATTTAGGATATTTGGCTTTCGATGTTTTAGAGGAAGAACAGGAAGATCAGATAAAGCTCATGGCTGTTTATTCAACAAAATATTATGCTCTAAGATATGGAGAGACAACAATGATTATTCCTCCTGTGGGCGGTGAAAAATTAATTACAGAGTTTTTAAATTAATGGATATGAAAAATAAAGAAATTCAAATTAGTGATATTTGGAATGACAAGAAAAAAGCTGACTTAAAAGAAATTATTAAATCACATTCTTCCACACAATCCAAAGAACAGATATTAAAGAATCAATTGCTTTCTATTCAGTTTAAATTGGAAGATTATATTCAGAGTGAGAATGAAACTCAGATTTTAAAAATTCTCGATTTTGTTAAGATGTATTTGAAAGCGCTTAACCTTTCTAAAAAAACATTAGCAGCTCATTTTGAAATGCGAGACAGCAATCTTCATAAATATCTATCAGGAGAAAGAAAATTAAATGCACAGCTTGCCTTAAAGCTCAGTACTTTTTCACATACTAAGCCAGATCAATGGTTTAGAGTTGAATTAAAAAATGAAATGATTCAATTGAAGAAAGAAGAATCTGCAAATATTGAAGTGTATAAAAAATACGATTACCGTAATTTATTAGAAGCAGTATAAAATTCGTTGTAAACTAAAAAAGCCCTCTTATATGAGGGCTTTTTTAGTTTATATATAAATGACAAAACTTAACGGAGGACAAAATAAATTTTGCCGAATTTGTCCCCTTGCAAATTCTGTCTTTTAAGCAGGTTTATTTCTTCTAGAATTTGTTGAAAAAACAAAATTTAAATGTAAAGTGCTTATTTGTTGTTGTTTATCTAGTTGTGTTTGTTGAAATTTATGTGTCCTATTTTATTTTAAGGTGGTTAAATACTTTAGCAGAAACAAATTGTCTGTGACTATTGTCTCAGTGATATATGGAAATTCCATGTCCCATCAAGTCATAAAAAAGATGGCTCAATTTGAAACTATAAAAGATAAAATTTAATAACAAAAAATACAGGGATTATGACTGCTATAATAATTATTTCGTGTTTGGTATTTGCCTTAAATGTGCTTTTTGCATGCTTACCACCAAAAAGAGCTTACGTTGCAGCTAAGTGTTTTAAAATAGTTGCTAGTGCATTTTCAATAGGCAAAGTATGTGATGCCCTTGTTGCTTACTATAAAAGTAAAAAGAAATAGATTGTTACAACCTAAGGGATAACGTTAGAATAAATAATATATATTCGCTGAAAGAAAAAACATATATTTTTATGTTTTAGTTATTACCAATAAATTTTCTGATATGATTAATACAGTTCTTAGATTAGAATTTGAACACATTTTTCCTGATGAAGAAAAGAAAGATGTAATAGAATATTTAAAATTAGTATCATCTTTTTCTCTTTTAAATATTATTGGCTTTTCAAATACTGTTCCTCAGCCCAACTTTGATAATTTTTTTTCAAGCCAGGAGCTTCATCAGGAGATTATCCAAAGAGTAATAATACATTGTAAAGCGAATAGGCTGGGCGAAAAACCTAGAGTAGTTTCACGAGAAGGCAGTCTAATATTAGCAGAAATAATTTTAGCTAATAGAAAACAATTACTTGAAGGAAATGATAAAAGTGATCGAGACCTAGATGAACTGAATATTTTTAAGGCTTTTTTAGTAATAAATAAAGAACTGAATTCTAAACAAAAAGCAATCAATTCAGAAGATAATCTTGAAAAGCTTGTGGACATGACTATAGCTATGACATTTTCTACAGGAGACCTAGGGATATTTGAGAACACGGATTTAGAGTTTGGGAAATTATTGTACAGTACAATTGTGAAGTTTGAAGTACTTCAAGCATTTCTGCAATCAAAAGAAGAGTATAAATATTTAGAGAATGACCTATATCAAAATTTTGCTCAACAAAATTCCGTAGAACTGGCAAAGCAGATAAAATATCTTTTTGGGAAATTACTGGGTATGAAATTAGAAAATGGATTTAAATTTCAGGTTTCTGAAAAGGAATCACTGGCCTTTTTAAATTCATTAGTGTCAGCAGAAATTAGTAAAGCTGATGATTTTACTAATCTGAAAAACCATCCTCTTTATAAATTAGATGAAGATGTTTTTTCTATAATAGATTACTTTTTTGTCATTGATAAATTTTTCAAAAGTGTAAAATTCATACTGAAGAATTCTTTTAACAGGCATCATGAATTGAAAGATGAAGATAGAAGATTTTTTGAGTTTTATAACACAAAATTTTCGGAAGATTTTTTAATGAAAAAAATTCTTGATAAAATATTTAATAAATCTTACTTAATAAAAAAAACAAGTACACCAGGTCAAGATAAGGAACCTGATTATTATGTGAGACACAATAAAAGAATCTACCTTTTTGAGAATAAAGATGTCTTAGTTGCTGGGAAGGTTAAAAGTTCAGGAGATATAAATCAAATGGACCAAGTTTTAAAATCAAAATTTTTAGAAACTAATAAAAAAGCAATTGGAATTGGTCAATTAGTTAACTCGATTGTTCAAATTGTAGAAAATAATTTTAATTATGATACGTATGTAAACAAGCATAAAAATTTTACTATATACCCTATATTACTGGTGCATGATAGAATTTTTGAAATATTGGGAGTTAATTATAAGCTGAACCAATGGTATTTACAGCTAGTGAGAAAGAAACTTGGAGAGAAATATAATCCGAATTTTATTAAGGATTTGACCTTAATCGATATAGATACATTAATATACTGGTCTCCTTATTTAGAAAAAAATGATTCAAATTTTAGAGATATTATTGAAGATCATTTAAAATGTATGAGTGCCAATAAAAAAGTTAGGCACACAGATTTTGAAAAAGCAAAAATAATTGCAAATAAGAACCTGACTAGAAAAATTTCTCCAATTAGCAGCAGATTAATAAATTATAAATTTCCTGTTGATTCATTACTTGAGAAGTTTAAAGACGTCCTTAAAAACTAATTAATTGTAAAATAGAGAAATTTAGATAAATAGCATAAATGGTAAATAAAATAAAATTCTGTACAATTCTAAGAGAAAGATCATTAGAGCATAAAAAAGCAATTACTTTAATGCTCCAAAATGAACTATATGGGCAAGCTATTTCAATCTTAAGACAGGAACTTGATTCAATGGTCAGAGTTATTTTTCTTATTGAAGAACCTGATTTTTCGATAAGAGAACACTATGTTGAGCAAACATTAGAAAATGTAAAATGGACTTTGCCTAATTCAAGGTCTGCAATTACTGATAGACAAATGGTCGAGCTATCAAATTTATTATTTGGCTGGACAAAGTCTGTTTATAAATTAGGATGTGCATTTATCCATCTGTCACCTATGAGTAATTATAGAAATGAAAATCCATTTTTGAATCTTGATGAGGTGGAAATACAAGATATAAAAAATCATTTGCATAATTATCACGGATTTCCCTTAGCAAGTGATTTAAATATGGATAATATTTCACCATATTTGAATAAGGTTTTCACAAAGGTCTCGGATAATTTAGAAGCTTATATCGAAAATTTTGAAAATGATGCCGTAGGAGATATCTAACCTTGTGTAAGGTAATATAACTGTTTTTATTGGATTATGGCTTTCCGTAAATTTTCTTTTAAATAACCTCATATATTGCCTAATAAAGTTGAAAGATTAAAAAAAATAAAACATTCAGTAAATAAAAAGAAGTTATGACAATATTTAGTGCGGATGGAAATTTATGAGATATTAAAAGAATACTTTTTATAGGCAATTACAAAATAAAAACAAATTAAAGAATGAAAGAATTTTTAAATACCTTCTTCCAAGCATCTAATGAAAGATTAAAAAATCCATTGCTTTTTTCATTTTTAATCTCATGGATAGCTTTTAATTGGAAATCAATCTTTGTATTGCTTCTTTCCACAAAAAAAATTGAGGAACGAATCACATACATAACTAAAAATTACAATGAAATAGAATGTACGTTATACTATCCATTAATTTTTAGTTTAGGTTATGTCCTCTTATTGCCATATTTCACTTGGTTTATTGAAAGTTTAGTGCGTTTTGCAAAAGCTGGACGTAAAGAAAATTTTATTAATGAACAATTAGCAGATCTAAAAGGCAAACAAAAAATAGTAAAGGAAGAGAGAAAATATGAAGAAGAAAGAGCAGGTAATGTCGAAATTTCGGACTTAAACACTAAAATAAATCAGCTTACAATTGCAAATGAAGAAAAACAAAAATCTATAGAAAGCCTAAATATTGATTTAACGGAACTAAAAAAAGAGAAAAATAAGCTTGAACAATATATAAATCTAGAAAGTCCGGATGAAGGAGAATACTCTGATGAACAAAAAATAAATTTGGATAATGAATATGAAAGTTTTCTAAAAACTGAAGTTTCAACATATTTTGAACAAATTGGAACTGAAATCAGTCAGTTTAAATCAATTCCAAAAAACACCGATCTTATTGTAATAGAAAAACTTATTTTTAATGGTTTAATTACTAAAGTTGACGATATTGAAAATCAAAGAGTGTATTATTTGCTGACACAAAAGGGTAAGTATTTTTGGAAAAAGTATGTTTTGTCTAAAAGTATTATAACAAAACAGGAATTAGAATCACAAGATGATTTACCATTTTAATATGATTCACATAACATTTATGTCTACTCCGCTATTTAAATAATCTTAAAAGACTAGAACATTGTTTAAATCTTTATCACTGATAAAATATTACTCTAAATTTGTCTAAAGCTCTCGGAAATGAGAGCTTTTTTATTGGCAATATAAAATTTATTAGGAAAACAATTAAACTAAATATACTTTCGCATAAGTTTGGAAAATGATAAGAGAACGTTCTTTATATAGAGATTTTTTACAACAGGTAAATCATTGTATAGAAAAAATTTACAGACCCTTATAAGTATAAGTACAACGGGAAAGAGCTTCAAGACGAGCTGGGTCTTAACATGTATGACTATGGAGCAAGAAACTATGACCCTGCACTTGGTAGATGGATGAATATTGACCCGCTGGCTGAATTATCAAGGCGCTGGTCTCCTTATAACTATGCCTACAATAATCCAAATTATTTTATTGACCCTGATGGAATGTTAGTTGATACTTCAAATATTAAAGAAGGGAAAGATGATGGTAGTTCAATGGGAAAATACTTAGAAGAACAAGCTGAGATTTCAAATGAAATTAATAAATCATTCAAAGCATATTTAGAATCGTTATCTAACGAAAGTGAGGAAGATGAGAGTGAAGATGAAGAGCCTGTTAGTTTATTTTCTTCAGGAAATAATCGTTTTGATGGTGTTGTAAAATCAAGAAAATATAAAAAGGGCGATAGAAGTTTTACTGTTTTTGGTCATGGTGCGGTTCAGTTCATGTTTGATGAGCTAGGAAGATTCACTGTACGAAATGCAGAGGATTTTGATAAAATGATGAGTGGCTTGAATGACCAATGGGATGAAGCCAAAGGTAAAAAGGGAACAACATTATCTCTTTGGACATGTGAGTCTGCAAGAATTGGAAAAAATGGCTTAAGTTTGGCTCAAATGATATCAGAAGCGTATCCTAATATTACAGTGATTGGTGCAGATGGATACGTAAATTATAGGGAAATAGATAAAAATACTGGACCGTGTGAATATAAGATTTCAGGCGTATCTAAAGTTATGTATTCGGGTAAGAATGACGGTGATTTAGTAGCATATAAAAATGGTGTTGAAGTTAGTAGAAAAAAATTTTAGTTTAAAATAAATAAATTATGAAATCAAATATTATAATTGTTGTTATAATCATAGCACTAGTTTTTTCATGTAAAAAAAAGGAAGAGGCAAAAGTTAATTATACAGATGAAAACTCTGGGACTGTTTATAGGGAAAAATTATCTAATCAAAAATTAATGGATAGCTTAGAAAAACTTGTTTTGTATAGTGGAGATACGCTGGCATATAATCAATTAAAAGGGATTCACTATATGGGAGAACAAAAGTTAGCAGGACTTTTGTATTATTCATTAATTATGTCTAATAAGTATCAATATAAAAAAGCATCCTATGATGTATTTGATATTCTAACATATGATGAAAAAGCTGTAGATGAAAAAACTAAAAAAATGGCTAATGAATACTTGGATATGAGTAAGTAATACAGGGTATCGTAAGATTAGAAGCACAGAAATATATCAAAGAGAATCAAAAAGCCATTCCATAACGGAGTGGCTTTTGCTTGGAGTTGCTACCTTTGAGTGGAGACATATTTAAAAAATAGATTTAAATTTGTTTTATCATGAAAAGAGTATTTGACTAATCATTCAAGAAAATGGCAGTTGAACTGTCTTATTTAAAAGGATCAGTATTAGAAGCAGCAAAAGAACTGGCTATGGATGCTAGCAGGTTAAGCAAATGGCGCATGGATCCTCGTTATAACGGAGGCACAGTTCTGCCTGTAAATAATAAACTGACGCCTGAGGAACAAGAAATACGAGAATTAAAAAAGAAATTGCGTGATGCAGAAATGGAAAATGCAATTTTAAAAAAGGCGGTAGCCATCTTTTCCAAGGGAGACTGAAAAAGTACCTGTTTATCC
>Ga0194135_10002776_pt1 | contig 10665 bp, 7 predicted proteins | sample LitLau_LLRF_2013_FD_134024 | JGI IMG/M metagenome (GOLD analysis project Ga0194135, IMG submission 134024) | Freshwater sediment microbial communities in response to fracking from North America - Little Laurel Run_MetaG_LLRF_2013 (version 2) | ecosystem: Environmental > Aquatic > Freshwater >... | reverse complement strand
GGCCGTGATGATGGCGCGCCTGGCCGGTGGAACCTGGCTGCTGCGATCCCTCGCGCAGCAGGAATCCAGGCCGCTGCCGACAGAGTGGCCGCAGCGTGTCGAACGGCTTCGTTGTGCGCTCGGGATTGCCCGCCCGGTTGCGATCAAGCTGCTCGATACGATCAATCAACCCTTTTCCTCGCGCCTGCTCAGGACGTTGATCTGGTTCCCCGCCGCCATGCTCACCCGACTGCCGACGGAGCAGATCGAAGCACTGCTGGCGCACGAGCTTGCGCATATCCGCAGGCTGGACTGGATCTGGAACGGCCTGCAGTGCGCGATCGAAGCGCTGCTGTTCTTCCATCCCGCCGTGTGGTGGCTGAGCCGGCGCATCCGCGAGGAACGCGAGCATGCCTGCGACGATCTCACGGTCGGTGTTTGCGGGGACCCAATCGTGGTGGCCGAAGCACTCGCGTCGCTGGAAGCCCTGCGCGGTCCGCTGCCACGTCTGGTGCTCGCAGCCAATGGCGGCGCACTTCTGCAGAGGGTCCGGCGTCTGCTTGGCGCAAGCCGCCCGCCGCGTATTCGCTGGACTGCTGCTGCCAGTTTCGCCGTGCTGACGTTCGCCACCGGCCTGCTCGCAACCCGCAGCAGCATCGCCTCCGACAGCCCCGCCGCAACACCACCTGCGGCTGCTGCACCGGCACCCTCAGTGACAGCGCCTGCCGTCCCTTCCCCCGTTCAGGCGCCACGGCCAGCTGCTCCCGTCCCGCGCGACCGCTGGTGGACCTATGTCGGGGACTCGACGCGGATCAGGAGCAGCGAAGACGGCCATGTGCGCGACTACCACGCCTGGGTCGACCTGAACGGCCACACGCACGAAACCTGGTACGTCGACGGTCAGCCCGCAGTGATCGACGACAGCACCCGTCACTGGGTTGCCGAGCATCATCACGAGCCGGCACCGCCAGCCCCGCCCAAGCCGCCAGCACTACCGATCGGATCACCGGCCGCCTTGCCGGAAGGGCCCGCAATCGCGGAAGTGCCCCCGCCGCCTCCCCCGCCGAAGATGGCCGAAGACCCTGCATTCAAGGCGCTGGTCAAGGCCCTGCAACAGGATGAGCGGGCCCTGTCACTGCTGGGCAACCCCATCGTCGTCGACCAGGACTGCCACCCCTGCCATATCGAGGACAACAGCGACACCCTGCATGTGACCGTCCACGGACCCAAGGGTACAGCCCTGCTGGATGCCGAAGGAACGCTCGCGAACGGGCAGTGGCGTTATCCGAAGTTGAGGCTGAACGCCGGATAGCACACCGATCTGCGCGGGTTCCAGGAACGCGTATTCCCGGAACCCGCGCGACAGACCCGCAATGGCGGCCTGAAATCCAATAAGTCACTGCTGAACGCGCAAGCGGCTACTTGGCGAAGAGACCTCCATCGACCATCACCTCGGTGCCGGTCACGTACCGGGATGCATCGGAGGCGAGATAGACCGTTGCCGCAGCAATATCCTGCGGCGTGCCCCAGGAGCCCATCGGGATGGTCGAAAGGAAAGCCTGCTCTGAGGCCTCCACCGAAGGCGCGAGCTTGAGGTCGACGAAGGCCTGCAGGAATCGGTCACCCATCTCGGTCTTGATCAATCCGGGATGCACGGAGTTGCAGCGGATACCCATGCCGAGCTGCGCACATTCCACGGCCACCGACTTAGTAAGCAGCCGCACGGCGCCCTTCGATGCGCTGTAAGCGCCGAGCGCGGCAATCCCCGCCAGCCCGGCGATCGAGGACAGGTTGATGATCGACCCTCCCTTGCCTGCGCTGCCGCCCGGACGCATCGCGCGCACGGCGTGCTTGCAGCCCAGGAATACACCGGAGACATTGACGTCGAGAATCCTCTGCAGATCCACGAGTGCCATGTCGGCGATGAGGCTCAGCTTCTCCACGCCAGCATTGTTGACGACAATATCTAGCCCGCCAAAACGATCGATCGTCGCCGGAATGATCGACTCCCATTGCGCCTCGGATATCACGTCCTGCGTCGTGAATTGCGCACTTCCGCCCTGGCCGCGGATTTCCTCGACCACGGCGTGACCCTCGGCTTCAATTACATCCGTCACCATTACGGCCGCCCCGGCCGACGCAAGCCCACGTGCAATCTCGGCACCGATACCCCGGCAACCGCCCGTTACCAGAGCCACTTTCCCAAACAGTCCAAACAGGGTCTTGTAGTCAGTCATTTTTATTGTCACGGGTCTCTCTCCATTTTTAGTTTTAACGAGGCTGCCGGCTGATCCCGAGTCAGTGCTGTAGCGTGCGCTGGTGCAAGAGCAGCGGCTTCGATGAAAGCCGGCGCAGTTGATGGCCTGGTCCGGCTGCAATTCACGACCCGTTCCTGAGTTCCGAATAAGCGACTTTCGCCTTTCTTACTTCACGGCCCAGCCGCAGTTAGGCCATATCTGTTTGCAAGTGCTTCGATCTGCGGATCGATGGCCTGCGCGGCAGCTATATCGGCATTGCCGGCGTCGGTCTGGCCATTGCGGATTTTTGCCGTGCCAAGGCCATAAAGTGACCAGGCGGAGCGTCGGTGTCCCGAGGTAGCCTGCTCGTAGGCCTTAATCGACTCAGCGTAATGCCCAAGCCGCAACTCGACCATGCCGAGACTATCGAGATACGTGGGTCTTTCGCCATCGCGACGAATGGCCTTGCGGCAATCCCTTAAGGCATCGTCGAGCATCTTATTGCTAAGGCTGCGGGCCCAGCAGCGCTTGTTGAGCGCGTCACCGAGCGAGGCATCATCGTCATGCAGGCGAATCCAATCGTCGAGCAACGGCAGCGCTGAGGCCGGTTGTTCGAGCTGAATGTACAAGGCGGCAATTGAGTACGCCTCGTCTGATCCAGCGGGCACCAAGGTGCTTGCTACCGTGGCGTCCGCGGCCGCACCGACGCGATCGTTCTGCACGACGCGAATTTCCGCGCGCAGCAGCAGAGCATCAACTTTCCTCGGATTCAGCTTCAAGGATTTATCGAGGTCGCTGAGCGCCGCATCGGGCTGCCTGACGGTCGCTCGTGCCCTCGCACGAGCAACGTAGTAAGCAGCCTGATCCGGGACCAGTCGGATCGCTTCGTCCAGATCGGCTATGGCGGCATTGGGTTCGCCGCGAGACAAGCGTGCTGCACCCAGAAGCGCGTAATCGTTCGCAGTCTTTGGTGCACTACCCTTGTCGTCGGTAGACGGTTCGACATCCGACTTGTCACTGCCACTCGGCGCCGCGGCGAGGCTGAATATTCGGCCGCCGTTATACGTGAAATAGGCTTTTCCCACGCTGTTGGCGATGAAAATATGGTGCGCCAGCAGAAAGTCCACACCGAGTAGCACGTCGGTTTCGCTGTCGCCCAATGTTCCGTCGATGACCTGCATCTGGCTGTGATGAATCGTTTCCGTTCCTACCGAAAACGATTCCACGCGTGCGATCCACGCCGCGACAGACTTGGCGCCAACGCCTGAGACGCGGCCGCCAGCCTTTACATCCGGTGCGTTGAGGTCGATGCCGACTCGCTCTGCGGCGTTACGGGTCAGTATGGTGGCGGGTGCCCCTGAATCGAGCACTGCCCGCACCTTCTTTCCGTTGATCATGACGCTGAAAAAAGTACGCCGATCATGCGCGTTGTTCGATAGATCGAGATCGGCAGTATTGTAGTCCCCGCCATCCTTGACCCAATATGCCAGCTTGGCATCCTCGCAATGGTCTGCTCGGGACAGCGTCAATTTGCCACCTGCAAGATCGATCTCCACATCAGCGAAATCGAGAAGATTGGCGCCCAGCAGTCCGTCGCCCGCATCCGAGCCGCCAACAACGAATTCGACATTGTGGATCGTCGTGCCGACGATGCCGAACTCTTTCACGCGCGCGACCTCGGCATCGGCATCGCCTCCAACGCCGCTGATTTGGAAGCGGAACGGCACATACTGGCCAGCGAGTTTCAGCGAGCTTGCCTTGGCCTTCGACATGATACTGAAGGCGGCACCGGTATCCAGGATGAAGCGCGTATCGGCTCCATTGATCTTGACGATGGTCGTGGCCCGGTACCCGACCATTTCCACCGGTAGAGTGCCGTATTGGCTTAACTGACAATCACCAGCCCAAGCCTGGCCTGCGACCAAGACCCCAATCCCCATACAGGCCCAACGCAACATTTCCATCGCCACTCCCTCGTATGCCATGGCCGTAAAAGAATATGGGTCCGACAGCCGCCTGCTGACGCGTACTGGCGGTCCGAACCCCTCAGCAGAACGTGGGAAATACAGACTTGATTCAGACCTGTCTGGCACCCTTTGCAGCCTACTGCATAGCGGTCCTTCTTGATGAGCGGCAACGGGCTGGAAGTGGTCCTCTTACAATCCTAGAAAATATAAGCCATCACGCTTATGAAATCGCTTACGCTGGCCTGACGCCCGTGCATCCGGATGTTGAATAAGCCGAGCATCCCCAGAACTCGCTGCCCACCTTCGGTCCCCGTTTCGCTTCGCGCTTGACCATCCGGCTTCCACACTTCGGGCAGCCTGGCGATGCGGTCGCCTCGCTCGAGCGCGCGGGCAGTTCGGGCTGCGATGGCAGCTCTGCACGCGAAGCCGATAAGACCGATGGCATGACGGTTCGCAGATTCGATGGCTTTGCAGCCTCCACCATCGGCGGCATTCGACGGTTCAATGCAGGCGACAGCTTTTCCGGCTGATTGTCGATTCCATTCTTCAGCGCATCCCCGTCGATAAGTTCGATGCTGCGGCCATCGGAGAACGCCTTGGCCTCGGCCGCGAACCGCCCGCTTGTGACCACGTAGCCACCGGCCGCACCTTGCGCAGCCATCAGTCCGAACAGCTCCCGCACGATCTCCACACCAACCCTGTTCGCACGCCATTGCTTGCACTGAACGAGGTAGCGATCCCCGCCCTTGCGCAGCACCAGATCGATGCCGCCATCGGCACCGCCTTTTCCAGCATTAGTCTCGGTGACTTCGAATCCACGGCGGCGAAAGTATTCGCCGGTGAGTTGCTCGAACTGCTGCCAGTTCATCTCGAACAGCGCGGCCTTGTCCTTGCGCTGCCGCACGTCGTCGTGAAGCCGTTCCAGTTTGCGGCGATTGATGGCGGAGACGATGGCACCCATGCCGAAGATGGCGGGTGCAATGTATTGGAGATATTGCCCGGCAACCGCGGCGAAACTCCATTGAACCGAACGGCCGAGTTCCGCCACGTCTTTGGGCGTAGGTGCCTTGACCAGCGAGAGCCTGTGGAAGGCGAAGCAGAACGCGACGGCGAGAATCAGGCAGAGCCACCATGGCAACAGCGAGGCCATACGCACTCCCCCTTCGAAGCCGCGCTCTCGATTTCGACGACGTTCCATCGCTTTCGTCCCTTGATGATCGTTATGCATCCGTGACGCTGAAGCGTACAAGATCGGTTTCGGACTGTGGAGTATCGGAACGTCACCGCCGTCGTCATAGCGATTGTCGGGACGGCAAAGGTAGTTCCTTCGATCAGGAACTAGCGGCTGGCGGGTGTTGGGGACGCTCAGGCGATCGGAAGGCAGGTTCCGAACTGCGCCAAGCCGGTGTCGGAACCGGAGAAGACGGTTGGGGAGGACGGTACCGAAGTCTCGAACTTGACATTCCACCGCGCTGAAATCTCGACGGCGTGTCGCTCACTCGTTACCGGGTAGAAAATTGGCTGCTCTGGTAGCCGAGGCGGCGACTTACGAAAGCCACTCTGCCTTACAAGCTCGATTTCTTCAGGGCCAGCAGGTCTGTAAAGCGTTACGGTATCCATACTCCTGGGCTTTTGTGTCCGACGCCTTTTTGGGCTTCAGCTGCTCGTTCCTGACGGCGGGAAACTACTCCACTCAGCATCACAGAAAAGAGACCCACAGATACCACCAGCATCGTGTGATTCTCAACAAACGTAAAAAAGGGGACTGTCACAAAGTCAGCCGCTTTCATCATTAGCGATAAGACGATCAGCGTCACTGAGAGCGCGGCAATCATCAAAAATATTCGCTGACGGGACGTAATGGCGCTTTTTCGCCCCCAAACGCTTTGGTCGTGAAGCCCAACGTGGGCTGTGCGTAACGCGTCCCTAATTGCTTGCAACCACTGCCTTGAGCTTGGTCGTCAGTTCTGGGAAGAACGGACCATTGGCTTTCAGCGCATCGGCGACGACCTGTTTCGCGTCGTCGTTACGGCCGAGCTTGATCAGGGTCTGCGCGCGCCACTGGGCGACGGTCAGGCGGTTGACGCCGTAGGCTTTCGGCGCGGCCTGTTCGAAGTACGGCAAGGCCTTGGCGTACTGGCCGCGCTCGGCCAGGCTCTTGCCGAAGCGGTAGGCGTAGACGTAATCGTCGGGGTAGGCCGCGATGAGCTGCGGGAACAGCGAGTCCAGTGCATCGATGCGACCGGCGAGATCGAGGTAGACGCGCAGGTTGTCGGCGAGATTGCGATCCTTCTTCAGATCGAGATGCTCAGGACCACCGAGACGGTTGACGGCATCGTCGATGGCGCGATCCAGAATCTTCGCCTGGTTGGCCGTGTCGCCGAGCGTCTTCGAGAGTTCCGCAGCCGTCTCGACGACGCTGCGCGCATCGGCACAGCTCGGCGTCTTCACGAACACACGGCTGGCCAGAAGCTTTTCCATGGCCGGCTTCTGCGCGCCAAGCAGGCTCGCCTTCTGCGGTGCGGGCAGGCTGTCCGTGCAGCTCAGCGTGCGCTCCACTTCGTAGGCGCGCTGGCAAGCGAGATCACTCGCGAACACGCGCGGCGCAATGGCCGCGCACTGCGCGGCATCGGTGGCCTTCGCGGCCCTCAGCAGTTCAAGCCGTGCAACCCAGGACTTGCCGTCGGCATTCTTGTCGAGTGCGGTCGACAAGGCCGCAGGCAGCGCCGCATGCCAGGCCAGCCCTTCATCGGCCTGGCCCCGGGCGTGGAAGGCTTGCAGCACGCCGGCCGCTGCCTTCACCGACGCGGGGCTGCCGTCCTTGACCTTCGCCTGCAGACTTTCGAACGTGGCGCCGCGCGCGATGATCGTGTCGATCTCGGGATAGAACTGGGCGCGCGTGCGCTCCAGCGGGATGCGACCGAGTTCCTTGCCGGTCTCATCGAGCACGATGTAGTTCGGCAAACCCTTCACGCTCCACTCCTTGAGCCAGTGCGCGCCGTCCGGCGCATCGGCATCGAGTTCGAGTACTACGGCCTTCTTTTCCAGGCGGTCCCACTCGGGCCCGTTCTTCACGTTCTTGGCCATGAAGTAGCAGGAGTAGCACCAGGGTGCGTAGAAATCGACGAGGATCGGCGCGTGCCGTTCCTGCGCGGTTTTCAGCGCGGCGTCGAAAGAGTCCGTGGTTTCGTCGGCAAGCGCATTGCCGGAAAGGACGAGCAGCGCGCTGGCCAGCAGCGCGCTTGGAAGATCAGAGCGGAGGAAGGTTCTTGGGCGCATCGGCGGGGGGCTTGTCCGTGTAAATGATATGGACATTGTAAGCCTCGCCCGTGGTGGGATCATGCATGTTCGAAACGCCGCGATAGTCCACGAGATGCTTGGTTTCGACGTCGTATATGACTTCAATCGGCCCGGCAATCAGGCTGAGCAGGGAATCCAGCTTGATCTGGAGCTTGATCGCTGGCTTGCCGTTAATGGTGACATCGGCGAGCTTGCTGCAGCGGAAGCTGAAGGTATCCAGCTCGCCGGCCACGCCCAGTTTGAACTTAAGCGGCTTGCCGGCACGCAGCTCGTCGAAGTGATCGACGATGGCGCTGTGAAAGCCGGAATCTGCGGCCATGCCTGGTGTCTTCTCGATGGTCTGCGTCTCGGTCTTGCCGTGGCTGATTTTCTCCATCGTGAAGCTGGTCTTGGTGACGGCAGTGATGGCCTCGACATACTTCTGGCCCGGGATGTCGAGCTTGAATACCGGGATGTAGGCGTCGGCACTGAAGTCCAGGGTCTTGGAAGCCATCAGGGAACCGTCCGGTGCGTAATACTTGATCGTTCCGCCTAGCCAGTGGCTGCCATCGAGCCGCTGGTCGTGCACTTCCGTGTACAGGTACTTGTCGGACTTCAGATCATAGGCATAGCCATAGAAACGGTGATCGTCAGCCGCTGCGTCTGCCGTGATCGCAGCAAGAGACAGCAGGGTTGCCAGAAGCAGTTTCATAAGCGGGATGTCCGAAATTTCAAGCGCGGTGTTCTGACCTCGGGCACGGCGGCGAATTCCCTCGCCACGATGCCGGTCAGCGTCTCGTGAACAGGTAGTGGCCGACGCCCCACTCGTTGCCGTTGGCGTAGCCGAACAGCTCGGCAACCGCCATGTAGAACATGCGCCAGCGCTGGACCCAGATCGGCGCGTCCTTCTTGCCGTAGCCGGCTTCGAAGATTTTCAGGATCTCGTCCTTGTTCGCATCCATGCCGGCCAGCCAGTGATTCGAGGTCTTCTCGTAGTGCTTGCCATCGACCCACCATTGCCGCTCCAGCTTCACGTGATCCTGGAAGTTCAGCAGCAGGTTTTCGCTCGGCATGGTGCCGCCGGTGAAGAAGTACTTCGACATCCAGTCGTCCTCACCCTTCACTTCGAAGTGATAGGCCAGAACCTTGTGCACGAAGATATGCACGAACAGCTTGGCGTCCGGCTTCATCCAGCCGCTGATTTTCTTCAGCAGCAGGCCGTAGTTCTTCATGTGCTCGAACATCTCGATCGACATGACCCGATCGAAGCCGGCTTCGATGCTCACGCCCGAGGTCTGCGCCGTGGCCGGGAATTCGTGGCTCACGATGTTGCCGGTGATGATCGTGAGGTTACGGAAATTCCGCTCTTTCGCACGGCCCTCGATGTACTCGCGCTGGCCATGCGAATTCGACAGCCCCACGATCTGCGAATTCGGATACTTCTCAGCGAGCCAGAGGCTCAAGGAACCCCAGCCGCAGCCGAGATCGAGAATGCGCATGCCGTCGACCAGGCCCGCGCGCTCTGCATAAAGATTCAGCATCGCATCGCTGGCTTCGCCGAGCGTCTCGTTGCCGGTGGGATACAGGCAGCAGGAGTACTTCAGGCGCGGGCCGAGATGCGCGTGGAAAAATGCGGCCGGGACTTCATAGTGCTGCTCGTTCGCCGCACTGGTTTCAACCGCGATCGGGCTGGCGCGCAGCTCATCGATGAACGCGTTGAAGCGCTGGCTGCGTGCTTCGCCATCACCGTTCGCTTCATCGACGAGGCGCTTCTCCATGAGCTTGCGCATGCCGTAACGGGACAGCACATCCGGAATCAGGCCGCGCTCGCAGAGGTCAATTACATTCATCAGTGGCTAGTGTCAGGTGGCAAATGGTTAGTTGGAAGCAGTAACAGCGGAATCAATGGCCTGATGGCGGCCTGCCCGCAGGGCAGACAAGACTAGCCACGAGCCACTACTCACCGACCACTGCTTTTCGGCGGCCAGGGAATGAAGACACTGGTCGTACGCATGTAATCGGCGTAGCCGGGGCGGGACTTCACGAGGTGGGCTTCGAGAATCGGCACACCGGACATCTTGAGCAGCAACCAGGCCATGATCGCGGCGGGAATCAGGGCCACCCACCAGTAGCCGGTGCCGATCGCCAGCGGGACATACGCGATCCAGTGCAGGCTCTCGAAGAAATAGTTGGGATGCCGGGAGTAGCGCCATAGGCCGGCATTGCAGACCTTGCCCTTGGTCGCGGGATCGGCGCGGAATTTTTCCATTTGGCGATCGGCGATACCCTCGCCTGCCACAGCGATGATCCAGATCACGATGCCGAGGATCACGAGCGGCAGGCTCGGCGCACCGCTGCGATAGGCCACGGTCAGGAAGCCCACGGACAGCAGGAAGGCCATCACGGCCTGGAACATGAAAAACCAGAACATGTTGCGATTGGCCTGCGCGCCCCACTCGTTCCGGAACTTCGCATAGCGCGCATCCTCGGGCTTGCCAGCGTTGCGGAAGTACAGATGCGTGCCAAGGCGGAATCCCCAGATCCCGCCGAGCAGCCCGAGAACAAGACGTGTCTCGACCGACGCATCCCCAAAGATTGCGTACCAGACCGCCAGGAAGCCGAGGCTCCAGGACCAGACCGGATCGACCATGCCGGCATTGCGGGTGCGAAGCTGGATCGCCCAGACTATGGTGAGAAACAAAGCCACGCAGGCAAAGCCCGTGGCAGCAGCAAGGACCGGTGTCATGTGGAAAGGCAGGCGTGGATCGCGAAAGAGGCGAGGATTGATGGAGTTTACGTGTGACGCGCATCCTTGGATGAACCGGCATGCTTCGTCATCGTCCGCGCCAACGTGAATTGAGGAATATCGATGCTGAACGTGAAACCTGAGACCTCCGTGTCAGTATTGCTGGTCGCTGCGCTGCTGATAGCCGCCGGCTGCTCAAACCAGTCATCGAAGCCCGGCGAATCGCTGGCCGATGCCGAGCTTGCTGTGGCCCGGGCCGAGCAGGCGCGCGTTGGCGATTACGACGCCGTTGACCTGCGCAGTGCGCGCGAAAACCTTGCAGCGGCAAGAGTCGCAGCGGACGACAAGGACAAGCAGGCGCTGAGCCACTGGCTGGCGGTACGCGCGAAAGTCGATGCCGAACTCGGGCTGGCCCGCGCGGAAAACGCGCGGCTGCGTGCGCTGACCGCATCACTGC
>Ga0194135_10002775_pt1 | contig 10666 bp, 6 predicted proteins | sample LitLau_LLRF_2013_FD_134024 | JGI IMG/M metagenome (GOLD analysis project Ga0194135, IMG submission 134024) | Freshwater sediment microbial communities in response to fracking from North America - Little Laurel Run_MetaG_LLRF_2013 (version 2) | ecosystem: Environmental > Aquatic > Freshwater >... | reverse complement strand
GCAAAACAAAAAAAAAGTGAATCCCTCACGCACGCCTCCTTTTCTTCACCCCACGTCAACAGGTAACAAGCGACCTTTCTTCAACACGAGAAAATGAGAAAAAACTACTGAAAAACTCATCCGCCATTAAAATATTTATCAACTCCTTCCACAAGTCCAAAAAAACTATTGACGTCTGAGGTGGAGCTGTTCAGTGAACAAAAACTAGAGCCTACTACCGAAGCTTTTCCCATCAACCCCACCGACGACGACGACGATCTCCCTAGAGCTTCCGAATAACTTTTATTTCTGAAAACTTTCATTCTTTTCTCATCCTGTTTAGAAGTACTTTGAGACGCCAGAGAAAAGGACATTGAGGAGTTCAATAATTTTGACAGTTTGTGAAGAATAAAAGTTTCTCCTCACACGTAAGAATTGGAGTTGGATTCCGGATCCCAACAGAGGTATAGTCCATCCCGCCCAAAACACAAAAGAAGTTTAAGGAAATTTATAGTTGACACAATAAAATAGAAAGATGTTTGTTATGTTACAACTCGTAGGTCCTGTGTTTGACATTGAGCAAGTATCTATTGATCCAACAACATCCAACAACAAAGAAAGTGAGCCAGCACGGACTTTCCCGATCACCATCTTCCTCTCTGCTCCTTTCAGCTTCCGCCTTCATGAGTACCACCATTATCCATCCTCTTATTTTCCAGAATGAGGTCAGCTCTCTCTGAGTAGCTGGAGAAAGAAATCTGAAAATGAAGGTTTTCAAATTTCTGAGCTGTCGCCCACTCTTCGGAATGACATCCGAACCCTTCCTCCTCTTTGTTCTCATCTCATCTCTATCTCTATGGACACCAACAGGTAAGACAATGAGAGCATATTTTATTCTTCCTCCTTTTTTTGCCTGAGCTTGACATGAGATCTATTGGGAGTCATTGACACTTACGCTCAGAACCGTCATTTCCAGGACTTGCAAATGATGTTTAAACAAAAGTCTGCTGAAACGGCAGTGTCGTCTTAGATCTTAATGATCACACCACTCACAGAAATTTGCCATGAAGCATTCAAAACGTCTCATGTTACAGAGAACATTAGAAACCATTTGAAATTGAAAGATCAACTAAGAATCTGTCGGGGAAATTTCGTGCCCTATTTACTCACTATGGGCTTGCGTAGCAATTTTATTGTTTTATCAACCCCATATAGCAAAAAGACTTCGTTTATTCCTGCATAGATACAATCTTTACCTGTTGTTTTGTGATGAACAATGGACGAGTTATCATCTATGAATGATCTATTCACACGGTGCCCCAATAATGTTGCCAATAACAAAAAAAATGTTTCGAAACTCCCAATTTTTTTAGCTAGTTTTAGGTCAAGAAATTAACAGGCGATCAAAAATTGTCCGATGATTGATCCGGGTTTATACGGCAGAGGCAGCGGCGTAAATTTGGAGTTCCATCTGAGCCGTTAAATTGTTTTTGATTGATTGTATTCAATTTAATCAATTTTTTAGCACGGGATTACTTATTCTCTGTGAAATTTTTTGAACTTTAGTTAAAAACCGATTAATGGACGAGCAGTACAAAAATTTTCAAAGATGTCAAAGTGGATCGGATCAAACAGTTTAGAAATCCAACCCTCCCAGTTTTGTCATTCTCCGAACAGTTTTTCAATTTGTCTACTTATTGACCCAGGCGCGCTCTGTACTTAAATTTTTTTGAGTTCTCAGACCAAATCGAAAAGATGGTGGAAAGGATTCGGAACAAAACTGTTGTAAGAATCACATCACGAGGAAAAGGAGGAAAAAAAAGGAAATTTTCTTCATTTTAGATGGCTACGTACGTACGCTACGATAACGATGCGGAAAAATTCAGTCGTTCTTTGCGGTGAAAGTAAAAGTTTGTGGCGGCGGTGAGATTACGGTTTCTCCACACGCAGGGACCACAGTTGGAGATCTTGTTCCATTCCTTTAATAGACTTCCCAGGATTGGATGTGTTCTTCTCCCCCATCTTCACATATGAGAATCCTTTCCTGCTGCTCTGCACACGCTTGTTGATAAAAATTGATTAGCTCCTTATCAGTCGGGAAGATTTTTATAATAAAAGAATAAGCCTAAACTTTTCTCCTACTTATCACTCAGTCCTGTCACATGCGGAACTGATAGCGCAAGTAGAAGCGGGGAAAAGCTAGGAAGTCTTTTATTATGTGAGCGGGAGCGGCCGGAGCTGCGGAGAAAGTTGATCCAAATCCTTGTCGGAAAAAGGAAGCTTCTTATAAAACAACATTCCCATGACACAATGATTTGCATCAGATTCCAAGCTTATATCCGCTTTTCACTCGGGAGGGGGAATGTGCCACTCACGGCTCCACGCATTGATTGGAGTAAATAACATTTCCGCAAAAAGGAAGCAAATACGCTTTCTCCTAGACGGATCCGGGAGAAGAGGGGGAAGGACGCCTGGGAATGGAAATGTATGTCGGAGTCGTGAAGAAGATGAGCAATAAAAGCTCCAACACTTGTTAGAATTCTCACCATCTAGAGGGATACTAGGGAAAGACGGGACAGAAAGGCGGGTGTAGTATACAGGAATGAATAGCATACTTACTTATCCTAAATTTGCTCCACCCATTCAATATAGTCTAATGTTTGACCGTTCGCTTGGTTCAACTTCCGCTTTCTCTGCAGCCTGGCTCATCCCACACAAGGCTCAAGTGTGGGGAAGGTACTTTTAATACATTTCCCAATGCCCCTGGCCCCAGGAAATCCTGTACCCGGTATTCGGGTAAACCAATAAGCTCACCCGGAAACCTTAATCTCGGAAGCCAACTCTGGAAAAGTTGTATGCACCAATCATTGGAAGGATGCAATATCCGAAAGATGTCATCCGATACTATCCGTAAGGCATTGTCAGTGATAAAATGGAGTGATTGAAAGAAAATTATTTCCTTCGCATAGCATGGAATTACCTTTCCTTCCTCACTTTACTCTTCTTCTTGCACTCAGATAGTGAACGGTCTTTATTGTATGCAATCGGAGTTCAAAAGGTCAAGGCATGACAATGTGCGTATTATAATGAGATTTATTTTATATGAATAGGGACAGGACATAATGGGATTAGAGAAGCAAAGAAATGAAAATAAAAGACACGACTTTCTTTTAAGGTTTCCATGTTCTGTGGGTTGCAATAAATGATAAAGGGAGTTCCTACCAGAAACGATTGCAGGAGGCACACTAAATCATCCTCTTCTGATAAAAATCTTTGAATAAAAAAGAATAATTTTTTTTTCAATTTTGGTTTCTGTCTTTTGATTGGCAAGAATGAAAAGGAAGTAAAACTTGATTTGAGTGTAGTTTAGACTTGCGTAAGCAGTACGCAGGGCCTTTGAATAATAAATACAGAAATTTGTTATTGAGGAGGAGAAAACTTTTCCTGTTGCTTTTCCCAACTTTCTTCCGTTGCATTCCTTTGGGGATAAGAGGAAATCCGTCGAGGAAACTACTAGTATAAATATCATCATTTAAAACTTCCAGAAGAATTTACCTTGGAGAGGAAGTATGTTATTAGGAGGAGAGAGGAAGACTGGAAGTCTAATGGGAAATAGGCCCTCATCCATTAATTATTCACTAGAATCAAGATTCCTGTTTTCTGAGTCCCCGTATTTAACAACTTCAAAATGGGGCACTAAACCCATCAACTCCCGCCACTCTCCCTAATAATATTACTTTCTCTCCACGGAAAAACTTCAAAGGGATTGATGGGATGGGATGGAGGATTTGGATATTATAACAATCTCATTTGAGATCAATGAATTTCAGAACTCTTTCCTCGCCGCCGGAGGTGACAGTAAGAAACATTTGGAATAGTCAAATTTGAAATAATGAGGAGCGAAAGTTCATATTTCAAAGAATTCAAATTTGAATCTTTCAAAAAAGAAAGATACGATGTCCAATATCCTGTAAACTAACACAATATTTCCAATTGTAGCATAGCACTTCCCTTGTGATTCTCAATTCTAATCCAAATTAAATCATTTCCACGCAATTATGTCTAGAAATTAAAGTTTAAACTCCGTATAGTAGTCGGAGAGCTCCGGATAACGTAATTTCGGGGAAATTAAGTTTGCCGTATATTATTATCGACTGATATACTTTGCTACTCTGCGGCTAAAAGGATAAGCTTCTTTGAAGTTTTTCTTTCATTTGATCGAAAGAGTATGGTACCAGGAACGTACCTCATACATTTTTTTAGTAATGGCCCCCACACGTCATCCACAAGAAAAATGTTGTTCTTAGACGTAGTATTCAATAGACGAAGAAAGGCGTGAGCTTGGCGCTTTCTTCGTGTTACTTTAACTGTTAGATGAGTTTTACGAAAATAACGAATTCTGTGATGAGATGTGATTGGATTTCCATATGACATTGTTGACATTTCCTCATTTGTCAACTACACTTTTGATTATACGCAGGAAAAGAATTATATATTCTCATTTGCCTGCTTTATAATGAGTATGCGTATGAGGAAGTTATTCATTACATATAAATTTCTGCCGCATAATGTTTCCATCTAAATTCCATACCGCAAAAGCCAAAAGTCTAACGCGATATCTTCAAATTCAGCTTATACTATCGAATGTATATTAAATGAAAATGAAAACGGGTTGTATAACCAAAGGATTTTTTTGAGGTTCGGTTTAATGATTAAAGAGAAACCCAGGTTTGGGGTTTTTAATAAATTGGAAAGTCAACAGAAGTCAGATTGAAGTGTCATTTGGGAGAGGATTGAATGGGAAGATGTTTCTGGAAATTCCTTTCAATTTTTTTTTCTCCTTGCCAGACTTCCTCACTCACCTCACTGCCTTTTCATTAATCACTAATCAGTAACGAACCTTCTCCTTTTTATGGATGACAGAACTAAGGCATATCCGCAACTGCGTAGACGTTGTACACTTACGCTGCGTACAAACATATCTATAAACATTGTGTCAATTCATATTATTTTTTAAATAAAATCCTGTTGTATTCTACTGTACCACATAATTGGAATGCATTGTTATAGAAAATGAAATTCTGCTTCGACTAAAATGGATTTTACAATTTAATTAAAAGAATTTCCATTATTTCTCCCATCGATATTGATTGTTCATTACAACAGAGGAAAGTTTAATTATTTTCATAATTTGATCACAAAGTTTCAACTCGAAGGAAACTAATTAAGAGCGGAAAGAGAGGAACCGGGAATTATAACCTTTTACGCGCGTGCCTAGATATTACGCTTTCTCCTCTCTCCGTCCAGAATCCAGCAGGCGGGCATCCCTCTTCCGAAATGTTAAAAGTGAAACCAAGTAACATAAAAATGAAGGAAGGATTCAATAGAAGTCTTTCCTTGTTTTCATGACAGGAACCTATTAGTCTCCGGAGTATCCTTACGGGAAGATCCTGATGGTTAATTTCCCCGAGTCTCAAAATCCTCGGCCTCTCCCAGGCATACTTTCCTCTCAAATTTAATGTGGAGCAAACGGCCTTCCCCACGTTACGACTCCCGCTTCCCAACCAGGGAGGGCATTCAACTAATGGTGACTTTTGAAACTTGAAACTACTCCAGAGTGCATTGAACGGGGTGGTGGTGGTGGTGGGCGAAAAGGAAATGAAAGTGGATGATGGAGGAATCGGTGAGTGCGTCTTCCCCAGCATCAGCATCTGGTCCTCTTTGCCTCCTCCTGTCTATAACTTACTACAAAGTCAAACTACCGCAATTTGTATTCATAGAGACGCTGCTGTTAGACCTCATTATCCTCCCATTACTTGTAAATCCTTAACCTTTTCAACTGGCGTGGTCCCATCGTCCCATTATCAATGGAATCACGGTAGGAGAGGCAGAAGTGGGTTTTTTCTCTTTGGAAATCTTACTAACTGGGAAAGGCTCTCAGACTCGAGTGGATCGATAAGGAGCGCGTGAAAATATGACGAGAAGAATTTTATACGAAGAGAAAGTAAAAGGAATCCCCGAGAGAGTTTTCCTTTCGAACATCATCTCATTTGCAATCCAGCATCTTCCAGCAGAACACGGGAAGAGACAAAATGCTTTGGAATTGAAAGACAGATTCTACTTTAGAAAACTGACACATTTAAATTATGAATATCTCTAGGGGAATGGAATGGACGGGAATGCTAAAGTCATAAATCCACATTCGAACATGGGAAATTCTGTTCAATTCTAATCTCATACCGTGTCACTCATAGCCATAATCCATTGGAATAGCTTACGTTTCCTAGCAACTACAGCGGGAGTAGGCGGAAGAGTATCAAATTTCAGCAAGATGCGATTAGCAGGCCCAATTTTCTCCCCCTTTTATTTCTTACCAAGATTGATTTACTTTTTTGAAGAATTTAATATTTCCCCTTTGTGTCATTCCTCCGAGCGAGCTGAGAAGATTGAAAATCCACTGAGATGGGATACACAGAAATCCCACCACCTTGAATTTGTTTAGAAAACTTTAATAATAAAGATTATATTACGGCCAAAAATAAAGGAGATCCTTTGATCCGTAAGAGATTCCTTTGCACGGGGAATGATGTCAAAGGAGGAAAGCATAACACGAAAATGTCACGGGCATATTTCAAAGAAAAAGGAGGCTGCTGTTAGGTGTAATCTATATTAGCAGTTAAAAAAACAAAACATTCCGTCCCCGGTATAAGCCATAAAGATTCCCTATGAAACATTTCGGCTGTATTCATATTTCTGGGCGTTTGGGCAAAATAATAACTTTGAAAATCTTCAATCAGGAGAACGACTCAGTGGCGCTTTCACTTGTAATCGACTAATACTATTACATTATTCCCGCCCTGTCGTTCCTCCTTTGGCAGTGGAAGAGAATCGATACGGAAACTTCTTCTGTTTTTCCAAACCTTCCCGGGGAGAGATCCAGTCTACTCACATGTCCGCACACGGCCAAAAGACGGAATCCATTTCCCATTTGGGCTCGTTCCATCACCATCATCATCGCCCGAATATTGGGAATCCGGGACATTAGACAGGCCCCACCAACCAACTGGGAGTGTTACTGGGATGAGGAGGGCCTTTGTTGTCTTCCCTCCCTGTCATTTGGCTCAAGGGTTCTCATATAATCAGGATCTTTATACTCCAGGAATTCTGGGATTATGGCCTCCCTTTGTTTCACTTTTAACGTATTATGACACAACTTAAATCCTTTTCTTGGAAGAAACTTTGCCTATTAGGCCGAGATTAATGCTAATCAATTCAGGCCTTATAATAGAAAATGGGACATTTTATTTAACACTCGGAAGTCGGCCCTACCTTTTCACTTCCACTCCCACTTTCCATTTCCTTTCCTTTACCTACTTATCTTAAACTTTACTGCTAATTACCTCAACTTGAGTGCTCAATCAACTATCCGTTTAAAAGTTTCCACCCTACTAAAAGACGCACTTTCCAAAACCCATTGGTTGTAAACCTGTTTTCTACTACTATTCAATGGCAGTGGAGGAACGTGGACGTGGAGAAGGGAAGGCGGAAGTAAAAGTTTAATTTGGAATGGAGTTAATTTAGATTCCTAGAGGGAATGGACCGAATCACCTGATTAATTAGTCCTTCACGCTTAATTAAAACCATGAAACAAGGCCGCGTTCACAAGTATTAGTCACCACAACTAAAAGGGACGAGGAACAGTTTTGTTAGAAGAGACGCGTGGAATGGCGTAGCATGTTATGCACTAAGCAAGGAAATTAAGCATTCATTTCTTTGAGACCTCTCCGGCTGAAATATGTACAATGGCTTTAATTGAATTTTTAGACAATCCGTAAGTCAATTTTTTACGATTTAAGTGAAAGTGGTGCTTACGTAAGACAGATAACTTCAAATAATTTATGACTTACATTGTTCAACTGTTTAACTTCTTGAAATATGCACGGAAATGCTTTCAGAAGAATCTAGAAATCAACGTTTCTCAATTAAAGGGGTCTTAGCGCAGAAGCAGAAGAATTTCAACATCAGTATACTCATAGATAAGGCCTTATTTAATATATTAATAATGGCAGTCCGTCCGCTTACATCCTTTAAATTAAATTTACATCTTGCTAAAATCTTTGCACTCTCGCTTGGGGATTTTTCCAAGGAAAACGTGGGCAACTTGCTTTGAAGTTTTGAAGAATGTTTTCCTTTCCCTTTACGTAAAACTTTGGAGTTGATCACATTAGTCTCGCTTCCGGTTCCGAAACTGTTGTCGTTAAGGAAGTGATGTTTCCATCCCAGGAGGAAGTTTACGAGGACAATTCGTTAAAAATTAAGTCAAGTTGAGGGGAAAAGAAAGTTGAAGAGGTATTATAGTCAAGAAAAGTGAAATTTAGAGCCATTGCGATAAAACAGAGAATATAAAAGGAAGTACCCTGGAGGCAGAGATAACGTAAAACGGATCTTTAGCATTTTTATACTTATTTTTCTCTCCTTCGGCAAAATGGAGGAGCCGAGGAATATGAGAAGGAATAAAAATATAAAATGTTTATTTTTTCGTAAAGGAAACTGAAATCTTAAACTTTCCTCTGCGTTGCTGTTGGGACGGGGCGGGAGAGGCTCTGGAATATCCCAACTACTGCGATTTATTGTAATCCTAGAAAATGCGTTTGGAAAGATACTCCATAAAATGACACTCTGAAAACGACTAACGTTTGGAAGAGAACCAAGTAATATGGACAATATATACATTCAGAACTTCGTCCCTTTCCGACTTTCTTTCCTAAAGCTTGTTTGCTACGGGCTCTGCAAGTGCGGACTGTGGATGGAGAAAGTTTACCCAGTAAGCTACGACAGAGTAGTGTCGTATCCCAATCTACGAAGAGAAGAGTGGGGACTTGTGTGTAGCGACTCCAAATATAAATAGTTTTCTCCCTTCTGAATTACATGGAATGGAAGTATTGTCAAGGAGATCGAGAGACGTTCTGCCGTTCTCATACTTCTTCAGTTCTTTGCTACAGTCACAGTCCACGATATAAAAGCAGAAACTTTGCACTGGCATGTCCGGGCAGTTGAATTTGATTTGGTGCCCTACTGAGTCAAAATGTAAACTCCTCACCTAGGTTAGCTTTTTAAAAACGGAAAATGCCTAAAAACAATACAAAGAAAGAAATCACAGCTGGATTTAATATCAAATACTGAATGAGCAATGAGCTGTGGGAGGCCTTTTACTTTCTTCCCATAAAAACAAAATTTGCGCCTGATTAGGCGCAGAGTCTGCCGAGGAGTATTACGCGAGAGGGGAACATGTCAGAAAAGACAATTAAGTTGGAACTCATGGTGAGACTCCTGGGGTTTTTGGTTAATTGCAAGAGGGTATTAGCAGAAGACATTATGATTATTCCCCTCTGGTTTGTATTTGCTAACTGTCTCTCTACTTTCTCCGCGTCTGACTTTCCCATGCCCTTTTGCTTTCTAATTTCCACATTCTCCATTTTTTAATCCGTCAGGATTGGAATAATTTAATTTATTTGTTTGTCACAAATAGGAATTGGATAGAAATTATAGGCAAGGCAGAGAGAGAAAGAGAAAGGACCGCCCCACCCCCGGAGGATCCAATTTTATTTCCAACTTGGCAGCTGGAGTGGCAGGAGTAAAAGTAGAGAAAGTGAGAATGTAGGCCACCATCAGTAACTTTATCTTGGGAGTTTATCAAGAGCGGGAAAGCGGGGAAGATGTCAGACTTTTGTTGGGATAAATTGGAATGCAAACTGTTTCTGATTTTAAAGTTTTCCAAATGATATGATAATGTTTGGCAAAGGAGAAACGACAACCATTCGACTTCCATTTTTTCTCTTTCACCATGTCAGCCCAACTCTATTTTCCAAGATGGAAGACCTCGAGGAAAAGAAAAGAAGTAAAATAAGGAGACTTTACGGAAAGGATTTCCTTGGCTGAGAAATGTTTTGGGACTTCCCTAGGCAGACTCTGAAGCCTGATGATCCTTCTCCCGTTACTCTTACTTTTACTCTCTCCGTGTGTGACATGAGTCAAATACTTTCAGAACACCCTCCGTAGATCCCTTCCCATCCGTCAAAGTCCTTTCTCCAACAAGTTAGCAAAACTTTACAATTTTTTGTTTGCACTTTGACGATAGTTAAATCGTTAGGCGACGCGTCCCCCATCTCCTCTCGTCCCGAACCCTTTAAATGTTTAAGGAGAGATTTCCCCAACACTTGGGCCATGCTTGGAAAGATGGAATAAAGAAGATGTGTTATTTCTGGGAAGAAAAGTTTATTTTCTACGAAAATGACATGAGCAAAGGAGCAAACTTCAAATTCGAGAAAACTTTGGACTTGTGCGTCCTTGATCAGGCTAATACTCACAATTACCAAACTTTTGGCTACAAGAACTGACAGTCTAAATTTATTCTTTTTATTGGCAGGAGCAGAACAGGGCTTCAAGTATTCAATATTTACCTCGCACTCTCAGATCGGATTTTGCACATAGAAAGAGTCCATTATTTAAATTTTTTGAAGCGGGCAATCCTGCCATCAAATATAAAATAATCCTTTTCTGGACATGAAATCTCATTGGAAGTAACACGGTTTAAATTTTAATTCCCTATAATTTATTGGGACTGAATCCTCTAATTCCTGAGATTGAGAGTTTCGGATGTTTGCATTAATGTGAGGGAGCCTTATAT
>Ga0194135_10002774_pt1 | contig 10667 bp, 5 predicted proteins | sample LitLau_LLRF_2013_FD_134024 | JGI IMG/M metagenome (GOLD analysis project Ga0194135, IMG submission 134024) | Freshwater sediment microbial communities in response to fracking from North America - Little Laurel Run_MetaG_LLRF_2013 (version 2) | ecosystem: Environmental > Aquatic > Freshwater >... | reverse complement strand
ATCTTTCTCCTCCTGAGATTTCAGCACACAATTTACATCTCTCTACACTTCGTTATTACATACTATCCCTGTGACAATTTAGTTTTTTAACCAACCACACATTTTACACAATATATTATTCAGGTTAAATATCAATTTAAAAGTAGATTTTAATCTCATTCATACCTACTTGTAACAATAATTACTTGAATCACGCGTAGGCGTTTAATATCAAAAAATGCACTAACTAGTTAAAGCCAGTACATGATTAAATTGCGCATCCCCATTAAACAGTTTTTATGCAAAGAAATAAATAACAAGCTCAACATAATTGAAGAAAATATAACTTGCAATTTAACAATGTGTATCATCCACAGTCTAGTAGTTTTTCAAAAACACACAAGCATTACACATATAGCATTCACTCTCACACCTCTGATGATGATCATCATCATCATCACCGGTTTGCATTTAAACTCCTGCATCGGAACACAATTAACTTTGCAAGTGATAGTTTTGTTTTTATCGAACACTCGTTTCATTACAGATAGATATGCATTGGAAATACATACACTTGTGTGAAGACTAGTCTACTTTATAAGTCTGCTGCATAGTGGTGCATGCATAACTCTCAATCGAGATTTTGGATGAAGGGGAAACTGGTGCTTTAAAAGAGGTCAACATATATATATATATTGTACATACATATATACACATGCCACTGCAGCATTTAAAAAATGAAAAAATATAATAAAAACTACTACTACACCACCACCACCAACGCTATCAAATAATATAATGCGCCCTACAGAGCCAAGTGGGTATCATTTAGGTCATCCGCTACGGTTACTTTACTGTGTCTGTGCCCTATAGCATCAGCTTATATAGTCATAGTCATCTAAATACTACATGAAACATTACTGATCATCTCATGATGATGCTCTACAACTCTCTGCACTCTTGATTACTTATTATTATATTACTTCTACCCGACATAACTCTCATCATCATTTCGCATATATATATCGAGCTACAACTTTGCACAATTGCGTACTCGCCATCTCAACTCTCTTTCAGGCTCACTTTTAAAATCCGATCTGTACATATATTATATATATAGTGTATATTCTGTTGTCCTTATAAGACTTACTCAAGATCTGAAACTACTAAACCCAAATGACTTCCTTTTGATTTAAGACCCCATTAGTCAATTCAAAATTGCAAGTAGTAACAAATGAATAATATATCTCATTCTCATTCATATATCCTACTGTTCACTTGATCATCTTGAGTAAGACAATACCCAGAGAGAGAATTAAGTAGGAGTTGTTCTTGACAATAAACAAGTATACTACTAATGTGGATAGTATATTTCGTGATGTACTCGTTCATGCTTACATTATATTCGCACACATGAATCTCAGCTAAAGAAATAAGAAAAGTAACCTTGCCCTTGCCCTTTACACAAGGGAAGGAAGTCACTTTTCATGTGAAATTAGATCCTCAACTGTCTCTCATCAAATGTACTAACCTATTTTCTTTTTTTGTCTTTCGCACACTATCAACACTTATTTCTTTCTTATATATTTACGATGGGCTTGATTGTACTCTCGTAAATCTTGTACTTATAATTATAGGATGTGCAACTAGTTACACACACACATTTCTCTTGGTGTAATTAGTAAGAAATAAAAGTATAACACACGTCAAACGAAGTGTACCAAACGGCATCACACACAATTTATAATTTATAATCACAATAATAAAAGTGTCCTCTCGGCACAATAAAAATGAAATCTAGTCTTATATCTATCAACGCAAGGCTTTAAAAGGACTCGAAGAAGAGTTATTAAACAGTTTATACTACAGTAGGTGTACATTACACTTAATTGTCGCATTAAAACACACTTTCAAGTTTCGCATGACATTAAACTTTTAATAGTATAAATAAACACGCCAGGGATCTTTTCATGTATCAATGGTTTAATACTCAATCGTTGTTCGTGTGTGTGAGTGCTTCAGACCGCAGATTCAAATAGTCATTGCAGATTTCAGAGATGATAAATATAGCTGACTATATAGAATTCATCGAGGTTCATGGCTCAAAGAATAAGATGAATGGCAAAGCTTTATATACATACGAATACCAAATCCTTGTCATACACAAACTCACAACCATTCAGAAGGACATTCTCAGTTTCTGTGACCTAAAAATTATCCATCACACCCGCATCATTCAACACACACGTATAAAAAAGCGTCAACCAGAGTGGAAAAAATATATGAATAAACCAAGAACCATTAATAGTTCGTTCCCCTCAGAGCAAAATGTGCAAATAGAATCACAAGCTACTATAATGCACGTTCCCTTTGTCAATTTTAAAATTTAAATTGCTTGTAAAGTCGTTTAAATTCATGCTTTCAGATGTTCATGGAAATTTTAAGTGTGTAGACTTTACAGAGATAGTTAAGAGGTGACGAACCTTTTTAAACCACTAAAATTAAGAGAAAGAGACTCCTCTCACACATAGCAATTAGCATTTTTGTAATTCAATTATGTAAAATCGAATGTTGTGTTTAAAAATTGATTTTAAACCGCAACTTGCTATATCAACTTTTCTAGCTAAGAAAATATTCGACAATAATTTGCAATTGTTCACAATAAAGCTGGTTGAGAGTTAACAATCAAGCTTATTGAGTTGTTTTAATCCTGACGACTTTGAATAAAGGACGGATGAATGCAACAATAGTAAATAGTAATACAATAAAAATAAATTAGGAATATACTCAACGAACCAAAGAGAAGAACCACTTTTACTTTATCCTACTTATCGCCTTCACTTGCTACTACTTTTATATGTTAGGTAGACTTTTAATGCATGTAACGCAACTTTGTGTGTGACTTCTATATAAGCTCATGAACATTCTACTAGTCTACTGACTTTAATCCAACTGCATTCCTAATCACTAACTTCTTCAATACAATCAAAAATTTCACTTGCAATTTACTCGGCCTATTAAAAATATATATTTATAACAATCTCATCAGCTCTGCCTACGCACAATATCCTGAGTATATTTCATTTCAGACAATGTTCAAACTTATCCGATTTTAAGCTTCCTATTAAGGAATCAATAATTTTAATTGTTTCATACCTCTACATACTATACTTTGAAAATTATATGCTGAACAAAAACAATCCTTCGCTCAATTCTTCCCTTTCAATCCTTCCCCCTAAATTTTTTTGAGATACAAAATTCCCCACAACAATTTAATGAATATTTTTTCTCATCAAAATATAGTAAAGAAGCAAAAGAGACCTACTTAAACTATATTAAAATCCTTTAAATAAAGAAATCCCGATTTATAAGAAAAACGCAGAGTCACCCTTTCAATCTCTACGAACAGAGTAAATTCACGTCCACATTTGAAACTCATTTCATCGTGTATATTTTGTATGCATTTGTCTTGTATGATCTTTCTCTATCTTTCCAACTAAAAAAATTTGCAAAGTAATGGGATCTTTTTTGTATAAATAATGAACTACCTAATACTCGCTAATTGGTTGTGCCACAAGCAATGCACAACGTTGCAAAAATACCTTTTTAAAGACCTCGTTCAATTCATCATCCTCATCGTAACAAACATCTACACATTCTCTGTTTGCGATTCATTCGCAGAATGCTTTGTACTTCGTTAAATATATTCCAATCCCCACAGAGTCAAACTCATCATATAATACACAACGACTCCTCTGTGCTTTGTATATATTTGTCTACTACCTCATCCAAAATGCAACTCATCTCATACTCATCACCATCATCATCATCGTCTCTTCGCATGTTTCGGAAGTGAAAGCGAACGTGTCGATGAACTCAGGTGTGTATTTAGTGTGTATACATATACCTACCTACATGTATTCTTTAGTAGATGATTCCACTACTGATCCACTAACGAGTATGCACAAAACGACACAACACACCGTATTGAATAAAAAATATACTACCTATAACACTATACAACCTAATCTCCTCGACTGTATTCAGTGTCTGGGTCACTTGAGAAATCCTTTCTATACTCTCAAATCACATTCTCTATAATGTTACAACCATACGAATCTTTCTACAATGAGCCATCCATTTCCAGAATTGGACGTAATGCTGTCTTATTACAATAATAATTGGGCAATTCCTACCTACAATATGTACGAAACCCTTCAAGTGAAGATGCATACACGATAGGGAAGGTGAGACCTACTTCTCATGATTTTTGAAAGACCGATTTCTTCGTAAAAGACAAAGTATGATCACCTCAATCATGAAGATGATCCTGATATTGAGGTATAAACACAGTTTACTGCAGCTTCAAGTGTCTGCCGTTTAAAATGCTGCTTCCTTTTACCGTTACCATCTGCGTTTTTATTGCATTACTTCATCCAGGCGAATCTTAAAGAAGTGTTTATGACTGTCCCTTTCTAGCACAACAAAACAGCACACGATCATCTTTACAATGATGATGAGTATATAGTAGTAGTGTCTCATTCAACGTGTGCACCTTTTGTGCTTAACTGTACCGTGAGTGGTGGAAGGATGAAAACAGGATCTGTTGAAAAACGTAATAAGGTAACAGTACCAATGTATATGAAGTCGTAAAATTGCAGAAAATATTTTTTAACTTCATTCTTCAGTTAACCAAAGAGCTAGACATGAACAAGATGAAGATTTTAAACCGTAACTGGAAGAATACACGTTAATTGCCTACATGTTTATACCTGTCTTTGAGTCACAACTTAAGCCATGATGAACGCATTTCATCTAATACTTTTGTTGATTTCATCTTGTTAAAAAGGTGAAATGACACTCAACAACAAATCCCAGTAATAAGTTTATCTTCTCACAAACATTGCGACCAATTATTCGGTTATGACTCTGACTTATGAATTCCATTGTTAAGACCTACCTTAAAACTTTACTGTTCTCTGTCTGCAATGACATGACAGTACTGATCTAATTAAGTGATGACAATAAAAACTTATTTTTCTTTTACTTATTTACAAGATCTCGTATTGGGCGAATAATAATGTATAAACATAAACTACTTTTGCTCCATTTTAATAACTACCTGTACTCGCAGTAACCTTTGGTCTTTAAATGCATTCCATAGAATATAAATTATCTTTATAACTCTCGTGCATGAAAATTATAAATGCAAGTGAACGAGTAGAATATAATCCAAAGAAATTTCCGGCGGAACAAGTCTCACAATAAAATCGTAGATATCTTTTGAACAATATATTCCAACAATTCATTTGGCACAGCGAGAGTATACAGCGTGTAATTGGGTCAACTTATAATACACAGTACGTCCGTTGCAAAACCGCATATTTAGCAAACAAGTGAACTCCCAACAACACGTTAAAAACTATAACTTACACTGTCATTCATCCTTCCGATCATCGTTTTTAGTTGTAATCAGCAATTCATCTCTCATCATCATCATAAATGACGTCTATATCGCGAGTGAGACAAAGTAAAAGTGGAAAAGTTATATGATTACACTGCACCTACACTATTTCTCTATCATTAAACTACATTGGAAATACATTTATATAGGGCATGCCTATATCATATTCGGTTTTATTAAAAGAAAACGTGGAAACTAGAACAGTCTTTCCTCCACTGCAGAAGATTGTCTGCACACAATTCAAACTATACATGCACCCGACGACTGCATGATTGTAAAAACAATACCGTGCAGATATATTTCCAATATGAATGATATCCATTTAAATTCTCAAATCAGTTAAAGAACAAAAAGTTTCGTAAGTGAATCTGTATGAAATATATTTACATATCAATCTTCAAAAATATATTCATCGGTGATGTGAAATCGAAAAAGGGTTGCATTTTATTTCAGCAGCATCATTCACAGCAGAATTATATTAACTTTGTTACCACTAACTCTGAATATTCCCCACTGCAGATGCCGACTTAATCCCCACAAAAACATACGAACATTTAAAGACATAACAAAAGGGAGGAAGGAACAAAGATGAATTTGAGAGATACAGCCAACTCTTCTGTGCTGCGATTTGTTTACTTTGTGTGCGAAAAGTCATGGCAAAAAATAAGTCGGTCAAACGGAAGGGGTTGTTCACTCATGCAAATTTCACTTGCCTTCAACTTCAACTTAAAAGCTCATGGCCGAACATGCTCATCATCATCAAACACTGTACAACAAAAGTACTACTACAAATTCTTCTGTGTGTAATCTAATACAATTTCGCACATTTAAACTCATTGCACGAACATATACAGAACTCTACTTAATATGAATATGATACATTTGTATTTCCTTTTTTGGACTCTTCTTAATAAGGAAAGGATTTGAATTCATTTTGTTCTTAATAATACATCGCCCTGTCATGTCGAATATAAAGTGCAGCTGCGTAACTTGTATAATTTTTGCGTACTGGTGCGTCAGAATGAGGATATGTATAATAACATCATGAACTAAAAAATTCAAAACTATGTACTAATTAATCCAATCTTGTGTATACATACACATACTTACACTTATGTTACATGCCCTAGTCTAACAAATAATTAAATTCTAATAAACCTCACACAACGTTAGAGCACGCAATGTATAAATTTTTCAACTGCTCCACAAAATTACTAGCAAGAAATCAATTACCACACACAACCCACACATTTTTAAACATTTATAAATACTACTTGTAATTAAAGTAGGTCTACTGTAATGAAATCAAGAGTTTAGCATAAATATAATCATTCACGCAAAATTCTATTTCACTTGGCATTCCTCCAGAAGTAAAAAGAACAAATAGGAAACTAAATAAAAGAATGCGTAACAAATGACTCTGAGCTCTATAATGCGTGTGTACGCATAAAAGGGTAAAAGTTTGATAGGAAGTCAAGGTCTAGGTCATTTTGAACAATATATATATATTTATGATTAGATTGACCTGTCACAATCACGTCCATTTACTTCTTATAATTAAACGTGAGTATTAAACTTTTCATATTAAATTACACACTTACACACGCTTAACACACTTTCTACTGTGACATATTATCTTATTACATATCTCTCTCATACACTTCTACTTCTTTGTAATACACTCGCCTAGTACCTTTTTCTTTCTATCAAAATCAAAATAGGAAAGCTAATTTCGAAGTATTACACGATTACCACGTACTTCTTGGCTTGTAATAACACAAAAGTTACATCCACTTATTTAAACCTTTACCTTTAGTGTGTGTGTGTACGGGTTTGGTACACTTTTTTTACGTACTTCTCGTTTGCATCACAACTTTCTCTTGTTCCTCATTAGCTCATCGACATCATGAAAGATGGTTTGTCTATGCAAGAGATTATTCACACAGAACGGCAATATAATATCCACCTGACGAGTCTCTCTATAGGCCAAATCATGTCTCTATATATACTCGCGTGGAAGGAAACAATAAAAAGATTAGAAATACTCAGAGATTTGTTTTACGTTAATATCATTCTTCTCGGGGGTCTCTTTCAATCTTAACATTGGCAAAGAGAAGAAGATAACAATAAGAAGAAGGATCATCTTTCCATATCCACCTCTACACAGTGCATTTAATGATACGTGTACACTTTAACAACACAGTGCTGCGGTTGAGAATTAAATAGGACGTGTTAAAGTGGTTCTTGACGAAAGTGAAATTCTAAGAAAGAGGACTTAACAACACTATGCATTGGCTTCTCCAACTGTTGTTGTCTTCGAGAATGGACTACTTTTGCTTTGATTGCGAATTGTAATAACAACACATAATAAACTTCAGGTTTGTCTGTGTGTGTAATAGTAGTTGAACATGAGGCAAAGTCAAGGCTAAGGCTAGGAGACTCTGAAGAAGATTCGCCTTTCATAGAGTCAGAGGGGAACTCTGAAATTAAAATATAATATGAAAGAATTCGTTTTGTCTTTGTCTTGTAGGAAATGTTAAAAACAATCTGAGTAACCCGGACATGTAAATAGGAAACAGGTTCATGGAGATCCGGTTGAAATGAAGCAACCCCCACGCTAATAAACCTTTCTACTTTTGGTTGTATCTAATGAAACTTTAGAGCTTGGAGTGTGTGTGTAGGGTCTCTTCTTGTAATCCACACTGCCAAGAGGCAATTTCTTTAATTTCAGCCGAGACTCGCAATTTCCCTAACTTTATGACTTGCTCATTTTCTTTTACAGTGTAAATGACGATATATAGAAGTTCGGCAAAGGATCTTATATTGCAAATAAATAAATTCCCGTTAGTTTTTTTGCACTGTTGACTGCTGTCTACTTCCAATGCGATATATGCATTAGATTTGGAGGAACACTACCCTACCTTTATATAAATATATTGCAAAGCTCCCAACCGAGAGAGTATTACAATAAAAACGTCTCCACGATCTGCATTTGCACCGGTTCATTCTGGTGTGAGTTCTCTCAAGACATGTTATTTAGTGTAACGTTTGCTTAAAGAATACAAAATCATGTGAATCAAATGTAAATCTGTAATTGAAATATTAGACTTAATCATGTCATGCGAGTGAGTAGTAGTTTCCACACTAGCCTCAGTCTCTATCTCAATTTTTAAAACGACTTTGGACTGTATAACTCATTTTTTAAGCACTCGATTAACTAAACAAATTAAAACCCACTATCCACACCTTTGACAGACCCATTTGTCAATAATTAATCTGATGTAAGTAATATCTATAACTCCAAGCACGAATGTCTATAACTTAATACGAAGAAATGAAATAAAAACCGACTATCCTTCTTTAAAGGACAAGTTCTTCTGGTTCCATTCTTGCATTGCAATAAATATAATATTTGCATTCACGTTTACAACAAAACTAAATTCAATTAAGTCCTGCATTATTATAACTGCCTGTATAATCTCGGATGCAACAATGTTAAATGCAGGAAGTTTACTTACAAAATTGGCCGATCCATTCTGCATATTATCTTTATTTGCCAAAAGACCATCCCATTAAAAATCCCACATCTCATCATTTCATTGTTGTCCTAGCCTCTCTCTCTCTCTCATCAAGATTCAAACGATGCGAACACATATCTCTAAAGATTCGAAGTGAAAAATCGAAATGAAAATGAGACTGAATTGTTGCACTGCCAGTTATTTGAATAGCAGACCTACTATGCTATATCCAATAATGAAACAGAATTCAAGAACAATATTATTATATAGGTATAACTTATATTTGTTGTTTGCATCTGAAATTCGCTTATTATCCGAGAGAGAGAGAGGTTATAAGGTGGTACTACACACAATTTCATATTGTTGCTCCTTCTTCTATTTAGTATTCGACTATTTTCTACATTAACTATATACATGGGATTGTTGGTTTTATGGTTTCAAGAGTGATTTGAGTTGTACACTAAGGATGAGAGGGCAAAAGGGTAGTCCTCAGACTTATGATTGTATAGCAGCGTCAGTCAGCAGCAATGCCGTTCAAACTTTTGCTGCATATACACAACTAGCAGGGCTTAGCTTTAGATATTCACCTGTCCCACTTCGAATGTAGGACAGTTGTTTGAATCCAACCATTGTGTGTCAGTTCTCATCTAGGCCTTCTTTCGAATACACACGTACATACAAGCCTCCACCGTTTATGAGACTCCCCAACAATACTACACACAACCACTTATTCATTCCATACGCAACACACACTCGCATCTTCATTTCGCTCTTCTATCCGGAACTCGCAATTGCCAATTTAGTCGACCTTTCCTCCAGAGTTCCTCCAGTGATTTCTCTTCCAGGAGTTCTTCTCCTTCCTTCTTCACTCGCCATCCAGGAAGACTTTCCCTGTGGAGTCTTCCCCGAGGATTTCTCTCGACTTTTGGTTAAACTTGAGACACCTTTAACAAATTAAGTGTCCATGATAGGCTTGCAAGGCCGGAAAGCTGAGGAATAAGTGAAATATTATTATTGTTTCTTTGGGAAGGAATAAAAAAGTTCTTCGAGTGTTCCACGTGAAGGAAATAAATTGTGAACCTTTTCTTCCGGCTCATCCTTGTGTGATTGTCTTTCTAATACTTTGACTCGCTGATTTGAGTGTGGATTTTAGTGAATTTGTGTGACTCAACTTTGAAGTTTGTATTTCGAACCGTATTGGATTTTTGGATGACACGCTGTATTTTGTATACGATTTTGAAAAAAAAAATATTTATCGGCATACACTTGGAATTAACACGGGGAATATATAGATTGGATTTTGACTTTGGATTTTGAGACCTTTTTACTCTAAGGTACTTCTTCGTTTCCTATTTTTTAATGAATTATATTTTGGTATACGGGAAAATAGTAAAAAAGTGGCTACGTGAATAATGTTGTTACAACGAAGGACCCAGAAGTATTTTAAAAAGCAAAGTTCATTGGCTCTGCTGTATAATAATGAGTACCTTATAGACAAATGAGTACTTGGCTAACCAAACTATGTTATGAATATGCGTATTATATTTGGTTCCAATATATTGAAGGCTTCATGATTTTTAGACTGGTGCATGTCCAACTGGGACTACAGGTGGTCGGTCTGCATGGAGTTCTTTTTAGACTCTGACCCAAAGTGTTATCTGTGCACTTGAGTCAGTCACATACTCATCATGTATATTTATTTTTGT
>Ga0194135_10002773_pt1 | contig 10669 bp, 12 predicted proteins | sample LitLau_LLRF_2013_FD_134024 | JGI IMG/M metagenome (GOLD analysis project Ga0194135, IMG submission 134024) | Freshwater sediment microbial communities in response to fracking from North America - Little Laurel Run_MetaG_LLRF_2013 (version 2) | ecosystem: Environmental > Aquatic > Freshwater >... | reverse complement strand
TACTACTACACTACGCTGTCGGATGGCTTCCAGCCGCCTATTAGATTTGTACATTGTACCTACTACCTACTAGAAACGAAAGACACGAATTCTTTGGGGCTATACTTATTGTATACTATACTACAAATCTATAGAGTCGAGTGACTATATGGCCTTAAGTGCGTTATAGTCATAGTATGGTCATAGTATATCAGTTGTAGTACTACGTGTGTAGGTTCAGCTATCCACATTTTGCACGAGACACCCAATGAGGCAATGATGTACGCTATTTCAGTCATTTGACTAGTGATCTCTAGTTTTTTGTAGTAATGTTGTTCGTGTAATAACTGGGTTAGTTGAGATATGGTTGAGATATACAAAAGAATGCAAATAGTAAATACAAATGAAAATCAAAGATCTGTACTAAAAAGCAGGCTAGAATCCAGATGAAGAGAGCATTATATATTAGCATGGTAGTAGTGTGAGAAGTCACTCGAAGTCAACATTATTCCGGAGTGTAGGTAGACTGTACAATATATATTATTATCATAATCATTAACGGTTGTGCATTGTGGTTGGTTCATTGAAGATCTGCTGCTGAGTCGTAGTTCCTTAACTTCGTATTATTGCAATATTTGCATTTACTATTATTATTACTAATACATTTATATGCGAATGCTGAAAATATAAACAAGGTGAAGTTGATAACAATTATTATCAATTATTGATGCAAAAATAAGTGAGATTCCTGAAAGGTGAATGTCTGAAATAAATACCGTGTTTATTTGCGATGTTGTGAAACTGTAACTCTGCTCTCTCTCTCTCTCTGCCGTGTAATCTATTTACAATCATTGTGTTTTTCGTTTTTGCATCTCAATTCATACAGAGATACTGAATATATCAATTTTGTGGTGAATAACAGATCAAGATGGGATTTGCTTCTTCGAAACAAGTGCACTAAGAACTTTATTGGATCATAATATAAATATATAAATCTGATTGTTGTGTTACTCTCTGGAATCGCCCGTTTGTGGTACTCTGACCCTGAAATCTGAAGTTGCAATGTTTTTACAGGTACTGCTTTTTAAGTACAAATTTCCATAAACTGCATCTTGCTATAAATAATATAGCTTTACTGCCCTGACAGAATAATTACAACATCCAATATTATTTAAATATTGAGACAATGCAATATTTAAGTAATATTTTTTTTGAAATATGTAGTTCAGTTATCTCAATTGTATATTGAGATCACTCATTACTGCAACGCAACCCTTTGTAAACAGTGAACTAATTTTAAGCTTCATTTCTCTGACTAATTTTGACTCAGTGCGCAGTGTGTACAAACAAACAGCAAAACGAACACATTAGATAACTACACTAACTTTGTTTTCATGATAAGCTCATGACGAGATCTGGTTTAGGTCTACGTAATTCAGAAGAGATGAGTGTGTGAGTAGCACATTCTCTGCTCCAAGTAATTTCTCCATCAATGTGCGTCTAGACCTCAACCAACTTGCATCTCGATAACTGAAAGCTCTCTTACAAAAGTCTTTTTTGTACATTTATTTCCAGATTTACTGCAACTCCACAAGTGAAGTCAACTCCAGAACAGAGTAATATAAGTAATTACCATTTGTCTACTTCCGTGATCAATCACTTGGCAAATGACACTTATTTCGTTCTAAAAATAGCCATAAGTGTACATCTCAATTCTGAGGAATCCAAATTTTAAATTGTTTTCTTTATCGGACATAAATAGTTGAACTGTGAGTGTTTACTGGAGTCTTAAAAACTAGTTCAGTCTAGTCTCTTGAGCTAACAAGCTTGCTAAGCCAAACAGAATACTCTGGGGATATATTCAGATATTTGATTACCTAGTATCAGTTATCAAACAATAACGAGCCATGGCATTCATGATGCCAGTTATGAAGAAAAACTACAATATCTACGGAGAACGTGGAAGAAAGACCGAAACTGTCAGTGATGGAAGGAAAGTTTCTCAGCCGGCTGTGATTTCTGGAGGTTCCAGGAGACGAGTGAGATCTGAAGGACCTTCAAGTCTTTCTTCATCTCCTGCTCCTCATGTTGGAAACCAGGATGTCACTGGAATGCGGTTTATTCCCGCAAAGGGATCGAAGCCTGTGCCTATGAGACGTACCCGTGGATCTGCTCCTATCTTGTCTGGCGGAAGTGTCAACTCGTATGTCCTTCGTCACAAGTAAGGCGTTTGGTGAAAAAGCATTGAATCTTGCAAGAACGAAAATGAGTTGTATTTCTTAAACTGCCTTATTATATGTTAATATATTTATCTTTGTGCTCTTTTTGTAGTAGTCTACCTGAAGGACCTTGCACAGCTCCCACAGGAAACTCTCCAGCGCCCGTTTCCCCCACCCACTCAACAGGCTCTGCGTCATCCTCATCTTCCGATTCTTCCACAGGACACCACAGGTTTCACATCAAACTCCTTTCCAGGCTGAGAAAGTCTTTGAGAATAAAAGACCCACCACCTGCAGCGTCTTAGGTTAAGGACAGTACGAGATAGTTCGTTAGTGCGTTTTGCCTCATTCGAGTGGCCTGTGAAGAAAACAAATGAGATATGAAGCTTATTTTGGTTCCTCCTGGTCTCTCAATATCATATTATTATCACCATTTTAACACAATTTAATAGTGTTGCATTAGCCGGTTAGTAGTATAGTAAACGTGACGCATTAATTTAACTAAGCAGAGTTGCAAGAGTAGGCATGTCCTGAGAAATTTTGGGTCGTGAGAAAGACTGAAATGCATAATAGTAATTTTAAATAAGTCAATTAGTCAGCCTTAAACGTGTAATACAACTTTGAGGAGCGATTGAGTAGTCTAATAACATGTATAGAGAATGAAGGAGAAAAGAGCAACTCTGTTAGCATTGAAATAGCATTATAGGCAGTCGGTATAGACTTTTACGAATCTTCGAAAAGTATTTCAAAGTTATTCCATCTGTGTCTTGGATGCCTTATAACGCGCAATGAGGGGTTGGACAATTAACAATTAACTGTAGCAATTTGGTCGAAACAAAGCTATATATATATATATATATTTGCTATTAATGTGCATGTTCGCTAAAACCAGATATTGTGTGCGTCTAGTTTAAGTAGTTTTTTAGCTGTTTTAATTTTAAATTGAAGAGCTGCAATTAAACCAAACTGTATGTTCTTTTAATGGGTTCTGTCATGAGACCTTATGAGTGGGGCGAAATATTAAGCCTGTTAATTTTGTTTAATTGGTTTAGTTTACATTTAACCATTAAATCTGTTGGTGGTTATAAAAATAATGTTGCACTCATCTTTTGTGTCACCTTAGTTTGGCCTGAATTATATGAAAACAATAAATAAACAAGCATCAAACGTGATGTATAAAAAGATTTAACGCTAATCATGAAGCCTCAAACGTGTCATTTTCAAAATCATGATAAGATGTAAAACCGATCATTTATAAAGATAATAGAACGACTGTGATGTCATAATATTTTATGTGTATGCCTGGATGTAAAATAAAATTAATGACAATGATTTCAAGTACACAAAAACGTACGTGATTACTGCCACATCTAACTTAGCTTTGTATTAAAGCTTATCCTAGACTGCTCATGATAACACACCCGGTTGTACATAGATATCTGTTAATTTGTTGCGTTATTGCAATACATGTCAAATGAAAGAAACGTCCCGAACATTCTCAGTATTAGCAGGATTCAATGTATGATTGAGGCTGAAGTGATAATTCTGTGGAAGAGGAAAACTCGATAAGCGGAGATTATCCTTCACATCTCATTGGCTTTTGAAAAAGGTTTGGTAGTTTTTTATGATACAGAGGTTGCAAAGGATCAAGAGTTCAAGTTAATGCAACTAAACTTGTTGATGATTAAACTTCGAAGAACTCAATCTTACAGTCGCATTTATCTGGTCACAGTAATGAATAAAATCTTTATAGCTGAGACGTCGGGGGTGGTCTTTACTAACTTCCTTAGACTTACTGAGATTTTTCTTCATCATTTCGATTGGAGAAAATCATTTAGTTTCATTATTTCTTTCCTTCATTCCATCAATCCTTACAGCAGAATATTTTGTAGTTTTAAAATGAGGTAGACAAATTTAACCCTACTCGTAGGGCTAGGATTGCAGGATGCAGTGAAACAGAAAATGAATGAATGAACGCTGGCGATTAATTGTGAGTAGAGACTAGAGAGTATTTAACCATGCGGAGTGCATCACTTTATCTGTGAGTACTATACAGAATAGGATGAAAAGTATTCTTATTCTTGTGAAAAGCCTTGCTAGTAAATTTCAATAAAAGCATATAGTTATGCGCCAAAAAAGGATTAAAAGTCAACAGGAAGTTTTGATATTTAGGTATTACTTTTGTTGGAAAATTTCCGAATATGTGGAGTTGCAAACTGTCACGTATGTTTTTCATTGCTACCGAACAACCCTTTTACTTCATCTTCAGCGTTATTTCAAAACGATATTACCATCTTCCTGGACATTTTGCTCATCCTAATTGAGCTTTGGGGAAAAGTTGTAATTCTGTATTATTTTTTTTTTAATTTAGAGTTATGCAGCTTCAAATGCGTTTCAAATCAACTGTTTCTTTCATGCACGGTTCGTCATTCATACCTTCATTACTTACTACAATTCAGCTAGTTTTACATTCTAACTTTACCCCTAGTAATTGCGACAAGACAACATCATCCATCAGTCAAATGCAAATATTTTCAGCTCCAGCTAAATATGTATACTATTTGGCTACTAATCACTACAACTTGACGATTTAGAAACATTTTGCGATTATGTGGATCTATTTGCATCGCATCAAGTTTCTTTAATGGAGAAAGTCATGCCCACAGAAGTCTGCATTATTGCATCCATTATATTTCTGCCCTTCCGACTTTACTAAATGTAGAAACAGTGTCTGAAAATGCTGTGGGCTGTGAAACTCTGGAAGGAACACAGTCAACAGGAACTTCCTACTTTCATCATGTACAAAGTTGGAACTAAAAGTGGCAGTCAACACCCGTGTTTGCATTTCCATATGAGACTGAAGTCCTAACTCGGTAACTTATTTGTACATCTTGACTTAAACAACCATGAAGTTCGACTTAAATTGATTTTTAACGTTGGTTTTTTGACACTTTAATTGAGTGAATATTTCTCCTCCGAATTTAATATCTGTAGTTGTGAGACCGACTCACATAACTTTATTACTTTAAACATTTTGAGACTCACAATATAAGTAATACACAGTTGCTGCACTTTTATTATTCTTACGTAATAGTTGAGATCTGAATGCGCGAGAAGCGAGTGTATTCCGTACGTATTGTCCCTTCATCAGCTTCTTGTGTGTAGTGTACCAAACACGTCTATTAATTTATAATAATAACTTACATATACACGACACTCACAGTTTACCAGAATTTGACAAATGTAATTAAGTATATATAATAATCATCAATCTAACCACCAGACTTTTACATATTACACAATATATAGACGTCATTTATAGATTACCGTCTAAACATTTACGCAAGGAATCCCAATAAGTTTTTTAGTGCCGGCACTATTCTACATTTCTGTGGGTGTGAAGGCGACAATTTGCAGTCCTTTTGCTATATTTAAGGTAGTTTTCTGTCACATTACTTGACATACCCTCACACTTTAATAAATCTTGTTCAAACTACGTGTAATATATACTCAGTACATATATTACACACGCACATCACACTATTTCCTATCCTTAGCAATTCCTACTAAATATTTTTGTAGCTCCACTCATTTATTAATAATACTCGAGCGTCTTTTACTATTTTATTAATAAATTAATAATATTTACTATCTTTAAAACACCAAACCTGTTTATTTAATAAGTTTAAATAAGTTAAGCACGGAATAATTACTGAATTAATAAAATTATAATAAATATTTTGTCATGACTTGAACAACACTGCGCACAATTTATACATAACGATCAAACTAAGCGGTCACTATTTTCAGTATTATCTTCCCACGTTTATGGCGTTACATATTCTTATTATTATTCATAAGTCGTACAAACTCAACTTCACAAACGATAAATTGTACAAGTCAAAGGAAACCCGAGTTAAGCAATGTCACCATTTCATAAATTACACTTGATTTTTCAAGTGTCTTTGGATTTCTCATTATATATTTTTACAAACTCTTTCTGTAAAACTTTCCTTCACCAGATTAGTTGATAGTAAAGCTTCGCTAATAATTTTCTAAGCTTCGTCTGAGGATTTTAAGGTCAATCACGGTAAATGCAGATGGATGCAGACAAGGTACAAAATTCCCACAGCGTTTAGCCTCCAAACATTTTCCGAGATCAAAAATTTATTTGCTGAATTTGTGACAGCTCCCGTCTGTAGTCCATCTAAATCCAATAAACCAGAATTGTAATATGTTCATTTATATGACTATAATGCTTTAAAATAGTGATCCACCACTTACTTCCGGGTATCGGAGCAGTTCGGAAAACAATATATGATGGCTGAGAATCTCCAATTGCATTTCGAGCAGACAGACTAACTCTGTATAACGTATTTGGAAACAAATGTGTTAAAAAGTGACGAGGTTCACCCAACGCCCGTTCTTCTTCTACTCTCTGTCCAATCTCTTCCCATTCATACTCGCCTGGAATTTCTCGTCCCCGTTCTCTCGGAATCGAAATATTCCTCACCTAGAAAAAGTTACAAAAACAACAAATCAGCAAGATTCATTATCAATTGTCCTGAGAGTTGCAACACAAATCTTACGGGAACATAAGAAATGAGGAATGCAGTGATAATTTCTCCATTGTCAGGTGGGAGAGCCCATCGAAGTTCAAACTTGGTTGCATAAGGTGTCGTTGCTATTCCTCCATAAACCTGATTTTGAATCTGAGGAGGTTCCGGTGCACTTCTTCGTGGCATCACTTCAGGTCTCTCATGTGCCCAATCACCTATTCCAACTTGATTTTCAGCAGCAAACCGGAAGTAATAAGTTCGCAGAGGCTCCAAACCATCCACAATAAACACTTGCTGATCCACTGGCCAAGACTTTACTTTAAAATCGTCCCACCCACTCGTGGAAGGCCGGTCTTCTTTATACTGAGCCACAAAAGCGGTCACTGGGAGTCCTCCGTCGTAAACCGGACCAACTATACGATATGAAATCGACGTGGCTGTCTTCTCATGAACAATCACCTGCAAAACTCGGTCAGGTCTTCTGGCTTCTCTCAAACGCACTGAATGTTCAGCTACACCGTGTTTATTCGTGGCCACACATTTATAGTATCGGTACATTCGAATATCTATTGGCCGAATCTACAAATCAAATCGACAACAATATAGCGAATTTCAATTAGCTTAACGATTTAAACTGCTTTCCAGTACCTCAAGGGAGGAAAGAGACTGCCACCCAATTACTCGGACGTACGGGGTGTTTGCATCTATTGCAACATCTATAGGGTTATCAGCCATGAACCATGAGATAGTTGCATTTGGAATCCCTTCAGCTAAGCAAGTCACATTCACAGGTCGACCATCCCATGACCACGCCTCTGCCATCGGAGTGTTCGCAAAGGACGGTGGGTACTCTACGGTTATGTGTCCTGTCAATTCATTTCTGGTTCTCCTGTTGTATGCGATACACTGAAATACAAAATTGCACCATGAATTATTCTCTCATTAAATTTAATAAAGTAATGACTGCAATTAAACCTGTTCATATTGTACGTACCTTGTACAACCCATCATCAATCCTCGCGACATCCGTAATCCGAACATGAGCCGTTGTAACTCTTCCTTCTTTGCTTTGGTCTGTGAATATTCGTGTATCTCTGTCTGCCCCAGGGGGAAAAGGATCCTTATACGAGTCCTTATGGAATACGATGTCTGGAGGAGGGTCTCCACTTGCCTTGCAACGAAGAACTGTCTTCCCACCGACTTCAGTTGTCACATTTTTCAACTCTTCTATCACCGGTTTAGTGACCACAAACAATCTAGAAGTTGAGGTTTCAAATCCAGCAGTGTTCCTTGCTGTGCATCGATACAAACCGGAGTCTTCTGGCTTCAGTCCATCAATTTGCAATGTACCTTTATATCTACAGATTAAATGAAGAATAAACATCCGATCAAAAAACTAGATACCTAATTTTTAACACTTTACTTGTCAACGACGTGGCGCTCGAGACGAGAAAGATCTTCATGTCTGTGATTCACCCATTCATATTCTGGAGCAGGTTTTCCTGTAGCAAGACAGGCAAAGTGGGCACTCTCCCCTTCCACACCTTCCAAATCAACTGAATCAGAAATCATTTTTGGCTTTTCCTGAACTTCAACCTGCAAGAATAAAAACAGTTTCAAATGTAAAAGTCGGCAGCTCTTTTAGTTGTGAAGATTATCTTTCGATTTACTTTAATGTGTCGCTCTTCAACAGTTCCCAATTGAACAACTCGAACACGGCACGTGTAAACTCCTTCGTCTGTATCTCCCACGTCTCTGATCACAACTCCGTCCTTGTCAATTACATAGTGCTCTGCAATGCCGAAATTTCAGCTTAATTTACAAAAACTTCAACTCGCTCATTTACTATTGCGACTTTACACCTACCAGTGTCATTAATAAGCCGATGATCTTTCTTCCAGTCAACTTGAGGGACCGGGTCTGCTTTCACCCGACACTTGACTTTGTAATCTGAACCTTTAACAGCATATTGGAACTCAGGAGCATCCTCAAATGTTATTGGCACTTAACATCAAAGCAACGATTAAAAATTGTTCTATCAAAGTAATTTATTACTATATTTTATAACAGACGTCACTCACGGAAAGCCTTCAGTGTAAACTGAGTCTCCAAATTCAGATTAGTAGCATAAGTGGCTGTGCACTTGTAAGTTCCTAAATCTTCTTCCATAACTGACGAGAACAGAAGCGTCAGTGACCCAACCTGGTCTTGCATCACTTCCACCCTAATCCGCATTACAAATAAACTTTGTGAAAGCAACCACAAAGAGACAAATTTTTATTGTGCATTCATCCTACCGTGGATCATGAGGCTCAATAGGCTTTCCATCCGGCCACCACCACCGGAAATTTGTCAACCTTTCTGGAAGGTCAACTGACGCGACACAAGTGAAGACGGAAGAATGGCCTAACGCACGTTGATAAATTCCATCACTCGATTCCGGAACAATTCGAAGTCCCTCTTCAGACAACCCGTCGCCTGAAAAATCAAACCATCTCCTTTATTACTTACATTCCACCTTGCAATCTTTGTTCCTAATCATTCATTCACCCTGAAACATTCTTTAGTATCGATAACTTATACCTCTACTTAATATAAGCCACACACACACACACTATTCTACGATAACCCATCATGGACCACATGAAAACAAAAATTTTATGCCTCATGAAAATCTTATCGTCAGATCTACACAATACTACATCAGTTAAAAGGGCAACTCCATCTCCATTGTACACACATATAAATATACATATATATATACGTAAACTCGTCTCCTAATTCTCCAATCTGTCTTACGATCCAACAAAAACTCTTTACAATTTACAAATAGAAAATAACAATACCCGGTCTAAAATCTATTTTTAACAACATTTTTGTTTGAGAACTTCAAAATCCTTTATGACGAGGACAACAAGGTCACCCAGAATCCAATCAGGCCGCATAGCATTAAAAGATTAGAAGTCGGATTACACATATATGCAATGCATGCACACACTCACAGCTTCTCTTTTCCATGAGTCTCAAATGCGAAGTGGAACAATAAAATGCGTCACCAGAAAAAAAGAACATCAAGCCATAATAAAGGGCACATGAATAAGTCATGAGCACTTGTCCTCAGCAATGCATCACTTTTCCCTTTCTTCATGCAGATTTATTACACACAAAAAATACATTCATTTCTATCAAGTTACAAAAAACCTTTCCTTGCGTTGTATTTATGGGCCTTCTTGTGATCTATATATATATTTATATACATATGCACTACACACATTATAAATGTATTATGTAATATATGTTCCGGGTTATAGTACTCTCCTAAAATCTTTCTTTCACCACTTTCGCACTTTCACTTAGTCCAAAAAAATCAGCAAAAACCAAAACGCAAGTACGTGAATTTCAGATGTGCCGTAAGTAGTAAGTAGTAAAAAAATCAAAACACTTTTTTGCTTACCCAGAAGAAGCGAAATGAAGAATACAACTCCACTCTGCCTGATCAGTCCTCCCATAGTTTAATGCTTAAAACTCTGTGTATAATTTATACAATAAACTTTAAATCACGAACAATTATCTTTTGTATGCTATCACTTATTAAACTGTTGCAATCATTTTGTGTATTATATTATAATAATAAGTTTCCATCCACCATTTACAATAAATGTTCACATGTAGAAAGATTTCTTGCCAGAATCTCAAACCACACACTTAAGAGAAGGATATTATAATATTATGCTGAACAGTGTCGAATGCTTCTTAGTAGAAGAATGTTAAAAAGAAGATTTCGCAAATATTTTCGCAGAGGCGAGTTCCGGTAATATTATTGGACCAATTAAATTGAAAGCAGGAGTGGAGGTCATGTTGTTGGCCCTGTGGGATATAGGTTAGATTATACTTCTATATATTATATTACCT
>Ga0194135_10002772_pt1 | contig 10673 bp, 7 predicted proteins | sample LitLau_LLRF_2013_FD_134024 | JGI IMG/M metagenome (GOLD analysis project Ga0194135, IMG submission 134024) | Freshwater sediment microbial communities in response to fracking from North America - Little Laurel Run_MetaG_LLRF_2013 (version 2) | ecosystem: Environmental > Aquatic > Freshwater >... | reverse complement strand
CCCTGGGAGTCTATCTCTATAGAAATGCGGGGTTCGTCTGTGTATTTGCTACAAGTGTCGGCTTCCATTTCGTCGCCATTGTCTACACCATTCTGTTCGTCCCGGAAACGTCCGGCTGCAACAGCCAGGAAGTCACAGCACGTTACCCTGAGTTAGTCCATACAAAACATCAGAATTCCGTCGCCGGGGCGGATGGACATCATCTCGTTACAAGCAGCAACTACGGCAGCGAGAGCGATTTACCAGAGGCCTGCGCCTCTCCGCAGTGCGTGTCGGAAATTAGCCCACTCTTGCCATCACCGCGCGAAATTCAAACATCGAGGCCGATAGGGGCACAAGATTTGAAGCAATCCTTGCTCGCTCTGCGAGACAGGACGGAGAAGAAAACTTCCATTTCCGAGTACATTTACGGCACGTTCCGCCCAATTTTTAAAAAGCGAGATAACCATGCCAGAATGTGTGTAATTCTAATGGGAATTATAATGCTCCTGTACGGCGTGTCCGGAAATGGTAACAGAATTTGTGAATTTTTCAATATTAGGTCCACAATTTAATTATGAAATTAATTAAATTCAGGGGAGGCCAGCCTGACGTATTTGTACACGCGTTATAAATTCCAATGGAGGGAGCACCAATTCAGTAACTGGCGGATTTTTGACAGTGTCATGGTCGTCTTGGGACTCGGGATCATCATGCCCCTATTTACAAGCGTTTTCCATTTTTCGGATCTCCTGACTGGAGCATTGGCTGCAACTGCCCGTTTCTTAGCTGTGTCCTGTATCGGCTTCGCTCCACATCCGATTTATCTATTTGCGGGTAAATAATTTAGTCGGACTATGTGCAATATTTAACCTTGTTTTTGTTTTTTAATTCATATGTGTGTGGGCTGGGCTAGGCTCGGTTATGGATACCATTGGAGTACTTATGCCGATTATTGCAAGATCGGTTGCCTCAAAGTGCGTCATTACAAATGAGAGGGGTAAGAGCTGTGAAAATCGTTTCGACAAACAGGATATTCAACTCCATATTTTCCAGGGCGCGTGTTTGCATTCCTGGGATGCATTGAGGCGGTGGCTCGCCTCGTCTCTGTTCCCTTGTACTCTGTAATTTATGCCTACACACTCACGACTCAGCCATCGACAATTTACTTTGTTTCCATGGGCATGTACTTTACGATAATGGGCATATTCAGGTAACTAACTAGCTTATGCGGTGACATTTTATAAATTAAGAACGCTTTACTTCCGACTTTCTGCTTCCAGTTCACTTTTCATCGGAAGGAAGTTGAACATGTTGGAATATGAAGCACCCGTTCCTTCGGGTCAAGGGGCAGGGGGTGTGAAAATCGTCATTCACTCATCCGAACCCTCGCGTCGTCGAAGTCTTTGATTCAATTCACAGAAACTTCCTCACGAGTTGAATAATTGAACACCAATTTTTTTGGCATAAAAGTTCATTATTTTTGAATAAAATTAGAATTATAAACAAAAATAGTACGATTGGTGAAATGTGTGAAATTATAGTTTGAAACCAATTTCGCAACACGAAAACAGTTAGGACAACGGCATATTGTCAGTTGGTTATTTTCGGCTGGGTAATATTGAGTAGATCTCGATCATAATGTTAAACTTAAGTTTAAAAAGTCAAAAAGTATAAAATTCGTGATTGATCAAAATATATAGGTAACACTTTTTAAGGATTCTGATCCGTCAACAGAATTCTGAGATTCATTTGCTGAATGTGAGGGAAATATGTAGACCTTGGGAAACATCCATCATCTGGGATTGGAAATGATCATTCTGCGGTTTTTGCCGGATAACATCTCGCATGCACGAGTTGGAAATTTTATCATCGTAGACACCCTTTTTGTGTTTTTGAAACTTGATAGGATACTGAAAATGTAGGCGGTAGGTTTTGGCCTTGTTTTCTATTTCTCGATTCCGCGTTTTCGCATATTTATAATAAAAAAGTCTTTTTTTTCTATGAAGGCCATGTTGTTTGCGACGTATCCATCCTAGCGGTCCTCACGACAAAGAAAAACAGGAGAAAGTAATTATGCTCAGTCTAAAATTGCTGCGACTTTTTGAAAGAGTGCCAAAGTATGCCTACTTTTTCCGCGTCATCCCATACGAATGGACGGAGGAAAATTTCGTCTAGACATGCTAAACATATTTAAGTAAATATTTTGGATTTGGCAATGCTTGTTAGGCTTTCATTTGCCCTCGAGTTCGATTGATTTAGTTGATCCGTTTAAGAATTCGTGGACTTCCTGTTCCCGGACGAATTCGTCATTCGTGTAGAAAGGCGTAAGACCGGAAAACCGACAATGATTTTTTCCAAACGAGGCAGATTGACGTCAAGGAAGAACAAAGGAAAATACAAACCTAAATTGTAAAAGTCAACTTAATTTAAATAAAAACGACTCAACTGAACTCTTTTTATATGAATCCATATTTTTACAAGAACAAAAGACGGAGAGTTTTTATTTGCAGTTTCCAAAATCAAATTTAAGTTGATTGCACACTCATAAATTGGATGAATCAAGGGTGACACCATCAAGCGTCTGTAAGATATGTTCTCAACCAGTCCTGCATTTCGGCAATGCTAACCTTCCCTAACCTAACCTAACCTTCGTTGACAAACTCTTCGAACGAAATGTTACCCATGCGAACAGGATCGTGTATTTTGGCAGTTTCTAAAATTATTTCGAATTCATCAGCAGAAATGAAACCGTCTCCATCCTTGTCATACATGGAGGCGTTCTCGATAATGATTTTGAGGCCATTGTGGACATGTCGTAAGATGCCGATGAGCTCACTGAGAGTGGAACTTTCCTGCCATGTATTTTGCTGAAGTAAGAGTTATAGGCAGCATATTGCTCCCGAGTTCGGTCAGTATCGCCAATTTTACGTAAAAACTGATCGTACTGAGCTGCCTGAATGAATCCATCTTCCTTGTATGGAGGGAATGACTTGAATGCGGACTTGATTTCTTCCAACTGACTCTCGCTAAAGCCCTTTGGAAGTCTTCCGGTTTTTGGCATGGTGGATGAAGTAAGTCAAGACAAAGACTGATTGGAGTTATTGAAAAAGTGTCGCAGTTAAACCTTTACGATTCCATCCGAAACTCCTCTCGTATCGAAAGATTCCCGAACTTTCTACTCCAACAAGGACAACGAGAACCTGAATTGTAAGATTGTATAATTTTTATTCCAATAGTCTCTTCTTTTGCATAATTGACAAGTATTCACATAATTGAAACTCAGGACTACTAAATAATTTTCCTGGAAAATGAATTCAGTCATGTTTCAATGAATCTTTTCAAAGTTATAGTTTTTGATACTGCCCCTTTAACTTAATTTGAATCTTTAAAATGAGATATTATTATACAGAGAAAAATGAGTTCAAGAATGTAAAATTTTTACAACCGGTTGAGCTCCAAATACGTCAGAACATCCATATTGAATTTGATCAACATAATATTTGAACGATTGAAACTACGCAAGCGAAACTGTTGGCAGAGCATCCGAATTTGAAAGCATTCCTGAGAATCTATCAAATCCCATATTTCACATGAAATCCGCTGCGATGTAGCCCAGTAGAAGAAGGGACGATGGTGTGTTCCCTTTAATTATGGCGGATATTTTGGTACCAGACGTTGATGCTTAAAATCGCCGCTTCATCACAAGTGATGGAGAATTTAATCTGTCACAACCCCCGTCCAGTATCCAGTGTGTGAAGTCTCCTTTATATCGCTCCAATTCTATCCTGCTTTGGGTATTTCCAGTACCTTATTGAATCAGCTTTCGACTATCTCCGCCCAAACCAGTCAGAAATTATCCTGGGATATATATAAATATCCTGCAGTTTCTCCGCTGTGCGCGCTCAGGAAAATTTCTTACTTTAGCATACTTCCGTAAATTCAACCGTTTAAACTTCAAGCTTCCTAAAAGTCCAGAATTTCAGATCAGCCTACAATGCTATAGTTAAATATTATTTTTCGAATTCTCTGAGACGTAATAATGAGCGACAGGTTTTTGATGGGAACCACCATGTCTTTTAGGAAGGTTTGATTTATTATTAATTGGGTTTCTGTTAACTCAGGGCCCAATCATATTAATCCGGTTTCGACTACATAGTTGTGATTAAGACGCTCAAGGATGTAGAAATTTCATTTCTATCTTTCAAGAACTTGAGAAAAGCGTAAAACCGCATTGGAATTATATTATGCAAATTTACTCATAATTGCTTACATTTTTATTACTGCAGTAAGAATTGTCTGCAGTAGCTAGTTCTCGCAACCTGCGGAGTTATAAATACGAATTAAGTCATGCAATTGAAAGACAACAGATTCCAACCAACTCTCAAAAGTTTTCCAATTGGGGATTTTTGCCTTAGGATTTTTATTATACCCCGCACCCGCCGTGACTACCGCAGTCACTTTGAAATTATTCCAAGAGAAGAAGAAAAGTTGGTATTCTAAAGTATGGTATTATATAAGTTCACGTGATTCCCTGTATACTATTGGAAGTGGCGTGATTCCGAAAGACCCGCCTATAACTATGCTTCCTCTTCTTACTAAGAAAAAGGTAGAACCATTTCCAATGTCCCGAAAATGAAACGACATGCAATCATGCCTGCAAACTGCGTATGGCGGAATAGAATAAAACAAAAGTCGACTTCAATAACTAGGTTCTAAGTATACATACTTACGATTCCAGTGAAATAAACATACCCATCTGCACACTCCCATGGTTCCTCTCTCAGTTTGGGCTCATTTTTTTTTCCATTTCTCTGCCATAATTTTTAGCATACAAATTAATCGGGTTAGTCTTTCGTACACTGTACATAAATTCCCAAATGTTGTGTTACCCTAACCCTGTTTCAGCCCTGTTTTTCTCTGGATTAAAAATAGAAAGAACCGTCGTACGACATTTTTAGCTTTGAGTCCTTTCATTACTGTTGCACTAAACTGCTTCGCAGGGCTGAATTTCAAGTCAAGGCGGATGTAACCTCGGCGACATGCCTTTAGGTTTATTACAGTTACTACTCGATATGATCCGCTTGTGAACCGGCCACATATTGCAATAACGTGTCACATCTTATATATGACTGACTGCGTCTGCTACAATCGACTACCGCAGAAACTCCATCGTACGGATCCAGTTGTAGTGACGGCGGCAGGTAATCTCCTCCACCTTTAATGTTGAGATTGTTGCCGATTACCCAAGCTTAAGTTTCGCAGGCTCTGTAGTATTGACTAAATTACTTGATCTCCATAACCAGGTTTCCACCCCGAATTGAGATAAGACGAATAGGTATTCTGACTATGTACAGCAGGATCCCAAATACTTTGGTCCGTTCTCGCTTTGTATATCTCTGGAACGGCTATGCGCACTTTTTACACTATCTCGTTTTAAAGTTAATCTTAAACTGAAATTACACGTAAAATTTTCAAGCTGATTAAATTGCGCATGCGCTGATAACGCGCACACTTTTGAATAATCAAGGCTCCACCGTGAGGCGGGAAGCAAATTTGAAACGGCAAGAATATGACTCTTTCAAGCCCTTACCCTCAAAGAACTAAAATTAACACGGAGTCGTCCAATTGAGTATAACTGAATGACTTGACAAATTGAAGAAACTTTTTTTTAATATTTTAAATTTCCAAAACTTTGTCGCGAGTAATCATGGCACTGTGACGTTTCCATCCATGGTAAGATTAAGGTAAGTCTCACATGCAAGATTTCCATTTTGAAGGGAAAAAGCGGAAACTAGATTAACTGGATAACACCTTTGTGAAACATGACATTATTTTATTCAAATGTATTCTGAAAAGGTGGGCGGTAGGTATTGTAGCATATTTTCTATTTTTTCATTGCGTGTTTTCGCATATTTCTTATAAAAACGTCTTTTTTCTTTCAAGGCCCAGTTATTCGAGACGTACCCCTACACCCATGCAGGTGGTCCTTGTTATAAAGAAGAGGAGAAAATAATAATGCTCACGCCGAAATTACTGCAACTTTTTGAGAGGGTGTCAAAGTTTGCCTACTTTTTCGGCGTCATCCCATACGAATGGACGGAGGAAAATTTCGTGTTATATCCACAAGGAACAAGAATCCTCTGCCGATTCACACAGCTGCTCATGTTTGCAAATTTCTTCTTTCAACTGATTCGATTTGCTCAAGCATCACTAACTGTTGAGGCAGGTCAGGAGCTGACGATACTTTTCTTACAAGTGGTTCTCGTACTTGGATTCTCCCTGTCCAACATGAGAAACCTTTTCTATGTTTTCAAAGAAACTGATCTGTTGGAATGTCTCAACCAGACGCGGCAATTCTTCACAGCCACTTATGGTAATAAAACTGAAACGCGAAGAAGTTTATGCACAGTAGACTAAACTTAAATGTGATTAATATTTTTATGTAGCAAAATACGGCTATTTCCAAGACTACAAGTATGGCTGCGAAGGGATACTGTTTCAGCTGTTGCTGCTGAGCGTCTGGCACCCAATCCTGGTTTTATTCTTTTATGCAAGCAATCCATTTCTCATTAATGGCTACTACACATCCCTTTTCAATTTGAATCCGGACTCGAGCGGGGATTGGTGGATTGGAGTTCTACTAGGCCTTCCTTTCGGTTACATTATGATGATCAGTTGGATCGCAAGCATATTTGGAGATTCGTTTCTCATCATCCAAGTTTACTCGACCCTCTTTCTACTGGCAGAAATTCGGTGAGAGGATTGAGAGAATTCATCTTAAAAATCAAAATAAACGGTATGTTTTGTCTTGTCATAGAGTAAAGAATGACAGTTTGTATCTAACGAACCCGGAATTACGCTCACTGCAAGTATTATTGCTAACATACAAGTCTCTACAAGTTACAAACTCTTCAATGGATGAATTGTTCAAGGAAGCTCTAACGCTCTGGAATTTATCAAATACGGTTCTTAGCGTTACATCCTCATTTATTATACTCCGATATCACGTCACGCTGAGCCCAACTGCCCTACTTGGTGTTTTCACAATGGGCGTCATTTCAACTGCGTACCTCGTACTGGGACAAATCAAATTTGGAGAAGTGTATTCCTCTTCCAGAAAGTTCAGGGAGACATGGATCCGGAACCACGATATTCCCAGGCACGACCGAATCCTGTTGAGAAAATACTTGAAAGGATGCCGCCCTCTCCGCTACAAGACGGCGAGTTTTGGATTCCATCAAAAGTCAAATCTCATGAGAGTTATTGGCAGAATTGTATTCTACACGACAAAGCTACTGATTCTTACCCGCTAAACTAGGCAACGGCCGTAGTTCCGATGACTATGCTGTAGGGGGTATCAGAATTGGATGCGCAGGAGAGAGTTCCATGTACTAAATGTTGCAGAATTTATTGGCATAACCGAAGAAACTGTGTTGGACGAAAATGTCATACCAAGGGCAAGGGGATTGAACTGAACGCAAGAATGCAATCATTATTCACAATAAAGTTGTTTCAGCATTTTTGAAAAAAAAATCAGCTTTTAGGATGCAGTACATTTATCCCAAAATTTTGTGCCAGACTAGGATCTACAACTTTTAGATAAAGATTCACAAGTTTGACTTGAGTGGCTCATTTTTTAAGTTAATACTCTGTTTATACATTTGAATTTAAGTTGCACATACCCAGAGGAGAAGGTGGCGACGGTGAGTTGAGGTTCTCAATAATAATAATAATTATTATTATTATTAATAAATAATTCTCAGTAGAAATCAAAACCAATTGTGTGGGTTAGGAATTCTCCACCGAATTCTGTTGAGATTTATTGAATTCGCACTTATCTTACATCCCATCAAGTAGACTTGAATTACTTAAAAGCGGTAAATTGACATAAAAATCCCATTCCATTTCTTTTTAATCAAGTTCATGTTGAATGCCGGGCATTGCCCAAAAATTAATTTCAAAAGCAAAGTTGGAAAGATTACATAAGGGCTAGGATAGGTTTTGAAAAAGGGGCTTCGGGATTATGATGAAGGCTTCCTCACTTGATTGAAGAGTGGATAGTGGACATTTGGAAATGATGTCTCCGCAAGTCGTAAATATTCAAGCAAGTCCGATTCCTTGACGCCAATTAAATATAAAGAGCGGAGCGTGGTGAAAGTGAGAGGCGGGATGAAATTGTCCAAACATGGGTTCATATTCAGCAACGGCAGTAAGAGCGGGTCTGGCGATGCATCCGTGGATTCCAGCGAATTTCGGCAGTCAAACTGAGGTGGAGGAGCTCTGGAAACTGGTTTTGAATACTCCAAATATCTATCACTTGACCCTCTCCTTTGCCTTGTCAGAAATTTGAAGTCGTAACTGGGCAAGGGAACATCCCCCTCATATCTCATGTGAGTGAGTTTGAGAGTTTTCAATCGTGGCATCATTGGGAGAGTCAGGCTTTACTTTATATTTACTACTATCTGTATCTTACTATAACTGTGAAGATGCTTTCCCGGAAACTTATGAAAAATAAGTGTCAATGAAGGCCAGAAAATGAGGAAAGGGCACAACACTCAACCTTTCGAATGCAGAAAAACCCCAAAGTTAACACTTCCTAGTTATCCCGAGCTTGTTGGTAAAGTATGTTTGGATGGCGTGATGACACTTCCTCTTTCCCAGGGATGTGAGAAAATAGATCCCAAGTGTAAGCTCGCTAAACCAAAATCTTAATTACTACACTCCTCTTCCTGATTCTAATTTATACGCATGGTTGAATTAAGTAAATTCCAATGCACGAAACCCAGTTCATCATTTCACACAATGACGCAATCGCCTTTTTAATTAATAGCAATGTGGCCAACGAGTAGCTAAGCGATCAACGTCAACCAACGCACCCAACGTGTAATAAAGCTGCAATACAGCTGCAATACAATACAAGCTGCAATACCTAAGCACTCACCCAACGAACATTTGAGCGCATTGCGTCCAGAAACAACGAATCTCCAACTCCTCGCCATGGGCTGCTGCTCTTCCTGGAGCTGTGGGCTATTTCTAAGAAAAATTTACAGCGTATTCGTAATTCCAATTTTTGCTCTATTGACACCAATCCGATGGATCATTGAGTGTTTTGATGTTTATCATCCCGATTTATTTCGAAAACGAAATAATCCTACTAATCATTTGAAGAAAGTGGAAAAGGTCCAAGCACAGGTAGGTACAACTCAATCTGCCCGGCTAATTGAATACTAAATATGCCTAAATTTTGTATAAATTGACTTTTAGGTGGCCGAGTGGAATAGAACAGGAAGAAAGAAACTAATGTGCACGGCTCGTCCAACATGGAGGACACTCTCCATACGAGAACTGGACAAAAGTAAATTCGCCCAAATCAAAATTGACCTCGAGGACATCATTGAAATTGACACCGAGGAACAGGTTGAGGATTTTGAGAAACATGTTTTTCATTCTTTGATGATGATGAAATGATGACCATAAGAATGGAATTAAAATTGTGATTAAAATCGAAATGAAAGGTACTCCGTGTTGAGCCTGGAATGAAAATGGGGACGTTGACATACAAACTCCTTTCTCTCGGCTGGACAATTCCGGTAATCCCTGAATTTGAATCCCTTTGTGTGGGTAGGTCTAATTTGGTTCAATTGGAGAATTTCCTAAATGTCAATCACCAACCCCCAAATATTAAAATATGGACGATTTAAATGCAGGTGGACTTGTGTGTGGGACTGGGATTGAGACCTCCTCTCACAAGTATGGACTCTTTGCGGATGCTTGCCTGGAATTTGAACTTGTCATGGCCGATGGTAGCTTGGTGTCGTGCTCAAAGGTTAGCCCATTTTCAAATATTTCTAATTATCTCAAAAAACTAATTCTAAACCTTTTTGTCTTTTCCTGAAAAAATAGGATATAAATCCAGACTTATTCTACTCGATCTCTTGGTCACACGGCACAATTGGGTTTCTCACTGCAGTAACAATCAAATTACTTCCTGCACCAAAGTAAACAAAAAATGGAAAAGCAGGCTACCATACAACGCGATTCACCATTGATTGTCCATTCAATTTATGCCAGGTATGTGAGGCTCCAATATCATGCGACCAGGTCACTGGAAGAGGCTCAACGACTACTTGAACGTTACGAGTTTGATTTGGTGGAAGGGATTGCATTTGACCTCGACAAAATTGTGGTGATGCATGGGGAATTTGTTGAGAAAGCAGAGCGTAGCAAGGTAAAATGAATTTAGTGAAAATCTTCAAAATAGCGCAGTCTTATTTTAAAAAAAATATAATGAGAATATGCGTGCAGATTAATTCCATAAACCGATGGTACAAACCCTGGTTCTTCAAACATGTGGAAAGTATGCACAAAAAGGGAAGAAGATCCGAACCCACGGTTGAATACATTCCAGCTCGCGACTACTACCATCGTCATCAACGAGCATACTTTTGGGAAGTAGCCCATGGCCTTCCCATTGGGAATAACGTTATCGTTCGCTACTTGTTCGGATGGATGTACCCTTTTAATTTTCAACTTATGAAGAGAGTTGGGAACGCCATCACGCCGACGAGGTTCCGTGATAATGTGGTGCAGTCTCTCCAACATGTGCTCCAAGATTTTATGGTCCCCATGAGTAAATTGGAATATATCCTAAAATTGTCTCATGAAGAATTCCAGGTGAGTCAAAGATTCTT
>Ga0194135_10002771_pt1 | contig 10674 bp, 12 predicted proteins | sample LitLau_LLRF_2013_FD_134024 | JGI IMG/M metagenome (GOLD analysis project Ga0194135, IMG submission 134024) | Freshwater sediment microbial communities in response to fracking from North America - Little Laurel Run_MetaG_LLRF_2013 (version 2) | ecosystem: Environmental > Aquatic > Freshwater >... | reverse complement strand
GTATCATTATTTCAGGTATTGCTCGAATGACAATACAGATGATTGTACGAAACTGGAAAATAAAGTTCGCGTCGGAGTACAATTTTTACATAGGTTCGGACTAGAGGACCTTTTCATGAAGAACGGCGTAGATTTAGCAATATGGGCTCATGAACACTCCTACGAAAGAATGTGGCCAATGTACAATTTTACAGTACTCAATGGCACTGATGACCCGACCAATCCGTATAAAAACCCCAAAGCTCTTGTTCATCTTACTACGGGATCTGCGGTAAGGAAATAAAAAGATTTAAAATTAAGAAAAATCATAGACATGTTAAATCATGAGGAAAATGCAGATCAATAAGGACATGTGTGCAGCTAGAAATAATTATCTTTATCTTTTGTTCCTAACAGGGATGTCAACATAAGCATGATTACTTCAAAGACAGCATGCCTAACTTTACAGCGTTTAGAAGTACTGATTACGGATACTCCAGACTGCGTATTTTAAATAAAACGCATTTGTACATGGAACAAGTTTCCGTTGATAAGGTACGCTTCATTAAAATATTTGTAGCAATAGTGCACTAAATAGACCTAACCCGTATTTCACAGGAAGGAGAAGTGATTGACTCGTTTATGGTGATTCGAGATGTTCACGAGGCTTACACAATTTCTTCATAAATTTCAATTTTTTATTGTGCTTTTGCTAACTAACCTTAAATAATAAGATAACTATTAGTGAGTGCATTAAATGTAGTTGCTTCCAGGTTCGTAGTTAGTTTCAGATTTTGAATATTTTTTCTATTCTATGTATTTATAGGGCTATTAGAATAGATCTACGAAACACATGAGCTCCTAACTCCAAATGTTCGAAATATTTTTAATTTTCTGTTGCGCTAAAAAACCCTTTCTCGGATGACCAGTCTTATCCAACTGAAATTAAATTACTAGATGAAAGCGGACTTGTTAAATCTACAAAGAAAGATCTACATTACAATTACAGTATTCTTTGCGATCTCGATTTATTTCAAGTTTAATGTGGGTATACATATACAGTACACGAGTCATCAATACTTACATTATACTATATATAATATACGATACTTTTAATAATACATATGTATTTTTATTTTTAACATACAAGTGTGATTATCAATAAATATAAGAAACTATAATGATGCTTAAGTTGTTTGTCAATGAGTCCAGATTAACAACAGGTTTAATTCCTCTGGTTGGTTTCAACTTGGAAATGGAATTCGAAGTACAGTAACCGCTTTTGTGTTGGAATAATTATTGTTACAACTTAACATACTGATATTACTGATGAAGACAAACGGACTACAAAAAGCCAAAAAAGCGATGCATTGCATATTTTTGATACATTCTAGTAACTTTTTTCAGGTTGGTGTTATACAATTTACATGAAGGATAGGTATGTAAAGTAATATAACACAAAGTGGATAAATTGTACTTAATTATTACACTTATAAATCTTTGTAGAATTTGCCATTTAATCATGTGAGGAGATACAATAATATACACAGGTTGTCACACTTGTTTGCTTTAAATATTTACGGTTTTACGCTTGAAAGATAATTTGATTTTTGAAAAAGCTTAACTGCTTCTGACTAATAAGCAACAATAGCAGTATTCTGTTCTTTGAAACATTGAATGTTTTATGAGCACTACAAATTTCCGAGTAACTGTGTGTAAATATATTGCAGAGTACAGAAAAGTCACAATAGAATTTACAAAGTTTTCATGTACAAAGTCCGACTGTATTGTTCTGTAAGAATTGTATATGAGATTATTTAAGACACACACTTATGATAATAATAATCAAATACTTGACTAAAAAGTTCAACACTGGAAATTCGTTCGTTGACTGGCTACAATCTAAATACTATGTTGTGTGGTGTGGAAAGTGCAATCATTGTTTCTCTGCTGCGAAATGAGAAATTGATTAACTTTGTGTATTAATTGCACACTACATTTAAGTAGAACTACCTAATGCGCGAGTGAAAAACAGAAAATGACCTTACTCACGGAATACTTAGAAGACTGCTATATATAAGTTTTTTTATTAATTTGACAACAGAGACATTCCTGAAAATGATAAGTCCCATTTTTGGAACGATTTCGTTCTAAATCGCACTCGCTGCTTACAGTGGATAGGTACTGTTGGCTGAGTAGAATTGTTATACATTAATACGTCCATTTTACTCGTAATTCTTGTAGATTAAATTGATTTCTTAAATGTTATAAAAGGTCTATGCGCGCGCATTTAACAATTATATATGTATAACTGGTCACGTAGAGGGAGTTCTTCTGAATTCTGACTTCGATTTTAGTGTTTGTAAAAACCACTTAAGAAAGGTGGAAAGAAAGTTGACCCTCTTCAACAGCAACTTTAAGCCGGTCTCGCATCACTTCTGCTGAAGAATAATCCGGAAGTTTCAAGTAGTTGACACAAGTCATCACTGAAGGTAAGTACGAGTCTGTCTCTGAGGGCAGACCATCAACAGTCTTGCGCACGATTGTAAGCGGTGGTTGGAGAGATTTGAAGCCTAAAAAGGAATGAGTTGAAATGTATTCGTGGAGTTATAAAACGAAGTAAATGAAATGAGATAGAGATATTATCTTACCACCAACTGGCAATCGAGGAGATCCAGTTACAAATTGAACAAATTTACGCCGCTCTTGGCCGTTGTATGATGCCATGATCTGGAATAATGACTGAATTGCTCGGGACTCAAGAGTAAAGCCGTGGTCTGCTCGACAACATTCCATTAGAGTTTTTACATCCCAGTTCTCGTTAGTAGTCTAGATAATAAACACAATTCATATTTTTAATACATCAAATTAAAAATAGTTCAAATGCAAGTTAAAAGGAAGATTCGTTACCTGGTTGGATCCGCAGAAAACCATTTCTAACTCTTCAGGGTAAAACATTCTTAGGGAAGCAGAGTTGAAAACTGAGTCAAAGCCTTCTTTCCAAGCTTCCATTTGACGACCAACCCCGCTTACTAACATCCAATGGCAAACCAACTGCAAAAAATTATATTTTTTTCATGAGTTTATTCTTATTCTTAATAAGGTAATGAATAATGACATTAGTCAACAAATCTTCGAATTGTAATAAAATTTACCTTAACGTAGTCTTCCAAATTGTGAATAGTGACAGGAATATCCTTGCCACCTTTTTTGAGATCGATGGAAGGATGACCAGGAAGCGTGAAATCCAATCCAAGATTGTCAATACGACACCCATCAAGTGTTAATGACTCCAGTGCTGCATTCAGGTCTGAACCAGAAGCAGCGCATCGGTGCTCCAGCTTCTTTTTCTGTGAGACAACACCAACCAATTGGCGAATACTTCGAGCAACTGTACTGTCAACTTCAAGAATATCTGCTAAACACATCGAAGACCCTTCTCCATCAAGAACCCATTTGTACAGAGTTTTGCTCAGTGGTAAGTCAATCTAAAAATTTAAGTTTGGGATTACATAAAATTTACACAATTTATTAACTTATTTAATTTTTGAAGTAACTAAAAAAGTATAGCCTACCATTCTAGAATCCATCACAGCTTTAGCCATAAACTTCCCCATAAACTTAAACTTAGTTTTAACTTTAGAAACATGTCCAGCCTTAACACTTTTTCCCAAAGGTTTGGGAAACAACCCAACACCACTAATCACATATCCTTTGCCACCTTTTTTGCTATTTGCGTCACCCAGACTATCTTCTGAAGAAATGTTCTCCCCAATTGAGCTTTCAGAGTGCCACAAATCCAATTCTTTCTTTTGTAACTCTTGAGAAACTAACGCGTAAAACTCCAATGTAGGACCAAGTCCAGTGCCTACTTCGTTGTCATACTGAATCTCCAAGAGTGGTCGAGAGCTACCGAAATCATTCATTAATTGTTCAGCATGAGACAAAATATTATCTCGAGAAATTGTTCTCTTGCGCCTGTCAAGTCTCGGAGTTACACGATCTTCTCGTTCGGTTGAGTTGAGTTCAGGGACTGAATCCAACAATCTTTGGAGAGCTCTGTCTCGGTCGAAAGTAACGGAGTAGAATAACATTTGTCTTGTCTCGAATGGAAATAGGAAAGGACAAGCAGCACCAATTTGTTGAAGCCATTGAGGAACATTTCCAGTCATGATGACAACGGGATCTTGTAGTTGTCTTTGAGCTTTAGCAGCTACTTTCGTATTGATAAACTCACAAGGAGGTAGCAGGGGCTTATCATTGATCACTGGCCAGTATAAGTAGCGCCAATATCGACACACCGAGTGGATGACCCGAAGAAGAGTGAGAACTGGGAGACAAGGATCCGAGACTGAAACTGAGTCTGGTAATTTGCATGACAAATATGCAAGATAAGGAGGAGTTGGCTCAGGTAAAATTCCCTCGTGCCACAACGGATCTTTTTTGCTCTTTGAAGAGTTCTTTGAGGAAGAAGTGAGAGATTTAGATTTCTTCTTGGATGAAGAAGTGGAAACAAGAGATGTTCCTCCAGATGCGGTTGTAGAACCTCCCACTCCTTCATCAGGCACCGGGCGGTAATAAATTGTGTGCGTTTGAGCCCAAAGTCCACTTGAACCTAAGAGGGCTGAAGCTGGATCGAACTCAGCTTCCAGTTCTGCATTAGGGTCTGATCCACCTGCACCGAATTGGCGGATTGCTTGGTATACTGTCATGTTGTACGGGAGAACTTGCTCGCCAATGAGAAATTGGAGTTTGTGGCGAGCGTTTCCTTGAGATATCACAGCTGCTGCGAGAGTGTCGTCGATGTCGTCATCACTTTAAGTAGAAAGAAACGAATATTTTAATTCTGAAGTCTAGTAACACATGCAACTTTTACTTGCTAAAATGAATACACAAAATCAGCACGGCGAGCGTTTTTTCTTCAACCGTAATCAGAGATCGAAACTTAGTATAGCTAATCATCATTTTTGTAGTGTTCTTTGTTTAGATGGATTGCACACTATTGCACAGGGTTAAGAAATATCAAATGAACTTGCCTGTTGTCGTCTTCTGAATCGCCACTATCACGGGACTCACGAACGCGACTGAATCCTTTAGCAATTAAATATCGTTCAATAGTTTGCACGAGTGCCAAAGAATCGATTTTGACTGGACCTCCTTTCCACTGGCGTAAAGTTGTACAGCCAGGGTGTCTCTGTAAATTGCACTGTGGAACACAAATAATTTAATTGTTAAGTAAAGCTGTCACATACCAGTCACCAGTGTACAAGGAGTACAAGTGGAGTGTTCGTAATTTAGCTTTCATAGTTTGTTCAGGAACAGTAATGTAAGCACTCTGACCTTAATTTGGTGGGTATTGAAGAACCTCAAAGCAGAAGTAGGGGCAGCACGCGTGCCCGTAGAGCTAGTGGGAACTTCATGCACCTTTACTTGAAATTGCTCGAGTTGAGACAGACACGAATTAAGTTTGGCCACAAGACATGACAGTGCACTCCCTGATCCGGACCTAGCACCACTATGACTGTCTAACTCGTCTCCACACAGCCGATCAATCTGTAAATCAATCAAGATTCGAGTAAAAAACTTTTGATCGATTTGCAAATTAATTCCAGTTCGCATTTTTATAGAGAGCAGCTCCATCAGTCATATACGGATAATTTCGTCAATATCAGATCGACTTTATCAACATCATTTCAATGTAAGACTACGGGACACACCAACTATACATTACTCACCGGACAATCAGCAAAAACATGAATAAAAGCACGTAGTCTTGACTCTCTGGGAGTCCTGTATCCATTATCATCAGTGAGGAATGCCAAAAGAGCTCCAATCAATCCAGAGTGATTCACTTCAAAGGATGAAATATCGGATTCCATCACAATAGTTCGCAGTTCCTTTAAAGTCTCCGTCATCTTTGACTCCTAAAAATTAGAAGCGAAGCATCAAGAATTAATTAATTTTTTACGTGGATCATATCATTCTTACATTGATTTTAGATAACAATTACCTGCCGCAAACAATTAATGATTTCTCCAAGCTTAGGAAGAATTTCAACTCCATCTGAGCACCCGGGCAGATTTACTCCCGTCGCTCCAGAGGTTCCATTTTTGCCTGTTCCTCCACCCGTGGCATTTCCATCTCCTCCGGCTGTTTTGTTGATGCAATACTTTGAAGTAAACGCAGTAGACTGTTCTTTGAGCCAAGCTTTGACTTGTTCTTTGTATGAGACATTGAAAGAATTGTTTCTGGAAGATGATGAAGGATTACTTCCTGACGTTATACTCATGCCACCAACAACAAGGGGATTCCCATGATGGCCGTGTAAGTGAGTATAGTGATGACTCAAAGACCCTCCACCAGTATGGTGCTGTTGGGTACCACTTGCACCCCCACTTGGAGTAGTGTTATTGTTATTGTTCGAAGATGAAGATGGATTGTTGTTTCCAACTGAATTCGATCCACTTCCACTAGATCCACGAGTCCATCGAGAAGGATGAAGATTAGCGAAGAATCCTGATTTACTGCTAGTCCGTTTCGCTGATTGCACTGGGCCACCCCCTGCAGATGCTGTGGGAGGAAGTAATACACTTCCTACTGCATTACCTGACAAAATTGAAAGATAAATTGGTTAGCTCTTATTCAAACTTGTCGGCAATTTATATAACAAATAATATAATGAAAAGTTCAATCAGCACGGCGAGCGTTTTTTCCTCAACAGTAATCAGAGATCGAAACTTAGTATAGCTAATCATCATAAGAACTTTTGAGAACTAAGTAAACGGAGAGTTAAGCATTGTTCATTAATATTATTACGTACCTGATCCACTTGGACATGCAACATCTTCTGGTCTAGTTCTTCGGCTTGTTCCAGTTGGAATCGCACGCTTAGAAACTCGCTTCCTCTTGAATGCATCGTACAACCTTTAAAGTCAAGATTAAATTGATTAATAGATTCAAGTTACCAACCAAACTTAATTATATTATGACTATCACAACTTACGCTTGGGTAGTTTCGTGATCAGCCAGCTTCTTATCACTAGGATTGGGCGGAGGATTGGTTCGACCCGATGCTCCCGGATTATTAGGACTGCTGGTAGCTCCCCCAGGAATGACTCCAATTGCAGACGATCCCTCTCCCAATAATGACGCTGGATTATTATACGGCGGAAGTGGAATTTCATACGCTCCTGCTCCAGGTTTGATATTCGGAGTGCTAAGTTGGCTCGTCGCCGTAATACTACTCAAGGGAGTATTATTTGCTGAAGAAGACGCAGATCCACCCAAGCTTACAAGACTAGATGGCTGGACATTAATAATCTCTCGATCCGCTGGATGTGGAGGTGGAGGCAGGAGAAGAATGTGATGTGGAGTTGCAGAGGTCGCGGTATTCAAGTCATTCGTTGGTGGGAGTGCTGGATTGGCCATCGGTGACTGTTGTACAAAAAAGCCACCAAGACATATACTATATGGTGATGAAGGAACGACGCCTCCAGAAGATGAATGCGAATGCGTATGATGATGAGATGAATTTGGTGGAGGAGGCGGAGGGGGGTGGTTGTTGTGATGGTGGTGGTGGTGTATTTGCATTGATAAGTGGTTGCTGTGGTGGTTTAGAGTTGGGGGAATTATTGGAACGTTGACGACGTTCATTGTGACAGAAGGATGAGGAGAAGGAGGAATAGGTGGGGAGGAAGTAGTAGTAGGAAGAATGGGCATAGAAGTACCGACGACACCACCAACACCGCCTACAACACCAATACCGCCGATTCCGCTACTCACGGTGTTACTGATGCTCACATTGTTTAGGTTGTTGACACTCAATGGAACTACGGCTATTGTTGAAGGGATGGCGGAGGAGGATGCTGTAGGACCTCCTGGAACAGGTGTAGATAAGATATGAGCTGCTGCTGATGAGGAAGAAGGGGCGTGACCACTTAAGAGTCCTCCTATTCCCATCTGATCTGATTTCATTGGAGATGGACCCACAACTTCTGATGAGGAGATTCGGGAGATTTGATGAAAGACTCCTGAATAAACAGACAGATATTAAGCCATTAGTCTTAAGTTTAAATTCTTGATAAGGATAATGTCACTACATGACAAGTTTAACTTGCCTTCACGTCGGAAATGCACAAGAAAATCTTCCTGTAGCTTTTCCATTAGAAGACAGCACAATTGAAAAGACCCAACAACAATCTTCAGATCACTGGAACCGAGCATACTTGCCAAATTATTGGACACGAGTTGTGGTTTGAGAACTTTCTGTAATGACTCGGCAGGTAGGAAGTGAACAATCCGCAGGAGAGTTTTCAGACAACTTTGCCGCACAGCTGGGCCTGCTGAAGAACTGTTTGCTTCGCTGAGAAGGGCGAAAAGTGGACGAAGGAAAGGGAGAGGGAAATCCGGATGAACTGAGAGGAATCCAGAACGCTCATCTTCTGGAACTGCTGGCTTTTCTTGGCCATCAGGAGCACCTTCGAAATAAGACGAAACATCGTCATCAAATGATTTTATTCCGTTGGAAAGATGCATTGCTTGCGTTTTAATGTTTTATTCAAGACTTACCAGATTTAAGAGTGTAGAAAGCATTAACTTTTCTCTGGACACTACGCGCGGTGCCAGTATCTTCATTGATTTGTTGCATTCCCAAGAAATCAACCGTGTATGTTCGACTTTGCATGGAGAGTGAAATTTCGTCTTCCCCTGATTGGTGGGCAGCCTTAAAGATAAAAAAGTGTAAGATATTTCATTTCTTGAATACAAGTTATGAAATACAAGTTACGAAATACACAAAATTAAATCTTACTTCGATAATTCTGGAATCGAATGACGAGTAAGAATTCCAGTTTCCTCGATCATCTCTCCATTGCCATTGTACTGCGTCTTGAGTAGTCACTTGAGGATTTGTCATCATCGTGTTTACAATGAATATTCCATCCTTCGGGAGTTTTGGTAAAAGCTCAGCAATTAAAGCAACGATTTCCAGTAATTCTTGGTGATTTCTCGCTACAAGCTCAACCTGAATACACATACATGAAAGAAAGCATTTTCAATTATTGCTAAATTTACTAACAAAGCGTATTATTGATTCGCTTACGTCATCACTGATACTATCGGCAGTAGCACTGGCAGATCCCAGAAGTAAAGACAGCAAAGTCCCCACGATATTATGCTCCAGTAGTTTGACGGCAATATTTGGAGATCTAGCACACATTTGGGCTAACATTCTTAAAACCAAGATGAAAGTTCCTGTGCTTACAACTGGAGGAGTCACAACCAACTGGAATTGCAAAAGAACCAGTAAAGAGAAAAGTTCTAAGTTAAAATTATTCTCATGTAGTACAAATTGTTTCAACATACCAACTGCTGTAAGTTAGCAAGGAGCTCTGGGCTCGCCATTTCTTCCAATCGCTTTGGATCCGTATTGAAAGAATCAACGAGTCGACTGAATGCCAAGCAAACACTTTCAACGCTCTTCTTGTCCTGCTGAGTAAGTCTCTCAGAAAGAAACTTTAAGGAATCCTTAACAAGATGAAATTCTTCACCATGCAAATTTTGACAACAGTTTGCAGTGACTGAAAGCGCTGCTCTTTGTGCAACGATACTGAAGAAATCCAAAAATGTGAGACAAGCTGAAACTCCTCTCTAAAATAGAACAAAATCTTCAGTCGAATTCAACTTAATAATTTGTACGAATGAATAATATTCATACTCAAATTGAAAGTAATAATAGTAGTAATAACTCACAGCCTGAAGAATAGCTTTGGCATGTCTCCGACTAAGCATTTCAAGTGCAGTTAAACTTTGTTCAGCCACATCCATGCACTGAATTGATTGCAACTTTTCTAAGAAAACAGGTATGGCTTCTGCAACAACAGGAGTGGATCTGGGCAAAGCTTCCATCATATAAGTGAGAGCTCGACAAGCATGGTTCATAATATCAAAGTTATGTTCCATAGAAAGTAATTGAATGAGTGCTGGGACTGTTTGCTTCACAGGAAATCCCGCAAGTGTATCTTCATTTCCCATGACAAGTAACTGGCACATTTCAATTGCTGCCTGAAGTTGTTGCCCTTCGTCTCCTGTGGCTTGAAGACCTTGGAGTAAATTTTGAGCTTTAGTTACAGTAGAATTACTCATTCCCCGATGCAACAACTGTTGCATCCTTGGAGCTAATGATCCAAAAAGATGTGGAGGAAGTCCACGACTTTCCAATAGAGCTTGAAGTCGACCCATCTCTCCGTCGTCAGTATCTTCTTGTGATTGACCTGCTCCTGTAGTGGTTGCTGCTGTCCCAGAACCAGAACCAGAGTTCATAGCACGAGGAACAGATCCAACTCCACTACTTGTAGATGCTCCTCCTGCTGTAGATGAAGTTCCTGCTGCTCCGGCTGAAGTAAGCCCGTCTGTTGTTCCACTCGCGACTCCTAGTAAGTTAGGTTGATCGTTTGTAGTTGAAGAAGATCCAGGGAGATTGTTCATTCCCTCAGACCCACCTGACTTTCCTCCTCCTGCTCCTTCCGAACTTGAAGAAGGACCGCCTCCCCTACCGCACCTACACACACAAATAATCAATATCATTCATTTCAATTCCACTCGATACTGTTTGAAAGATCTTGGCATCTCTTTACTCAAGTAGCATTTGCAGCATCTCTACAGGAATAGGAAAAGCAGATCCTGATGAAAAGGGAG
>Ga0194135_10002769_pt1 | contig 10676 bp, 12 predicted proteins | sample LitLau_LLRF_2013_FD_134024 | JGI IMG/M metagenome (GOLD analysis project Ga0194135, IMG submission 134024) | Freshwater sediment microbial communities in response to fracking from North America - Little Laurel Run_MetaG_LLRF_2013 (version 2) | ecosystem: Environmental > Aquatic > Freshwater >... | reverse complement strand
GTGTCCTGCTGTCCCTTTGCCCTTTATTTGTGAGGTGCTCGAATCTTGACTCACTCGCTCGCAATAGCTCAACCTCAACCTGAGGAAGCTGGAAAGAATTTGAATTTATGGATTATTCTTTCGATCCTTAATTTAATTAATCTCTGCTCTCATCAGGGGAAGTCTGTGGATGTGGAATAAGAATCTGTTGATTAATTTATCAGATTGGATTTTAGGATTGGAAGGTGCTGATTTGGTATTTTCACCCACGCCACTGCTCTGGCCATGCGCATATCCGGCTGGGGTATGGGAATTCTGCTAACTGCTACCCTTGGGATTGGATTCTTTGCTGGTTACAAAGCCAAAGAATGGAGAATACGACTGCTACGGAATAAGAGAGACCGAATAGCGAGCAAATTAGTCGCCACGCAAAGACAAATTGAAGTCCTAGGTGCAGAGTAATGAGTACTGAAGAGTCCAGTCAGACATAACGGACACGGTTAAATCTTAATTACTTGCAATAAACGAATAATTTTATTTCCAAATAAATTTGTAGTAACCCTCATGTTGAGGAGAATCCTAACAACCAATACCAAATCTTTTTAGTATACAAAGTAATATGGAATTTATTATTATTGACTAACTAATATAGACCAACTCGGCAGTTGATTTTCCTATACACATTGGTATTAATTCTAGTCCATGCTATTCAGTTGTTGCTTATTGTTCAAAAGAAAACCTTATTCAAAACATTCACGTCATGCGGCACAAACACACAACTTTGATTAAACTACCAAAGGAAGTTCAAGGAAGGATTGAAGCGATTCGCTCATTCTTTAGTTATATTTTCGGAAGGACAGATTTCCACAACAATTTAGTTTCAAGACACTGCTGCAGTTTAGTTAGAAGTTAATGCTAACAACGTCCTTGTACATCAATGCTATATATTTAGTCTACGAAGAGAAAATTGCTCTTTACCATTATTCAGTTTACATTACGTTAACCAACTCAGGAATACTTGGTAATATTTTTATACTAACGGCCGTAACTACCGTATGTTTGCCCTCCATAACCCTGCCAAGTACCACCTCCACCGCCACGACCGCTTGCTCCCCAACTTTGCCCATATCCTTGGTCAGGAACCTGCTGAACCCATGGGTCTGGATGTTGTTGGTGCTGAGGCTGGAATCCTAAGATAGACAAAGTAAACACTGACATAATTCGTTCGCTTATCGTAATCATTGCTGTGCAACCAGAAATTCGCATACCTCCACCTCGTCCTGAATGTCCCCAGCCTCCGCCAGGTTGGCCAGAAGTCCAAATAGACTGCAATGAGAAATGTAGAATTAGACTGTGATTAGCTTAGAATGGAAAACGTTGGGTTAAGTACTTGTTGAGACATGCGTGGATTTCCCATTGGTGATCCGCCGTAGCCGCCTCTTCCCCCACCATAACCAGATCCAGGACGTGGAGAGCTGTGGTACATCCTTGGCGAAGGAGAGCCACCTCCCCTTCCGTTCATCGGAGGGACACCTCGAATCCAAGCACTCCTTGGTGGTTCACTTCTCCTAGGAATGAGCGGTGGCGGGGCACCTCTCCCGCGTGGGTGGAAACTCCGTGGACTGAAATCCCTTGAAACACGACCAGGACCGGCAAAACGTGGTGGACGAGCGTCTCCTCTCATAAATCGGAACGGCGGTGGTCCTCCACGGAATCCACTACCACCGCGACGTGGTCCACGGAATCCACCTCCTCCGCCTAAAAGAAAATCCATTCATCCAACTTTAATTCTGCTTAAAAGACACGAATTACCAGCCAAGAAATGACGAATAAATTGTTAGTACTAACGGAATCCTCTGCCAGCTCTGCCACTAAATCCACCAGGTCCTCCATACCAGCCACCCCGAGACGGTTTCTGGCCAAAAAATCCAGCATCGGCACCCTCCTTATTGTATTTCTTCAGCAATTCCGCACATTCCTCTTTCTTCAATTCCGGGAAGTCCACTTCAGAAAAGATCTCTCCAACTTCCGGTAGGCGAAAAGTAGCTGTTAGTTTGCAATAAACAAATATTAGCTTCCAAAACAATTTCTCTAACTGTGACTCTTGAAATGAAGAAATTTAGAAGAGTTGGATATTATAAACGAACTAGACGAAAAAATAAAATGTGGCAACAACAGAAACGTTTTAAAAATAATATTAAGATTTGTTTGAAATTGGAGGAAATGTTAACATTATATTTTTGGAACCTTTCATGTCAAGTAGTGTGGATTTGGGAACACTTTTTCCTTGCTCTTGCTCTCTAGCCTGGATACGTTTTTGATACTCCTCATCATTTGGTAAGATCACTACAGCCCGACGTTTGAAACCTTCAAACCCAGCAGCCTTTCGACGTTGTACAACGGGCATTACATTGCTCTAAATTAAGAAACCAAACAGAACAGAGAGACCCCTCTGCTTAATCAGCCTCAAAATGAAATTCAGTATTGTGTAAACTTGTTAAAACTAAACCTGAGTCAATTCCCTTATGAATGTGACAGAATGCGGAGTTACTTACTACTCCTCCGTCAAAAGCATTAATCAAAAAACTAAAAATTACTCAGGGCTTCACAGACACCTAAGACATTTGTCCATTATTAGTTAAATTATCCCGTATCAATTGACTCCACAGCCATATTGGATAAAAAAGAGTTCATTTCAGCTCAGTCATGTCATGTCCATGTCCCATTTAAGGTTTGAGTATTATTTGATCACTTTCACTTGGACATTCCTTTCGGAGGAATTTGATTTCTCGAACAGTTAATCGGCCTAGTAAATCATTGGGAAGTCTTTTCAGCTTGTTGTCACATTCACTTTGGGGTTAATTTCCAATCGTAGGACACGAGCCTTATCAAGCTCTCCATGATTAATTAGGTGGTTACGAAGAAGTGTTCCAAAATTCATGAATGAAAGTAGAAATGGAGGGTGGAAGCGAATAGGGGATATGGAAGTGGACTGGTAAAACACATTCGATTTTCATTTGGGGTTTTCAACCTCATTGGTTGTTTATGTTTCGCTTTTGCCTTTGTAGAATTATCACTCTTGCCACTCATTGTCTCTGTCGGTCCAAATTGTTTTGATAAGCCACGCATTGTTGGACGATACACATAATCTAACTGTGATTTTGGATGGAGATTTGGGGAGTAATTTTGTGGAAATGCTTATACAATCCACCTTTCCCGATATACAACAGCCGAACAACGGTAACTTTATCTTTTGAAATCGCTAACAACAATAATTTGCTCTCAGATGGTATAAAACAACAAACCTTTTCAGTCTTGTGATTTTAAAATCAAGTTTCCATACCTGGTCCAAGATGTAGTTCCTTCTGCGGGTAGGTGCCAACTCTACCATTTTTTCAACAAATCGACCAGCCTTCATGAGAAAGGAGTCATAAACTCTGGGCGTTTTCTCTCCACCAAGGGTAGCCTTCTTCACTGCTCGTTCAACAACTGAGGATGTCCCAATGATGTTGAAGTGGCTATCCAAGTTGCTAGCTTTGTGATCCTTAGCCCACTTTGTTTTTCCGCAGCAGGCCATTCCGCACAGCATCACAAACTGAAAGAGATCAACTTCTCAATTCTCTAGTGAAAGAAAAATTAACCTGAATTAAGGATTAACGTTGTGTTAAATACCTCACAATCCGCCTTTAATTTAGGCGCCCTTGGTCCACGCACTTTGTTTGACTCTGTTCCTTCAACTTTGCCAACAAACTCAAAGTGTTCTGGCAATGGAGACTTGGGTTCCGATCCTCCAAAATTAACTTCAAATGAAGTGTTCCTAGCCAAGACATGCGGGAAGAAAACTTTCCCTTCAAGGTCTGATTTTGGAATCTGAATTGCCTGTACTAATTCTGTTCCATTTTTAGCAAACTTGATCTCGACTGGGTCGCTTTCCAGATCCTGGACAGAATTAAAAAATCACACTTTTTCTGTTCATTCTATTATCATCTACGGCCCCAAATCCAAATTGTAATTTATTTAATTACCAGAAACGTAGAAATGACATCCCCCTTCTGAAAGGATGAGTCCTCCAAAACTTGCATTTCACCGGCATTGTAAAACTTCCCTTCGCTATCAAAACCGTACGAAAACTTATCTTCGCCTGTAACAACAACATGAAATGTTGGGGCATAAGTGCCAACGGAACATGAAAGAATAAAAATAGAGAAATAATTCTTTACCTAGTTGCATATCCGCATAAAGTTCCGACCACCCGACTCTGAGTACATGCTTCTGCTCCACAGTTCCAAAATCGATTCTGACATTGAGGTTGTCTACCCACTTGACCTCATATGCAAACTTCCCATTCGCGAAGCCATGGGTAGCCTTAACTCCTGCATATGCCCAGGGGAATTCGTCATAAACAACTGGAGTTGCTTTCAGAAAGTCTTCCTTCGAAATTCCCATATTTAGATCGGATTTGTCTAGATAGAAAAAGTAAAATGGTTTTTAAAACTCCTCCTCATCAACCTTGATTTACGCCCAAAAGTAAACGCTAAGTTATAGCCGAAGACTTACACCAATCCAGAAGGACCTGCTCATCGTCAAAATCTGGTTCATCCTCTGGCAAAATCCGCACAGTGTAGTGATCGAATTTGACTTTCTTTGGCTGTTCATCACTTTTTTCATCTCCATGTTCGTCTCCCGCGGGCTCTTCCACGTGCTTCCGTTTCAAGGTTTCAGACTCTTCAGACTCAATGAGTTCTTCGTCGTTTTCCTCTGTTTTTGCCTCTTCTCCTCCAACCCCAAAATCTTCCGTCATTTCGATATCCTTATCATCATTGCCCTCATCATGTATGCCCTGACTAGGTTCCTTTGATTGTTCGTGATTGCCATCTTCCGCTGTTCCTGGTTCCTCTTCAGTTGTTGAAAGTATTTCTGCAGGCTGAATCATTTCGACCTCAGTCGTTTTTTCAATTATATCCTTCACTTTTACGCAATTAGATTCTGGTAGTTGCGTGGGCTGAGGTTCGGATATTTCTGGTGTAACAGAAGCTTTCATAGATTCCGAAGTTGGAGTTGGTTGTTTTGTTGGTGATACCGAATCGGGTTTGACAAGTAAATTTGGGGTCAATCCAGCTTTCTTTGGTGAGACTGGAGTTGGAGATACAATTGTTGTTGAAACAGGGGCAGCAGTGGTTGGTAGTTTGCTGGGAGTAGCCGAACTAGGCCCGAGTTTCGGAGGAGAAACAGATAACTTGTTACTGCTAGGTGATGTTTGGGGTGCAGGAATAGTTTTAACAGGAGATGTGGATATTTTAGGGGAAACTGCGGTGCATTGATGTGAGATGACAGGTGTTGGTGATTTCGCCGCTAAGGGTACGGCTTTAACAGGGGAGGCTGGTTGGGACTGGCCTCTTGTGGCTCGTTTCGGGGAATCTTGGCCTGAACTGCTTTCCATATCCTGTGAAGCGTCGTCTTCCTCTTCACCACTCCCAGCGGTAGAGTCTTCCAAAATTGTGGACCTCAAGGAAGCGGTTCCATTTCCAAAGTCTCCACCTTCCTTGACCATTGCATCCAGCAGCCTGTCCACTAAAACTGCCTTCACGCCTTTCGCATCCAAGCCCCTCGATGTCAACTCTTGCTTTAGCTCCGCCACCTTCATCTTTTGTACCTCATCTACAGACTTCATCCTGTAAGCAGACATAATAATGATTATGCCTAATGGACACTAAGGAACCAAAACCAAATGAACCCCCGGTGTATCGTAAGGGACAGGGACTCTGGGATCTTCTAACAACTTGAATTAGAATTCACGCTAAAAGATTACTTTGGTATTCCATTCAGTTGAATTCTCATATCCTTTTCTGGTTCAAGTATTCTCCTTCTGAATTTTAACCAAGAGCATTAAAAGAATCCACCCGAACAAGGTTACATAGGAAAATTCCATATTCCAATTCGTTTAACGGATACGGATCGAATTGTAACTCAATGTTTTTTTAAATAACTTAATACACACTAGTACGAAAGTTTCCAACCAACCTGACTTCAGATGAAGTGATGAGTATAGCTGAATGCTTTTCTTCTTTTGTATCAATCGAATAACAAATACCAAAACGCCTCGACGAATCGAAAATTAAAGGATTGATTTAATTTAACTTTTACAAGACTTTGTAAACTAACTTTGAAAGGCCGGAATCAAAATATCCGCCAGAAGTGGGGTGAAAGGACGCCAAGTTTAGATTTTGGAGAAAGTTCTGCGTCAAGAATAAATAAAATCAATTTGCATCCCAAAACGAGCTCGAGTTCTGTGCGGCAGTCTGTCACACCATTGATGCTTTGATTACCGACCAAAACCAAAACATCGAGTTTGAATAAAATAAATATGTAATTCAAGAATAATTTTCTTAACACTTTAATAATATAACTGATACTTTCACCGTCAGTATTCATTAAACAAGTTATGGAACATCTAAATAAATTATAGATGCATCACATTTAACAAAGATTTGAGCCTTGAAAGTTCCAAGGAGTTCGTTGAGTAGAAAGAACATCCCAAAACTTATTTATAAGAATAAAACCAAGACCCACTTACTAATTGCTCACGGGACGGGACATGGGTTCCAGACTTAGTAAGTAAATTCAGAATGGCTAAAATTAAACTACAGGAACTAGGATGGACTGAATTATAGTGGATTGTTAACTAACTAATGATAATTGTCTGATGAATTTCCAACGTTGGAAAGAAAATCTATGCATTCAGTTCAGATCATTGACGCCAAAACGTGCTCCAAGGTTATTAATTCGGTAAAGCCTGACAAGCTAGGTAAACTCTGGAAATGCTGATATAACATAGCTCTCGTTGAAGAGAGAATAAAGTGGGATACGAGGTTGATAATGGTCCCCTGAATCCCCTGATCCACACGACTCGGGTTAATGACTATAATACACAAATCTAATTAAAGCCTAAGGGTCAAATGTATGCCACCACTTCTTCACAGGGAAGTCTACTCGCTGCTGCGTGTCTCGGGCTTTGTGAGAAGGAAAAAGACCCATCTAAAAAAACAAACGGCCGACATTAAGAATTAAAGGAACAACCGTCTCGATTTGGAAATTAACAGGAGACTGTATCCGTACCCTATTTGTACGCCGATTTGTCCCCTTGGACATTCCATTCCAGTGATTTCCTGCAAGATGTACTGTGTCACCGGCCAGGAGCTCAATTTCCTGATCGTTCCTTGGCTCATGGACTTTCTCAGCTACTTGAAGCACCCCTACACCTCCGCCATAATAATAAACGTCGTCTAATGAGATAAACCTTTGAGATGCATCCGGATGTCGCGTTTGCATAATTTCATATGCCAATCTGCAAACCTAACCAGGAAGAAGAAATTTATTAAATTCAATTATCACATCAAATACACTAGAATCCTATCTGTTTTCTTAGATCTGCTTTAAAACGAACTGGAATAATTTTACTTTGCCAACTCACCTGTGACGAGAAGGTACAAATGACGATATCGCATTCCGAAAGTAGAAACACATCTTTGATGATTCCGTGCAGTGCATAATACCTTTGTGAGAGGGATGCTGACTGGGCTACGCCTTTATCTCCTAGAATTTCCCAGTTTGAATCGGAATACCTGAGAAGAATTTCGCATAAGATTTGAAAATCAAACTGTTGTAAAGAAATACAAACTTTAAAAAATCTAACTTATTTGTGGCTTCAGTAATGACACTGGGGTCATCAGATGCAATGAAAACTTTCCGCTTCAGCGGAACACCTTTCACGTTCTGTAGAATATCAAAGTACTCCTCCGCGTGGTCCATATATTCCTTCAAAGCATGGAACGAAGCTTCTGTTCCAATCTTGTCCGTTCGCCGTATGTGTATTCTGGAACGGAGAGTATACCAAACAATTAATGGAAAAGAAATAAACAGAACATGAAATCGTGGTTTCAGAAGAACGTTTTACCCCACAATTGGTGACTCAATGCCTAACTTGACTTTACTCTCTTCGATTGTAGAGTTTGTGTCTGGTTGGAGTCTGAGTAAATACTTCATGAATTGACCAATCCAGAAAATATGCGGTTCTCCGTGTATCGCCTCTAGCGTTGTCGCCAAGTCAGACGGGATTGCCACTGGTAAGTATGGAGGGCGTGGTTTCAGAAAATCAACAATTGGTAAGTTTAAGACTTGAACGTTGTGCTTCCCGGCTATAAAGAAAAAAAAATTGACGTTCAATCGATTGCTTTCAAAGATGGATGGCAAATGTCGCGAGACGTACCCGACCAATCACCGCGGGAGGATCCGTAAGAATTTGCGCATGTATCACTCAGCGGCAGAAATACCTTCTCCCACCCTAGCCGATTGTACCTCCACCCTTTCGATTCCAGTATCAAAGTCCGGGACGTTGCGTAGGCTACAAAGAAAACAAACTTCTGAAGTCACAATTATTAGTCGTGAAAATGATCTATTATGATCTTATACATCTTATGATGAATCTCACCTGTCATCAAGCAGTACCCAACATGGTGGATTTGGCAGCCAAAACCACATCCTAATGAGACGGGATAACAAAAACAAGTTACAGAGGTGAGTAGGATATTTACATCGATCGAGTGGACGTCGCGGTCGCGGTTACCTTTGTTGAGAGTACAAACGAGTTTCCTTGCTGAGCCACAGTCTTTTGGATTTTGTAAATCGTATATCCTTTTCTGAATTAAACTTGATAGAGACTCCATTTGCCGCTGTCTACTAGTCTCGAATCCATCCGAGCTTCTTAGTTTAATTAGATGTGAGCGAAGTTGCCTATGAATTCGAAATAAAATTATCCTTGTGAATGAAAATGATATTCGACGAAGAAAGGTTTCTTACTTGTAAACTTCACGTATTTGAGCCATGTCTCCGTCGGCGATATTCCCAGTTTTTGCTCGGACGTTATACCAAAGCTCCTTGAGGTCTATTTCCAACAACCTTCTTGTTTTCTCGTAAAGAGGGGACGGGTCATTAAAGCTAAGAGTGCTGCCACTGGCAGAAGAGTCTGATAATACTTCACTGGATAGTTTACTGGCCGTACCACCGGACAACATCCTTCGAATATCCCCGTAGTTCTTCTTAAGATCATTGACTTCATTAAGGACTACGTCCATCCGTTTGACTAGTTCACCTGCATCTCCAGTCCTCTGTGAGACTAAACTGTACCCTTCGTCTGCATTGTTCGGGCGTTTCGATTCCGGGAGGAAGGATATGACCCCAAGTGACACGAACCAAAATATTGTTAGAATAAAAACGCATTTTATCATGTATATTATTGACGTCATTGCGCTATTCTCGCCGGCCCAGTTAAGACAACATGGAGGCGAAAATTAACTCAAGGTGGAAAAAGTCCCCCCACCGGCTTCGCCAGATCATCCCTAAAACAAAAATTAAGATTATCCAATTTACAACTATAGTTAACTTTAACTTGCTGCTCTCCTTGGTAAGAACAAAGTATTTATTCACTTACTTAAAGCTATTCGTGCCAAATCCGTCTCACGTCATACCATAACCAACGGGCTAAAAAATTTATTATAGTTAGTCCAGGACGTCACCCCTGTTCCGAAACTTCGATGAATCCATGCCTGCGATTCGTCTGCCGGGGTTTGATTGCGGAAAATGCAGCTGAAAGGACAATGCTCCCTTCCTTCTGGTTCTGGATTCTGGCGCAGAGTAAACAAAAAGGTAGGACAAATATTAACTTTCCTTCGGCTTTACTCATAAAACTAAAACTTCTTTGGAAATTAAACTAATAAAAAAAAATATACGCATTTAATGACTACCAATGATAATCTAGGATGATCACGCGTTCGACGGACGGAAATAAACGAATATTTATTCGGAATAAACAATGGCGGAGGACAATGGAGGGAGGAAACAATCAAAATACATCCGCCTCGCCTATTTCGCTTTTGATGTATTATTTCTCCAATGAGCACATTTGATCATTACATAAAAATCAACGGTAAACCAATTTTATTATTAGCAGGACAGGCAGGGACTGAATTTTTGTGGGGAGCTGGACACAAAAATCAAAATGCAATGATCTAGTTCATAGAACTACAGTTTTATTTCTAGTAGTTAGCTTTACGTCTTTAGCATTCATTTCTGAAATTTATGGTAAGTTTTTAAAACCGGTCATGTAGTAGTCATCCAATTTTTTTCTAATTAGTGCATTTTGTTCAAAACTCGAAACCCTGACGCAAGGTTTGTAGAAGAGACCCTGACGCGCTAACTTGCCTCATTAGAGATTAGGAGATAATTGACTGAGCGTTTTCTTCACCCAATGAATCTAACCATGTCATTCTCATTAAACAAAAATGAAAATTAAATGTATAACGCTTAAAACTCACCTCCTGACCTCCCCCACAGCCTCTTCAGAGGAAACGTCAAACGTCGTCAGCGTGACTTTTTGTGAATTGCGAATGGATTCCTCTGCAAGGTGAGTTAAAGAAGTCAAGTGTAAAATTGAACTTGTAGAGAGGATGATGGCGTGATGGATGAGGGCGGAAGGACGAGGCAGTTAACTTTAATTGGCACTTAAGCTAAAACCCTTGTTTGTTAAGCGTGAGGACTAAAACTGTAGTGGCTTGTGGCTGGAGCTGGTCCTGCAACTGGCGCTATGTTCGGCTTATTTTAAGCCTCCATCATCATTGTCATTTATTTGCATATAATAAAAG
>Ga0194135_10002768_pt1 | contig 10676 bp, 7 predicted proteins | sample LitLau_LLRF_2013_FD_134024 | JGI IMG/M metagenome (GOLD analysis project Ga0194135, IMG submission 134024) | Freshwater sediment microbial communities in response to fracking from North America - Little Laurel Run_MetaG_LLRF_2013 (version 2) | ecosystem: Environmental > Aquatic > Freshwater >... | reverse complement strand
GTGTTGCCTCTGGCCAGTGCAGATACGCATGGTATGGTGGTTTATATTGGTTCCTTTTGCAAGTCCCTTGCGCCGGGCTTTCGTTCAGGATATCTGATTGCGCCCGAAAACCTGATCCGGGAAATGGCTAAGTTCAGAAGGCTGGTAGACCGGCAGGGAGATATGCTGATGGAGCAGGCTCTGGCCGAATTACTGGAAGAAAAAGAAATTCAGCGGCACCTGAAAAAGGCAGTTAAAATTTACCAGGAACGCCGGGATATTTTTGTGAGCCTGTTACAGCAGGAGCTGGGAGAGGAGCTTACTTTTTCTTCTCCTCCGGGAGGATTGTCAGTCTGGACAAAATGGAATCCACAATTAAATCTGATGCGTATCAGTAAGAATTGTCTGAAGCGAAATCTCCATCTTCCGCAGGAACTGTTATACCAGACGGATAGTTTTACGGCTATGCGACTTGGCTTTGGGAACCTGACCAAAGAGGAGCTGGAAGAGGCGGTAAGCGCGCTGTCTTACGCAGTGAAAGAGAGTCGCTAATATGATTAAATACTAACTTATCATTTGATAATTTGTTATTTTTAATTATTTGTTATTCAGTGGTATTATTGTATTTATATTTGAATTTACTTTACTTATTATGAAAGATGATGGGATCTGCTGTATACCTAGTATTCAGCATTGAAATAATAGTCGCAAAATAAGTCATTGCTGTTCAGTAGGAGCGTTTGTTCAGTTGGAATTATGCCCTGTACGCGGGACAATAAACTGGTTTAATCCAGCCGGAATTGTCCATGCAGGTCAAATCATAAAGCTCAGTATGCAGGGAGGATTTACAGGATTTCTATACCCTTTTCTTCCAGCTCATCAAAAATGACCGAGCTGATATTGCTTCTGGTATTCTCCGCTAAGGAGATATCTTTACACCAGAAATTGATTTTAATTGTGCTGCTGATTTTGTTCTTTGGAACGATGATGATTTTAGGCTCTTTATTCAAAAATATATTGTCATTGGAGCTGATTACATCTTTGATCATTGCGATTACTTCGTCTCTTGGAAAAGGGTTGCTCACCGTGAACTCTATCGCTACTCTCATCTGGTTATTACTCAAAGTCCAGTTGATAATGTTGTTTGACAGGATAGCCCCGTTTGGAATGATAATCTCTGCGCCATCGTCGGTAAGCAGGGTGCTGGCACGAATACCTATTTCCTTTACTCTTCCCTTTTTGTCTCCCAGTTCAAACACATCTCCGATGCGCAGTGTTTTATCAAAAATCAGGATAATACCGGATACGAAATTGCTGACTATGTTCTGAAGCCCTAAGCCGACGCCTACGCCCAAAGCTCCCAGTACGACAGTGATTTTGTCGATCGGTAAACCCGAGGCCGCTACGGCCAGTAAAAACCCTCCTATAAACAAAACCAGTTTGGTTACGATGAGTTTAGAGCGTTCACCTTTTGTACCATCGAGAGAATCGTCTCCGGTGTCCCCGAAAAAGTAGGCGATATATTTCTGTAAGAAGTTGGCTACCCAGATGATCAGCAGGAATAAGACGATACCACCCAGCGTGAAGACCAGTGTGCCTATTTTCCGTTTTTCCGTCAAAACTGATACTGCAAGCGTATACAATCCGTCAAATATGTTTAGATTAACCAGAAACAAGGTTAACCAGATCAGAAATATACCAATCCCCAGTAAACCTCTGATATTTTTCACAACCTGTTTCCAGTCGAAATGTTCCGGGTAGTTCTTTCTGATCCTGCTGCTTTTAATCTGGAGAAGAAAGGCTTCGGTAATCATTGCAGCCAGAATAATCAGTGACGCAGCATGCAGAACAGCACTCGATGCGCTGTTGTAGAAGATTTGAGTCAGGGTAAACCGGCCGAATAAATTGCAGACAATAGCCAGAAAATTGAAAATGATATAGATTATACCTACACTCAGGAGTAATCTGTGTTTTCCGGCCTGATCTTTTAAGGATCTGTAAGTGTGTACTCCGTATATCAGAGATGCAGTACTGAATAAAAGCAGCAACCAGCGCTGATAACGTGCCGGCATTCCCAAAGACCGCAGAATAACCGGAAAGATCAGTAACAGCGCAAAAATGCACCATTTATAAAAAACAGCTCTTGGAAGTCTTTTATACAGGAGTGCTGTAAGACTTACCGCGAGTAAAATATGGATGGTTTCGATATATAATGCGGGTGCGAGCAAGTCAAAAACCGGAGCCAGTGTAAGGATGAAAATCAGGGTAATCAGGTAGGGCCTATGCCTGATAAATACAAAATTCAGTGGGCTGACCGCTTCCAGTTTATCCCTTTGTTTCAGGCTTTTAAAGTTAAAATATACCCAGAAGAAGAATAAAGCTCCGGTGAGCAGTAAGAGCAGTCTGCCACTCCTGGTATAGACAAAATAATAAGCAGAGATCTTTTGTTCGCTCTCCATGAATCTTTTGAAACCTATATTGGTATTCGCCGATTGATTAACAGATTCCCATAAATAGCGTCTTTCTTTGCTGAAAGCCTTAATACTTACCGATTTTAACTGACTGTCGGCCTGGTAACTCATTTCTCGGACATTAATCAGATTGGCTGAGGTTCTTGCCTTCAGGTTATTGATGATCCCTGTATTGGATTTAATCAGGCTGTCCATCAGGATCCGCTTCTTTCCTAACTCCTGGAACTGTGTCCTGAAAATTACTTTTAATGAATCTGTCCGGAACATTTTACGCAGAACAGTATCCTTACGGAGTTCGAGGATCTGTGTTTTAAGTCCGTTTAACTGTTTGTCATAAAGTTGCAGGTCGGTCAGGCAGTCATCATTATTGGCTTCAAGTTCATCCAGCAGTGTCTGATACATTTGCAGATTTTGAAGATTGAGTGTTCTGTCACTCTGTGATAAACGTTTCTTCAATAATGCTATTGCCGATTCGTCCTGAGATAAGTGTTCGGCAATAGGTTTTAATTTATAAAATGATGAAGTAGTCACCTCTACCTGATTGATAATATCAAATACTTGCCCGATTCTGGTTAAGTAATCACTCCTGGTGAGTACAGTGGAGTCGGCCAGGTAAGAGAGGTCACTACGTTGCGGAACAGCTTTTTGATGTTGCGCCGAAAGCTTCATACTGCTAAAAAAAAGCAGAATCAGTAAGATTATTAATCCCGGTCGCCGCATCATAAAAAAGAACTGTTTAGCTTCATATTTTAAATTGTTTTTTCGTAGATCCTGTATTTCTTGTAAGGATCTCCTTTTATAGCACGGATGGCATTGTTTACTAAATCATTGTGTTCCAGTGTCCAGGATGCCTCTGCGTACTTTAATCCTTTAGCTTTATAGGCTTTAATAATGTTACCATACAAACAAGCTTCGATACCCATTTTGCGATAACCTTCGACCACACCTAAAAGCAAAATCCGGATCCCCGATACCTTCTTTTTATTCATCAGCAATTTAAACAGGCCGGTAGGGAATAATCTTCCTCTTTTAATTTTGATCAGGATTTCATTAATGTCAGGAATAGCTGCGCCGAAACCAACGATCTTTCCATTCTGTTCTGCAACCAGACAGAAATCAGGATCCAGGATCATTTTCAGATCTTTAGCCTGGTAGTCGTATTCCTCATCATTCAATGGTACAAAACCCATGTTTTTGTCCCAGGCTTTATTGTATACTTCACGAAGGCTTTCTGCTTCCTCCTTGAATTTTTTCATATTGATCTTACGGATCGTGATTTCACTTCTTTTTAAACGTTCCTGTAATTTATCCAGTAATTGTACAGAACGGTCATCATAGTTATCCCCGTTCCATTTCCATGCAATCAGGTCTACCTTCTTGGCAAGTCCTGTTTTTTCAAGCAAAGCCGGGTAATAGGAGGCATTGTAAGGCATCATCACTACCGGAGGCATATCAAACCCTTCCACCAGCAGACCACATGATTCATTGGTTGAGAAATTGACAGGACCGATTAAGGTAGCCACTCCTTTTTCCTTTAACCATTTTTCTGCTTCGGCAATTAGCATAGCGGCACTTTCGGCGTCATCAATACAATCGAAAAAACCGAAGAAACCATCGTTAGCCTGGTTAAATTCATTATGACTATTGTTTAATATGGCTGCAATACGACCTGTAACTTTATCTCCATCATATAATAAAAATGACTGAAGGGTAGAATGTTTATGAAAAGGGTGCGTGGTTAGCAAATCTTTTTGTGCAATAAACAATTCCGGAACATAGTTTGGGTCGTGCTGATAGAGCTCATGTGGAAAATCAATAAATGTCTTAAGTTCTTTTTTTGATTTTACCGCAACAATTTTTTTCATATAAATAATTTGAAGGAGAGGTTGATTACCGTTTCTAATCCGATTTTAACATTTCGGTCTCCAAATATATTCAAATGGATAATAGCTTGTATAATTCATCAAAATTTTGATCATATCATTCTCCCCATGCAGTTAGCATTATTGCCCTGGAGCCTCCGTAATTGCGGTGTTCGCAGAGATAAATTCCCTGCCAGGTACCCAGTGCCAAACGGCCATTCCGAATTGGAATCATTAGTGAAGTGTCCAGTAGTGCTGTTTTTAAATGAGCGGGCATATCATCAGACCCTTCATCATCATGAAGATAATCCGGGTCATTTTCCGGTACGGCCTTATCAAAAAATAATTCAAAATCATGGCGTACGGTAGGGTCAGCATTCTCATTAATTGTCAGTGAAGCAGAAGTGTGCTGGATAAAAACCTGAAAAATACCGGTTTTTATCTCGCTGATCTGTGGAAAAGCCTGAAGAATATCTTCTGTAATCAGGTGATATCCTCTTTTTCTTTCTCTGAGCAGGAGTGAATGCTGGTAAATTTTCATGTCTTCAATATTTGAGGGGCTAAACTTAGCATCTTTTTCAGGAAGATAACGTTGCAAGAGGCGGGATTATTTTAACCGCCTCTTTTTTACCTTAATTGGTTTTGATTACTTTCTCCCTCTGTACATTTACTCTGATTACATATCCTCGTTCAGGTACGCGGCTGTAATCGACAGTATGTCTTAAAGAGTAGAATAACGGGCTGCCATAAGAGGAGGCGGAAAAGGTTCCTTCACTTGAAATCAGGTTGTAAAAACCTTGTATTTTCTGTAATCCGCTTGCCGATTCCACACTTTTTGTTCCGGAATAACTATATCCGTTCAGGTAGGTATGTATTTCGGCGGTCGTTAACAGCTTTTCTTCATCAGCCCCCAAAGGCTGAGCAGTTCTGATTTTATTGGTAATCACATTGAGCTGTTCCGGTTTGGCATCGGCTTGAAGGATCAGTAGGCCCATTCGACCATAATCAACACTATTTACGTAGCTGACTTTACTTTTGTTCAGTATGTTGTTGTCTGTTTTGTCTTTAAAGACAGAAAACTGCGGAAGATCCATATCAATACCAAAGTTGACCTGTATAGCTCTCAGTACGATTCCGTTTCTGACTTTGGTGACAGGTCCTGTATTTCCATTGGAAATGCCAAATAATTGTTGAATATCTACATTGCCACCAAAAAGAATATTCAGCTCATTGGGGTGTGTGAAAACGAAGCTGTCATAGGAAAAACTATAGATCTGTTTATGGATGGCAGTGCCTGATAAAGCCCTTTTTAAATAGTCTAAAGTTGCTGTGTAAGAAGGGTTTTCGATGACAAAGTTAAAATTGTCGGGGAAATTCAGAAATGTAGGGCTGACAGTTATAGGGTTTACTGCATAATCCGTAATTATTTCCGGATCTATTTTCTGACCGGTAAAATTACCCTTTAGAATTGCGCAGGGATATATTTTTTCCTGAAAAGCGGGCAGGATCATAAGCCTGTTTGATCCGGTATGCTGCATCAGCAGGGTATGGCTTACCTGATCTGACCATACACTGTCTTTTAAAAGACCATATCCACTGACGCCGACCAGATTTTCAAGGTTCATATAACCTGAGGCACCCACAACAGGTGGAGGTACTACCGGTGGTACTACAGGCGGAAGGACCGGAGGATTAGGAGGTACTACAGGAACTTCAGTTTTGCTGCAGGAGCATAAAAACAAAACAACGAGAGCAAGGTTGACTATCCGCATGATTCATAGGGTTTTAATACAAATATAATCAGCGGTTTTGACCTAAGTGGTGACATTGGTTAAATAATTAATTATTCAGGCAATATTCCTGTCGTACAGTGATATTGCCTGAATCACCTAAACCTGTTGATAAAGTGAGCTTGCAGTAGTATAATCTACCTTCCCGTTAGGCGTAAGAGGTATTTTACTGACTTGTTTTATTTGGATAATGCTTGGATGCAGGTTGAGTTTCGTTTTCAGAAACTGTTTAATTTCCTCATCTTTTAAATCCTGATTAAGATGGATAACCAGCAAGTGTTTATCTTCCACTCCGATACAGGCAAATGTCTCTCCGTTAAAGGCATTTTTAATAATCAGTTCTATCTCATCCAGGTTAAAACGTGTGCCCAGGAGTTTGACAATCCGTTTAATCCTTCCAATGATGTAATAATAACCTTCTTCGTCTTTTTCAGCAATATCGCCGGTATAAAGGACATTTCCAGGCTGAAAAGTATCTAAATCTGCCGATTTTGTGGCATATCCGCCAAAAACATTTGGCCCCGAATAAAGCAGTTCACGGGTAGAGGGATCAATCTGGAAACTTCCGTTGCTGATCGGACGGCCGATAGAAGTATTTTTAGTCTTCAGATCAGCAGGTGAGAGATAGGCCATTCTTCCAGCCGCCTCCGTCTGCCCGTACATTACAAAAAACTGCTGTCCACGCGGGGCCACATATTCTTCAATGACTTTGGCCAGTGTCTGGTTCAGGATACCTCCTGTCTGGGTCATATACCTTAAAAATGGATATTCCTTTTTGAAAAAACCTATTCTCTGGAGCATTTCATAGACATAAGGTACACCCCCTAAGGAACTGAACTGATATTTCACAAAGTCTTCCCAGAACTCCTTTTGCAATACATCCCTGTTAGTACAGATAATTGTACCTGCTTTCAGTGCGTTTGTCGTAAAGATAGAAAGACCATACACAAAGATAATCGGGACATTTAGCGGAGTTACATCATCTTCCCTGATCGGCAGGAACTCAAGAATGGCTTCCGCATTGTGAATCAGGTTTTCTTCAGATAATTTGACGAATTTTGGAGAACCCGTTGTTCCTGATGTGCTGAGTAACAGCTTGATGTCTGGATGAATAGGGTAGTCCGGCTTTAGCTGATGCTGAAATAACCGGATTCTGGAAGAAGCCTCATGTATATCAAAACCAGGTATTTCTGTTCTGGAAGGATCATAAATATAATATGGCTGATAAAGTTCTTCCAGCTCCTGTTTATAAACCGGACTGAGCTGGGGGCTGAGCAGGCTGACAGTAAAACGACTGCTCAGAAAGTTAAGAAAGACCTCTATCGAGCCGATCAGGTTGTCTGCATAGATAAAAACCAGAGCCTGGCGGTCATCGATAACCAGCGAATGATGGAAATCAGCTACCCCATACGACCGGTCGGTGAAAGGATCTGTAAAGGTTAATTTTTTGTTTTTTTGAATTAGATCGTAAAGTCTCATGACTGTTTTTTTAATTGGTTTGCATTACCCCGTATTTCTGTAAGATCTCTCTTACTTTGGGCATCGTGTTCATTTCCAGCATGTCATCTGTTTCTATAGCAATACCAAAAGCTGTTTCCAGTTCGGTCATTAAGACCATATGTGACATAGAATCCCATTCTGGTATACTCTGATAAGCCAGATCATCATTAATTTCTTCCAGTGGCACTGACAAAGCCAAAGCCATGACTTCATCTAATTTCTGTGATTTGTCCATTTGTTTTGTAGGTTGTTTTTCTTGGTTAAATTATATCTTGGTTTTCTTCCAGTTGCCTTTACGAAAGACGATAATACAGGCTATCGCCAGTACAATTTCTGAGACTACGATGGCAGTAAAGATTCCTTTTGGCCCCCAGTTCATGGAAATTCCCAAAAGATAAGCCAGCGGAAGCTGCGTAATATAAAATGTGAGTACATATAGAAAGGTGACCAGTTTGACGTTTCCTGCAGCATTTAATGCTCTGGATATCACCATGGTGTAACCTAATAGAATGTAAGCCATGGAGATATACTGGATATACATTGTTCCGCTTTCGATAACTGCCGGTACGTCTGTAAAAAGACTAACTACAGGTTTTGCATAGAAGAACCAGAATACGGCTACCAGGCAGAGAAAACACATATTAAAGAAACCAGCCCTCCAGACTGATGCTTCAGCACGTTCCGACTGATTTGCCCCGAGGTTTTGGCCGGTAAGTGTGCCAGCCGCGTTACCAATCCCCCAGGCGGGCATAGTGGCTACCGAAGCTACCCTTTGCGCAATGATATATCCAGCCAGGGCATCTCCTCCAAAATGAGAGACAATCCTGATCATCATCAGCCAGCTCGACGCGGGGATGATATACTGAATAGTACCGGCAAATGTTAATTCCAGTATCTTTTTCATAATAGAGCTGACCATAACCAGTTGCTCCCTTCCGATAATGATAATTGTTTTTCCTGTGGTCAGGTACCAGATCTGATAACTGACCCCGAACACTCTTGAAACTAATGTGGCGATTGCGACACCCATTAAACCAAAAGCAGGAACGAATCCCCAGCCAAAAATGAATAAAGGACATAACGCGATATTCAGTGTATTTGAAATCCAGAGCGTACGCATTGCCATTGCTGCATCACCCGCTCCTCTGAAAATACCGTTCATCAGGATACGCATGATGATGAAAATAATACTGCCGAACATGATTTTAGAGAACCATCCGCTTTCCTGAACCAAAGCGTCAGAGGCACCTGCCAGACTTAATACGCTTCCCGAAAATGAAAATGTTAAAACACTTATTAATAGTGCGATAGATGCCCCTATGTAAATAGCCTGCATCGCTGTCAGACCAGCTCTTTCCAGTTCTCCTTCGCCAACCCGGCGCGAAATCATGGCTGATGCAGCGGTACTCAGCCCGATGGCTACCGAATAGGCAAGTGTAGTGACTGACTCTGTGATTCCGACAATGGAAATGGCACTGGCACCTAAGCGGCTTACAAAAAATATGTTTACACATACAAATAAGGCCTCCATGACCAGCTCAAGTACCATGGGTACCGAGAGCAATACAATAGCCCTGTTGATACCTCCACTGGTGAATTTCTTCTCTCTGCCCAGGAAAGCTTCACGGATCAGAGAAAGAAAGGACCGGGTCTGTAAAATGATAGTCTTCATGATGAGTGTTTAATAGGATTAGCTAATACGCCACCTTTTTTAGGAATGGCGAAGTCTGTACCTTCCTCATAACCTTTAAATAAGCGTAAACTATTGATGTAAAAACGGGCGAATTCAGAAACAAACAGATCAAAACGTTCAAATTTTTGCTGTAGTTCAGGATGTTCATGCTGATAATCCATGACAATGTCATTGACCTGTTGCCAGAAATCATCTTCGTGGTAGCCCAGGTGCGTATGGAATACATCACTCAGGTATCTGAAAAATGCGTCGAATACACCCAGCAGAATGAACAAAGGCACATCATCCTTGTTGGAAGACTGTATCATACCATCTGCTAAATCGGCTGGCAGTTTTTCTCTGGCATCCCTGGTCAGTACAATGTCGTCGACAAAATCCTTGATAATCATCCGGCTCGGTACATAGTCCTTCATAATCAGGATGATGTTCTCGCCATGCGGGGTTACACAAAGAGAATGATTATAATAAAGCTGTAACAAAGGTTTCAGGTAAACCGTTAAATAAGCATTCAGCCATTTTTCGGCCGTTAGCCCCGATTTTTCGATCAGCGAACCGACCAGACTCTTGCCCTGGTCATCTACGTATAACAGTGCTGCCATAGTCATCATTTTTTCTCCCGGCAGCAGATACTTTTCAGCACTTTCGCGCCAGAGTACGCCAAGCATTTCCCTGTATTGATAAGGGGCACCTTTGATAGCCTGGTAATGCGGGTGTAAATAAGTGATAGTGGCAACTTCGCCCAGTAAAACCAGCCCCAGGTCCTGAAGGTAAGTGTCGCCGTCAAGCATATCTTTTACCCATTGGGTGACACGAGGGGCAATAGACATTTGCTTAGGCGATAAACCACGGATATTCCCGGTGCTTAATATAGATACAGCTGTTTTTACGTAGTGTTTCTTTGGATAAGATAGATTATATAAGGTACGGATGCTTTGCTGACCAGAGTATTCATCTTCTGCAAGACCTACCGGTATCAGTAAATGCCCGGCAATATCAGCAGCAAACTGAACTACGATTTTATTATTCCACTGCCAGTCATGTACAGGCATAAAATGATAATGTGCAGGGTCTAGCTGTAGATCAGTCAGGACTTTCCTGAAGGCAAGGAGTGTATTATTACCAAGTTCAGCTTCATAAAATGCTTGTTGTTCAATTTCAGTTAAGGCATAAAAAGTAGCTCTGCTCTGATGAACAGCGATCCAGTTTAAACGCATGGTCTGACCGGTTTCCGGCGCATATTTCGTGTAATCTTCATGATTAAAACCTAAACGGCTTTTATTGACAATTACCCATGGATGCCCGTCCATCTGGTGTTCAACCGTCTGATAATGTGCATCGGCAAGTTCATCAGCAGTTAAGCGGTTATAGCTATGTATATAAG
>Ga0194135_10002767_pt1 | contig 10679 bp, 9 predicted proteins | sample LitLau_LLRF_2013_FD_134024 | JGI IMG/M metagenome (GOLD analysis project Ga0194135, IMG submission 134024) | Freshwater sediment microbial communities in response to fracking from North America - Little Laurel Run_MetaG_LLRF_2013 (version 2) | ecosystem: Environmental > Aquatic > Freshwater >... | reverse complement strand
TTCATGTTTATTCAATCAGAATATAAAAAAGATATTTTATCATGCGTGATGAATTATTATTCATGCAAAATTCATTCGTTTTCATCCTTCGATGATGGCTTGGTGAGGAAGAGGATCAATAGTTAGAATTAATTCCAGAAGTACACAAAGAAAATGGCTTTTTTTTCTTCTTTTTCCTGCATGTTTCATTAAGAAAAAACTCGTGGTTGGTAAGTGACGGCGGAAGGAAACTGGAAAGTTGAAAAAGCTTGGAAAAATCTAAGACCCCACTTTCACAAAGAGCATCTTTGTTTCAATTGACGGAATTTGAGCGCTCAGGATGGCGGAGATGGGGGAATAATCCAATCTGATATTGGTTTGATTTTGAAACAATTGAATTTTGAAACGTATTTGATTTGTTTTTCTATTTGAAATTTGATCAGAGGCAGATACCGCCGGTAGCCAGTTTCTCTCCTTTCCTTATTGAACGACGAGGAATCGTCTTTCATATCTTTGATTTTGATATTGGATTCCGACTTTTTAGATCCAATTTCATCTTACAAGTCCTGACATGGGAAGGGAGAAAATGGAGTTTAAACTTCCGTTTCATTGGTGATTGTAGTCGGGCCCTTATTGGATGATGAATAGATTACTCCAAACTCGGCTTTCTTTTCCAGTCGCATGCTGATGCGGGTACTGCTGAAATTCCAAGTAAGACGCTTTAACTTCAGAGATCCGAGAAACGGATCTCTAACCGCGTCATTCTTCTTACCCCGCCGCCGTTTAGTATCATCATCTTCACCACGGCCATGGAAGGAACCTTGCATGTGCGAACAAATAAAAAGTTTAATATTACATTTACAGACGGATTTCCCAAATGAGTTCACATTTCAATCCTCCTCCTCAACTGTCCGTGATTTGAAATCCGAGCGAGAGGATTTCAAAGGAAATCAGGGCGACAAAGGGAATACCCGAATTCCCCAAAGAACACGTCCGTCTTTCTCCTACCCTTCTCCAGCTCGGTCTCTCCTTCCGCGTCGGGTTTTCGGATGTAGGGTTCATCCCTGGAAAGAGCATTTATTTGAACAAACTCTTCACGTAGACTGATTCCTTTTTATCCAAATTATTAAAATTCCCCAGAGTTTCGTGGTGGAAAGGGTGGGAGAGGAAGGAACTTCTCGGTGAGCCACAAAATACAAGGAGAGTAGTCAGTCGGGAGAAGATGGAGAAAGAAAACCCAGTGGGGAAAGTATTGGAGCGGGTACTAATGCATATACGAAACCTTCTTGGGGTTTGGCTTAAGGAGAAGACGAAGAGTAAAAGCACTTTCCCCCAACCTCAGAGCTTTCAACCCAACGGAAATGATGAGGCTAAGAAGATTAAATTTTAGTATTTCTTATGACTTAATTCAAATAAGCTGAGCCGAAGGGCAGGAACTCGCGAGGGAAGCTGGGAAGGCCTGTGTGTGGTGCTGACTTGAAAGGAACTTACCGACAAGCGTACCCCGAAAATTCTAATGCCATCATCTCATAACCTTTCTTTTTGCTTCGTGTTTTCAATCTGCCGGGAGGAAGGAACGAGGCGATCCTACTGACCAAGTCCTCCTTTTCCAATTTCATTAATGATTCCCGGAAATCAATCCGATAAGCTTCAGAAAATATCTGGAGCATTTTCAGTACAAAGTTTTCGGGTTGAGCATAAAAGTTCCATTTTGTTCTACTTGACTAACTTAATCGATTAGGATTCGGGGATAGAGAGAAAGTCTAAGGAGGAGTATTGATTTGATTGAGAAAAAAATAAATGGAGAAAGTGAGCCTCTCCTTCTTTCCCTTTAATCATTTCCCTATTACGTTTCCCAAGGACTTTTTACATAACTCATCTTCTACGCTTCGACGGGAAGAGGAGGGAACTTTTGAAAAAAAAATGTCGACATGGACCGGAATCCAAATGTCTCCCGCTTGAGTCCCAGTTAATGTAGAATAGATTCTGCATTAGGCTCTTCTAACCTTATACTACTCACAAGCAGGAACAGGCAGGGTTTGCTTCTGAGCGAGCAAAAAATTGAAAATTAAATGAAAAGAAGGGAGAGGTTCACTAACAAGCCAAAATTCAATAAAAATCCACTTTGGACTGAAATTTGTGAAACTGTCGTCGTCCCTGTCCTACTCGTTTCTTGTGAAATGTCTAATATCTTTTATGATATGCACTTAAAGGGTATGCTTTTTGCAGAAACCTGATTCTACATATTCATCTAATCTTACCATTAAAACCATTAAATGTGGCTGCTCGCTGAATTTGGGAAAGTAGACATTAAGGATTCACATTTCCTTCGGAAAAAATTTAACCTTTCTCAGAAATCCGTAAGCCGGTAATCAGTCTCTTCCGTAATATGAGTCAGAGCAATCAGGCTAATTTTCTATTCCATCCAGGATATACTAATGGCATGCATAAAGGAGATACTAATGGCAGTATATAAATGCCAATTAAATGGCTACCGTATAATAAATAATAATGCAAAATGTTAGAATAGCAAAATTAACGGACGTTGTTGTCTACTCGACGGAGACTATGACAAGTGAAAAGAGTTTGAGAGATTTTAATTACAATGAATGTCAGTAAGGTGTGTTCATTGCTGTCAAATATACAATAATGAAAATAATAATTATAGCATAGTTATATCCCCTCGAGGAAAGTTTTCAAGCTGACAAGAGGAATCCCTTGCCATTATCAAATCAAATCCCTTTTAGACGAGACGGAATAATTAAACATTATTGTCTAAACTAAACACTGGAGAGAATTAACTTAAAGTATACTAAATATAACTATAGAAACTAGCCGTCTGGTATATGAACTATACTCCAACTCCCTTTCAGCTCAATTCTGGATTTAAAGAGTAAAGTGAAGTAGGTCATTTTATTGTTCTCTTCCTCGGAGGTGAACGCGCAAAGTTGGGACTTAACAATTCAACTTTACAAGTCACACCGGGCAAAGGTTCCTGGCGTGAAAGTACATGAAGATCAAAAGGGGTTTTGGGAAGGAATAATCTAAACGAAGCTAATCGGCGGAAAGACCGCGCCCCGTTTTTGGCTCTCCCACACAACCAGGATTGAATTTCATTAGAAAAAAAAGTTTTCAATTCCCAGAGCCTCGCTTCCACACTCAGACGCCTCTCCATCCTTTCTCCCTTTCTAGTCTCTTGAAATAATAATCGTATAATTTGAATATAAATGTGAATGTATAGAGAGAAAGTGGGAAATAAAGGGCGGGTTTTATTATGTGCCAATTGCAAAAGGAAAAGGAGAGAAACTAGCTAAAACTATTCGACCGTGGAAGGGAGCATGAGATAGGGAATATAGAAAAGGCATTGAGCCAAAAATGCTTTTACACTTGTAAAGTCTATGCAGAAAACCACATAGACACGGGCAGACACACTTTACTCGATTCTCAGGAGTTCTCTCCCGACTTTGAGTGCACCACAGGCGGGGACTCAAATTTACGAATCTGAGAGAATGGCGTGCGTCATTTCTTTCAAAATGTATAATCAAACGAAACGCTGGAGGCGGACAAGACAAGCTCATCAGAATATGAACAGGGGAAGAACAGGAAACTGAAAGTTGCCGGCGGAAATAGGATGCGCAAACGATTTGAACGGAAGATTGGTGTAGACCCTGACGATTTAGTCCTGTCGGGTGCGGCCTTATCGAGCTCAAAGAGAACGCAATTTTGCCAATTATATATTTTGAAGAAGTGAATTTTTGGAAAGCCGTTTAATTTCAAAAACAAAACGAGCGGACGCGCCTTGTTCAGTCTGTGCGCCATCCCTGAAAAAACCATGAGAGAAAGTTCGGAAACGAGAGGAGAATTGTGACAAAGAGCTCGGGAGCCTTGTGTGAAGGAGAATAAACTTTAAATATAAATTTCAATTGTTATAAAAATATATTCAGAAAGGAAAGCTTGTCTGAGAGTGAAAAGGAGTATAAGACCCTACAGAAAGACATTTTACTCAATTACATTTATTTTCTGCATAGGATATTCATCTTTTCTTGGCAAAAGTCCTTTAAAGAAGGAGATAATGGACAAACGGAAGTGACAATCCCATGAAATACGGGATTCCAAACTTCTATTCTATAAACCTCATGCCGGAAGACCTTATTCCAACTTTCCCTCCTTTCAATTTTAATTTGATTTATAACGATTCCGTACACTGCCATATTATTCTCACCGAGTGAAATATACCACCCGTTTGCATGTCTCCGAAAGCCACGCTGCCCGGCTGCCACTACTCACTTAGCCTAAGTGAGAATTCAATTATGACTTCCAAGGACTATTTTGTCCGGGGTTACTTTCCTTCCGTAAAACTGGACGGCGGATGGTGAAAGTATTGAATTAAATATTCCGTCCAATTGACAACCTTGAGAGTGTATAGAGGTCGATGGGTGGTTTGCATGCACGTAAAAACCGAGGAAATGATTGTAGTCCTTAACGTTTCTTGCCTTGAATGAAATAAGTTTTGATTTCATTGCGGAAAGAATCCCGTTTCTCTTCGCACACACCACAACACTAAAAGGGTAACGGGAAATCAGGATTTGGTCCAATTCTTCCAATATTGACCAAGTCAAACGAAAGTAAGAAAAAAAAATCGGAAATTGGAACCCGAAAAGTCAAAGGTTAGGATGTAACGATATGGAATTTAATGAAATCGGACAAAAGTATACCAGAAAGGGAAGAAAGAGAGATGAGAAGCGGATGGAGATGGTTTATCAAAAGGGCATCTCCTACTCATCCTATATATACGTGTAACATATATAACAAAGAAAAAGAAAGTAGCGTGTTACATGTCCAATTCCTAATATGATCTCTTTCATTTCATCAGAACAAAAGTTTCCTATCGATTACCGCCTTGGTAAATTGGAGTTGTAGGAGACGGGTGTAGTAGAAGGTGCGGCGGACTTTGGACTATAAGAATGAAACTAGGCCTTCTTCGATCCTTTACGTCCTCTCCACAAACACGCGAGTGAAAGGCACATAGAGAGAGAAAGAGAAAGGGAGAGAAATTGTCCTGACTTTTCATTGTCCATTGACAATGTCCACAGAGTTCATTCGTGTGAGGAGATTTCTATTTCACAGTTCAACGCCAAGGAAAAGGATTCAATTGAAACTTTTCATCCTCCTCTCTGGTCTTCTGCCCGTCGTCTTCCCTCTTCCTTCTCTCCTTTCTTCATTCTGTTGGAAAGTTGAGCTCTTAATCCATCCGAAAGATCTTAAAGACGTCTTTCTACCTCCTTAACTCTCTCCCTGTCAAGTGCTAATTAACTTGGAGGATGTGCGGGGAAGCAAGGAGAGGGAAAAAGGGAAGGAACTAGAAACTCTTCGGAGTTTAGGGTTGGAGGAGTTATATAAAAGGGTTAAAAAATCAGAGCGCTTTCCTTAGTCCCTAATGAGAGTCTAACACCAGAAACCCATTTCCGGCAAGGACCTTCTAGTTTATCATAATGAACTTTCCTCCGCTTTTAATTAAATTATGAAAAGGCACTTGTTGAAGTGTGTTCCTGCTTTTACCATTTTTTGGCGACAGAAGCTCTTTAGAAATTTAAAATTGGGCAATGAACCGAGTTAAAGTTTTCAATGACGCATATTTAAATTTCGGTGCCTTGGGAGAATAATAGGCGGAGGTGGTGGCGAGAGGAGGAATGGGGAAGAAAGTAAATTTACTAAAATGGTGGATGCCCCCATCATCAGAAGTGATTGCCCCAACTTACTGACAGTTTCCTTGAGAAATGTCTTTACAACACGATACCATCATCATCAGAGGACGCGACGTCCGTCAGAAAACAAACCCCATTTACTTCAAAGGTATTCCTTGCTCCTGCCGAAATTAGAAGCGTCTAATTACTTGGAACAACTTAATTAATCATAGTTCATTTCCACTCCGCAGTCGACAAACACGGCAACCACCCAACCCATAAATCAGCACCAGTCTCCAATTAACTAATTTAATTTCACGGTCCTTTCCTAAAAATGAATTAAAGATTTTTGATGAGGATGATGAGAATGATAAAGTCCACTACCGCCATCACCGCCCTCGACCACCCGGGCAGAAAGCAAAAGTTGGCGGTTAGTTTCAAATATGATTGTGTTCTCGTGTGTCATAAATTATGGTTGGCTTATCTCCACATCATCATTCTAAATATCGATACCTAAATTGCATGGTTCCTACCCATAACTTTTTACAATCCAGATCAAAAATCTGGTTCCACCGAGCACTTAATTTCTTACTCGCAATTTCTTTACCTTACAAAAAAAAACGAAGTAAAAACGGAAAAAAGTCAGGCCAAATTTCCAGCGACCGATATTTTCCGGATAGGAAGGATTTGAAGGAGAAACAAGAAAAGTTGAAGAAAGTTTAGAAATCCGTTCATCATTGGATTTAAAGCTCAAAAATCCACGGTAGCTCCTCCAGTCTTAAGACTTAACTTTTCACGAAAGCCCTCTCCACTCGTATCTTGTCCGTAGACCGAGTGGCCAAGTCTGCTGTTCCGCAGGGCCAGTTTCCTTTAAAACTTCCAGAGTTTAGGAAGAATTCCATTAAATGAATTAGGAAAAGAGACGTTGAAAAAATAGGCGGACTTAATCCTCTTACAAATTTTTAGCTCTGAAGTACGTAGTATAGTAGGGAAATGAAAATAAAGGATTCATTCTGAAAGTGATATTGTTATGAGGACCGGAGAAGGATTCTGCAGTGCAACTTCAATCCATCCGCCACTACTCTGTACTACTCGTCGTATTTACGCTTGTACTTTCATTAAACGTAATACTAAACCTTATTCTGACCAAAGTAAAGCCTCATGTTGAATTTGTATTCAAAACAAATCTTTATACCGTAGATTTTCAATCTTTCCACACTCTTCAATTTTATCAATTCGTCAAATGTTTTTCCCAAATTGAAATTGGATTCCAATTTGGAAATGTAAAAACAAGAAAATATGCAATACTCATCAAACAGAAAACGTGTGTTCAATTTGTCGTCAAAGAATTTTTTGAATGCGTGTTAACTTGGTGTTCAAAAGTTAGTATTCGTCAAAAAATCAGATATCTTCAATTTAAATGTGTGAATCGCATTTTTACAGTTCATTATTTCCTTTTCAGAAAATTAAAGTTTATATGACTTGGCTACATATTTGCACTTTTTATAAGCATTCCATATAAACTTCTGACTGTATAGCCGATCTTTTGGAATCTTTAGGTTATTTATTTTACGGCTGTGGCGACTTCGATCGTGACAGGCTATACTTCGACTCTTGAACCACTTTTCGGCGAAACGCACATAATTAGAAGAAACTGAAAACAGAAGAGAAATGACAGGTCTGAGAAAAAAAGTTAGGAACTGAGTCAACAGTCGTCAGCCTTCGAAATTTCCTTTTGTTTCGCAATTATATATGAAAATGAAATTATATAAAAGAAATCTTTGAGGAAAATCTCAATTTTATTTGATTATTTACAAAGGGAAATATAATAGTTTTTTGTATAGGAGGCTTTGTTACATAAAATAGTAATATTCAACTCTCCGTCGCGCCGTCTCTTTCTATTCTGTTGCATGCTCAACGCCCATTTTGTAAGATGGAAATGAAAAATGAATACGGAAATTAGAGCAAGAGGACAGCCATTTTCTTTGCAGAGTTTTCACTCCACTCCATCCCTCCTTAATGATTTCTTATTGTGTAATGCAAAACGTATTACGGAAACTCCTTAATAACCTTCAAAGATAATAGGGAAACTTCAACTCCGCTCTCTCCCCCTTTTCTACCAAGACAAGATATTATATATATATATACATCCCGATCAATACATGACAATTTCATTAGCCAGGGCTACATTATTTCTTCCAATATTAATTTAATCGAAAAAATTCGGTTAGAAAAATACGAAACTGCGATACAGAATGAAATTTAAAACTCAATTTCTGGAATGTCTCAATTCGCTGTCGTGTCAATTTTATTTTGACAAGACCGGAATGAGGTCCAGTCCACATGAGGGCGAGGGGTCCTCGCAATACCAATTGCTTTCTCTTTTTTCCATTCCACAGTCCCTTGTGTCTTGTCATAAGCCTCTTTCCAAAATAAAAGTTGGGCAGAACAGCACGGACAAAAGTGGAATTTTGAAAGGGAATCCTGATTTCGAGTCAAGTGGAGCTTATAAGAAGGAAGGAAGAAAGGGAAAAAAACGAAGAAGGCGGATTCGGATTAAGTCCGGATGTCAAAGGAATCGAATGTGTGTCAGCTCAAGAGTTTTTACAAAAAAAAGTTCATGTCAAGAGAGAGAGAGAGAGAGAGAGAGAGAGAGAAAGTGGCGACTTTTGAGGGGACTCCTCTCCGGATTTCCAATGTGAACACGCTCCGTCAATAATTTATAAGGAATACATTACAAACACTTATCAAGACCCAAAGAAGCAAAGTACAAATCCATTCAATCCGAACTCTCAGTGGGAAAAGGCAAGTATGGAAAATGGATTTTTTTTATAAATATAATCTCAGCCCCTCTTCAAAAGGAGCTCATCCTTTCTTGTCACATTCTTAGACGTTAGCATTAAAACAGGAAGTTTCTGGTGCTGAATTCTCTTATCATTGTACACTCAGTGACCCCAAAATCTGGTCTTCGAACTTTCATCTTGCCTCACGTTGTTTTCGGATTTGCCTGTCTCGTTCGCCCCTTACCAAAGTTTCTACCTATGTCATATGTGCAGGGGCAATTAACATGAGGAAAGTTTAAGTTTGGGAGATGATGGGAATGATGACCCAGTTATGAAAAGTTTCGGTTTCTCATTCTCTCACACCAGCGCAGCAGCACGAGGGAAAAGTTTCCTCTTCCTTTTAATCCTCCAGTGTCAGCAGAAGGAGAGAAGAGAATAAGGTGAAAGTAGGGGTCGTAGAAAGTAAAATGGACTTAAGACAGGACAAGACATAGGAGGAAGAGAGAGGCTCCCGACAGGTTGATTTCCGCACTTTCACAAAATACTCTCACCGAATACAGTCCTCCGTTGTTAGAACTTTTTTCCAGTTGTCAAGTTCTAGATTCAAGAATTATTGCAGCTAGCCCACACATGAGGAAATGGATTAAGTTGTGGTCGTATATGGAAAAAAATTTGTGGAATTAATGACGTTGCCAACCCGTCTCGCCTCAATTTATATTCAATTTCTGTCTCCATTCATCCCAATCCGGTTCCGGATTCTAATTGAATAGCTGCGTGGAAAGCCCAGCGGTATATTTCCTACGTATCGAACTTTGACCTCGTTCTGCCTCTCCGCATAATCCAACCTATCCCATGACGGCCGGAGTGACATCATGTCATGAGCATCCGGTGTCGTCTAAACCTAATAACTTTAGCTTTGGACTTTCCCTCTAAGTCACGACTAGCTTCCGCCACCATTAAGTTTGTAGGAGAGAGGACGGGCGGAAGTTTTGAAGTCATCTTCCCTTTTTTCCTGTCCGCATGAATCTTGTTGGAATGTTACAGCACCAACGTCGGCCCAGGAAGAAGAAATCCATACTGAGTTGCAGAATCCGCAAAAGAGGAAAAAAGTGGGCTTTTTTTGCGGGGGGCAGAAGATCCGAGGCTCGAGTTCTTTCTCTTTTGACTGTAAGTTGAGAGGAGAAATGGAGCGTAACCACCATACCATAACGTATGGAATTGGGAACCTTACAACAAAGATGCATGAGCTGGCTCTTTGACTTGACAGGGTTCAGGGGATCTCTTTACAGAATCTCTACTTTTCTTTCCATTAGTTGCGACATTGGTCTTATTTTTTACCATCCTGCCTGCTATGAACAATGAAGTTCACTTTTTATGTTTTAGTTTTATCCGGCGGGGCGCAGCGGTTCAATTGAAAAAAAAGCCGTCACGGCGTCATGTCAAATATTTCAAACGTTCAAATGAATCACTTTTGTATTCACAACAGAAGAGAGGAGAGGCAGCCAAGTTTGTTGGCTCACAACATTCTACCAATCCAATTTCGAGATGACCGCACATGCATGGAAGCCCGTTGGCATAACCCCTCGGATGTATTCCTCTGTAAAGGAGTCCGACTTGGCAATTGAAATCTGTTTTGTGTTTTCCCTCCTAGTCAAATTTACCTACCAGGTATTCACCACTTATTATTCTCAAACAAATTCCATGTATTCCTCTCTTTCCTTGTCTCCCCTGCCTTCATCCAAAATGAAGAAAAGTGTGAGTTAAAGAAAGAATGTTTAATCTTATCGCCTCCCGCCCTTCAGCTGACAAAAGAATGAAACGAAAATGGAGGATTTTTAAAGAAATAAACTTCTAACGCGTAGTAAAGTAAACATAATAGAATTTCCATTTTAGGAGGAGAAAAAGTTATAAGAGATCTTCCTTTTCTTTTTCTCTCTGCGTGTTTAATATTCATTCTAACTATGGGACCCTCTTTCTCCATGGACTCAACCAAAAGTGTTCCCCCGAATATCAGGCAGGTAGGCAGCAGTGAATATTAACTACAAATGGTCCAAAGTTATTTCAAAATGGAAATTCCAGGATTGGAAACGCTGTACGGGAAACGAACTGCAGAGGGTTCCAATACTCTGAGAATTTAAAGTCGCAGCGGACAGGAACTAGACAAGAACGGGAAAAGGAGCCGAAGGGTTTGAAATTGGTTTAAAAGTTGTTAAACAAGGAAATGTAATTTTCA
>Ga0194135_10002766_pt1 | contig 10679 bp, 11 predicted proteins | sample LitLau_LLRF_2013_FD_134024 | JGI IMG/M metagenome (GOLD analysis project Ga0194135, IMG submission 134024) | Freshwater sediment microbial communities in response to fracking from North America - Little Laurel Run_MetaG_LLRF_2013 (version 2) | ecosystem: Environmental > Aquatic > Freshwater >... | reverse complement strand
TTACAAAATAACAACAGACAATTTTATCTTACTTGAAATGAGGCATAAGATTCCGACAAATGAAACTATTGTAGCGAGAATAACTTGCTTCATGATGGCAGGGCCTTCCCAAGATTTCTAATGAGCCCCGCTTTCTCAAATCTAAACAATTCACCATTATTACATTCTTTCTCAATGCAAAAAGTGAAATGGAAATTTGGCATTTGGCAATCCAGTTTAAGTAATTAAATTATTTGAACCCCATTCAGGCAGATATGGTGGGTAATTAATATTCCATTGTTAGTCCAACCTTTTTAATCGTGAATAAAAATTGGTAAATCCCAGATCATCCATAATTTAGATTTTTCAGGAAATTAATTAATTCACCTGGGCAACAAATGAACTGCATATCTGATGTGAGCAACAAAACAGTAAAAAGTCCTTAAAACTATACTACGTCTACTCCCTTTATTTGGGACAGAAGAAGAAAATGCTACCGTCGCGTCGCGTCGTCGCGTCGCATCGTCGTCATTCCATTAACATTCCTCCTGTTATTTAAGCTAAGAGTTGGTCACAAGAATTGGAATCGGAAGAGTGAAAACGATGACTTCCAAGGAAGATACTCGTAACTCGCTTGAAGGGATCCCAGGCGATGGGAATTTGGGTTCTGCTGAAAGACTTGATGAGCCGACTCCGATCTCCGTTGATCAGGGAATGCTTGGTTTCTTTGCTGCTGGGGGTGAGGCTGGAGCATTTCCGTTGAAGGTAATTAATTTGAATCCCTTTTCCTTCAAAAGAGTTGTATGATGTAAATAGTGATTACGAGATTTGAATTATATTGGAATCTTGATTATTCTTTGTCTCCACAAGGTCGTTGGGCCACGGGATGTGGAACTGAGTCCAGATGACATAATCACTGCCCCGGATGGGGGATGGGGTTGGGTGATTGTCTTTATTGCCTTCATGTCCAATATGTTTGTGGATGGGATCATCTTCTCCTTTGGTATCATTCAAAATGAAATTATCCGACTCTATGAGGTCAATGGTAGGGGGAACGATCCGGAAGTGTCAGGTGTAGCCTGGGTCGGAAGCCTCATTCTTGGATTCAACTTCTTATCAGGTAAGCCGTCTTACCCTCACCCTTTACATCCTACAGGCATAAGGGTTGCTTCTAAAAACCTGTGTAGGCCCAATAACCTCAACGGCGGCGGATCGCTTTGGATTCAGAGCCGTGAGCATGACTGGAGCTTTCATAGCCGGAATTTCCTTCGTGATTGCGGCAGCCACTTCCCATCAGGACACTGGACTTCCTCGGCTTCCGTTCATGTACATTTTCTACGGGGTCATTGCAGGGCTGGCTACTGGGATGATCTACATGTGAGAATCTAGTCTACATCTAAAAAAAAACTCATGTATCTACCGCTACTAGCCAAGCCTTTTTAATTTTAGGCCTTCCGTTGTCTGCGTTGGATACTATTTTGACAAGAAGCGAGCCCTCGCCGTTGGAATTGCAATTAGTGGAACCGGGTAAGGATCGGCGGTCATCACAGGAACGTCTTTCATGGAGAACTGCCAGCACCTGTAAATTCTAGGTGCGGTGCCTTTGTGTTTTCTCTCGTGACCAACATGCTGGTGAGCAAATTCGGATGGCGGGTTGCCACAATGGTGCAGGGAGTTTGCCTATTTGCTTGTTCCATGATTGGTGCTCTCTATCGACCCCTCGAAACACATTATCACGGAGACGGTGAGCCTACCCGAGCACTTTATACTTTATGCCAAGGAATGCCTTCTATTTTGTAAACCCTGTTCTTGAAGACTGTTGCCTCTGTTCCAGATTGTTTTAAGGATTTGACCAAAATGTCGAAACAGATGAGAACAGCAATGGCGGAACTTTATAGGCAGGACAAGACGAGCAAGGAAGGAGACCAAGACGAAACGGCAAAAGAAGGCAAAACTTCTTCGCCCCTCAAGACGTCGCAACTCTCCTTCTCGATGCGTCAGTATCTCAACGTGGATGAAATTCTTCAAGCCGGGTCATCTGGGGCTGGGAAAACAAAATCCGCTCGTAACCTGATTTCTAGCGTACGAGGAGCAGAGGGCCGATCCGTTCTGTCATTCAATGTGGAGAACGTTGACGGTAAGCTCAGCAGATTGATTCCAAGTCATACATGCTCTCTATATTTGTGTGATCCAATTTCAGATAGAAACCAAGGACGGAGCGTCGAGTCGAGAATTGGAGGAATAGACATTACGTTTGACGAGGAGGAGACGCCAGTGACTGTAGTCCAAGTGCCTAGTCGGAGTGTCATCAATCGGGCAACAACGAGACCCGAAGCCTATGTCGGAGGAAGTACGGAAACTCATTCGGACGGCGTAAGTTTACTTGGCAACAGGAAATTCTTCCTTGACAGATTTTGGATCCATTGATTTTGATTGGCTGGTGATAGGTGAAATATGTGTACACGATTCCTGCAAAATCCCGGAAGCGAGACGAAGAGGCAGGGGGTGACATGGGATCCGAGGTTCGGAAACGGCTCTCACCTTCACTGAATACGGCGGCCGTCGTCGACCAGGGTGAACGTGATGGCGGTGAGCAGCGGGAGGGAGCAGCTCCAAGTCTCCCAGTGAAGCCATCACTTGTCAAGCGCATTCTCATAAGATTGCGATCTATTCGGATTGCTTCCATGCCGACTTTCTGGATAATTGCAATCAATGGATTCCTGGTCACTCTCGGTTACCCAGTTCCCTATATTTACCTGGGACGTAAGCTGCTACGCCTTGGACCTCGAAAATCCATATTTATCACACTTTATCATCATATATTACCTTCTTATTGCGCTCATTCTTTACAGAACTGGCCAAAGAAAATGGAGTCGACGAAATGGTTTCCTCCTACCTTTTGTCTTTTCTGGGGATGGCGAATACGATTGGCCGAATTCTTTGTGGATACTTCAGTGACAGTCCGAAGGTCAACTCCCTCTATGTCAACAATATCGCAGGGATTGTAGCTGGATCGGTAAATAATTTGGAGTCTGTTGAGGCCAACTGGTACTTCGGGTCTCGTGCTGTTGCACGATTGATGACAGTCCGACTCGTCACTTTCTATTTTAGGTCACATGTCTCATCCCATTCTTCGCCTCATATGGACTCGCCGTCTTCCTTCCATACACGATTGTTTTTGGAGGTTCCATGGGTGAGCGATACAATTTCACTCGTCCCTGCAAGGCTGAAGTCTAATTGACATGATTCACCCCGCAGCGTGTTTTGCCACTTTGCGTTCCATCCTCATCCGTGACTTCATTGGACTCTCGGTTCTGGCTTCCGCATTTGGACTTTGTCTCTCATTCCAGGGGGTTGCTGCAATTGCTTCCAGTCCGATGGCAGGTATTCACTTGTTGCTTTTGTCTTCTCAGTTGGTTCGTGGTGGGGTGGCGGTTATGGTCTGATATTCTTACAAAAATGATCTTTCCAGTTGGAATGCGGGAAGCAACCAACTCTTACATGCTGGCTTTCATTACTTCCGGGGGATTGATCATTGCAGCATCCCTTCTCACCTGTCTTTTACCGATCGCTCACAAGCGTCAAAAAATTTGGGATGCCAAGAGAGAGATGGAAGAGGAAACCAAACGTCGTTAAGATGGGCAAAAAGTACACAATCAAATCACGCAATTCAAGAACTCGAGTTCATTCTGTCCATCAATACATCTAACATGGATAAGTTAATTTAGGCAATAAATTAATGATTCCTTAAAAAAAATTAACTGTTGGAAGAGTAAGTTCCTGAAATTGTTGTCTCGTTGAGTGATCTTCCCATGCCAAAAATCCCTGCAAAGAATGATGAAATGGAAGACCCCTTGGGAGGATTTACTCCCTTTGAGCAATCCTGGGACTCAATCCATTTTGTGTAATAACTCACTTCAGAATAGACTCCGGGATACCTTGAATAACCAGAAAAATTTGAACAAATTGCTCATCCACGGCATCCAATTGGATTTAACAGTCAATTAACTAACTTTGCTCTGGCACATCCAATACCCCAAGAAACAATCCCGGCTAATTTCCCGTCGCACAAAAGGGGACCTGAAACGGATTACAAATGAGAAAATCAACAGTGTAGCGCGTACAAAGGTCATCCAAGTAAAGTTCAGGTTGGAAGCATACCTCCAGAATCCCCCTGCAACAAAATTAATTAGAGAATTCGATCGAGGCAAAAGGATCTCAGTATAAATTCAGGAATTCAGGTGTGTATTGGTTACCTGACAAGAGTCGGTTCCCCCTTCAGTGTATCCAGCACACATCTGCAATTATAGATGAAAGCAAGTTAATAGACGAGGAAAGAAGGAAGTTAGGTCTAGTTTAGTTAAAAATAAAAGGTAAAGCTAACCATTGACTCGGAGATTTCATTGTTGCCATAGTTTTCCCTGCAAGTGTCATCACTAAGCACAGGGACATCCGCGTACATAAGCGTCTTAATTGTTGGCGTCCCTTCTCGGGTCGAGCCCCATCCACTGTTAGAAATTAAGCTTTCAGTTTTTAAATATAGCGGAATCCCGTTCATTATTACCTGACAATGCAACGCGTGTCCACGGGTACTCTCTTGTGGTATTCCGTTAGCTTGACTTTGTTCACGTTGAGCTTGAACTCCAATTTCCGTTTGAGCTGTGAAACAGATGAGGGAATTCACAACAGGTTCCAATTACCGACTGTAATTGAGTGAGATCATGTTGGGATGGGATGATTACCTTGATGACCCCAATGTCATTCCGAATCGTGCCGGCATCATACGATGGGTGTACAATCGTTTTCCCAATTTCCACTTCCTTGGCCAAAGGGTCATTCCGCAAGGAATTGGAACCCACCCGGACCAAGATGGAATCCAAACTTCTCCCATCAAGACAATGTGCTGCTGTGACTGTATAATTATGAGCAATTAGCAATTGGAAACAGATTGGGAGGTAAGGGCAGCGGTTACATACCAATACAATACTCGGAAATGATTGCTCCTCCGCAATAATGAGATTTGGTTCCAAAGAATCCAATCTTCTGGATAGAAACTTGATAAGGGAATTCCCCGTGGTAGGCTGGCTTCCCACCCACGACGCGATCTCCAGGTTTTACAAATTGGCTTACAAATTCACTGTCCTCACTCCCTTCGTTCTGCTCCAGAAGACGCTGAGGAAGTCTCGGTGTGAATCCCATCACACGGTAGCTGTCTAATACATGAAATAATTAAAGGGGAAATTAAACCCAGACGGAAGTAACAGTTGATAGAGATCTGCTGTTTCAGTTTACCCAGGCCAAATAAAATGGCCAATGCAACGAAGTGAATTAGGAGTTTGATTAGTTGGATTCGATTCATTCCAAAAACTGGTCAAATTTAAAATTCTGGAACGATAAGGCCCTAGTGTGTAACACGCGTAGAGGATTTTCAAGGAAGTATTATTATAGTTATGCGATTCCTTTATGCATAACTGTTGTTCCAATTTTGGTAAGGGTTCGTGTGGTACCCTTTGTGGTCATGAATACCGTTGGGGAAAGAGTCACGCATATTATACCGTTTGTCGTCGGATTTGGAAGCATCTTTCCAAAATAATGCAATACCTGCGGAGTTCATCACGAGGAATTACAGAAAATTAGGAAGTCGTGACCTCCTATCCTAACGCAGTAATTGCTAGCGACAGTCTTTGCTAAGCTCAAGGTCAACCTTAACTTTGACTACGTTCGTAATTTAGTTATCATTTTTATTTCTTCAAAAGGTGGTTAATTATTGTAGGTAGATTTTCAAGGAGTAGATGAGAGTGTCTCACAATACGCTTGCCGGTGACAGCCGGGAATTTTGGGTGGTCCATGCAAATCCATCCAGCAAGCTGGAAAACTTTTGGTAATTGATTTCTAAGTGGTTTAAATTCGTTTCGTTGATTGATTAATGAGCATCCACAAATCCAAAAGTATTCGAGTTTAGAAGGGATGTCGGTGTCACTTGTGAGGAAAGCATTGGAAATAAACACAGAACCATCCCGGAAATCTTTGGGGAAAGTATCGAAGAAAGCCAAAGTGAAATCCGGAGGTAAGTTAATTAAATGAATTGACATGAATCGCTTTCGCTCCATGCCATGTTAAAGATGGGACTGGAATCACTGGTATTAATTCGACAGACTGTCACCCTACAATCTTCCCAATAAGCGCTGTCCTAACGTGAACGTCTAAAGTAAAAGCAAAAATGAATTACATTGCATTGGTTACCATTTTAATGTCCCTCACAGGAGGAAGTGGAAGTGGGATCCGGAGCAAGAAGCGGAAGCTGAACACGAAGGAGAGGGAAGAAAAACTAGTGAAGCAGAATCTGAAACTGTTAAGAGTCTTGGAACCTCCCAAGAGTACAAGCTTCAAGAAGCAGAAGCGACAGGAGAAGGAAGGGACTTCCGGAAATTCTAAACTTGAGAAATCAGCCTTTAGTGAAGAAGACTTTAAAAAGTTTGAAGCCGAGTATTTTGTGACACAGTGACCGTGATAAGTATTTTAGTAATATCATTGCTTATTTTAAGTTTAACTCCATTATTATCATGATTTACGAATATCCCAAATTAATTTTAACAATCAGTATCCTTTTGTTGTGTTCCTTGGCGTTTCTGCTCTTTGGTGCTCCGTTTATTCCTCCCTTTCGATCTGGGGCAGTTACAGTACTTTTCACACTTTCCTGTTTAGGAACGCTCTTCATTTCCTCCCTTACTCTTGTTGGAATTGTGATGTTCATTGTTTGTAAGAAATAAATGTTTCAAAATTAAGGATGATATGATATTCCAAACCTTAGCCAGAGGCTAAGTCCAAACCCAAGGTTGTTGGACAAAACGGACAAATTAGCAAATTTTTTTTTAGGACAACAAGGTTTTTAGGGTAAAGTCAGCGACTTTGGTGGAAGGGCGTCGGCGGTCGAGGCGGCATCGCATAACTTTTGTACTTGCAAACGTATTTTAAAAAATAAACAAAATATTTTCTGATGAGCAAAAGGCATGGCATGAACTGTGACCTTTTACCTTTGCAATTGCCAACTCTGGATTTCGGAAGACTTTAAGGGGCCAAGAGATTAGCACTTTCAAGCTCAGGGTTTAGGTCAGGTTAGAAATTAAGCTGAAGTGCTCCCCTTAATAAAACGTCTAGTCTGGATTTCTTTCATTTCTGGAGAGGGAAGGACGGAAAAAGACAGACGAGACAAAGAGTTCCAGCTTGTATTTATTGAATTAGTTGAGCATAAATTCATGTCCACGTCCATTCCATTCCCATTATGCATCTGGAGAGTTCTTTGGCCTCAATAAATCATCTAAATTAAGAAGGATGTGCGCTAGGTTAACAGGGTCCGACGACGAGTCGAATTATTTTCCAGACAATGGGAGGAACGGATTTGCTGACGAAATTGCAATCTTTGTGTCTACTCAAATAATCATGTCAGGGAAAGCTCATTTTAAGAAATAACTTTCCAAGGACAAGAAAAGGAAATTAATGGGAGAGAGTATAACTGCCCAGGTTTTTTTTTTAAAATTTTAATTGCCGTAGTTAATCGTAGTAAGTGTTCCTTAATTATTTATTCCCTGACATGGACTTGGACATGGAAACTTTTCTTTAACTTCCTGGTTTTTCCGAAACGTAAACATATTCCTACGCTGGCTCCACAAGCGAACCTCTTCGTTTGTAGAACATAGTCCAAGCGGTTTTTCATATGGCAAACGCCACGCAAGGCTTTGGGCAAACAGTACCGGTTTAATGCGATGCTGGGTGCTGCAGCTGGGTGCTGGCTTCCTAGATTTTGTTACCCCGTAAAACAATAATGTCTGGAGAAAAGTGTCCTAATTTGCAAATTTTCCAAGCCAAAGGTTTACTTTAGTGGTAATTATCATCGGGATTACGCCGCCGCCATTTCCGCCGAATGGAAGCGCAGATGTGGATGTTGATGCTTACGAGTATTGAATGATCCTTCTCGAATAACAGTAAAAGGAGACGACGAGATACTCGCAGTTAGTCGCTACAAGGCATTATTTTAAGACTGATTTCATCTTTGCAATTCTAAACAATTTTTTTCTCTCGGTCTCGCACGGAACCTTTGAACCAACAAAATCCTGACTAATCATATTCTTCTATTAAATTAAACTAGAGCGATGAGGAATAATGTTTTCGCAGTCCATTGTTTCAAATCCCTCAACAACATAACAGTGGTAGATAAGATGAAGAGGAAAAGAAAAGGCATAAATCCTTGGTTCCCGTCAAAATGTCAACTGAACAGAGGGGCTCGTGTTGGCCGTAGTAAGTAATAAAGGGCCTTAAGTTATTTAAAGTCTGGAGAAGTTTGATTAGTCACGACAGGAAAGGGGTTGAATAAACAGGCTTGGCTTCCCCACTCAATAAAAAACGAGAATTAAGAAACAACGACGCTCGAATTATGGAAACTTTCTTTTTAATGAACCCATGGGCAAATTCAGGTATAATATCAATTTAATAGAAGCGGAGAAAGTCCCTTTAATCATTCACATGATTACACAAAAAATCGAACAAGTTAAGCCTACGTGTCCGACTTTGGTTGAGTAACTTTCTTGAGAGGGAAAGCAAGGCGATGGGAAAGGCAAGTCACAGAAAGCAGTACCACCACCGTCCGTCCGTTCCCCCCGCATTCCTTTTCCTATAAGCCGTCGCGTTGATTGCCTTATTTTCATAGTGTCATCCTCATCATATTGTCATTCATCATCCCTATGGACTGGGACTGAATGAGAGAAAGGCAAACAGTTGAAAAACTGTCATTTCAGAGGCTATTATTCCACATTGCAAAAAGAAACTGGCATTCATGGGGATTGGGATTGTGACGAGAGAGATAATTTATTGATAACCTCTTCCGTCACATAAACTACAAAACTACACGGGTTAGGTCTTGGGTGGAGTATATAAAGGAGCTTCCACATTTCATCATTTTCCAAAGAACTGGAGGACTAGACTAATCGACACACACACTAACTAACTACTTAAGCAGCTTACTCACTCCATGCTGCTCAAGACTTATATAAAGCACTCGGGTAGGGGCTGGACGTGTATCGTGTATCGCGTTTCGTGTTCTCTCTAGTATCAGCTCGTTTCATTCACTCCTACTCCAATTGTCAAAAATGAACATTGACGCAGCAGCACAAATTACGTAATAATAGACCGGATTATTATTGCAAATGAATTAATTCCTGGAAGTTACATGAACGTGTTTCCTGATTTCGTCCGTTGGAAAAAGTTCCATCGGCGCGTCACAAACGAAGACAACTTTCTCCACAGGCAAACAAGACGCACAAACGGATTCGAAGAAGGTACGATAAAAACGATTGTGAATTTTAATTCTGCTAAAGTTAAGTTAGGGTTTGGCATCCGGCACACCAAAATGGAGAATGCTATTCAATCGAATGAATCATTGAATATCATTAACCTTTCCCATGATTTTGCCCTCCTCGGTCAGTCAAAGCTGAAAAATTTCCAGAGCTATAGTCTTTTTACGATTGCAACAAGTCTTTTTAATCAATCATCAAGACCCCACTCCACCATACCACAACCAACAACTTTTTGTCAATTTCCGCTCATCTAATAATTTGATGAACTAAACTAAACTAAGGGAGATTAACTTTATATTTTTTCCATTGATATAAATTAAGGTTTCAGAACCCTTGGGTACTCACAAGTCATCATTTCTGTTTCTTGAACGCTTGTAAGTTTTGAGTTTGGAAAGAATCCATTTGGCCCAGGGCAGGGCAGGGGGCTGTAAAACCTTCCATGCTGTACCCTCCTTAAGTACCTCGTTAAATGAGTCATCATATATGACACGTTGCATAAGATTCCAAAGATTAAAAATAGCCCAGCCTTAAGGCTAGTAACGCTTTATTCTTTCCATTTCGTAGGGGTAGGTTAAAGTCATTGTAGAATGCGTTTTACAAGAATAACAAGAAGCATTTGATGTGGTAATTTTGTTGGGGCCGATTCTCTGGGACTCGATTCTTATTGCTCCTTGTCATAAATCAGTGCGATAAATTATGTGAATAAAACTAACAATTCAGCATTACTGTAATTGGAAATCCCAATTTATAAGAATGTTCTGCATCCGGTGAAGCTCAATTACTTTTCTTATTGTTCTCACAATTTCCTTATTCCCCCACTGTCAGTCCAGGAAAACGGAAGGGAACCCGCGAAATTCCTCCCCTTTCAACTTTTTCTAGAATGAGTTTCAAACTTGTTCTAGTTTCGTTTTAATTTTTTTGAATTATTTTTAGAGTTAATTAATTTCCCTTGGTTAACGTTGCCCTCGAGCATGTGCTACTCTGAGATTGATAAGGAACCGTAGGGAATGTCGAGCGTCACTACCCCCTTACCTATTCAGGATTCGAACAAGCTATAAGAACTCAAGACTTACTCACCCCAAGAACCCACATTCACACTACATTAGATTAACCGAAATACTCAAACTTCAAGGAAGAACAATATATAAGGAAAAAGGAACCAAAGAAAGACTCACTGCTCTGCTCAACTTTAATAATTGAAGGGATTCTGAAAACCACATTTATGCGTTTAGCATAAGATAGGAGTAAGTAAATACAAAATACAATAATAAGGTAATATTCTGTCTGTCTGTTGTGAAACTGGAATACTGCTGCAAAAGCAAGGCGGATGTCATGCTTCTGTAAAACTGA
>Ga0194135_10002765_pt1 | contig 10680 bp, 8 predicted proteins | sample LitLau_LLRF_2013_FD_134024 | JGI IMG/M metagenome (GOLD analysis project Ga0194135, IMG submission 134024) | Freshwater sediment microbial communities in response to fracking from North America - Little Laurel Run_MetaG_LLRF_2013 (version 2) | ecosystem: Environmental > Aquatic > Freshwater >... | reverse complement strand
TTCATTTTATTTTGCAATTCATTAGCTTAGTTTTATAATAATATTAGTTATATTAGTAGAAATTATGAATCTTTTTTTCTATTACTAAAACTGAACAAGTAGTCCGCGAGCCCGCATAATTTCCTAAGAACAATAAAACTTATTGAGCGTCGCCAACAATGCTTCTATTATTCGAACTCCTTTCGGGTAAAGTGATTACAACTCAGACGAAACTAAATAATTGAAGATGAAAAGGTTAATTTGATGAATGCTGGATTCACTTTTTCTTTCCAGCGTCACTCATGCCCTTGGGTAAGCTGAGAAGGCTGTTGATCATTTCGGAATTTCGCTTCGGTGGGGCGATGTCCATCATATCATTCCAATCGTAAAGGTAGCCAACTGAATTCAAGCGAGAGGCTCGGAGAAGACGTGAAGCCATTCCCATCAGGACCTGCAATTAATTAAACAGCAAGAATACATATATTTATAGTGCAAATTAGGCTGGGCTGTACACTACTACTGGCAGGTTTAGAATTTCCTCTTCTACCTCTGCATTTTCCACATTAGTCCGAGGTTGCTGCTGCTGTAAAGTCGGATATCCGGCTCGGGTCGTAGGAGTAACCGAGGCAAAGACAAGGGCCAGGGAGACTGCAATGACTGGAATGAAATGAGATGCCATGATTTATTTAACCACGAATCCACTTTCAGAATGAATAATGTAAGTGTAAATGTAGCAGAGGTCTATCTCTGAACAGCGTCGTCGGAAAATGGATACACACTGGAGGAAGGCCCAATACTCTCCGTCCCATTTTATACAATTCCAAAATATTATAATTATCTCAAGACTCAATTAAAGAACCAGGATTCTGCTGTTTGCAAATGACAGGATCCATTTTGTGCTTGGGAAGACGCGGAAGGCATTCGTTTTTCCTTTCTCTTTCCCTTCAAAACCGGCAGGTAATGGAAGATTCATCAAATGGGGATGAAATCGTATAAAAAGGTATCATTTCATTGACTTGTCAACAACAGACCGAAATAAAAATCTCCATGCGTGGGTAGAACTCATAGTTTGAGATTCATTTCATTTCAAATTAACTTCGCCTCGTGTCAATTTAGTTGGAGGCGGAGGATGAGAAGGACCACCCGCAAATTCTTGCAGAAACGTTTCTGCCAGACGTCTGCAACCATTCTAAAGAACCTGAGATTATTTTCAGTTCATTCTATTATGTTAACTCGTTTAATTTCAAATGAATCTTTTCTTGAAATCACGATGTACACCGTAGTAGTGTTATAATGTTATATTGTAATAGATAATTACTTATTACTAATAATTGCGATTTATTTTTCCCAATAACCAAAACTGGCTAGAGGTGAACAAGGGAAATAAGAGAAGATAAGCTCTTTGTCTTTTGGAGGCTTCGTGATCGTAAGTAATCGCATGCATGAATTTCATATTCTTCGATGATGAGATGAGATGAGGATCGAGGATGATGGGGCCAAGAGTTCTAAAGGCTAGATTATCAAAAATGAAAATCTCTTGGTCAATTTGAAGTATAGTATTTTGGATCACAGAGGTTTTAACTTCATTGTAAAAGGAATTTGAGCAAGAATCGTCGTATGGAGTATTATTGAGGTTTGGAAAGTGAAAGTGAGAGGAGAAGGAAGAAAAGTTTGCACGGAGGTTGGGGATAAGAACAATAATTTGTTTAAAATCAAAATTCTTTGCTAAACAATCCTTATGAAGCTCTGATATGTTCGGTATTAAATTGGGAACTAGCGGGGACATTTCAACATGGTTCTGCCTTGTACTCTTGAATGACGTTGACATCAATCAGAGCACTCGATGGCGGCAGGAGACCTGTTGAGACAAATTATTTCTAAAATCTTTCCCAAACCGCAGCAGTCAGTAATCGTCACAAGTATTAATGATTGACTCGACCTTGGGATGTGGAAGGGAGATTAGAGTTCCGGCGTGTCTGACTCTGGAGTTGAATCATATTCACTTGCTCTTGGCTCAGACGATGATGAGAGACATAGAGAGCATTGTTGGCGGAGTATACTGAGGGGGACCTGCTTCTCACTTCACACGGAGAGGCTGGAATTATTCGAATAAAATTTAATTTAACGAATTCAGAACCAGGTTGCTCCAAGTTGGGCTGAATGCCAATTAAATGTAAAACTGACGCTGATAGTCGAGACCAACGGGACTGAGCTCGATCCCCTCACCCGGGGAGGGTATTAGTGAGATCCGTGGAATCGAGTTGACGGTAGCCGCGTCCCGTTTCGGTTTTGCCAAATTCGGACAACAGAAGCAGAGGAGCGTCAGGATGAAGATGAGGATAAAGAAAATTATTGCAACTCCCCCAAGGAACCAGAACAAGCTAAAAAAAATCAAGTGAAATCAGCATTCACCAGAAAGAGGATGAAATTATATTGTATAGCGAACAAAGAGAAAGGTCAATAAGGGTCGTTCAGTACCGGAAGGATTTGTAATACGTTTCTTCCATACGTTCCCTTTCCTCTTCTTTGTCATCAAAGTATCCCCGCTTTCTCCTCGACGCCAAGACGAGGAGAATGTCGATATCATCGGTTCCTTTGTCGGCTCGTGCTGGAGCATCTTCTCTCAGGCCATTGTAAACGTGACGAGAGGAGGATTTTGAATTATTCATACCTCTCCTCCCATTATTCTCTGCCTCTTGTAAAGATTCTTTTAAAGATTTAGTGTTCGGAAAAACCAAGTGAGCCCTCTGACCTTTTCCTGAGACCACCGAAACGACGGGGAGACTTTCTCCTTGCAGAGCAATTTCCGCAATTAAGATGAAACCGCAGAGGAGGACGAGAGGAAGTGAGGCGGAGCGTCTTCGAGAATTCCCCATTTCAGCAGCTATTGATGAAGTTTCAAAATGGATTGGTGGTTTTGGGGATTTCTGCGGAGAAAGTTCAACTTCCGCCAGCCCCGCAACTTTCTCCGAGTTTCTCTTCATAATTTGAAAATTCCAAAGTTGTTGGCCCTATTGGAGGAGGCACTATTGAGCAGATGAGAGTTAATACTCGAACGAGATCACCTCCAGTAGTTAATGTGCTGGGAAGATGAATAGGGTCCGACGGGAGGAAGCTGAGAAGAAAAATGTTCTCATTGGTCTTCTACCTCTTGGCGGCTCCAGCAGAGACTGCAGACACTGTGAGAATGAAATTTTGCAGAAAAAGCGCTTGCGAGAGAAAGGGAAAAGAGGAAAGTAGAAATCTCTCTTTCACTCGTGGTTGAGTTTTGTCGTGATTATTAGAGAGGAAACTGGAGCCTTAGAATCGTGAAGAGCTCACACGCTAAACTCTGTGGTCCTCGTCCTAGGAAACGGATCCCAGTTCTAACTTTCACCTTTATGCTTTTCTCCCTCGAGCACTACCTACCTAGTAAGCATTTCCTCTGATTCGAATCAGCATCAACCAACTAACCACGAGTCCTAGGACCACCCACAACTCCATCACTCTCTCCATCCAACTCATCTCCAGTCACCAGCTTCGCTCCAAGCTCCAATCAAATTAAATTCTGGATCATAAGCTTTCGAAAAATATGAGTTTTCGCCGCTGGAAACCCAAGCGTCTTCCTCCCTTTCACTTCTCATTTCCAGGAAACTCACGTCCTCGAGGGCGTGACAATACTTGGAATCGTCCTACCCGTCCCGTATGATACCACACAATGGTTTACAATCACCAGCCCTCTGCTTTTGGATTTCTTTTATTCACGATTCAGTAGGAAAAGAAAACATTTTAAAAAGGTATTAAAACTAGATTGATGAATCTCCTATCCAGAAAGTGACTAAGGACTTTTTAGATTGCATCAGTGGCGCATTAACATTATGCTAACACAGTGTTTAGATGCAAAATTTACGTATTTCACAATTGAACAAGAAAGGAATCACACGAGGAGTTGAAAAGTTAGAAATTGCTTGAGCACAATTACACTAACTTGAAAAAATAGGAAATCTAATATTAAAATTAGTATTAAAATGAACTTACTATGGGCATTCTATCGCAATGTAATGGAACTCCCTTTTACGAGTATAATCGTAACCTTCGAAAGGCTACGGTAAATCCACATGAAAAGCTAATTCAAAACATGAGTTTTCTGCTTTCATTTCATTATTAATCATCAAATTAATCAAGGGATTGATTTCTGTTCGTGAAAAACCAGCTACCTGGTTAAGGTAAAGTTGGGTCTACTTTTCCTTGTCTGCTTCCTTTTCAGCGGGCAGGGTGTTCAGGAATTGATCATAGCAATTATTCACTTCTTCTGACTCATCATCAAGGTAACATGCATCATCGTCACTGAAAATTTAAACGGAAGAAACTATTAGAAAACACTGTGCGTGTTTGTAGTAGTACAGCAACGGATTCCTAGACTTAAAAATACTTACGATGAAGAAGGTTGTTCATAAACGGTCTCTTGGGACTTGCCGTCGTACACTACCGTGGCAGGAGGATCCAGACTGGGTTCGGGTTCAGAAGGAGTTGAGGGTTCTTCATCCTCTCGTCCCCAATTAATCTTCCTGAGCTCAAATACCTTTTCGATTAAGGATTTCGTCTGTAGTTGAATACCTGGTTGTTCTAGCAAGGCGGACAGCTCTTTCATCAGTTTCTCCACGTCCGCTTTCAGTGTCGGATGAGGGTTCTGCTCCAATTCCCAACCGCTCATCTGGGAAAAGCGCAGAAAATTACTTCAAGCATCAAATCTGTCGTCAGGGACAGGGATTCGTAGGGACTGAAATTACTGGGGCTAACTGTTACAGTTACAACACTTACCTTCAAGACGTTGAGGACGATTTTGATGTTTTCGTGAGGAGCTCCTCCACTCTCAGGCGAGATTAATTTTGACATCATTTCACACATGGCCATACCAAAGCCGAAGAAAGACTTTCCAGTATTATCCATTTCAAAACGCACATATAGTTCAGCAAGTAAGAACAAAAGTCCAATGTGCCTTTCCCGTAATTCATCAGAGGTGGTTAGTATTGATTTTATTGCGCTAGCAAATACTTCCTGAACACTGAAAATTAAAGAACGGTGTTAGTGGAATTCTTGGAGAAAGTAGGAGTTGTAATGTTGTGCACTTTTCACTTACTGATTAATCACACAGTGCTGAGCAGTTAAGGCCCCAACTTGAACTTTATGCTCATTGAGAGCCTGGCACAGTCTGGCTCCAGTCGATGAAAAATTTCTATTCCCAACACTCTGTCATGTTATAAAGTATTAAAGTTTAAAACCTTCCAGTCCTTTTCACCAAGATTTTTCATAAATATAAATTACCTGCTCCACAATCAGCGTAACCACAATCTCGAGAGTATCAGATTCTTTGAGCGATTCTTTGAGCACTCGAACAGTCTTCTTTACCAAGGCATTAAAGTCAGCTGGATTGCCTGTTAAATGGGCAATCGTATCAGTCACAGCCGTCAAGACTCGATCAGCACTCGTTTCAAATGGAGAATGTTGCTGTGCAGGTGGAGAATAATCCATTGGCGGACGATAATGACGCTGGCGAGTAGATCCCGAATTGTTTCGAGGTTGGTGAGGCGATCGCTGGTGCTGTTGGCGAAATCCATCACCACGCTGTTGCTGTTGGAAGTGCGGACGTGGAGGTGGAGAGCTGTAGCTTGAAGAATGGAACTGATGATGCTGTTGTTGGTAACGTGGTGGGGAGGTTCGATTCTGATTTTGCAGTGGATATGAATTCTGTGAAGTTAGTTCAGCAATGGCTTGCATCAGAAGAAGTTCGTCATCATTAGAAGGCCCCTCTTGTCTCTGCTGTCGAGGCGAGAACTGCCTTGGAACAAACTCGGCTGCTAATGGGGATAGAGTTGACTGGTATGGACCCTGCTTTTGACGTTGTTGAGTGGATGGCGGAAATCGACAAAGGTCATTCGGAGAACCGGAAGCAGCTGGTATACTTGAAGACCAGTTGTGTTGTTGTTGTTGAAATTGGGCCTGAGGAGGACCCTGAGCTCTCCAATTTGAACCTTCCATGGGCAAGAAATTGTTGAGCTGATGTTGGTTATCTCCCATACTTGCTCCTAACTTTGACGCTTTGTCCCCAGAATTGTTACCGTTGTTGAGCACTTCATTGAACTTTCCAGATTTAAGGAGATACGCTAAAACGTCTGGGGGGATTTGGTTTGGGTCCGGACGTTTCAGAGGGTCTAACAAGCCTGTAAGACCGTAGTTCCAGTCTGTCGGGGCCGGATCCTGTGGAGCGTATCTGAATGTATCCCCATAATTTTCCGGGGTGCTCATCGGGAGGTGGTGAGGAAGAGGATCACTTATAGACACTTCCCCAAGGGATGCCAGGAGTTGCTCAGCAGATGTATAGTTTTCATCAAGGTTAAAATCGGGCTGGTTCTGCATATTCGTCCCACTTCCGGTAATTGGGAAATGCGACATTTTACCGGACACCTGCAAAAGACGAACACCAATTGAAATTAGCCCATCCTAATCTTGTCCTGTCCTGTGGTTTCTCCTCTCCGTCGTCGTCATTATACTTACATTATACTACATTTAAAACTGAGCATAACAGTCGACACCTTAGTAGTCAGCTAGCTAGCCAGCTTTTACATAAAATTACTTACAAGTAATTGAGTACGGCGAAATGATTCTCTAGTAATTCCTTGTTTTGTTGGCTAATTCTTGACTGACTGCTGCTGCTGGTGGTGGTGGTAGTCTTCCGAATATAATTGTCAATCTGGATTCAGTTTGATTTGGAGATCCCGTTTGATTGCCTGGTTTACAGCAAACTTCACCAATTGGCATACATTAAGAAAAGAAAAGATGCATTGCAAATTGCAATCGTAAATTATTAAAATTAATCTAAGTGATTAGGATTTTGAATTGACGCGGGATGCAATTTTTGATTTAAAATGAAAAGAGGAGATGGCGGAACTATGGCGTGGAAAAACAGAAAACCAAGCCGAGGGGTGAGAAATCCATCCCCTTGCAACAGAAAAGCGTCTCTTCTCGAATGTTTTTTTGTTCAACCCTGCATTTTTCACCCTCTCTTGTCCTATCAGATTAAATTGTCCATTTTCGGCCAAAGTTGGACCTTTTGACCTTAGAAATGTGTCTAGTAAATAATTTTAAGAAAATGGTTCCAACTCAATCAATCACATTCTCATTTTATTATTAACAAGCATTCCTTTGTCTACTCTGCTCATCCTAACTTAATTAAAAGAAAAGCTAATTTGAGAATGAAGATCCGCAGTCGTCCGTGATGTGATTCCCAAAACTCAAAGCACTGATTTCATCTGGTGCTAGACGCTTCCAAAAAGGATCTAATGCACACAGTTAAAATAGTGATTCTGTTTGGGGCTCTTCCTTGAAGTCTTCATCTTCGTCCTCGCTTCTTTCCAATCGATTTTTTTCCTCCCCCTCTTCTCTTTCATCTTCCGGGGATTCCAAAGATGAAAGGCACGGGAATGGAGTTCTTCTAAATTAGAAAGCAGGCCCCGGTCGGAGTCAAAGTAATTAAGAAACTGTTAATTAGTCCAGTGAAGACTAGAAACTGAGTAAACTAAGGAGAGGATTAACTATTAGAGACAGAAGAGCTCTCTGTCTCTCCAACTCTCCTGTCAATTTGGAAATAAAAGGGAGGACAAGGAAAACGGAAAAAGTGACGCTACTCGGATCCTGCAAAGTGTTTCAGTGAAAGCGAAAGGGAGAACTGAAAGTGCGAGTACGGGGCACGGGGGCTGGTTGGAATTCCAAGCCAGAAACCGAAAGCTTTCTGCTCCTGTCGCGGACAGGAGCATCTGTCCGTCTCCCTACCAAAATGAAAACCTAACGGCTTCTTTTCCCCGAAAAGGATCCCAGGGCCTCTGGAAGGTGGTTGCGGGGATTCGGGATTGGGGTATGGACGGGACAATAGGAGGGGTGGTCTTAATCCCTTCTGACCGGGAAGGGAGAGGGATGAAGCTTCGGTTGGAATTGGGAATCGGAAGGGTCCGTCCCTTTTGACAAGGTTTTCTATTTATAGGCCACAAGGCCTTCTGCTCGGATCTCGACTCTTGAGGCTGGCTGCAGGGAAAGGGAACAAGTCCCTTCTCGGGATTTGGGTCTCGTCAAGGGTCCTCCCCTTATATTTCCGACCTCTTCTTCCTGGCAAAACGGCAGGAGCAGCAGCCTGGCTATTGAACCCTCCTGGGCCTTTGTTTTCACAAAAAAAAATATCCCTCCAAAATCTTTCTCATTGTTTGGCAAGAACCCAAGGGCCAGGTAGTCCCTTTGTACTCGGAGGAGCTGTTGTAGATCATCACGGCAGACTAGGAGCGCAGCCTTGAGCCAGAAGGACAAATTGAACGTTGGTGTTATTGGATACCTTCCACCACCACATTGATGGGTCTCCTTTCTTTCTTATAACTCCTAAATTAGCGTCTTTTCAAATTCCGTCAAAATCTTAATATTTTCCTTACCCTTCTTAGTTAAGGATGCTAAGGACGAAGTTACAAATCTATTAACTAGCTAAAGACTAAATCAAACTTTAATTTTACTTTTATAACACGTCGTCGCTTCATCAATCGCCTTTGTTTTTTAGCCAAATTAGCCGCATGATGCATTAGCTGAATGAATTCAAGAAATAGTTTAATAGAAAAAGAAAACGATTCGAGGTGACATGAAAACAGTTTTGCTTCTCTAACTCGCCCCATCTTGCAAAACCTTGATGCTTTTGTAAACTCGTTTTGTTGGAAGAGGAGCTAATAAGAAGTCCCATGAACAGTTGCAATTAATTGAGCAATTTAAACTAAAAGTCCAAATGTTGAATCACCTTATCCGAATACCACCTGTACAGTACAAGACGGCCACTAATCAACGTCAATGCCTCGCAATGTTCAAGTTCTCATACTATATGCCTGACAAGATTGGAATCAAGTAAATTCGTGCCGGAGGAAGGGAGGCAGGGTGGAATAAGTCAGCAGATGCCAGAGACAGGCAGAGCCAATGGCGAAAGTCCGCTTTCTCCGCGGCTCCTACAGACTGCATTCAGAGATGGAAGGTCTGGAAATCTGGGACTGACAGGAGGAGACATAGCAAAAGAACTGATCCTGCTGCCTCTCCCACACCGGCCTGCTGCATGCGTGAGGGTGTGTTTATTATGCAAATTTTGTCTACCCCCATAAACCAGTCCAGATTTTTTTTTGCTGGAGCTGTCCATGTCTTGCGGACGATATTACAAGATCATGGAAACGGATGACTAGTTTTTGTGTCAGGGTCATCCACTTTACCATCGCATCTTCATCCAATTGACAACCTGTCCTTTTGTTGTGGTAAATCTTAAAAGAAAAAGGTGTTGTACTCCAGGACAGGAATTAGTATGCAATTGTTGGGGAAAGCCAACTGCCAAAGAAATTGACGTTTGCATGATGGTAAGCTAAACAATTAGGAATTGAATGAATCGGAGGATGGGCAGATGACATAAGGTCTTGTTTTCCACTTTTTTTTCAATTTTATAATTCTCATAACTGCAATTTGGGTAGGGGTTGATGGGAAGATGCGTTCATTGGTTGCATGAAGCCTAAAGTCTTTCCTCTGTGGTTTCCCATCCTGCGTCAACCTGGAATCACATCCCTTCCCTGTCTCCACTTAATACAATACTCCAAGGTGTAAATTGAATGCGAGTCAACTTTTCCCTAAGAGTTTAAGAATATCAGAGAGGTTAACAGGTAGGTACCTTTGCCCACTTTTGCAATGGACTGAAAGAAGGAGAAGTTGAGCAGTTGGAGCTGGAATTAATTAGGAGTATATTCAAATGGAATTTCCACTGTCACTAGATCCGGCAACGTCATCTGACATCTCATCTCACCTTAAGTAAAGTAATCAGAATTAATTCTCCACCTTCCCTGGGGAAATTGTGAGGAGCGAATTATTTATTGGAGAGGATAGATAGACAGTCAGGGAGTTAGGTGATTTGGATAGCTTTAGCTAGGTCCGACTTGCAAGTTTGCAAATTCGTCCCCTTTAAGCCTCAAGTGACCCAGACCCTGCCCATTTTGATCAAGTTGGGATTGGTCAGTAGGGATTGAACGGCCAATCTCCAAGATTCGCACTCCCCCAATTCAAATTCATTTGTGCACACCTTCATCTACCAAAAAATCCAACATGGTGGTCTCCCTCTTGGCATCTTACTTAGTACCTTCCTTTATCCTCAATAATTGTTAAATTACCAAGAATCTGGAACATAAGATTTAAGTAATTACTGGGAATCCTGTTGTTGCCAATTCACGTCCATAAACCTGGACTGGATAGTGGAGGATGATGGGGCGGCGGGTGTCTCGATCGTGACATTGTAAGGAAAGGTCGACCAATTGACACAGACGTGTATACATAAAAAACTAACTAATTTAATAAGAAAATCCCATATAGTTATATAATTAGTATAAAGAACTGGATCCTGATTCTCGTCAAATATAAAGACAGACACCCGTCCCCTCGAGGGAAATTCGGAATTTAATACCAAGATTTAAGAGGAATTAATTCTGCCTGAGATGAAGCAGAGAGAAATAGTTTCATGGACATCATCTTCAGATTACCCAACTCCCACCCAACCCACCTTGCTGGAAGATAACAATGGGAATTTAGCATCCAAAAATGAAAAGTCCAGCAGAAACTTAGCAACTCCTCTTCACTTTCACAGTTTCACCTTCGGCAACTTTTTCCAATCTA
>Ga0194135_10002764_pt1 | contig 10681 bp, 13 predicted proteins | sample LitLau_LLRF_2013_FD_134024 | JGI IMG/M metagenome (GOLD analysis project Ga0194135, IMG submission 134024) | Freshwater sediment microbial communities in response to fracking from North America - Little Laurel Run_MetaG_LLRF_2013 (version 2) | ecosystem: Environmental > Aquatic > Freshwater >... | reverse complement strand
GGACCCCATCCCATTTCGGCACCACTGGTATGGGCCGAAATGGAATGGGGTCCACACTCTCACTTTCAGCAGAACCTTTTTTTTTGGTCTGGTTAGAGAGTAAATAAATAAAACTTTACCAGCATATCGGCTACTGCTGGAGTCTGGAGTCTGGAGAGGACAAGGCAGGCAGGCGGTATCTAGAAAATCTCGATTCGATGATGTTCTGCTTCCAATGTCAGCGCCAGTAGTAAAAGCGGTAGATGAAGGAGGCAGACTAGAAACTAGACGATTAACTATTACTCTGTGAGAGAGAACAGAGATTGTGATTGCACTTGAGTGAGTGATAGGGAAATGCGTTGATATCAAAGAGGTGTAACTTGATCTTGATTGATGGATTAATGATGAGTTGAGTAACACAAACTTAGCACAACTAAATGCTCACGTTAGGTAGCAAACTAACACACTTTCAGTTCGTTCATGTTCTGGTTCTACTTAAATTAAAATAATTCAGGAATGAATGTGTGAAAAGGAAAGAAGTAAACAGACAGCCGGACGGACGAATCAACGAAAGAGGAAGTTACTGCACTGCTGCTGCAGTTGCAGTAGTTTTTAGCGAAGAGATCCGCCAGATTTTCGCCTCACACAAATTGACAAGTTATTCACAACACAAAACAAAATTTAGGTAATTTAAACTATGATTGAAAAGAAAACACGTTAATTCTAATTTTTAATAATTAATGGCGTCATTTTAACTCATCGATTCTTTTAGTAGATGAATTTCTGCGCTACACAAACAAAATGGTGAGTGAGGAGGCTGGTCCAACAAGGAAGTCTGACAACGGCGGCAAACGTGTAATTTTGACCCTTGTTGCTTGTTTTGCGACAACCAGCTGATGAGCTTGACGAGCAAAGCTGCTGTAGCCGTAGCGGTTGAGATTTGCGATCAAGTGTCAAGTCATCATCATACTGGCGGACTGACCACAGTGGTCATAAAAGCTTCTGTCCGACAAAGGCCAATAATATGGAGAATCCTCTGGACGCCATCGCCATCGGATCCTTACTATCCTTGGACTCCAATGGATCCATATTCACTGTCAAACACTTTGAATCCAAGGATTTGCCAAAACCACTTCTTGACTGGGCATTCAATTTGTTCGAAATGAATATGAGAACTATGTGAGCAAAACTTAATTTACTTTACGGTTTTACGTGTCTATGATGCATACTACAGTACAGTGGAGTTATTTATTCTCAAATGCCTTGAATTTATGTGTTAGGTATGAAGATTGTGACTGGGGATGGAAGCCAAAGGAGAAAATGAAGGAGCTGACTGCGCGGAAGGCTAGATTCCTAATTGCTTATAATCAATCTCATGAGCTCCCTGTTGCCTTTGTTCATTTTCGATTTGATAAGGACTACGGAAGGAAAGTCGTTTACTGGTAAGGAGAGGAGTTTTCTGAAATTATTTTCAAACTAAACTGCTTGGATTCATTGGCATTTTCACAATTACTCCCATTCAACTTACGTTAGTTACGAGTTGCACCTTGAACCGGGCGTGCGAGGGAACAAAATTGGATCCTGGCTAATGAAGATTTTGGAAGTACTTGGAACCAATTCGAATCACACGAGAGTAGTTTTGACAGTTTTGAAAGCTAATACGGACGCGATTAAGTTCTATAAGAAAATTGGGTAATGTTGAAAAGTGAAAATCCTGGTCTTTTATATAGTTTATTAGAGGGAATAAAAGTTTTTGTTTGTCCTCAAGGTACGATCTGGATGAAACGAGTCCTGGGAAATCAGAAGGAAGACCCTACTTCATTTACTCCAAGCCCGTTCCACCCCCGGGGGGTCAAGTTTAGGTGACGCAGAACCGCTGTAATCTACTCATGCCATGTACATTCCTATCATTGAAGAAGTTGGAATAATATTTCTTACCTGTTGCGCTTGTGCAACGACGTGACCATTGGTTGCAGAACTCACAACAGAAGAATATTTCAATCGATTCTTGGCTCACCACCATTGAATCTACACTTTCATTGCCGACAACAGAGAAAACAGTGTCCCACTTTCTATTTACAATTTATAAATCGAATTTACGCCCAAGCAATTAAAAATGAGGAGAAATAGGAATAACGTTGGAGATCCTGAAGAGGATTTGTATTCTGGCTACACCGAATTCCCTTCTGCTCTCAACACGGATGACTTGGAGTTTGATGAAACCTTTCAAAACTCGGCAAGGAGTATTGCGGAGCAGCGTCCAGTAAGATTCTGAAGTGGAATTTGGCTTTGGCACCCAAAATTAGTTTGACTGCTTTTTGACATTCTGAAGGTCTTGATGACGAGTAGAGGACGGCAGGGGACGGCTATGGGCTCCCGCCTCGGCACTTCTGCTGGAGTAAGGTTGCATTTCATTCGTCAAAGCGACATCAATCGTCTCTCGCATCTCCTTTACTAATTAATTTCATGTTTCCAGTTTGTGCGTGAGGATATGGGTACGGCTGGCACGGGACGTAGTGGACTCGGCACCAGAGGGGGCACAGCTCGTCCAATCACAGGGATTGGTGGCGAATCGGGGGGACTGAATCGTCCGATGACAGCCGTCCGCGGAGCGGGCTACATGACTACAAAGAATCAACGTTTTGACCCTTTGAACCAAAGTCTCAAAATTTCAACCCCAAGCATTGAGATAAAAACGGATGACTCGTAAGTTGATGGGAAATTGCTTGAGTACTTTTTGAAAACCTAAAATTAGGAAGCATCCTATTCAGGCCCGAAAGCAAGATCAAACAAATTGAGGAGAAGATCAGCGTCATCATTGAGGAATCTGTATTGGCCAATTGCAAAGGGAAATTTCAAAATGCACTGGAACATGCCAAGGATGCACAACAGAAAGAGAGGTCACTGATGAAGCTCCGCGAACAAGCAAGCCTTCTTGAAGGTCATGATTGGGACATCTCTTTTTCCGTAAGGACATAATAGACAACCCTCCACTCTTCAATGATCTCTGATCTCCCGCAGTAGACTATATTATTTCTGTGTTCACAGGTACTTTTTAACTTGGCGAATCAATATGAAGCTTGTGAGATGTACACGGAGGTAATAAACAGACTTTCAATGCTTATAAAATTATATATTTCGGAAGCACTCTTGTTTTCCAGGCCCTGAGCACGTATCAATCCATTACAAAGAACAAGTTCCTCGCCCACGGTGCCAAAGTAAAGATCAACATGGGAAATATTTACTTGAAGCAAAATCTCCCAACCAAAGCTATCAAAATGTATCGCATGGCCATGGACCAATTGGCGAGCACGAATCGATCACTCAGGCTAAAACTCATGCACAACATGGGAATTGTTTTCCTTCGGATCAATCATGCCGAAGATGCTGCCGCCAGCTTCGAATACATCATGACTGAAAAGCCAAGTTTTAAGACGGGTCTCCATCTTGTGGTGTCCAACTTCATGGCCGGTGATCCTGAGAAAACAAAACAAAGTTTTAAGGAACTCCTCCAAGTCCCAGTGGAAATTGACGATGAGGAAAAATATGCACCGATTTCTGTAAGTCAACATAACTGGATCTAAATCTACTAAACTAAATATGGTTTGCCTGTTAATTTCAATTTCATTTTCGAAATAGGACGATCCTGTCTCTCAACTTTTAGTAGAAGTTCTCAAAAACGACAAACTTTGGAAATTGGAAAAAGAACGACGGACGTATGCTGAGCGCTGTGTCCTCTCGGCGGCTCGGCTCATTGCCCCGGTTATTGAGAACTCTTTCACGGAAGGTTATCATTGGGTGACGGAAGCAATCAAATCCTCACGACATGCACCGCTGGCACATGCTCTTGAAGTAAGAACCAGAAAGACGCATCCCTATGCTCATTTTCTAACAAGCATTAATTTTTTTTAGATCAGCAAAGCTCTTGTATTTTTAAAACAAAGAGAACTTGGTGAGGCAGTGGAAATCTTAAAATCCTTTGAGAAGAAGGAAACCAAAGTGGCCACCGCTGCAGCTACGAACTTGTCATTTCTCTTCTACTTGGTACGAGCAACAGAGGTTGACGTATTAAAATCAAATCAAATCCTACACAACGTTTTACATTTATAATTATTAATTCATTCGTTTAAAAGCAAGGAGATCTTGATCAGGCTGAGAAATATGGGGAAGCTGCCAAAGTTGCTGATTTCTACAACTCCTCGGCAATGGTCAACTTGGGGAATTGCATGGCTGCGAGGGGTGACCTCGAGCGTGCTAAGCAACTCTACCAGGAAGCAGTTTCCATGGACTCCTCCTCCGTCGAAGCTCTTTACAACCTCGGCCTCATGAGTCAAAAGTTACGTTTTTATGAGGAAGCTTTGGACTACTTCCACAAGATTCTCGTCCTAGTCCGCAACCATTCCCACGTCCTGTACCAACTCGGTCGGACGCATGAGTTCATGGGAGAGATCGAAGTGGCAATGGAATGGTACCTCAAGGCTCTTGCTCTCTCTCCTACGGATGCTGGGATTCTGACAAAAATGGCATCCCTGTATGCAGCAGATGGAAACTCGCGACAGGTTTGTAACTGGCAACATCTCCATTGTCATTTTGACAGTTTGGAATTATAATTATACTGAAATAAGCTAATAAATATTAACTAATTTTACAGGCTTATCAGTACTACTATGACGTAAGATTAGAAAACTGTTTCCGTCAAATTAACTTCCATTTCTTCACAATCTGTTAAATTTTATAGTCATACAAGTGCAATCCAGCAAACGTTGAAGTGATTGACTGGATCGCTTCGTATATGTTGAGTGACAAGAACCTTCCAGAGCGAGCCATCATCTTTTACAAACATTGCAATGCGTTACAACCGACGGATCCCAAGTGGCTTCTCTCCATTGCTTCCTGTTATCGGAAGATGGGAAATGCCACAATAACCATGGAGGCCTATCAAAAAGTTTTCAAGCAGTTTCCAGACAATCTTGAAGCTCTTCGACAATTGGTACGCTTGACTAAGGAAACTGGTCACAAGGACGCCAAGGTTTACGCCGAGGAACTGAAGAAATTGGAAATGACGGCGACGAAGCGGGATGTACGCTCTCCTGAACGTCCTGCAAAGTATGCCTCTTTTTTCTAATATCCGACGTGCAGGCAAGCCATGATTTTTATGTTGTTTTTATTTGTTCCAGGGGATGGCAATCAAAGCCGCAATTTCGTGAATCCCTCCAGACAAGATCCGAGAGTCCTTGGAGTGGAAACGTGAAGGATGGGAAAGGATTGCGGAATTTGAGTTCTGAAAGCGGAAGGAGTAGCGGAAGTGGAGGAAAGCCAGGCTCAAATACGCTGCTGCTTGGAACTGGAGTCAAGGCTTGGGGCAGAGAGGGATTGGACTCAGGGAGGACTTCCAGTTCCGGGAAATTAACTGTAAATCGTGACTCCATTGGAATTGGAGGAGGGTCAAGCTTGAGCAAATTGGGAAGTCGGGATAACTCCTCCGTCGGGGGTAAGTCCGGCTCATCTCTGCGCCCTGTCTCTCGGCTTCAAGGGACTCCAAGGACTACTGAAGAGGAATCGGATGATGACGTGGATGATTTCTTCTCGAAGCAAGTCGTCTCATCGAATTTGCTAAAATTCTAATTAACAATGTTCATTTTCATGCATAAGTAACCTCAGAACGGAAACTGAGCACTCAAATTATTTGGGCGAAAGATTGCTGTGTAAATAATACATTCCAGGTTTGGTGTTTAGTTACGAAGCTTCGAAATATGCCTGACGTTCCAAGAAAAGCGTTCTTCGTTTCTGGAAAGTAAAGTCACATCTTATCAATCATTCATTTCTCAATCACCAAGTCTTCAAAAATAGAGAAAGTGGTCTCTCAGTTCTGATGTCTGCTGATCTAGATCTAATGCTTGCTTTGCTGCTTTTGATGAGACGACGCCACAAGAATAAATTCTCAGATAGAAACTTCTAGTTCTGAAGAGAGGTTCCCTATAGTTCCTCCGTCCTGAAATTTGTTATTTTGAATTTGGACAATTTCAATTTTTAGGATTTCTAGATCACTTTCAGCGGTTAATATTTGTACCATTTTACTTTCCTCTGGAGCATACGAACGGCGTGCGGTAGCTGGTCAGAGCTAAAACACTAAGAAGAAGACGCTGAAAGGAAAATGAGTCAAGACAAAGCAGCTGATCAGCTCAAAGACTGGAAGCAACACCATCCGGTTAGTTATTATTAAGATTTTAGTAGTTTATGCCTGGTTACCTCTTGATTTCAAACTTGCTTGCTCCCGTTTCTGATTGGTCATTCATTATTAAATTCATCCCATCCTGCACGATTGAGAATGGCTTACATATTTTTCGCAAATTAAAGTTAGGAGGGCGACGACCGCGACGACTTAGGTGCGTGAAGAGAATTCTTTCTGTGAGTTTGTTTTCCTGCACAGTTCTAAGCAAACGACGCCTTTGATAAGCAATTCGTCGTTGCTTGACATTGAAACTGTTTTCCTTAACCTTTGAACTCAATATGAACCAAGAACAAGGCTTGGTACTTTTCCGAAGCAACAGCTAATGATAATATGCCGACGAAGACAAGGCGATTAAACTTTCTTGACAACTACTTCATATTTTTCTGACCTTGCTTCTCCTTCGCAAGGTTCACTGAACTTTTTAGCACGTTATCGCTGTGGTCTTCCAATCATTATGCCTACGTCTTTCATCCCTAGCAAGATACTTAAGAACATTCTTCGTATTAATTTTAAGATAACACATTAACGAATTGCTGAAAATGTACATTATATTTTTTGACTTTTTGATTATTTTTTTTTGATTATAGAAACCGGAAAAATCCGTAAATGCCCATGGAGCACGACATCCAACCTTGACCAGTTCACTGACCGTGGGTCCTCGAGGTCCAATTTTACTTCAGGACACTAATTTGATTGAACACTTGGCCCATTTCCACCGCGAGCGTATTCCTGAAAGGGTACGATTATAACCGTTCACTTTACTAAACCATGAAGTTGACTCTAAGACGACTCACATTTATCATTCATGATGGTTATTAGGTAGTTCATGCTAAAGGAGCTGGAGCATTTGGATACTTTGAAGTGACACACGACATCACGAAGTACACCAAAGCCAATGTATTTGCTCAAATTGGGAAAAAGACGAACGTTGCAATCCGATTCTCAACCGTTGGTGGGGAAAGTGGGAGTGCGGACACGGTGCGGGATCCTCGCGGCTTTGCAATCAAGTTTTACTCGGAAGATGGGAACTGGGACCTCGTTGGGAACAACACGCCCATTTTCTTCATCCGGGATCCCATCCTCTTTCCCAGTTTCATCCATACCCAAAAGCGTAACCCACAAACTCATTTGAAGGTAAAGAAGGATTTTAGAAAATTCAAAACGTCTTTTTTCCTCGTCTAGTTTTCACAACCATATTATTTGACCTTGCGTATAATTTCAGGATCCAAACATGGTCTGGGATTTTATGACTCTTCGGCCAGAAACGACCCATCAATTCTGTTTCCTCTTCTCTGATCGTGGAATCCCGGATGGACATCGCCATCAAAATGGATACGGAAGTCACACGTTCAAATTAGTCAATGCTAAAGGAACTTCCGTCTACTGCAAGTTTCATATGAAGACGAACCAAGGAGTCAAGAACTTACCTGTAGATGTGGCCCACCGCCTCTCTGCCGATGATCCGGATTATTCCCTTCACGATTTGTACAATTCCATTGCCAATGGGAAATTTCCTTCTTGGTCATTCTTCATCCAGGTCATGACGGTTGAGGCTGCGGAAGGATTCCGTTGGAATCCATTTGATGTCACCAAAGTTTGGCCTCAGTCGGAGTTCCCCCTGATTCCTGTGGGGAAATTAGTGTTGAATCAAAATCCAACCAACTATCATAACGATGTGGAGCAATTGGCATTTTCTCCAGCGAATATGATTCCGGGAATTGAGGTAAGACTGGATTCGTCCTTACCCTTGAAATTAATGCAAACTGACCTGCCAATTGGACGTTGTCTCTTTCTCATCCAGGCTTCGCCAGATAAAATGTTACAAGGAAGATTGTTCGCCTACACGGACGCGCATCGGTAAGGAAATTAAGTGTTTAGACTAAGCAAGTTGATCCAACTGAGCGTATATTATTAATGATTGGCAGACATCGGCTCGGTCCGAATTATGCTCAGCTCCCAGTAAATGCTCCCCACGGGACCATCGGCACGGTTAACAATATCATCAGAGGGGGGTGGGCCAATCATGACCGCATCCAAGGTGGAGCACCAAACTATTTCCCAAACTCCTTCAACGGGGTGGAGGAAAACCAGGAAGTGGCCATGGCGTCTTTTAAATTGAACGGTGACGTACAGCGATTCGACACTGCAACTGAGGATAATTACTCTCAAGTGGGGATTTTCTGGACGAAAGTACTCAAACCGGCAGAGAGGCAACGTCTCGTTGATAACATTGTTGCAAGTCTCAAACAGACGCATGATTTCATTCAAGACCGCGCCGTCAAGAACTTCACTCAAGTGCATCCGGATTTTGGTAAGATGGTGAGAGAGGGCCTGTCGAACTCTAGTATGGATGGGGATGGGGATGGGACTAGTCGCTTTCATACGATGACCAAAAACAATACCTACCACCACCAGCAGAACACTAAAGCCAACTTGTAGAAACTGCTTCTGTGGTTGCTGGTCTGCGAGTAACGAGCGAGACGCCGAATCCATGTCAAAATTTAGGCAAATCATAGACAAAGAAACAGATTGATGATAAATAAATTGTTAATTTCCAAAAAGAATAAGACAAGATTTCATTTCACTCGGGCACTCAGCACATGAAGAAATCGTTATAAATGGCCTCATTGAGATTTTATTAAGTAACACGTGATTACGCGATTCTCTCTCCAATCATTTGAGACTTGAATCACTTTTATGAAATTGGAAAGGAAGGATTTTGTGAATTTAAAATTGGAAATTAAAACTAAACAACAGGTGAAATAAAATGTCACAAAATCAGGTACTGCCAAAGGGAAATTCGTAATTTCACTAATCACCAGGCAACGAGCACGGCAGATGCGAGACTCCACACTGCTAGCCTCTTCCCCTGCTGCACCTCGGGGGCTTCTTCACTTGTGGAGCGTCCAAAGAGGATCAAGGGAGCTGAGGGGATCGTCTTCCGAAGTCTGCTCAACGTTCAGCCTATTCAGTAAGCTTCCTCTCCCACTTTCAAAGACTTCCCTCGCACTTATGCTTGGCTCAACTTTTTCCTTTGGCTTGAAAGTGGAAGGATCAAGGCTTGTGAGGGCAGGAGGTAGATCAGCGATCAGTTTAGGAAGACTTGGAACTTTGGGGACGTCGTCGGGATCGGCACGTCGACTACTGCTCAAATCCTGGCTAGTATTCGTAACTTCTTCTCCGGTAATCACCGAATGAGGCATCGACTCATCTTTTAAGCTCTGTGTAATGGAAGGTAGAAGACTTTTGAAGGGATCATCAATGTAGTCCTGTGAAGGAAGTCTCCTGTGTCGGCTTCTTGGCTTTTCATCTGATAAGTTCCCCCCTGGAGAAACACCACCTGAATAAATCTGACATTAACAGACTGCGGAATGGTTTAGTGATAGGCTGGAAATTCTAATTGAATTTCATACGTTTCACCAGGAGATTTTGGACAAAGTAGAGGAGGACATGATAGGTATAGCGAAGATACTCCCGGTCAATCAGAATTCCTTTCCTCTTCGCACTTGCACTTCCGGCGCACTGTGGAAATAGAACAATACAATTAAGACTCAGTATTTTTAAAATCATACTTGCCAGTCAAGATCCTACCATCGTAAGGTCAATGATAGTATTTCCGTGTGTAATTTCCTTGATCGCAGCGGAAAGAATGACGAAAATTCCGGATCGTCCCACCCCTGCAAGACAATGAAGGACTACTGGGCTCTGGTGCTTCCGTTGCTGGTCGTAAAAGGAATGAACTTCTGCCAGAAAGGCAAGGAGGCTTGCTGGCGTGGACGGGAAGGCCCCTGGTCCCCAGTCATTAAACTGCAGTTGAATTACGACTCGAGACAGTTTTTTCTGCATTTGCTGGAGAGTAAAAATCCTCTGGACATGCCCTTGCCGCTTATTCAAACTTTGTAGCGTAACCCTAAATGGCGGGAGGAGGAGCTCCTGTTCCCTTGTTGTAGGATAGTAAACGTGTCCCAATTGATCCAGTTCCTGATCCCCAAGGAGGGAGACAATTAGTTCAACGCCTTGATCAAAGACCATGTGCCAGAAGTCTCCGTATGTTGCTGGGAGGGGGAGCTGAGTAATGATGAATGGAACAGCTCCGGCCGAGAGTTTTCCGAGCACAGATGCATTGATATAGTCGTCCTTTGATGATGGAATGGAGACTCGTGACTGGTCAAAAGGGAGGATATCCGGAAATCTATTCTTCATCGGGTAGCATCGAGCAACGGAGATGCTTCTCTTCCCACTCTCTGTATTTTGAACATCAAGGACCTCTCTCCACTTGTTGTCAAGGTTGGTGGGCCCATTGAGACTTTTCTTGTCAAAGGACTCAATAGTATGCAGGAGTTTTTCCACCTCGGTGGACAGTTTGGAAAGAAAGGACGCGTCGGTAAGGGGATCAACTTTGACCACTTTCTCCTCCTCCTTGGATTCTGTTTCCACGACCAGCTCTTCCTATCCAACATAATAAAAGTC
>Ga0194135_10002763_pt1 | contig 10683 bp, 9 predicted proteins | sample LitLau_LLRF_2013_FD_134024 | JGI IMG/M metagenome (GOLD analysis project Ga0194135, IMG submission 134024) | Freshwater sediment microbial communities in response to fracking from North America - Little Laurel Run_MetaG_LLRF_2013 (version 2) | ecosystem: Environmental > Aquatic > Freshwater >... | reverse complement strand
GTGCCCTTGGTCTTGGCCTACCGGAAACCGATAAGAATTATACTATTCCTCTTCTTGTATTAATATTCTTCACTTTTCCTTTCTTTTCAGAAGTGGACTCAGAACAAGAAGAAGAAGGGTGGGGGTGGGGAAGTTTAATAGGACGAATGAATGATGCATAACATACGGCAAGCCACACACATGCACCAGACGGGGATGAACCTTTAGAACCTTCTTCTGTTGAAACTTGTGCTGAGCAAGGCAAGGGGTTAAATCTAATTACCTTAAAGAAAACTTCGAACCAGTCAAAAGCTCTGGAAGTTCTGACTCATCACGAAGTCAAACAACCCCGTGTCTTCTGGACTCGTAAAAGTTTATATTTTGGAATTGGGAACGCATAGTTTCCTTTCCAGCAGCAGCAGGAGACGTTTGAACGCCCACGTGGAAAAACTCTCCTGGTTCCGCTCTACTTCCGTTGTTTGTGTGGAGAAGTTTTACTAACATTTAGACATGTTTTGTGGAAAAAGTGAGAATTGATTTTGTGCGAATTAAATTCTAAAGTCAAATTCAAGTCCAGAAGGGACCAGACAGTACAAGCATGGAAAGTCAGTTACGAGCCCCAAAGACACCAAATATGGAGCGGCTCCGGCAACAACCGGATTTTCGACGACTCGTTCCCAGTCCCAAGGGGAACAATGTCAACTTCCAACATCAACCTCACCAATATAGCCAATACGGGGGTGGCGGAGCGGGGAACCCGATGATGATGGGCCGAAGCTCCAGCCCAAGGTCATACTCTGAAGAGTCCGCATCCATTTCAACCCTTGTTCAAGATCACCATGTGGTCGTGATTAGACAGGCGGAAGAGATCCGACGCCTCCGGCGACAATTACTCGAAGTCACAAATGAGCGGGACACTCTCCTCTGTGAAGTCCATCATCTCAAAATGGGGATCCTGGCGTCGGAGTTGGGCCGATTGGGTGAGGGGTCAATGGGGAACAGTGTCAACTTCGCAGATGAGGACTTGGATGATTCCAGTGGACCCAGTCATGTCAACATGGGGACTTGCGTGGATGATATTCTGGACTCTGTCCAGGGGGTTTCGGTCTCACGCCTCCAGCTTCTACCCGAGGAGCAGCAGGACATTTCCAGGTACGCGTACACTTCAAAATTAAAATCCTCTTCCACGGCCCCTGACTCTCCGCCTAGGCTTGAATCATTCATATGGGTGCCCTAATTCGGCATTAATTTATAAAACGTGACATCATTTATGTCAGGATTCTAGAATCGATTACTCGCTCCGCAGCCGCAGCAGGGAGGGAACCAGTTTCCCTTCTGTCGGTTCCCTTTCCTCAGTTTGGGTTCTTTTTGTTCAGCGCATTCGATTAATTAGAAAATTGCCTCCTTCTCACTCTTACTTTTTGATGGAAATTAAGTCGATCGTTGAAGTATTTGTGAGATGATCCAGTTGATATCTCCATTTGCGGCTTCGTTCATGTGCCAGACTGCTAGAATCACGAGGAGATGCATTATGTTATGGGAATTGAGAGCGTAGTCACAGTATCCGTGGAACCATTTCTCGGGAACTCGCGTCACCCCTATGAAACCCCCTGCAATGGAGGTCACGTCCTATCAAAAATTAAAACAACAAATCCAATTCTTAGCGTTGGGAAAGGCGGGTTCTTTTTATTGGTCTTTATTCACCTGGAGTAGGACATGCGGAAGTACTGCTGGGTCTCCACCACCCCATGGGCTCAAGCGAAGGACGACGGACAGAGCCCTGGCAGTTAAGAGTGGAGCAAAGCAGAGGACGCGTTGTTTCGGGGTGGACGCTTTCGCGGATTTGACAAGGCCATAAACGGAAGTAACGTTGAAAACCCCCATGAGTGCTCCTTGAACTCCTTCTGGCAGTTTCCAAATTGCTGTGGCCAAGTTTGTCAGGGATCCTGTGGAAATCGGCAGAGGTAAGTAGTCTGTGGCAGGTCAAAGCTCAGCAAGGAAAGAGTCCAGCGCCTCACCAAAGAACTCGGTCATCCATATTGCAAGCGTGTCACACTTGAGGAGGGCAATATACAGCCCGCGTCCCCGTCTGTGACACATGAAGAGATGATAAAAGAAGCTCGGAATCCATGGAACCACCATTGCAATCGTATGTGAGATCCCAAGTCCATACAAATAGGGTTGGCCATAGAGGGAATCCCACGGCCAAAACTGTCTCCAGGAAATCAGTGTGTAGACTGCAATTGGTACTGAACGAAGAGAGAGAGGACGCGGAGAGTGTGAACCACATTCAACCAATGAGAGAAGAGAGATTATCAGTGGGTGATTTCCTTGATTTCTAAATTGAATTGCATTTACCGTGCGTAATGATATTGGCAGTTTCGTTGTGAATGAAGAGGAGGCTGAATATGCATCCTTTCCAATCCGTTATTTTACGGTAGCCTTTCCGAATGTATTCGTTGAATTGGAGATGATCCGGCATTTCATCGTAAGTCGTTTTCAAGTGACTCCAATAATTCAATCGGGAGAAGAATCCGTTCCACCTGGATTTGGGTTTTGTATTCTTGACTAACTTTGGATGGTCCTTGGATGAGCCTCCTTTGGAAGCTCGTTTTCGGACAGCCATGTTGTATATCTCCAAAACGTTACTGGATCCAATGACTTTCCCTGCTTCACTAAACCTTGGCTTCTCCGGTTTCCCAAGTTTTAGGCAAAGTCAAAAACGGGACAGAGTAGTCATAAAGGAATTATTATACTGTCAATAGCTTTGAATTAAAAATAAGGGCACTCATCGTCATTGATTTATCCCCTCCCGAAACAATGCGGCTCCGTTTCATTCGAAAGTGTAGTTGTTTAAGGAAATCATCGGGCGAGACCCCGGACGGGAACTTTCCCTTCAAAATGTCGCAAGTTTTTTGTGCAGAGACATTTAGACATTAGATGGAAATGATGCAAGCAGTTTTGGTTCATTTGTGCTCATTGTTGCCCTGAAGGGCTGAATGCATATAAGTAATCAAATGATCGTTACGCAAGGAATTCGGAATTACCTTCGTTATCTCCCATTTTATGTGGAGGACAATAAGGGGAGAGGGAAAGGGGTTAATGAAGCAGAGAGACAAAGTCTTCTCTAGAACGTTGACAAAAAAAAATAATTTCAACTAGTGCCGCTCTTTTCTAAAGCCTACGCCCGACTCCCTTCCGTTATGACACGTTGGGCTTGGCTTAGTTTAGTTACACGTCTTTCCTCCTTGTTTTATGTATTATACGGTATACCCTTCCGTACGGTGAGTGGAGAACATGAGTCACTAGGTGCATAATTTGAGGAAACTACTCAAGAGTTAACGATTGAGGTGCTTCCAGACGAAGGTAATGGAGAGACTTTTCCTTAATTATCCCACGAAATGAAGACCGGCGAGTCGTTTCATTCAAATTTATGTGAGAATTGTGTTTAGCTTTGTTTTCAAGTCCTTGCCTTGGTTGCTCGCTCATGGCTGATGATGGCTGAAGGGAGTCCATGGATTTTCCCTACATCGATTAAAATACTCACACGAGGATCTTCTTTATGAGTTCTTTTGTCATTTGTTAAATGTGCCTTGTGCATGTGGCAGAGGGATAATGGAAACTCCTTCAAACTTAACCTTCCTTTCTGATTAACTCAAACATCATGAAAAGAACTTTTTAATTTCAACAACTCAAACCCTCTCCTCACTCGTCGGAAGGGAAGGAGCTGCTGCAGGGCGCATACTAAACGTTTGTTTTCAGTGGGTTGGATTTTATCCACAGAAGAAGCCGCACTGAACTAACTCACAGTCTAGTTCTCCTTCTTGGCGGATTCTTGTTCTTTGAAGTTTAGCTCACTTGATTTTCATTTGTAAACTCAAAATGTCCGCGGCGAACTTGTTGAGACGGAGTGTCGCCTCCTCCATGTCTCCTCCCTTTGTTTAAACGGCGTGAAATACTGGACGACTTGAAGAGTTGCGTAATTTGTGTGTCGTGTGAGGAGGGACGGAAGCGTCATGGGATTATCCTAACATTTACAACTTACAATGTTGGTTTGGTGGGATTTTTAATAACAATGTGTGGAATGACGGTGTAGCATCATCTTCCCATTGTTGTGGTCTCAGTCTTGCGGCTCCTGAAATGTGTCAAGTATTTTCCACAGTCTGATTTCTGCTCTGAAGTAGTTCAGTTCTGTTCTTCCTTCCGTGCTCTCCCAAGCTAATAGTTTTCTGTGAAAATTTTGGCGTAGTTTAAACTTTTAGGGCAAATCAGGAATGTGAAGGTGATTAGGGTCTCTGGACATGCGCAGCTTGGAGCCGTTAGCCGGTGGCAAGGCGTACAGATCTGTATACGAAGCAAAAGCCTCCATTTTGGTTGATTTATGGATTGGAAATCCCAACTGCGTGAAGGTGTTCTTCCGAATTAGGCGTCGGCGTCCCTGTTGACTCAGATTCGTGGAACAATTTTTACTATTATTCCCCAAAAGATTCTGCTAGCCCAACAATAATATCACCTCAATTCATCTTTGTGGAATTTCTGAGCATTTCTACTCTGCTGACTCAAAAGATGAAGTCTCGCTCTGAATGGAACCATTGAAGGAATCCCATGTTCTCTGTCGTGATTTATGGCCTTGGAGATCCATTCAGTTGGTGCAATTCAGAAGAGTGACTCGGATAAATTGCAATTGGGAAAATAGTGCAAAAAATATTTGGCGGTGTCCGCTGTAAATAGTAAACGGCTTGCTGGCAAGGTCGGATTTACGAGTCATCAGGAAAAGTGATCTGTGGAAGTGGGCCCCTCTCCGTCATTCTCGCTTCCTGTCCACTGTCTAGTGCTGCAGTGTGCCGTGCTGTGCTCTATTAAGGATTAAGTGGAATCCAATTAATCAGTGCTAAGACTTTGTCAAGACCCTCGTCCTCCCCTCCCGCAGCATGAGTAGTCTCCTAACGGTGTAACGGTGCTGAGGTGAAGGTGCGTGTAAGTGGATTGTGGATTCCTTGATTCTCGCCTCTGGATTTACCGTTAGTGTTGGATGATTGGAGGAGATTATAAGACCTCATTGAAACAATCCCAATCCCACTAAATAAGTTTATCTTCCTCGGAAGGTTGATTTGTGTTAATTGCATCTGTGTGTGCTTGTGACAATTGTCGAGGAAGAAGATGAGGCGGAGGGTGATTAATAGTCATACCGGTTCCATTTCCATGTTTGAGGACAGGGAGTCCATGATGGAGTACAGTGAGGCCGTACTCGCTTCCAACCGAACCAGGAAAGTCTACAACAATGAAGGTCAATTAACTGACCCCTATGCTCACTACTTCTGCCGCTCACGAGCCTACGTTCTACGGAAGTGGTAATTTACACCTTTCCTCACTTTCATCATCCCCCACCCTCATGTTACGAATGCCAGGCCAGCAGCCCAATTTGCCTCGTTTGTGATAAAAATCCAAAACTTGTTTTGTTTATTCCAATTTTAATCATCAAGCGTAAACTATACTCAAACTAAAAAAAATGTCTTCAGTAAACCAGTTTCTAAGCTCACACGTTTTAGGAGCACAGTTTTAAATATTCGTCAACTCAAACTCCAATTTGACATCGAGTTTTTGACAAATTCTTTCTTTAAACGACCCGTTTTTACGTCTCCTTTTAGTCAATCAAAACCAAAAGTAAAATGGCAAACCCCCAAAATAGGCCAAAAAATGTAGGGAAACTTTCCTAAATTAAAAAAAAAAACTAAAGCGCTCATTTCTGTTTCTGTCGACATTCTCCGCACGACCAATCCGCTGGCACCATTTTGTTGGATTTAAAGGGAAGCTTTGCGGCTTTTCGGTGCTTTACCGTGTCAACAGAAATAGTGTTAATCACTGGAATAAATTGGCTGCAATTGCTATTGCAAATAAATCGACCACTAAACACTTAAAATAAAGTGACAGGGCTGGGACTTTCTCCCTTTATGTTCAAGTAAAAAGAAGGGCCTCGCTGCCACTGCCACGACCGTGGGAAACTGTTAGCAAATCAAATAGAAGACATGCACTTAAAAAAAAAAGTAACCGTGGGTTGTGGTAGTCGTCGTTCAGGTGACTCGTGTGGCCTGTGCGTTGGTTCACAGTCACAAGTGTCTCATTGATATGTCGAAATGTGTTTTTTTTTTTCAATTATATTTTTCTATTGTTTGAGAGGATAGAATCAAGAAGTTGATGGAGGTTGATGAACCAATTTTGTGGAACAAGAAGCCTGAAAGGGACGAGGACAAAATTTTTAAGGACTTTAAATTGACCCTATTCAATTAGTGTAGAATTTAAGCAATATGTGCCAGGGACTAATGTAACTTATTTGCTCCGTTTTGTTTACCGCGGACAATAATCTTTTAAAGGTTCTCCGGTTCTTCATTACTTTAGAAGAACTTGAATTTCGGGAGTCAAGACTATGATGTATAGATTAAATCAATGAAGTTGAAAAGAAAACGGAGCATTTATGTAAAGCTAGGGGTTTAACGGAGAGTGTAGGATTAACTTTTTAAATGTTTTTAGTTCTTGAAACTCAGCCCGCCGCGGTTCCATGACCTTTCATTGGGTCATTGAGTCAACTCATTATATTTTAATTCCTAGGTATAATTAATTAGAATAAACGCAAAGTATTTCACAAATCAGATTATGGAGCTTCGCACAAATTTTCAGCGATGAACTTCCCAACCGGCAACCTTCAACCGCCTGCCTGCCAACCCCAATCTGTGAAGCTCAATGAATTTGAATTCATTGAAGCCTTTACATTAAATTAAATAAGTTTAAATGTCACTTCTAATTCATATAAGATCATCTCTCATCTAAGCCTGTGTAATAAATAATCCTTGTGTAATTGGGATTTAAGACTACGGAAAGAACAATAGAACGGAATCTCAGAAAGCCCTTTTCCTTGTAAAAATGCAATAAAAATTTGTAATGCAATTTATAATTCCTAATTCGTAAACTTTACATCTTTCCCGGTTTCATGCAAAGTCTTTCTTTTCTTTTCATGCAAAAGAAAAATGAGCGGAAGGTTAAGACCCGGCGTTTTAAGGTCCTTGCTAGATAGATTTGATACAAAGATGACATTTGAGTTTTCTCTTCACACTTCACGCTTGTGGGAGGATCAAACGATAAGAATGTCAACGCACAACAAAGCAAATTTATAACCAACTCAGACGGAAATTTAAGATTTCTCTAATAATTTATTTCCCACGCTTTTCCCTCCAACATGAAGAATGAATGTATGAAATTTCATCCATTTTTTGCTCTGTCTCCACGGCACGTAATGTAATGCGAGAGATGACAATTGAAAGGGTAAAACCTTGCTGATTACTAAAATGACATCCTTGGACTTTCTTGTAAGGAAGACCAGGCAAGACCAATTTGAAACAACATCAAGGTAGTAACAGGAGATTCCAATTTAAAATGCCAACATACACAACATCGATTGCCAAATGCGATTCTTGTTTTTTTTTTTTTCAAATTTGTACCTAAGTTGCGTGTTTGTGTCTCTATTTCTGAAAGCACCAAAGGCTTTCTCCAATTACTCTTAGGGGTCATTGATCTTGTTGTTGGGTAGGCTTCTGTAATAAGCTCACGAGATCGGGACTCCAGGGTTACTTTAATTGGTTTAATGATTCAAATTGTTTTTTATGCAAATAATAAGTTTGCAGGAATGGGATTAGGATCGGATGCACGTTGGGTTGAAAGTAAATAAGGGATGATGTGAGCTAATCCTTTTCCTCAGTCTGTCCTGCGACCATCCTCGTTTGTCTTCATACTCTTGATTCGATAAATGAAACAAATGGAGGCGGAACCTGTTGAATTCTTTCATTTCGGGACTCAAAATCTCCGCAAAGTGATGAGATGAGCTTTTGAAACGGAAATGACTTGACATGACGCTTGAGTCCGGTTCCCTCTTTTGTATTGAACGGGATGAGAGTTGGATTTGGTTTCATTGGACACAAAACACCAAATACGAAAATTAGAAAATGAAGGATGATGAGAAAAGAAAAAAAGATTTGAAATCCCTGTTCTTTTCCCTACAGTTTTTGATCTCTTGTAATCATTTTCCGCCTCTACTTGATCTCAGGATTGAAAATACACGGAGGGGACCAAAGGTGGATTTGTGAATTCAGGATGGAGACGAGGATGTAACAGGTAGCGCACCCAAAAAAGCCCATTTTTCACAAGTCACGTCACGAAGTGATGAGAACAAAAGTCACAAAGTTTGTTTGTTCCCCGTTTACCCATTGACTTACTTCCGTTTAACCCATCCACTACTGCCCAGACACTTCTTCCCTTTGTTTCTAATTACATTAATTATGTCCAACAAATTAAAGGATCCTACGGATGGGAAATACCAGGCGGAAGTTACATCTCTCCGTTCTTCGCACTCCTCAACTTACCTTCATGAAAACTTGTTTATCTCCGTAATTCTCTTCGCTCATCTTTCAGTCTCAGTTAAAAACGAAGTAGGATGATTAATTTTCAGAGTTTCTTGATCCCATGAAATCAGGGTTGGGTTCAAGACGGGACGAGGCGACGTCCTTCCCATTCATCCTCTCCTTGTTACTACTATAAAATCGGGGCCAGTGGGAGACGGAATTGGTAGGCAGAATGTCCAGTTGATGTAATTGTGTGTTGTGTCCGCCAGTAAATGATAAGCGACGAGAATGGAAATGGATGGAGGAGTAAGTTTTTGGATAAGGTCCAAGTTAAGCTAAATGTGAATTGATTATCTCAAAGCCCCTGACCTTCATACCTGTGATTTAATTATGGATGAGGAGGACCCACCTACTCAATCTGCCCTTGTATCGTCACTGCTGGTCCAGTGGGAAATATTTAGTAGGCGTCGAGCGTCAGGTCCAACGACGACACGCGCCAGGCTCATTCCAGTTTCATCTCCGCAGTCTTCTTCCACGCCTGGTTGTGGGCATAGAGGCAGAAATAATTGCGTGCGGTTCTGTTGTGTGATTAATTACTATTAGCACCTTGCCTCTTCTAATAAGTTGCATTTCCTCTCCCGAGTGCTAAGGTGAAATATCCGATAGGATCTTCCTCCGGAAATTAACGGGAGATTAGAGGAAGATTCCTAATGGGCCGCGGCTTCATCCATCACTTCCTCCTGCCTCTGCTCTTCCCTCTCTGTGACTCTCTCCTAATCCCTCTCCTCATCTCCTGGTCTTTGTGGAATTGGACCACTAATTACCTGTTGGGAATTAAACCAAAGACAAAAGGATGTCAGAGAGAAACTACTCCGGACACATTCCCAACATACTCTTCCCCACTAAGGAGAGCTGGGTAATGTAATAATATTTTTTACTTTGATTTCCTACCCGCCCATAAGCCCAATTCATCTTAAAATGGATTGATTGAGGTGATATCCAATAGTTTACGTATACGTAACTGACATCACGTCTTCTCCTTGTCACGCACCCGCACGCAGCATTTTGAGAAAAGCATTCAAGGGGCATGTTTGCTGGGGTGATGGTGGTGATTGACCTCTCTCTCTCTCTTCTTCTGGTGGGACCATGCGGATGGGAAGGATTGATAAGGAAGTGGGAGTAAAGTAATTGCAAGGATCCGGGCAGATTATTTCAGAAGATGCGACGATGCGTGCGAGAATCTTTGGCCTCTCGTGGTGTTAGGGGTAGTTGTTAGCGTAATTGAAACGGAATTATTACAAAACATAAAGGAGGATCGTTGTTCTTTGACCCTCTTCCAAGTTGGCCTAATGCCTACTTCATTATTTGTCCAAACTTGGATTCTCCCTTCCCAAGTTTTTTTAAGGTGTGAACTAATTCAATTCTTGGTTTATACCCGCACAAGACGCAAAGTCACTTTTGTTGAATTTTGAATTGGAAGAAGGTGAAAGTTTGCAAATTGGTTTGAGTTTGATGGAATTGTGACGCAGGATCCTTTGTGTTGTCAAAAGCTTTAATGATGGGAACTTCTCACGACCGTCGTTTAGAGGCTCCCGTGGAACGAGCAAATGATTTGAATCTTCTTTCTATTGAAGTTTCATGTCTCGGTCTCTTCCAACACTTTCACTCTTTGGCTCTTGACTTGATCCTGTCACGATTAGTAAACGATTCCAAGTAGTCACAAAAGTAGTCCTAAATTTCTGTCCTCGTAATGTATAGAACCATTTTTATCTTTTGTAAAATGGAGAAAGTTCTGAACTCGGCTGCTCTACATGCTTTTCTTTTCAAGTCTTAACCACCACCACCACAAATCCTATTTTAAACTTGTCATTGTAATGTGGAACACCTTTGTCTACATTCATTTCCTTCTTGGGCAAATGCGGGAACTGTTGCGGAAATAAACGTAAAAAGAAGAATAGAATCGAAGCGTATATTTTATTCAAAAGTCTCCTCCATGGTCCTAATCTATTTTCTCAACACAAAAAGTGGATTTGGGAAATCATTCCCATCATTACAATCTTTGCATGTATAGATCCAAAGAATGGAAATCAAGTAGGAATTGTTAAGAAAAACAGGAGATAGAGTCACATAATGTTAAATTTACATCATGGTGGATGATGGTGGCGGCGTCCTTCCTAGTCAAAGGCAGTTATTTCAAATCTTCAACGAATCTCAAAAGTTGCATTCTTGTTGCATTTTACATTTTCATCCTAGGTTGATTTCTCTCATTTGTATTCTCAAATTCTCGGAAAGTCTGACATGTATACGTCTGGTC
>Ga0194135_10002762_pt1 | contig 10684 bp, 7 predicted proteins | sample LitLau_LLRF_2013_FD_134024 | JGI IMG/M metagenome (GOLD analysis project Ga0194135, IMG submission 134024) | Freshwater sediment microbial communities in response to fracking from North America - Little Laurel Run_MetaG_LLRF_2013 (version 2) | ecosystem: Environmental > Aquatic > Freshwater >... | reverse complement strand
GGAAAGTTGTAACCTCTTTCTCTCTGAACTCAAATGGAAAGACGGATATAGCTGCCGCAAATGTAAAAACACACATTATTATCATGGACATATAGCCTATAGCAGGCGATGCAGCAAATGTGGTTATGAAGAATCAGTAACCACTTATACTGTGTTTCATAATACCAGGATTCCTATCAATAAAGCTTTTTATATGATCTTCCTGATCTACTCTTCCAAAGGCAAAATCTCCTCCCATAAACTCGCCGAAATCCTGAACATTCGTCAAAGCACCTGCTGGACCTACGGATCCAGGATTAAACTCCTCATGGAAGAAAGAAAAGCCATGCTTAAAAAGGCAAATAAAAATGGGTGGAGCCAGCTGGTCCTGGAATAAATACAGAATAAACCTCTTTAAAAGCTATAAATCCTCCTTTCAAAACAACAATCTATACCCAATTCCCCAAAAATTGGCTCATGGTATTGAAGCGTATCGTTTATTGTTCCACTCTTCCCTTGCAGCCTCTGTTAGACGCTGTAAATCAGCACTAATCACGCAAAACAACTAGGGTACCCAAGCGTATCGAAATCAACATAACATACTATATATCAGCTATTTACATTAAAAATATTAGTGCTTTCACTTGTTTTTAACAGTAAATAGACATTAACTTTATCCATCAATAAAAATCTAAACAAGCAAATCATGAAAAAAAACTTTACTCTTTTTATCCTTTGTCTTTTATGCGGGATCTCTGTAGCTATGGCACAGAACATCACCATAAAAGGTAAAGTCAAAGATCAGCAGGGCCTGCCTCTGCCGGGAGTTTCGGTACAGGTTAAAGGGTCAGGTGAGGGCGTTACCTCGAATGTTAACGGAGAATATGCAGTATCAGCTCCTGGTAACGCGACTCTGGTTTTCTCTTTTATAGGCTATAAAACGATTGAGGATATAGTTAATAACAGAACCACCATTAATATAAACATGACAGACCAGAACCAGGAACTGAATGAAGTAGTTGTGGTAGGTTACGGATCTCAGAAAAAGAAAGATATTACCTCGGCTATTTCCACCATTAGCGTAAAAGATGTCAGCGCAAGACCAATCGTCAATACTTCGGAAGTTCTCGCAGGAAAAGCTCCGGGTGTGCAGGTTTTTAATGCATCAGGTGCACCAGGAGGTGGTAATTTCAGCGTAAGAATACGCGGCGCCTCCTCTCCGAATGGTTCAGAACCGATTTATGTGGTAGATGGTGTTGTCGTACGCAGTACAGAAAGTCTAGATCCTAATAATATTGAGTCTATCAGTGTATTGAAAGATGCATCCGCAGCCGGAATTTACGGATCGTTAGGTGCAACCAATGGTGTAGTCCTGATTACGACTAAAAAAGGTACTAACGGACAAACCAAAGTAGAAGTTAACGTTTATGCCGGTAAACAGCAGATTGTTAAAAAACTGGATATGCTGAATGCAAGCCAGTACAAAGACCTGATGACTGACGAGTACACCAATGCTGGTCAGACCGTTCCAGCCTACCCTGCTAATTTTACAGCGAACAACAACTGGCAGGATCTTGTCTACCGTTCTGCCAGTCAGAGTGGAATCAATATCGGTGTATCAGGCGGAACAGATAAAGGTACATTTTATCTGGGCTTAGGTCGTTTACAACAAGATGGTATTGTTTATGGAACAAATTTCAAACGTTACGCTATCAACTTAAACCTGGAGCAGAAACTGCAGAAATGGATGACAGTAGGAACTAATATCGCCTATAACAGAACTGATGGCCGGACTATCAATGATAACAGTTCTGCAAATCGTGGCGGTGTTATCTTAGCTGCATTAACCACACCACCTATTGTGCCGGTCTATAATTCAACTGGTATGTACCAGAGTAATTCAGATAACTCATCCAATCCCCTGGATGACATTTACAGTAATGACAATCATTACGTAAAGAACAATTTACTGGGCAACGTACATACGGAAATTACTTTGCCATTTAACATTAAATTCCGCTCTCAGTTAGGTATCTCATTGAACAACTATAACAATGATACTTTTACCAATCCGCTGACCAATCAGGGAGCAAGTCAGGTTAATGGGATAGGCAGCAGTACGAATAATGAAATCTTCCGTTATACCTGGGACAACACGCTAACTTATTCTACTGTTATTAACAATAAACATAGTCTGACGGCTGTAGTAGGAACTTCGGCTATAGAAGAAAAATATACCAACAGCTATTTATACGGTACGGGCTTTCCGGCTGGTGTGACCACCTTAAATGCAGCAAGTGCCAACAAACAAATCTCTACTTATAAAACTGACTGGACCAGCAATTCTTATTTTGGCCGAATCAATTACGGCTACGATGATAAATATCTGTTAACTGCCTCATTAAGAGCTGACGGATCTTCCAGAGCAGGAATTAATAACCAGTGGGGATACTTCCCTGCGGTGTCAGGTGCATGGAGAATTTCCAATGAAGATTTCCTGAAAGACAATACCGTCATCAAAGACCTTAAATTAAGAGCTGGCTACGGAGAGGTAGGTAATTTACCACAAACGCTATACAATAGCTACAGCGCCCTGAACCCTGCGGCTTATTTATTTGGAGGCAATAGTGCTTCGGGTTATAACCCAACCAATCCATTTGGTAATCCAAACCTGAAATGGGAAACCACTAAAGGTCTGAACATTGGTTTTGACTTATCAGTGATCGATAGCAGATTATCATTCAGTGCCGATTATTACAATAAGAAAACGACAAACTTCATTTTCCCTGTAACCTTCTCTACAGCGATATCAGGTAATGCAAATACTGGTAATTTTAATCTTCCGGGTAATGTATCCAACAGAGGATTTGAGTTTTCCCTTACTGGTATGATCCTGACCAAAACCGACTTCACATGGACCGCTAACCTGAATGCATCCTTTAATAAAAACTCGGTAAATGATATACCTCAGACACTGGACAGTAAGGGCAACAATGTTGACCAGACCTTTCCTTTTGGCGGAGTAGCATTTGGTGGTAATGGAAATGCAACCAATCTGGCAATTGTCAAAAACGGCCTTCCATTAGGTTCCTTTTATGGATATCAGTTTGCAGGCGTAGACCCGGCAAATGGTAATGCCTTGTATAAAACTGCCAGCGGAGGTACCACAGCGACACCAGCTTCTACAGATCAGACCTATCTGGGTACAGGTTTACCAAAAGCAGTATATGGTTTTACCAACAGCTTTGCCTATAAAAATTTAAGTCTGGATGTTTTAATTGATGCGGTTACCGGTAATAAAGTATACAATGCAACCAGAGTAGAAACTGAAGGCATGTATTTATCAGGGAATGCGAGTACAGCAGTACTGGGACGCTGGAGAAAACCAGGAGATATTACCGATATTCCTGCAGCAGTTTATGGCGGTACCAATAGTGCCGGTGTTTCGAACTTATTGCCTTCCTCACGTTTTATTGAAAATGGTGCTTTTGTCAGACTGAAATCAATCACCCTCAGTTACAGGATCAAAAACAGCCTGTTCGACAAACATGGTATACAACTCAGCATCTATGCAACCGCACAGAACCTGTTGACGATCACCAAGTATAAAGGCTATTACCCTGAAGTGAATAAATTCAGTTCAAGTTCACAGTCAAACGGCACATTAGGTGCACCTAGTTCTACTGCAGTTGGTGTTGATTACGGTACTTATCCGCAAACAAAAACATACACAGCGGGTCTGAACGTAACATTTTAATCTATCCTAAATTTTAAGCAATGAATAACTATCATAAAATATTAACTCTTGCCATGTGCGGCTCAATCAGCTTGTTATCAGCATGCAAAAAAGACTTTTTAAATAAACAGCCAATATCCCAGGGCACAGCCGGTAACTATTACAAAACAGCCAGCGATGCCGAAGGAGGTTTGGTGGGTGCTTATCAGCAGGCTTTTTTAAACGATCAGTACTGGGTATGGGATTATGTAACCAATGGTGATGCCCGCGCAGACAATTGTTTTGCAGGTGGTGATAACCCGGATAACTTTGCTATTGACAATTTTATTGTCACCCCTCAAAATGGAAATATAACCCGCAACTGGCAAGGCCTTTATCAGGATATCTATGCAGCAAATATTGTTTTAGACTATGTCCCTAAAATTCCGGCCACACAGTTCGCAGCCAACAGGCAACAGGAAATCCTGAGTGAAGTGAAATTTATAAGAGCATTATCTTACTTCAATCTGGTGACCACATTTGGAGATGTTCCTTTGATCCTGTCGACTATCGATTTCCCGGCTAAACCAAGTCGTACAGCAGCCACAGCCGTATACGCACAGATTGAAAAAGACCTGACTGAAGCAGAAGCCGTATTACCAGTAACAGCAAGTTCGGTAGGACATGCTACTAAAGGTGCAGTACAGGCTTTACTGGCTAAGGTTTACGCACAGGAAGGTAAATACCAGCAATGTCTTGACTATTGCACTAAAGTAACCACAAGCGGAAAGTACTCACTGGTTCCTAACTTTGCCAACCTGTTTGATGGTTCTAAAAACACTTCCGAATCTATATTTGAAATACAACATTCATCGGCAAGTGGTTTCACCACCTTTAATGTGTCACTGTATTTACCAGCTAAATTCGGAACTTATTCTTTCAAAAAGTTTAATCTGCCGACCAATGACCTGGTTAATCTGTATCAATCACAGCATGACAATATCCGTCTCAATTCATCTATTTATTTAGCTGCCGTAGGTACTGATGGTCTGGCTGCAGGAGACCCTATTCCGGCCCCATACACAACCACAATGGCCACTGTACCCTTCTTATACAAATGGAAAACCAATATCTCTCAGTTTGGCGGAGGTACAGACAATACCATCCTGCTGCGTTTAGCAGATATCATCCTTTTGCAGGCCGAAGCATTAAATCAGCTAGGTCAGACCGGAGCAGCAATCCCTCTGATTAACCAGATCAGGGCAAGAGTTTCACTGGCTCCGATAACCGTGACATCAAAAGACGATGTAGCCCTGGCCATCTTAAATGAAAGAAGAATGGAACTGGCTTTCGAAGGTAACCGCTGGAATGACCTGTTAAGGTTTGGTCAGCAATACACTATCAGTCTGATGAACAAACAGGTTGATCCTACAGGTAAGGTTTTAAATTATAATGTGACACCAACTAAATTAGTATATCCGGTTCCGTTTAATGAAATACAATTAGATGGAAATCTGACACAAAATCCAGGTTACTAATTTTTAATATATTTAACATTGCCGTCTCAGAGGCAGTATTATACTGCCTCTATTTATTTAAGCCCATACTCATTAATTTATTTTACATGTATTTAAGAAGAAACCTCTCCGTACTCTTATTGCTCCTTACAGGAGGAATAACCCATGCCCAGACTAACAATACGGCCAAAGTAGAAAGTATGCTGAAAAAGATGACCCTCGAAGAAAAGGTTGGTCAGATGGCTCAGATTACACTGGATGTCATTGGAAAAGGCAAAGACCGCTTTACCAGTGACGAACCGTTTACCCTGGATCAGAAGGCGATGGAAAAAGCGCTTGTTCAATATAAACTGGGTTCTGTATTAAACACCTCAAATAACAGAGCAAGAACCCCGCAGGTATGGTACGATATCATTACTAAAATTCAGCAGTCTGCCATGAAAGGTACTAAAAATGGCATTCCTGTTTTATACGGCATCGATGCTATCCATGGCGAAACTTACACGGCCGGAGCAACCATGTTCCCGCAGCAGATTGGCCAGGCAGCGACCTTCAACAGAAGCCTGGTGCGTAAAGGTGCAGAGATTACCGCTTACGAAACCCGTGCAAGTTCTATTCCATGGGCATTTTCGCCACTGCTAGACCTTGGTGCTGATCCTCGTTTTCCACGCCAGTGGGAAAGTTTCGGAGAAGATCCTTACCTGGTTACCCAAATGGGCATACAGGCTGTAAAAGGATTACAGGGCGACAACAATGATGTCGATCATCCAAATCATGTAGCTGCATCCATTAAACACTTCCTGGGTTATCAGGTTCCAGTGTCAGGAAAAGACAGAACTCCTGCTTTTATTTCGGACCAGGCCCTGAGAGAATATCACCTGCCTTCATTTAAAGCTGCTATTGCAGCCGGAGCTAAAACTATTATGATTAACTCGGGTATTATTAACGGAATTCCGGTTCATGCCAATTATAATCTGCTGACTAAATTATTAAAAGAAGAATTAGGTTTTAAAGGTCTGGCAGTTACAGACTGGGGAGATATTGAGAACCTTTACCAGAGAGATCATGTAGCTAAAGACAATAAAGATGCTGTAAGAATTGCGATTAATGCAGGTATAGATATGTCAATGGTCGCTTACAACTACGAAGCTTTCTGTGATGACCTGATCGCTTTAGTCAAAGAAGGTAAAGTTAAAGAAAGCCGTATTGACGATGCTGTAAGACGAATCCTGCTGGTTAAATATGAGCTTAACCTTTTCAATAAACCGACTACCAACCCTAAAGATTACCCTAAGTTTGGCAGTAAGGAATTTGAACAGGCGTCTTATCAGGCTGCTGCCGAATCCATCACTTTACTAAAGAATACAGATCAGGTTTTACCTTTGAAAAAATCTTTAAAAATCCTGGTTACAGGTCCTAACGCAAATTCGATGAGAACATTGAACGGCGCCTGGACTTATTCGTGGCAGGGAGAAAAAGTAGAGGAATTTGCTGCAAAATATCATACTATTCTGAAAGCCCTTGAACTGAAAGCCGGTAAACAAAACGTAACTTACGTACCGGGTGTAAGCTATAAAATGGATGGTAAATATTTCGAAGAATATGCAGATCAGCTGGATGCTGCAATTGCCGCAGCTAAAGATGCCGATGTAGTCGTACTTTGTTTAGGAGAGAATTCCTATACAGAATCTCCTGGTAATCTAAGTGATCTTTACCTATCAGATTTACAGACTGAACTTGCTCAAAAGCTGGCAGCAACAGGAAAAAAAATTGTACTGGTACTGAATGAAGGCCGTCCAAGAATAATCTCCAAATTTGAGCATAAAATGAGTGCAGTTCTTCAGTCTTATTTACCGGGTAATTTTGGTGGTGATGCGATAGCGGATATACTTTTTGGTACGGTTAACCCTTCGGGAAGATTACCTTACACTTATCCGCAATTCCCTAATGCATTGTTTACATATTATCATAAACCTTCAGAATCACGTTCTACGACCGAAGGCGTTTATAACTATGATTCGGATTATAACCCTCAGTATATTTTTGGACAGGGTCTGAGTTACACTACATTTAAATACAGTCCGCTCAAACTGAGCACAAATACCCTGAAAAAAGAGGAGACTTTAACAGTTTCAGTAGAAGTAACCAACACAGGTAAACTGGATGGTAAAGAAAGTGTATTATTATACACCTCAGACCTGGTAGCGACCTTAATCAGCCCGGACGTAAAACGCCTGAGAGCTTTTGACAAAATAGACCTGAAAGCCGGTGAAACCAAAACTGTAACCTTCAAAATTACTGCTGATGATTTAGGTTCCATTAACCCCGAAGGTAAAAAAGTAACTGAAGACGGAGATTTCAGTCTCCAGATAGCCGATCAGAAAATCAACTTCACCTACAATCAATAAACATGAATAAAAACATCTTATTTGCTCTTGCATTAGCCCTCTCGGCTTGTTCGGCAAAAAAAGAAACAGCAGGCCACCTGGGGCCTGCTGTTTCTGCCCGGAGCGGAGAAGTTAAATACTGGTTGACGAAAGGTGACAAAACCGCTCTGTTGGAAGAGCAGCCTTCTGTCTTAAAATTCAGTACTTTACAAAATAACAAACCCACTATTGAAATAGATGAAACACAAAAATTTCAATCCATTGATGGTTTTGGTTATACCTTAACCGGTGGAAGTGCCAGTCTGATCAACGGCCTGGATGCAAAAACAAAAGATGCCCTGTTACAGGAATTATTTTCTCCGCTGAAAAATGGCATTGGGATCAGCTATTTAAGGCTAAGCATTGGAGCTTCCGACCTGAGCGCAGATACCTTCACCTATAACGAGCTGCCTGCGGGACAAACTGACATTAATCAGGATCATTTTTCTATGAGCCGAGAGATGTCAGATTTAATCCCTCTTCTTCAGCAAATACTGGCCATTAATCCCAACCTCAAAATCCTGGGTTCTCCCTGGACTGCGCCAACCTGGATGAAAACCAATAACAGTTTCAAAGGAGGCAGCCTGAAACCTGAATACTATGAGTCCTATGCCAAATACCTGGTTAAATACATCAACGCGATGAAAAAACAGGGTATTGCTATAGATGCGATCACCATCCAGAATGAGCCCCTGCATCCGGGAAATGTACCCAGTATGTATATGGAAGCAAAAGACCAGGCTATATTTATCAAAACAGCATTAGGCCCTGTCTTCAGGTCTGCCGGGATTCAAACAAAAATTATTGTTTATGATCACAATGCCGACCGTCCTGATTACCCGATTACGATCCTGAATGATCCTGATGCCAGACAATATGTCGATGGTTCTGCTTTCCATTTATATGGTGGCCAGATAGACGCATTATCGAAGGTCCATGAAGCACATCCCGACAAAAACCTTTATTTCACCGAGCAATGGGTAGGTGGCCCGGGTAAATTTGACGAAGACCTGAAATGGCATGTATCGACTTTGATTATTGGTGCGACCCGTAACTGGAGCCGTAATGTTTTAGAATGGAACCTCGCAGCTGATCCTTTGTACAAACCTCATACTATTGGCGGCTGTACGACCTGCCTGGGTGCCCTGACCATTGGATCAGGGGTAAGCAGAAATGTAGCTTATTATATTATCGGCCATGCCTCTAAATTTGTCAGACCAGGTTCTTACAGAATTGGTTCCAATATTACCCATGATTTACAAAATGTAGCCTTCAGGACCCCAGATGGTAAAACGGCATTGATTGTTGCCAATGGAAATTCAACAGAACAATCGTTCAATATCAGATACAAAGGTGAAGCAGTGAATACCTCCTTACCTGCAGGGGCTGTTGCCACCTATATCTGGTAAAGGCAATCAGTCATTCGGACTAAAGCTTATTGATATTTAAAAATGGGACTCTGATTAATTTCAGGGTCCCTTGTGTTAAAGAAATCATATCCTTATTTTTAACCAGCATAAAATCTAAAATAGATCCGGATGAGAAGAACCATTTTATTATTCGCCATACTAACAGGATTTTTCGTAGCCTGCAAACCGAACAAAATGCAGGAACAAAAAGCCGGTAAGTCCGAAACCGACGCAACCAAAGCGAAAACCTGCTACAGTTATATTAAAGATAAAGATACCGTAACCCTCTCACTCGTTACTGCAGGGACGGCTGTCGCCGGTGATCTGAATTACAATTTTTATGAAAAAGACAAAAATGCAGGTACCATTTCGGGAATAATCAAGGGAGATACGATTATTGCCGATTACTCCTTTCAGTCTGAAGGAAGTACTTCTTACAGACAGGTCGCATTTGTCAGAAAAGGGGATCAGCTGCTGGAAGGTTATGGCCCTACCCAGGAAAGTGATGGAAGAAGAGTGTTTACAAATTTAGCCGGGCTTAAATTCGGTGATATTACGCTATCCAAAACAACTTGTAAGTAGGAACGTTCCGAAACCTTAAAAGGCTTCGAAACGTTCCCAGAATCCGTCAACAGGCAATTTGGCAAAGATATTTACCGGTTCCTTTTTGACAGGATGAATAAATTGAAGTCTTCTGGCATGAAGACAAATGCTTCCTTTACGGCTGCCTCTTGGATAACCATATTTGTTATCCCCGACAATCGGACAGCCCATCGTAGAGAGCTGTACCCTGATCTGATGAGAACGGCCTGTTAAAGGATCAACCTCAATCAGGTAGTATCCACCCAGTTCACCCAGCAGCCTGTAGCTTAACTCGGCACGCTGACTGCCAGGCACCTCAGTATTGTGCGCCGTAACGACATTTGTCTTCGGATTTTTCACCAGCCAGTGTATCAGGGTGCCCGAAGGTTTTGCCGGACGGTTACGCACAACCGCCCAGTAAGTTTTTTTAACCTCCCTGTTTTTAAAGAGGGCATTCATCCTTTCCAGTGCCTTACTTGTTTTAGCAAATAAGATCACCCCGCTTACCGGACGGTCAAGACGATGCACCACACCTAAAAATGCACTGTTCGGTTTATTATATTTTGCAGCGATATATCTTTTCACCATGTCCTCCAATGGCTCGTCACGGGTTTCATCGACCTGGACAATATCACCTGCCCGTTTGCAGATTGCAATCAGGTGGTTATCTTCGAAAAGTACATCTTTATCAGTTACCGCCATTTTTAGTATTGCTCCTTCTCATTTGGAAAGTCATTCGCTTTCACATCTTTAATATATGCTTTTGCAGCATCTAAAATTCCATCATATAAATTAATATACTGACGTAAGAACCGCGGTTTAAACCCTTTGGTCAGACCGATCATATCGTTTACGACTAAAACCTGTCCATCGCAATGCGGTCCTGCCCCTATCCCGATCACCGGAATATGTAAGCTTTCGGACACTTCTTTAGCCAGTGCTGCCGGAATTTTTTCAAGCACAACTGCAAAACAGCCTGCATCCTGTAAAGCCTGGGCATCCACTTTCAGTTTCTCTGCTTCTGCTTCGCCTTTAGCCCTTACCGTATAAGTTCCG
>Ga0194135_10002761_pt1 | contig 10684 bp, 10 predicted proteins | sample LitLau_LLRF_2013_FD_134024 | JGI IMG/M metagenome (GOLD analysis project Ga0194135, IMG submission 134024) | Freshwater sediment microbial communities in response to fracking from North America - Little Laurel Run_MetaG_LLRF_2013 (version 2) | ecosystem: Environmental > Aquatic > Freshwater >... | reverse complement strand
GGGAAACGGGAACAGATTCTTTACATTCCATGTATTAGTCCAAAAGACAAGCCAGATTATGTGGTCGTAGTGGATGTCGACCCGAAAAGTTGCACTTACAGCAAAGTAAGTATTTTTTCGCCTTAATCCTGTCCACTCTTGCTAGTAGGAGTTGAGTTCAAAATAACTCATTAACTTATGTTGCAGGTGATTTTTCGAACGATGATGCCGGTACATGACGATGGCATTAAAGATGAGCTCCACCATTCAGGATGGAATGCTTGTAGCTCTTGTCACAGCGATCCGAGTGTGAAGCGAGACAAGCTCATCTTTCCTTGTTTGAACAGCGACAGGATTTACATTGTGGATGTCTCAAATGAGAAAGAGCCAAAGCTTCACAAGTCGATTGAGCCGAAGGAGCTTCATGATTTGGGAGTTTCATCCCCACATACTTCCCACTGCTTGCCTGGTGGACAAATCATGATTTCCACAATGGGAGATGGTCCTAAAGGGAATGCCAAGGGATCCTTCCTTATTCTTGATGCTAACGATGACTTCAAAGTAAAAGGTATTTAATAGAGATCCAAAAATGCATGAAAGCGTCAATGTCCTTCTAAGACAGATAAAACTTGATATCTCTATAATTGTCTTTTTAGGATTGTGGTCCGAGCAGTCTGTTCCTTATGGATATGACTTTTGGTATCAACCAAAGTTCAATGTAATGATTTCCAGTGAGTGGGGAGCTCCTAATGAATTCAAACAAGGCCTTATTCCTGATAACGTATCAACAAGTAATATATCATTCAAAATATTCAAATACCTTCCTAATCTCAATACACACATGAATTTGGATTGAAGTATGTTTTCTTGTACACAGAATATGGACACTCTCTCAATGTTTGGAATTGGAGTTCCAGGGAGAAGATTCAGACTATCGACTTGGGAACCTCATCTGCATGGATGCCTTTGGAAACAAGATTTCTTCATAATCCAAATGAATGCCAAGGATTTGTAGGCTGTGCTTTGTCATCGACAGTCTATCGATTTTTCAAGCATGAAGAACAATGGGTAGCTGAAAAAGTTATTGAAGTGAAGCCAAAAACAGTAGAAAAGTGGTGGACTGGGTTGACTCAAATGCCAGGTAATAAATGATTATTGCAGGCACTTTTGTAAGCAATTAGGTCATATAAAAGGATTCTAATTGAATTTTTAATTTCACCAGGAGTCATCACGGACATCCTTATTTCAATGGATGACAAGTTTCTCTTCTTCAGCAACGTATGCAAAATCTATTATATCGTTTTCATGCTTTCTTTACACGTATGTGCAGTAATAAGATCTTTTTGAAATTTTGAAACAGTGGGTTCATGGGGACATTCGAATGTATGACATCCAAAACCCTGCTCATCCCAAATTCCTAAGCCGGGTCTGGATCGGAGGCTCAATTGTAAAGGGTGGACCAGTTGTAGTTACTCACGATGACGAACTCACGGTACAGTAATAAAATAAACACACAATTGTCCGAGATTTACCCTTCCAAAATAACATAAACTAAAATCCCATTATGAAACAGGAGCAACCTGATCCGCTAGTCGTGAAAGACACAAATATTGTCGGAGGTCCCCAAATGCTCCAATTAAGTTTGGATGCAAAGCGACTTTATGTGACCACATCCTTGTTCTCCAACTGGGACAAGCAGTTCTACCCTAGCCTCATAGAGTAAATACATTTATTACCTCTATTAAAAAACATCCCATACTACATATGCAATATGCGTAACTCTCACCACCATTAACCTTTTTTAACCCTTCAGGAAAGGCTCAGTCCTGCTTCAAATCGATGTCGACCCAGAACAAGGAAAGATGACAGTTAACAAAGAATTCCTCGTCGACTTCGGCAAGGAACCATGTGGACCAGTTCTCGCCCACGAAGTTCGCTACCCCGGAGGGGATTGTTCATCTGATATCTTCTTGCCCTGCTGTCCAAAATCTGAAGCTTAAATATGCACCACAACTTCAATCTCCTTCCTACAATATCTTGTTCTGATTATTTTCTACACACACACTTATTCTTATTCTTATACGCAACATCAGCCATACTATGCAAATTCGCGATATACAAAACTTAAAAAGCTTTAACTCCCTATATAATCCGTATCTTTACTAAAATTCCAAAACTAATTCATACATCATATGCAAGTCATGTGTGTGTTCTTATGTTTTAGTTGGCAATAAAAATAAAAATCTATTCATCTAATAGTTGCAGTACCCAAATTGCATACATTTGCATTTTGCATAGAGAATATTTTGCATAGAGTGCACAGCGTTTGTTTCATGGAAGACGGAGAGGAGCACTCGATTGCACATGAGACGACGATTGGCTGGCGCCTCATTTTGAGCGGGATTTGCCGCCTGTCACCCAACAATAAACCTGGTCACGATCATCGTCGGTTGTTCATCATCAGTCTCTGTTTATTGCCCGAGTTTCCTTCATCATCATAATCACGGAGATTCTTTTGTTGTTCGTTCGTTTTTTGGATGGATTTTTAATCGTAATAATATTGGCAATTATCAATTTTTATTCTCGCACATCGTGGTGGCCTTATACAATTATCAAGAGCAAGAATCAGGTGGAAGCGCACACAGGAAAGATGTTGACGACTATCGGGACCAGGCTGGAAGCTTGCAAGACATCTACTATTGTCAGTAAACTGGAGATTCTGAAGGTTGGTTTGAAACTGTTGTTGATGAGCAATTTCCTCGAGTTGTAAATATCGATGTTCAATGTTGATTTTATAGCTTGTGGAAACTCTTAATTCCAATGATACCAGTACAGAGGATAGAGAAAAACTCGCGGAGTTTTTAAGTGACGTGATTCGCAAATCAGTTGTGAATTTTGGTCAAGGACCGGAAAAGTTGACGCCATTACTACATATGGTTTTGAAGATTCTTGGGACGTGGATTAATGATGAGGCAGTAGAAGTAAAACTGAAGGAAGGCAATCTGGTTGTAGAGTGGCTGTCTTATTGGATAAATCCTAATATGGAAGAAGATGACATTACCAGCGTTATGAAAATTATTAGCAAGCTTACCAAAGACACAACTTCGCCTTTTCAGCCAAGATCAATTACTAATCTGGTTCGTATCTGCCTTCAAATGGTTGTGGCTCATAATGAACACACCGAGCGGTTCATTGCTGCCGTGAAAATCCTAATTCATATCTGCAGTTCGGATTTGAAATGCTCAATTATAGCTCGGTCAGAGAAAACCTTCAAGGCTGCTTGGGAGAAAATTACTTCGTTTATTCTTCAAATCAAGAACAAAAATCTGTTTTGTGATGATGATAACAAGACTGAAGGAAAATCTGCGCTTTTTTACACGCAATACGTACAGTATCGGGTTCCGTTGCTACTGGTCCACCTAATTTATTCTCTCGAGTCGGGACCTAATTTTCAAATTCTGCATTGGGGTATGGTACAAGGAAGTGCATACGCTAAATGGTGTTTCAACCATTGTATCAGTAACGTCGATCACAGTATTGCCTGTGATGGACTCAATGAACTCATCGAGTTTCTACACACAATCTTCAATCAAGCAAAAATCCAATTTAAAATGTGTAAGTTGAAATCAGATGAATCTCTAGAAGACTTAGGCATACCAATGGCTTATATTGAAGAAGTAAAACGCTTGGAAGGGATGGTTGACGAGTTGTCAAGCTCGGTCTTGAAGATTTTGCACAAGAAACTAGAAATTACTAAATTTTCCTGTGAATACACCGATGGTCTTATCAAGTTGGTGAGAATAGTATGCCCAAGTGAATTTCCCATCAAAGGAATCCATGCTATTTGCACTGTAAGAAAAACATTTAAATTGTAACTGTCATAACTTGTACTTTGACCCCTTAAGATTTTTTATAAACTTGGTATTTCAGGAAGCGTATGAAATCGTCTCAGGTCTATGGAAAAACAATTTTGAGAAACTGGGTGAAAGTCAGAAGGGACAGATGATGGCTCAAGCACTGGAGACCTATGTCCACATAGCTAATGTTTTCCAACAGGAAAAAGAAAGAAGAAGCGAGCTGCCTGGCGACTATCATGAGAAACAATGGCAGTCTCTATTTGCACATTTGATGAAAGAAATAAAATTGGTTCCTCCCAATCAACCAGAAATGGAGCGAATAAACGTAGCCTGCTGTCGATTGGTAAGATTTTTCCACACTTGAGTTCATACTCGGTGGATTATAAAAATTAATAGTGAATGGATTTTTTGCAGATAAGCTTAACAAAACTTAGTGGTTTGATTCAGCAAAACCAGATTAATCATTCAGGTTTTAAACAGCAAGTTATTGTGGACATAATAGATTACTGTCTGTTTCATCCTTCAATCACAGAAGGAGCAACAAACGAGAGCATCTTGTCGTTGTTTGTGGAAGTTCTTGGTTATTTAGGAGACAACTCAACGGTTGTGGGGCCGGATTTATTTCTGCAGTACTCATCAATGCCAAATGTTCCAGAAATTTTCGCCTTAGCCTTGTCTTCAGGATTTGAAAATGTGGTTTTTAAAGCCCTCAGAGTCATGTCACATGTTGGATTTTGCAAAGACACGTAAGCTACAAATTCTTCAAGATTTTTTTTCCTTTTTTTGGTTAATGCTTACATAGATGGTGTATTTATTGTAGCATGCAGCAAGTTGCAGCAAATTTATCAGCCTGCCAAAAACCTGTGTTCCCGGTTTCCACATCCCAAACTCAGCTGAAAATCTCGTCACAAGCAGTTAAAGGAGTTCAAAAGTTGGAAGAACGTTTAGAAACACTTGTGCATTCGTATGAGGAGCCAATCATGGATAATGACGTAATGATGACGTTATTGCAGCTATAATATCAAGTTATTCGTTGAGATTATTCATGACCTATTATACCTTATTTAGGATGGAGAGCAGCTGCTTGCAATATCGGAAATTTTTAGTTTGTATGAAGTTAAGGACACAATTTATCAATCAGAGAGGAATGGATTACTACAACAAATAACAGATTTAACTATTTATATCGACCGGCTGAAATCAATGGTTAGCTCTGTTAAACTTATAATTATTGTTAGCACAATTCATTTTGATACTCTTAATAATGTAGATGGATAAGCAAGCAGTGTTACTGTCTCGAAAAGCAAGTCATGAAGCAGCTAAAGAACGGCAAATCATGGTCTTGAATTTTCATTGTGAAAAAGCCAAAAAATCATTGAGTGCTTTACAGAAGGTGATGCCAAGTGAAACCATTAGCTTATTTTCGTTCCTAAAATTGAATGCGACAATATTTTGTAGAGACACGCCGACCTTATAACGTGCATGGGATTCAAAGATTCAGCGATATTGAAGAATGAAGAAGAGATAAAAGATTTGCAAAATACTATTTCAGCTATTAAGCGAGAATCTAAATGTCAGTACACAACTATTATCATTAATTATTTAAAAATCTGGCTCCCTCATATTTTGATGTCGATTCTCTATTCTTGCAGCCCTGAAGGATAATATTGTGAAGCAGCAAGCAATGTGCGATGCAGTCGAGAAAGATGCGAAACAAGTGAAAGAGGTAATTACTGTTACTAGTAGCAAACCATTTCTGTGCCATAAGTTACTGACAATTATTTATTTTGTGTTTTAGGAAAATAAAGACTTGATTGAAAAAATTGCTCATCTTGAGAGAGAAGTAAAGAGAAAGGAAGAAGAGCGAAAACACATTGAGGAGCTTTTGACCCAGAAGAATGAACAGTTCAACGGTATCCGTGCACTTCTACAAAACGCCAATAGAATGCTGTAACTGAGCTAGTTTATACATCTTTTTGAGAATTTTATTTGTACACCCGCCTCGCAAAAAACTTTTTTACTATTTTTTTTACATCGGGGCTTCATAGTTGTTTAGTTTTAAGAAACACTTTTTTTACAAAATAACTTTTATATATTAAGAGAATAACTCATGTAGATTGAACTTAAATGTAATATCAACGAAATATGACAGCTGTGCAATATGCAACCACAGATTTGAATTTGTTGATAGATTTTACTACTTGAAAACTACAACAAGGCTTTCTGTCAATGATAATTCACTCTGGCGCTGTCTATGGCAGAAATACGGAAAACAAATGATCAACAAAAATTTTACAATAGGTTTATTATGCAAAAATATACGGAGCCATAGCTGTGATTGTAGGTCAGAGTTGGAGTATCACTAGAAATAAAGTAACTTCGGAAAGCAATAATTACGATTCTACTACAAACTCATTCAACCATTTTTCTATAACTGGAGCGTTTCGGTTTGCCCATGCAATGTTGTTTTCTATATTTTCTAATGCTCCTTGTCTAGCTCGAGCACCTGCTCCTCCGTCTGGGTATTTTGCAAAGAAGTTCTTTACCTAAAAATTACAAACATGTCTCAGTCTACTTCTTAATGCTACATCATTAATTTATTTCTGAATTACTTCGTTTAGTTGAGTGATTGTGGAATAAGCTGATGTTATCCCGACAATAACACGTCCTAGATACCGATCGTTTATGGTGAACCGTCGCAGAAGGTACTCATAGTTGTTTCTAAGATTAAAAAATCATCAATGTATTTCTTAGTCCAATCTCACGTAGTGCTGATCTTGTACCTGTAGTATTCCCAGACTATTGGATTGCCGACAGGGTTGTCACTTAGCAAATGAAACACCGTGAAATAATCCTGACGTTTTACAAACGACTCGTTCTTAGCCAAATCCAAATACCTGTGCTCAAAAAAACAATACTTTTAGCATCACCTTATCTTGACAATATTTAGTACAATTATTACTTTCGTATGATAGTAGAGTCTTTAGTCGATCCCAAAGCTTTCAAAAGGCGAACTCTCTCTTGAGGATCCGCCTCATCCAAGTAAATTTTCCATAGTTTATCCCAACTATTTGAGTCTGCTTGTAAAGCTCCTGCAAAAGATCATATTACTTTTATCAGAGTGCAAAATCATCTTTAACAGTTATGTCAAAAACTTCACTCATTCCTCACCATATTGATAAACTATCTTTCTCAACCCCGATGGAACTTGGACACTGGCATTTTTCGGGTTTGCGATCCATTTATCAAACATTGTCTTAGTTTGTGCGAGACAACCAACGTGCCCGTTCTTGCATGCCATGGAGAAAATGAACGGTTTCAGAAGCCTGAAGGTTCCAAATATTAAGCATGTATGCATGTCTCGTAAGCATCATATTTCATGTAGGAATAGGAATTGTTCATTACGCTACCTGTCAAGATGTTTGTCCGATTCGTTATCAGTCCACGACAATTTTGAATAGATCCCTGAGACCAAGCCCAGAACGAATTTCTAACGAAATAATCATTCGATTAATAAACTACTACAATTTGTTAAGCTATGAAATGTAAAAACTGACCCTGTATCTAGAGTAGGAGTCTGGAGAGACTTCTCGCAAAAGATTTCCAATCCACTCAATATTCTGTTTCGAGCAGTCCCATGGAATAAAATGGTCTTCGTTTCGAAGGACTTGAATGAAATCTAAAGTCACGTTGTACTCCAAATAGCTGGCATATGCAAGGGCAAATGCATCGTCTAGTATTCCACATCGTTCGGAAGGAGTCCATTGGGAAATTAAGTCTTTCTTCAAATCTTTGTATATTTCTTCTCCGTAATTAACTCGGTAGTAGCCAAACTGCCCTTTGTTTAATTTTAACCACTCGGCATCTCCAGTCGAAGGTAGTTTGTCGACTTCTGCACTGTTGTGCCTAACCCATACAAGCTTATTATTGACTTGTCCAGGGGATCGTGTAGTCCATTCAAGCGAAATCGGAATTTCCCATTTATATCCAAATGGACTTTCATATTTGTTTGAACTAATTGCATTCCTATTTTCCTTAAATTTCTCTTGCGTCACGATCCAAGTTCCATTTGCCTTTTTCTCGGGACTCAGTACCGGATAGCCCATTTGTCTTGTCCAAGTGTCCATTACTAAGGATATGTTGAAAGCTGTTAACGGTCCAGCAACTGATTGCAACTCAGTCCAGAGATCATTAGTCACTGCATTCTTAAAGCTGAATTTTTTCAAAAACTGTTGAATTCCACGTTGGAACGATTCTTTTCCCATAAAATTCTCTAGCATCCTAATTACTGATGCTCCTTTGCTATACGATATCTTATCGAAGAGCTCTGTGATTTGATCTGGATTCGATACGTCCACAACAATTGGATGTGAGCTTTCCATCCCATCAAGTCTCAATGCAATAGCTAAATCGTCTCGAACAAATTGATTTTCCATTTCCCAGTCTTTGTGAACAGCGTCTACTCCCTTGTACTCCATGTAACTCGCAAATCCCTGTAATAGATTACATATGATTATGTCCATTCATATTAATCTAAGAAAAAAATCAATTCCTGCTTAGATCTTACGGCTTACCTCATTAAGCCACAAATCGTTCCACCTGTATACACAATAAAATAGAGCATCATTCATTAATATATAGATCACCGTTTCATGTGAAGAAAATGTTGAATTCCTTGCTTACCATTTAAGCGTCATCAAATTTCCGAACCACATATGAGCTAGAAAAAAAGAAAAAAAGGATTAGCCAATCCAAGCTCTTTTTCATTTTCGGATGCTTAAATTGTAATTTTGAAGCTTTCCCAAACATTTACCAAGTTCGTGAGCTAGCACTGCAGCCACTCTTTGTTTATTTGCTGCTGAACCAACTCCAGGTTGGTACAACAGGTTGGATTCTCGGAATGAAATCATTCCCCAATGCTCCTGATACAAAATTGCATTTAAAGCGAATCAAAATTTTAAGTATTTAACACGAATACCATTGCTCCTGAGACGAAGTCTGGAATCCCAATTACATCTGAAAAACAATTCAAGAAAAAACTTATAGTATTTTGAATTTTACAATAAGATTTGCTGTATAATTAATGTCTCAAAAGTTTCAGTCTTTACTCACCTAACTTTGGTAATGGATAAGGTACTCCAAAGTACTCTTCATAGAAGTCAATGATTCTTGCAGTTATACTGGAAGCGTATTCAACATGGGCTACTTGAAAGGAAGTGGAGTATATGCGAACTGGGATTCCTCGTTTGGTCATATTCTGCTTGTAGGCAAAATCGCCAATGGCAAATGCAACGAGGTATGTGACCATTGGAACCGATTTTTGAAACTTAACCGTAGTCAATCCCTGCAACGGTTTGTTTACTTGTTCCTCCTGAAATATAATAATTAGTAATAATAGTAATGTCTCGTAGAATCATTAATAGCCTCATTTAAAACTTCATTTCTCCTTACTTCAACAGGCATATTGCTGAGAGCCACCAGATTGCTTGGCTTGACCATTGTGACTGTATAGGTAGACTTGAATCCAGGCTCATCAAAGCATGGAAACGCTCTACGAGCATATGTCGGTTGAAATTTGCTGCTTACTACAAATCTGTAGAAATGTAATAAATGTGTCTCGATCAATTTCGAAAGTTATTTCGCAGCTACAGTACCAGAGCATATGGGGAAAATATGATCAAATCTTACTTGGACTGATTAGCTGCTTTGTCGAAGTAGGTAGATCTGTAAAAACCTGTAATTCCTTGTGTCAAGTTTCCCCTGAAACTCAACCTCAGTTCGTACTGTCCTTTTGTAAAAACATGGTCTCCAGTACTTCTGACGACCCAATATTCCTTCTCCACGACCTCATAACCCTTAAAGCACAAAATGTATTTTGAATTTACATCGAAACATTTTATCCACTTAACTTTGTTACAAAGATGTAAAAACAATCATTTAATTCCCTGTAAATCTCATCACTAACTCATCTTTTTAGTCTGCTTTTTTCCTGTCTTAAGAGTGGAATTTGATTGCATGTACAAGACAAGAATGCATACATACATAACCAACTACCATCTAAATCGATTTTTTATAGTTGTATGCGTCTTACGAGAAATATAATGACAGGTAGTAATAATACACACGCATACCACTTCACGAGAAGCATTCGCATTGTCCACCGGTAAAATGGATGATTCACATCATCAATAAACCTTTTCTATGAAGTTTAATTCTCTGCATGGAGATCCTCAATCGCTTCTCTGTGTGAACATGCATGAAAAAATGAATAATACAAAATGTGTAAGGAACTATCGTAATAATCGTAGTGCTACGCACACAGCAAGAACACCCTGTTCTCAGTTATAAATCTTCACAGATCGCAGATATCGGTCGATGCTCTCTCCAATAAATATCAGACCTGATAATCTTACGAATCCAACTTTGTGTTCTATTACTGCCTTCAACATATATTGGAAAACTCTATTGCTTCTATATTTGATTTATTCTCATACCTCACTCAATCAAATTCTATGTCAGAGTTCTTACAATAAGATTGAAACAACATTATTGATGCTTTTTATTAGCAGGGCATTATGTATGCACCTAAAATACAGAAAGAAATAGATTTTTTCGGCCAAATTCTTCGCTCATTTAATTTAATCCTTTCTCTCGAAAATTATATTTATTCATATGCTTGTGATTATTATCTGCTGCCTACAAAAACATGATGTTTTAGTAGCAATACCAAGTCATGGAAAATCCCATTTTTAAACAAGTAATTATGATTTAATAAGAGTCTATGAAGAGTATCAAAGTATCATGAAACTATGAGAAAGATAGATTTATGCAAAACGAACATGTAAGTT
>Ga0194135_10002760_pt1 | contig 10686 bp, 8 predicted proteins | sample LitLau_LLRF_2013_FD_134024 | JGI IMG/M metagenome (GOLD analysis project Ga0194135, IMG submission 134024) | Freshwater sediment microbial communities in response to fracking from North America - Little Laurel Run_MetaG_LLRF_2013 (version 2) | ecosystem: Environmental > Aquatic > Freshwater >... | reverse complement strand
GCCGTGTGCTTTCTACACCAAAGTATAATTAGTGAGGCTTGCTTACCCCAAGGCTGGAAATGGAAGCGAATTTCTTGAACATTTTGGTCTTGGCACTAATTTAAGGGAAATGAGTATTAGGTAGATACTATATGTAGTAGTAATGTAGTAATATAAGATGCGTGTGTTAAATATATGTGACAGAAATGACCGGAGGTGGTCAATCGTCACAGGGAGAGGAGAGCTGCTCCTTGCGACTCGTACTATGCGGAATGAATAATGTTAGGGAAATGGTGGACGAACGATTAATGAAAGTTAGAATAAGAATCGGGGACCGAGAAAGCACCCTTCCGTCTACACATACAAGAACTGGGACTTTGGCAAGGAGGACCAAGAACTAAAAATAATCGGGTGGGCCATGTGGCTCACACACAACTAACTTTAACTAAAGTCTATCATCATATGTATATGGAAAGAGCTTCTTTTAGATAGCATAACACAGTCTAACGTCTAACGTACACGATGGGCGAGTAAAAGTAGAGTCGCATTTGAAACTGTCTTGACATTAGATGGGATTCGGGATTCTCTGTACACACAAGAAGGACAAGACAAAACCGTTCCTCCGGAGTCACAAGAATCTCATGCACAAAAACCCGTTTCATGGTACTACCCTAGTACTGCTGCTATCAAGTCTTTTGAGTGCCTCTGGATTGTCTCTCTCGGAGATTTAAAACAGAAAGTCAGAAACACTAAAAAACCTACTGGAATTCTGCAGCAGGAGGATTGCTCTTTCTGGGAGTCTGGACACTCACGAAGTCCTATATAGAAGACGCTGTTGATTTTTTTTCTTGTTTTTTGAAAGCCGTGTAGAAGCACACGGCTAGTTGCTGTATGAATTATTATATATAAGTAAAAAATCAGTTATTTAATACGCATACTCCATAACTGGACGTGGATTTAACGTGTTTTTAGTTAAAAAACAAACAAATCCCGATGCCTAAAAATGAACGTAGGAAATGCGATGATACGATATAAATGTAAGACGAGATCCTAGATGAAATTTCGAAGAATAACGAGTGGGCGCAATGATGACCTAATGACATGTACATGACCCATACAGCTTTATCAGGAAATCCAGTTTGTCACATAAAACGTGGAAGAAAAGTTTCGGAGAGACGTAATGAGACAAGATGACATGTGTATCCTTAGGATCCAACAGCGTGTGGTTCTATAACTGCACCCGTCCAGTGGTTCACAGTAAACCTAAGTCCACAATGCAGAAAGAAAATGCAGACTGCAGAGAAGTGAGATCATTAAGCGACCACGAGTCCACTCCAACAAGTCCTTTGAATAGCTTGAATTGTCTCATAACGAGATGATGATAAAGAGAAGTTTTGTTGGTGTGTCTCAATGTTCCCTCAGTTGGTCATTAAAACTTGATTGAAGTTTTGTGAGTAGCCCAACCAGAACCAACGAATCTCTTCTTTCTAGGTCCTAATTAGTCTCTGTGTGCAGTTATACATTTTTGGCAGTGGTTTACTCGACTTCCGGTTTACTCTAATCACTCACAACCTAATTGTCTTATTTGTCTTTCTCATCCTAATGCATTGGCAAATAGATGACCATCCCGACATACTGTGCAACTGTGCAAGTATGTGTGAACAGGAGCGAGCCAGATCTCTCACGCACAATATAACCCAATCCACTCAATGAATTCAATCGCATGCTAATTCATTCTCAAAAGTATCTAACTAAAAGGCTAAACCCTCTCATCTTCATCTGCTGAACATGCCGAGGTCGTGTTTTCTAAGTTTAAGCTTAACTCATATGCTAATCAGAGGAATGACGTAATCATTACTTTATTATACCGGTTTCTCTCCTCTCAACAACAAGTCTCTGTCTTTAAACTTGCATGCACCGAGATGAGCCAGAGGTGCTCTACAGATTTTGGATCATACAAATTAGCCTCTGACTTTGAATACTTTGAACCATTCAAGATGGAACCGACCCACACTCTTCTACACACTTCTTTCTAACTATATACACTAATGTACTAATCATCGCTCATAAAAATATACTCTTCTCTTGCTGCACAATTGAGATGAGTCTCAATCACGCAACTCCAGGGACGACGAGGAGAGAAAGACCACATGCTTCTCTAAAAACATTTTATTTACTCTATGTATTAAAAAGATTATTAAATCCCCTGCAGATCTCACACTGAAGGAACTCAAGATGAATTCAATGTGTGTGCATTTCTTTCACTACAAGATACATAGGTTCAACCAATTTACTGGAGAGTACAAAACTCATTCCCCTTTTTCCTTCAATTGAGCTTCGTTAAAGATCTCGGTCTCTCCCATCCTGCCTCCTCCATTACCTCATTTATTCATTTCCCTCGTTCTAATCCTAATAACCACATCATTCTCTGGCAATTCACAATTTCATCATTGGGAGTTAGAAGAACCGACTTATTACAGACATACCACTTTAGAAGGCAATTACTACAATGAATTGGCCGTATATGCCTTTGCTAATTTTATTTGCATTTCTCGCTGCTGGAAATCTCTTGCTTCCTTTTTTCATTATGACTTGCGTTTAAACTCCAAACATATGAGACACGAGGAAGTTTCTAAAGATTTCAACATTTGGCATTGTCCTGACGTTTACTGTCATATCACAATTGCAATTGTACATGACATTACGGTAGTTTAACATTTATACGAAACGAAAGAAAGAAGTCAAAGAAGTTATCTTTTAACGAAAGAGCATCAAACGAGAGATTCATCAAACAAACCTTAGCTTGTGACCGAGGTAAGGAATTAGTGTCCATCGGAGAGAATATTTCTTTCGGGGCATCCTCTACGAGAACATTCCCATTTTCCACCACTTGTTCCATCTCTCACGCAAATCAACGAATTCCAATGGTTATTAGCGTATTAAAAAAACTCAACAACAACTTTTCTAATCAAAGTCAGTCAGAAAACCCCGTTACGAATAAAACTAAAACTACCATTGCCATCAGTTTGCTACACTCGCATCATCTCAAATTAACTGTTGTATTCATCCCAAATAAAGTTGTGGCTTCTCTTTTATTTCGCACAACTCCTCTCCTTTTAACGAATAACGGTACATGTAAAACACAAGAAGTCACCAACCAAAGAAGAACCGCACAAAAACTTAACAAATTCAACACACAACTTTTACAAGAGCAAAAATTAAAATTCTCACTACAAAAATAAGACTAAACAAATAAACATGTTTGCAATTCGATAGTTAGTAAAATTGTTTTAACACTTTGGGACAAGTAGCAAATAAATGAAACTGAATCTTAGGTCAATAAAGATATTCTGTGACAGTTGTCATATTGTCCCATAAGACCGGCTGTATGATGATGTGATTCTGACGAAGAGACGAATAGCACTACATCCAACTATTAAATGGCTTTGAGAGGAAGAGATGGATGAAGTCACAGTCTAGGAGTATTAAAGTAGGAGGCTTGGGCATTAAAGCATAAAAGTATGGATGGACTCTTAACAAATGAAGGAAGGGATCATCTCCCACAACCCCATCCCTCTCGTCTCTGTTCTTCAGCAGATCCAAATCCACCATGGCCAACTCCAGTCTTCCTATGATTCTTCAGAAAGTTGAGTTGCACAACTATATTGTACCTCAAGTTAGCACCAAACCATTAGCACCTTCCTTTCCTCGCCTTCCAGTTTGCTTCATTGCTTCCAGTAGTTCCAGTTGTACTAAGACTCCAGACGTAACTGCATCCGCTCAATTCAATCCACTTCCTAAATATACAATTACAGCAACAACGTTAAATAAATATTTAACAATGAAAAACAATCCTATCATTCTGAGTCTCATTCTCATTTCTTATAACGCTCGTGTAGTTGAGCTAGTCAATCATGCATTAGAAATGTATACCTTAGAGCATGGAGTAAATTGAATTACTGCATAGGTTTGAGCCGTAAAAGTCTTCTCACTACGGTTTGTTTCATCATGATATTCTGTAAAAGAGCTGTACTACTGGAAATTGCCCAGTACATAGAAACTGCCTACAGAATAGACAAAAAGTAATTACAAAACTTGTGTATACTCCTGTCGTATGTGGTCAAATTACAATTTCAAAAGAAACCTGAAACTTACAGATGGCACAAAGCATGCTAAGAAGCTTATAGTTATAACAGCAGTTCCGAAAACCCATGGCAAACTTTTCTGAAGTTGAGACTGCTGTTGACCTGATTTCTTAAGCATTCTATTAAGACGAATGTTTGTTAAATTAGCTGCCAAAAACACGACTGGGAAAACCACTGGATCACATAATGTCAAGCTATCAACCCACGGTAGACTTTCGGAATGGAATTGTGCCCAACGAATTGCTTGGTCTGCAAAAATAGATTCACACCATTAATAAACCGGACACCGACTATTTTTAAAAACCACCAGCTGAAACGAAATTAAGAAATAAAAAATACCATTTGTGGTTGGGGAAGGAAGTCCATATACCAAATTCCGAATTGCACTTGAGAAACAAATCCACACAGGAACTTGTAGAAGTCCAAGACAAAGAGATTTCATGGGATGACAATTTTCTTCCTCAACCATAGCCCTCCAGTGCTTTTTGTACTGCGGATACAAAAATATCGAAGTATTAAAGACATGCTAGAGGTAGAACTACTGAACTACGACTTAAATGTATACATGTTGAAACCTACCGATTTGATGAATTGCCTCTTAGCAGTTTTTTCATCCCACCCGAAAGTTCTAATAGCTAGCCCAGTTTCAGCCTTCAAATCTTCGGCTAATTTCTTAAATCGAGGCTGCAGATCTTCTAATTTCGCAAGAGCTTTTTGTTGAGAAACAGCTATGGGTATACCAACTAGCAGTCTAATGACAACGGTTCCAATAAAAATGGTCTGAATCCACGACATTCCTGTAAAATTAACACCAATTATCATAATCAAGATATAATAAGGATTCCAATGTTTAAACGGGTAGGTTGAGTTCATACAGTACTAGTAGTAAATTTTAATCTCATAAGTACCAAGGCAGTCCTTTAAAGCACACAAAATCTCAGAGGTCCAGATAACAGCTCCTGTATCCGAAAAAATAGTCCCTGCACCACTACTTAGGGTCGAGTTAGCTGCCATGAATTCTAAGGGTGTCTGGAGTGTCTCAGCTGCCCCATCGATCACTCTCTCTGGATAATCAAATGCATAAGTCGACGTCGACTGGAAGCGTCGACTTTGCGAGTTCCACGTTAACAAACCATCACTCCTCATTCCCCAACACCTATACCTATTGGTATCCCACTTTGCCAATACCAAGCTCCCCGAGGTACCCTTCAGGGAGCGCATGTGTTCACGAGAAATCGTCGACAAAATTCGACTCCCCGGTCTAGTAATAACAACTAATTGGCTCATCGACATTTTATATATTCCTCACTTGACCTACGATGAAAACTGTAGACTGATAAACTACTACATAGGTTATAATATAAATGTCCCCAGAAGTTAAACAGGGTCCATCCTGTCAGGGACCTTCAGTTCCTAGTCCTACCCTTTCAAATCACTGCTTTCTTGGGGAACTTTGGAACTGTGGAACTTGTAAAAATTTGAAACCCATGGCCCTGTTCGCGGGAAAGTGTCACATGACTTGCAGTCTCTGCAGATTGGGACATACGTTCGAACTTTATTTATAATCCATCATTATTACGATTCTCTCGTTTGCACAATGCGAAAGGCAGGTCTGGCCTATTGACGATGATCGTGTGTGGCGTTCTCCTCATCTTCTTCTCTTGAAACGTAAACAATCTCTATTCAGTCTTTCTCGGGATTTGCTACCACCAAAACCTTTGGAACATAATTACTATCACAGCACGACGGGTCAAGCTCCTTCTACATTGAACACGCACGGTAATGATTGTCTCTCATAATGTATTAAAATTAATATCGCTCGTATAAATAATATCTGTTAATGTGTCTGCTATCTCCACCAATGCTACATGCTTTCCTGAAAAGTATAATATTCGATAAGAGTGTATAGCAAAATCTGAGTTCTGAAATCGAATCTCTCAAGTTTCCATTTCCGTCATTGATAGTTTTGAAGGAACTATTGTACGCAAGTACGCAACGTAGTCTCGTCGAAAACGCATCATTGTGCTTCTCTGCCTAAATAAATTGTAATCTATATAGTATTTCATTTCAGTTACAATTACAAGACAACTTACAAGTTACAACTTAACAAAGGAAGGCAATTAGTGTGCGTAATAGCTGAAACAAGGAGCAGATAAGTCAAAACTGAGGTGAGTTGAATTCATTTCATACTATCATCATCATCAATCATCTAAGCTTTCTTAAACTGCATTTAAGCACAGTAAAATGGGGATATTATCATTTTTAGGACGTAGCATCGTTCAGCAAACTTACATATTTTAGACGGAGTTTAAGTGAATGGAGCTTTCTTACGGTGATGAAACCATTCATATTAATTATTATTATTAGTACAGCCTTACAGCTTTTTGTATACATTTTTTTACTCGGATACTCGGAATGAGAATGAATGCGAGCTGGCTGCATAGATTGATTATCTTGGCTTTTAATTTCTTCCCGATGATGTTCGGATATTCCTAATACTGCAATTGTACTAGCTACTTTTTATCACTTATTGTTCGTCTGATTTTTTGAGTTTACTTGTGTTTGCTTTTGCACGGTCTATTCTTCATGTTGAGTAGGAATCACTAAATATTTGAAGGTCCATCCTTTGCATCTTATTAAACCTAAATAGAATTTTTTTCTAAATATATCATGCAAGTTCCATTTATTGATGATATACCTGTTTGTAGACGGTATTATATTATGTAATAATCGCTGAAGTTTTTTAAGGTACATGTTAGTATCATAGTGGAATGATATTTCTACTACTGCATTTAACATGTATATGTAGAGTGCATCTATGATCTATGTATAGCTATTTAGCTATCCATATATAACCATTTTATGCACTATTCAGCATATCGTAGATCAAAATTCCAGAACTATTGCTTGCTTCTTGCTTCACGATTGGCATGCAAATCAATGCTGAATGCAAAGATAACTTTTATCAAACATAGACTCAATCTCCCTTGAAGACCTCTTGCAAGTATTAGTACTAATAGTGCGATCATGTTCAGTTAGAAAATAGTATTATTATCTTGAAATAGAAGCAGGCATTGTGTTTGGTGTGCAGCATCTTTGGCCATTTTATTTCTGTAGACTTATGTGGACTTACGACGTGCACGTTATTGGTGTTTGAGTCGTGTTTTAAGATTTTAAATTAATACGTAGTTCTAGCTCTGTAGTTACTCTTTCGACCTATTGTTTGCTGGCAGTCGTACATTTTACTGATTCCTTTCACATTTTATATTTTACTAAGACCTATAATTACTGTAATGTATATTTATTGAACTATAGGAGAGAAAGACTTCCCTCAAATCATTTTATTGTTCCTAAAGTGGCATATTTTCCTGCAAAGCTGAAATTGAAGGAAGGAGGTTGAAGGTTTACTCTTGACTCCAAGGGTCTCGCCTACTGCAACCCTTAAGTACTTTTGATTACTGAAAGAAATCTACCTACTGTCAGTGCTGTACTGTATGGTCCTTTCTAAATGGTGTCCTTTGAGTAACCGCTAGTCAAACTTCTGAGAATTCTATTGTGGTCTTACGAGTCATGAGGTGAGATATTTTGGAAAGTTCTTCTTCATTTTATGTTTGAAATAAGAATTTCGAAGACTCGGGGTTACAGTAGGGCTTTGGTCTAAGGTGTAACAAGTTAAAATACTTGTCCGCTACAAGGAATAATAGCATCGAGGTTTCTTAGTCGAAATGGCTGGTGATATTGTCAAACGAGTCGGTTTGACGAGAAAAATTTACGTAGCCGTTTTCACAGTTTTTGAAATAACGCGTTTACTCATTTTAATGGTTTACACGGCAGTCATAAATTAGTAAGTTCTAGTTCTGAAGTAGCTGGGTGATTCCATTTTTTATTCTCCTGTTTCATTGTTAAGTAGAAAAGCTAAGGTCATACCTGTAACTGTGTGGGCGACACAAGTTTTACTTCTAATTTATTCTGTCTGTATATATTCTAAAAAGGCTAGTTAACATACTGCATGTACTAACTCTAAATGTTAATTTGTTTATAGCAATAGAGACGCAGTCAATAGGAATCGAGAAAGAGAACAAATTTTGAATAACATCAATAATTTAATTGTGGTGCGAGGAGGAAGAAGAATAGAAGGTGAAAACTTAAACGTCCACGTCCACGTTCAAGCAGCAGGGTTATTAGAAATGGCTGGACGTGGAGATGAACATCGTGCTCCAGCTGGAGGTCGTGGGGACGCCAACAATCCTACTTCTCGAAGTACCAGTTTCAATAGTGGAACTGGAAGTAATAAAAGGAAGTGCATGACTTATGGACCTGAAAGTGTAGAATCATGGGCATCAACTGAGGTAAAGTAATTTATCTTGTGTCCATGCATAATAATAAATTATTTGGTTATTGATTCAATCAATTAATTGCAATCGACTTGAATGGTTTTATGAGCTCAGGTGGAGCAAGAGAGTTTCTCGTTTTTGTGGAGTTTGAAAGGCTATTCAGCATTCACAGGATCCGAAGAAGTCAAATCTCCCATATTCAGAGGTGGACCGAAAAGTCTGCACTTCTGGTAATTTAGTTTTATACAAATTATTGAAAGAATTTTACTTCCGTATCACGATTATTATTATGGTTTTGTGATGTTGCAATTTCCTGTTATTAGGCAGCTGAAAATGAGCCCAAAAAAGAAGTTTGAAGACCAAGAATACTTCGCAGTTCATCTCATTCTTACCAGTTTTGGAGATTCGGATAATTCTAGCACCAGAAAGTTAAAAGTGAGATTTCAGATCTCTATTTTGGATAGCGATGGAAGACCTGGAAAACAAGCTGGGAGTGCCACAATGAATGTTTGCGAGTTCAAAAAGTGCAGCGTTTGGGGCTACGACAAGTTTATTTTAGCTTCTGATCTCATTGCGCCTAGTCGTCGCTTAGTTGAAGATGACCAGCTTAAGATTCATTGTCGCGTGTGGATCGAAGGGGAATTGAAACACAAGACTGGTAATGGCGGTGCTGCTTCCAACAATTTGCCATCAGAAGATCGCAGCCTACGTCAGAAAGATAGAATTTGTGAAGAACTAGGTTCTTTGAGAACAACTGCTGATTTTGCGGATGTTGCTGTTACCACTAACAAGAAAACTTTTATGGCCCACAAGGCTATTTTAGCTGGTAATGGATTTAACGTATCATCATACTTTTACTAAACAAATACAATCAGAACATTTTAAAAATATAGTAATTCTTTTATAGCCCGTAGCAAAGTTTTTGCAGCCATGTTTGGAGCTTCCATGGTTGAAGCAACTTTGAATTCAGTTGAAATATTGGATTTCGATGAAGATATCGTGGATGGGATGCTAGAATACATGTACACAGCACAAGTTGAGTCTCTTGCAGACAAGGCCCCAGATCTACTCCAGATTGCTGAAAAATATGATCTTCAAGGCCTAAAAGAAGAGTGTGAACATCAAATTGCCGAGAACTTGACAGTTGAAAATGCTGCTGACGTTCTTGTGATGGCCCATCTCTACAACGCTAGCATTTTGAAACCCAAAGTTATCGACTTCATCAATCGGTAAGTCTTCAGTTGAGGTAAAACCTGCTGCGATACACTGAGTTTATTTTAAAATATTATAACAAGAATTTTGTTTTAAATCTGCATTACAGCAATAAAGAAGATGTTCGTAAGACAAAAGCCTTCCAGAAAATCACTCAAGGTAATCCAGATGTTTTCGTTGAACTTTACTTGTCTCAGTGATGCACTCTCAAATTATAGGTCGACTACAGAAATTTATGATCACTAACAACTAAGCAAGCATTAACAATATCTAATATCCATAAACATTGTAATGTAATTACTGAACTTTTGTATAATTTCAAATTTCCTGTTCCTGTCCTTTTGTCCTCGCATTGTGGGAAGGTGGTATTATAAGTTTAATTAAGTCCAGTAATAGTATGAATGATTTAAACGATTAAGTTACTTGAACAAGAAAATCATATGTTTGTATTTATGCTATTTACTTCGAATAATATGAGATACTTCGGGTCAAATGAATTTTTTGTCGAATCGAAACTGTTTTCGATAGGTTAAATGTGTGAGAATATGAAATTAAAGATTCTGTAAATGAAAACTACTCATATTCCTTGACATTCGCTGTATCTGTATGTAATGTGACGGTTAGTAAATTAACTTATGGTGGTTTTGAAAACAAGTAGTGCAAAATTATAGTTTTGAAACTTTAATGAAATCAATAAACGGAGTGCAAACTTGAAAATATAAGAATGAGATATTTTGTGAAAGATCATTTTTGGAAGTTGTGGTTCTACTGAAATCGACCGTATTACCATTACGTGTTACTGTGGATGTAATTTTTCAATCGAATTCAACCAGCTTAGAACCCAAAGCGTCTTTTAGCCCCACGAATTTTTAAGCTTTACCCACAGCTATACGAACTACTTGTAGCTAGAGTCCCTTTATCTTTTTCAGTTACAATCCCAATGTTCCCCAATTACAAATAACCTCTTTTAGAAAAAAGACCACTTCAGGTCTTTCAACTAGGACTGGGATGGCACG
>Ga0194135_10002759_pt1 | contig 10686 bp, 13 predicted proteins | sample LitLau_LLRF_2013_FD_134024 | JGI IMG/M metagenome (GOLD analysis project Ga0194135, IMG submission 134024) | Freshwater sediment microbial communities in response to fracking from North America - Little Laurel Run_MetaG_LLRF_2013 (version 2) | ecosystem: Environmental > Aquatic > Freshwater >... | reverse complement strand
ATTTAAGCAGAACGTTATTCGCTGGTGGAAAGCCAGTTGAGGTTCTTGAGTGCAATACACGTCGGTTCTTTCCTTAGATGCCATAAAACCACCTTCGTGGTCAATAGCAGCTTCGATAACGCTATCTCGTATCGCCTAATCAAGAAAAACAAAACAGTATAATGTGTGAACTTTCAAGCTCATAAAAACTTAGAATTCATTAAAGAGAACCAGTAATTACCTTTGCTACGATGAATTCAGCGTCTTCTTTTGCCTCCAATGCCAATTTTGTAGCAACATCAGTAAGAGATATCCGGGAATAACTAGCACTGATGGCACGCAATCCTGTCTTAATGACATTATGACGCAGACGTTGAATTAGAATGTACGTCCGGTCCTGTTGAAACTGCTCATGGTACTGTTCCAAGGTATTCACAAACATGTTGAGATTTCCAAGTCTTACAGCTGAAATAGATGTAAATACTTAAACCTCTAGTCTCTAGCTAGAAATTATTTTAAATATTTAAACAAGCAATATCGTACCTTGTGTAAGCTGAAAGTAGGGTGCCAATGACTTTTTCAAGTGAGCTTGATGAAAAATAGATCGCTCTGGAATATCTCCCAGCAAGAGCTCCACAGTCACTAAAAGCTTTTGCACTGTCTGCTTAAATCCGACAGCAGCATGTTGAGGCGCCTTTCGCAACGCTTGCATCAGATGCTTTTGTGCGTTGGAGTAGTCAAGCTGGACAGCACGGATTCGTCCAAGATAGTAAAGATACCGAGCCATTTCATTGTTGCTGGCAGCATTTTCTGGATAAGTGCTCTTCGATACCAACTTATCAGCCTAAGATTTCAACACACATGCTGGTCAATATGTCTTCCCATGCTAGAAAGAATATCAACATTTTTGCGTTGTTCTTACCTGCTCGTACAAATTGTACCGGAGATAGTTCCTCAACAAACAATTGATGAGAACAGCTTGTCCTTCGTAATCATTTCGCAGCGTAGCAGTCCTAAGCTTAGCATGAAGCAGTGGTCGAATTGTATCAAACTTATTGTCTAATTCATAAGCTCGTGAGTAGTAAAAATAACAACGAGCTGCAATAAGATCCAGAGACCTGCGGTTGTGAGTCTTCAGCTTGTTCATCAATTGATCTAAAATCAAATATAAAAGCAGTATAATTATAATATACCATTGCCGGTTAACAATTTCTTTCTAATTAAGTGTTATTTTAAAACTTACCAGCACACTTGACTGCTTCAGTCTTACTTTCAGTATCCAACAAATGCAAAAGAACCAACAAGTGCAAATAAGCATCGATTTCAGGGATCAAAGGTGTTGTAGTGGATCTTCCACTTCTCAATTTAGGTGGAGGTGACGTTGTTGATCCATCAGCACCAGTATCCATCGGCTAAGATTAAAATACGCATCGAAATATATTGTTACGTTCATGCTCCTCAATTGAAAACTATAACTAGCATTTTCATTAAAAATATTATCATACTTCAGCCAAAAACCCACACAAGAGCTCACGCTCCTTTGACGAATGAGTATAATAGCCAAAGATAACTCTCCTCAAGACATTCGCATTCAACTTCCTCCTAGTATTCGCCAGACACCGCAAAGTTCGCAGTGTAAATCGGAAGTCCTTTCCATAAACCGCTTTTTCCAGTTGCTTAACTTGCTCCCGAACATCTAGCGATAAAAATTACAACCATACCATTAAAATGCCATTCAATATCATCACTTTTAAACACACGTCAAGAACAACCAAAATTGACAATTACCTTCAACAGTGAGGAGATCAGGATCCTTCTTGACTTCTTCGGTTGCAGTACCGCCTGCCTGACCAGTGGAATCCTGCACCTCAGTCATCTCAACATCGTTACTTTCCACCATTTTGGAATTCGAAAACTAACGACTCACAATAACTACGATTCTGTAACAGTGAAGATTTTTGTCGTTGCCGTCGCCGTGTCGTCGTAAATCTATTTCAACGAGAGAGACGAGACTTCCTCTGAAGAATGAACTGAATTGAGTCGGGAGAATGACAAGTGGAAAATAGTATTGAGAGTTTGTGTTGGGCTGTTCATGTGACTGAGTCACAGAACCGCGGGAATTTGAATTGTCAAAACAAAACTCTGCAGGAGGTCAGCAGTCAAAAATATTTTTATTTTGATCTCTTTCTTAGCGTGTGTGTGGTGGCCTGGAAAGATAACCTCAACTTGGTTATCTTGATTTATTTGATTAACAATATACTTTTGATTATATAGGTCAACGGGTAACGGTGGAGAGTATGCAAGGAATTCGTAGAGGTGAGAGGAGATGATCATAAGAGAAAGAGTAGAACAAAGAAGACATCTGCAACAGGCTGTGTGCTGCTGTATAAGTCTGCCTCTGCGGCTGTGCGATTTTTGATGGTTTGATTTCTTGGAAATGGCTCATCATCGTCAATATCCAAGTGTTTATTACCTTTGACATCGCCAGTGATGGATATCGAAGCGATAGAAGACACGGATAGTTTCAGTAGTGAGTTCCATTATGGATCGACAAGTTCAGGAGGCATTGGAAGTGGAGGACAACCGCCTGCGATAACTCCAGAGCCTATAATTATTCGGGGATGTGGGAATATTACTATTTTTGGATTACATAATCGTTTCAAATCTGACTTTCCACCGACGCTTTTGGCTCGTGTTGCTCCGGAGGAATTTAAATTGACAGTGGAGAAAGTGAATTCGATTTTGAGGAAGTCGTTGCCACTGCAAATGAAATGGATTATCTTTGGGTGTTTATGCTGCTGTTGTACATTTGGTTGTTCATTTTGGCCTGTGGTGTGCTTAAGTAAAAAGACGAAATTGTCTATTGAGAAACTTTTGGAGTGGGAAAATAACCAGTTGTATAGACGACTGGGACTTAAGTGGAAATTGATTCAGATGCATTTGGATAACTCATCTATGCTGGAGTATGTCCTGGTGATTGAATATATTCCAAAGTTTCAACTTTACATGCCAGATTGAAAACCCCTTGTTTTGATTTGGAAAGCAGAAGTGTTATTTAATTTTTCATTGTTTCAAACAATTCTCAAGTAAAATAGTGGATGTATTTTGTGCTTGAATTGTGACCATGGTCTGAATAGGAAAATGAAGTCTTATAACTATCTAACGTGCACTTAGGGTTACTTGCGAAACCTACAGTTTAATCTATTTAGTTATAAGAATCACTTACCACTTTCGACTCAACAAATTAAGAATTATTTAGATTCTGTGTACAATATATGTACTCATTAAATGACTATGGAATCGAGTGATAAGTTTGGAGCTTCTCTACGGGAGTTAGTGTTGAAAGAGGCAATCGATCGTCCTTTAATATTTCGAGGAATTCATAAAAATTGGGAGCCATGCAAGTGGACCTTAGATGAGTGGGGTGAGCTGTTCAAGAATGAAAAGTTGAGTATCCGGTATGGAAAGCAGAAGTGGGATAGCCTTGTAAGTCAATGTCATTTTATCTAATAATCTAATACGGAAATGCAGGTATAGAATTACGTAGACTATGACTTTGTAATTGGTATATCTAGCAACCTCAGTGGGAATCTGATTGTGGCAAAGATGACTTATCTTGGAAGGAAATAATGGACTGGATGAATGGAGAACATACCTTTTTGCCGGAAAATGGATCGCCAGATGACATATGGGTCTACTATGATTACAAGTATTTACCTGATGTCTTTCAATTAAAGGGTTCTGATGGTAAAGATTTTTTGAAGGTAAGCTTCGGTACTGTGTACACTCAAGACAAATCGGTTGAACAAATTTTTAAATGTTGTGATGTTTCTCAACAGCTCATCTATTTTAATGAAAGCTTGAAAAAGAAGTTTTCTTGGAGTAAGCTAGGATTTCCAGATCGTGACGCAGATCAGTCAACTCTGTGGTGCGGATCAGCAGGATCATACACGCCCTGTCATTTTGATACTTATTCTTGTAACCTTGTCTGTCAAGTATATGGCAGGTAATACCCTGTTTGGGTGTACGATTTTTGTAAACGATCCATTTCGTCCAATTTTGCTGATTGAACTCTAGACAAACAAAATCGTTTTTATGGTTTATCATTTTATTGAGAGAAAAAACGTGCATAGCTTAATAGTTAATGTAATTAAAATGGGGATTAGAAAATCCTGGCTGCTGTTTCCACCACGGGACTTGGATCATCTAGAACCAACACGAGTTCCGTATGAAGAGTCAAGTGTGTACAGCAGGATTAATTTCGCATCCGAAAAGCGAATTCAGTCTCACATACAAGGTATTTCTGAAATATGCGTAATCAGCCAGCAATTCCAACATAGAATATAGAATAATAGTGATTAATTTAAATCAAACTATTCCAGATCTCCAAAAATGTTCCCCTTTAAAAGTTACCCTTGAAGCAGGCGACTGTCTATACCTACCTCCTAAATGGTGGCACTATGTCAGATCCGAAGACTTTAGTATTAGCGTGAACACATGGATTGAGCTGGTTAGCTTTAATAACAAACTATTTGTGCATTAGAGTGAATCTCAACAATTAGCCAATGATGTTTAAATTATGTTGACAGCCTGGAGACCATTCTACACGAGTAGAAGAAGCCATTTTAAGATCACTTACGAGTTCAGTAGTCAGTCTTACCTTTCCAGAGACGGCACAGAGACTACTTAATCCGAATGAGGTATTCTATTATTTAATGGTTCCATACTAGTATTACTATTTACTATGTTTTGACTATCTGCTGTGTTTGCTGACAGATTGACTTGACTGAATTCAGTGAATCTGACGTGAACGAATTGTTGGAAGTTGCAACGTCAAAATTTTTGGAGACCCAAAGTATCAAAGTCCTTGCAAGTAGTGAATTAGATTCTCAAGAGCCAGATAAATTCAGTGAAGGTGGATCTCCCCCAAACAAACGGTGTCGACTTTCGGATAATTATTCATTAGAGGACTTTTTAATGACTTATTCTAATTTAATTGAAACTCCACAACCTTATTCATGGAACTTGGCGAATCCTAGTTCTGGGACTGTTAACAGTTTCGACAGTTTGGAAACGAAAGAGAAGCAGGCAGCCAATGGCTTGTCAAAATCATCGCCAACTTACATTGAACATTTGATCAATGCTGTCGGCCACCCTACAATTCTGAAAATGATAACAAATCAGTTCATTAGAAATGTTACCTCATTGCCCCCTAAATAAGACAACACGACCAGATTTATAAACTTGAACTATTTAACGAAGGTTTAGTTGAGCCCAATGACTAAGTTGACATACTTTGTGAAAATTGTATTGACTACTTGTGTTAGAAACTTATTATTAAGTTCTCCATTTATGTATTGTTAGATTAGATGGAACCGCTATGTACTACGGTACTACCCTTTCACATTTCACAACTTCCGCCGTTATCATAGTGTTAATAATACTTCGGTTGAATAGTTTCCTGAACACCTCACAAGCAAACACCGTATTCAATCATTACTTCCGTTGCTTCTAAAACATGAAACTTTTTCTACCTAAATATTGCACATCACAAGTTTTGGGTAATTAATTAATAGTCATCAAATCAATGCAATGCGTAATTACAACAGAATTTGCGCTCTTAGATTATGTAACCACCATATGCATATGTTAATTTTGAAATGTTTGTGAATAAATATTTATACTGTTCAGATTAAAGACGAAACATCGCACAGTACAATAACTTGTTTTTATTACTCACGAATTTTTGTATCCATCTGACAATCATGTTAAGAATAGATAAATAATACAAGGCACACACTGTTGAGCTTTCCATACTTCAATTCGATCATATCCGTACTTCAATCAGTCAATCATTTCATTTGAATCATATCTTAAAATTGGTTACTTTTCGTTACATGCTAATATCTAGTATTATTATGGCGAACAATTTTGTATTTCATGGTTAATAATGGTTATTTAGGAAAACCTGCACTTTTCATACTCATCTAAACGAACAATATTTTAATTCCATAAGTAACCGTGTATTACAGTTGATAGTGTTTCTGATTCCTTTCATGTTAATTTACTTAAGCTGGAAGAGATAAAAATTGGAATTTGGTTAACAGCAGGAGGATTGGAAATCAACAAGGCTTTTCAATTCAACGCTCACTAGCCAAGTATTGTTAACACCACTGATTCAATTGAAACTTAAATTATTAAAACTCTTAAAACACACAACATTCCCTTAATTGTTTTTAATAGTAAAGGCTACATTAAAACACATCTCAACCAAAGCAGCTGCTTTCTGTTATTCTCCAGAATGATTCTCAATTATTCAGTCACAACATGCAACATAACTTACCAGGTTGCCACTTAAATTCATCGAACAAGGAAAAATTCAGAGCGTGGAAATTGATTTCTCATGGAATGAACAACATTTAAAGCGAATGTAAAACGGAACGTAACTTAAAAGTTCACCTCAGTCTGAAATGTACATAAACATTACTATTTAAGATTAGTCTGATTATCTCAGTTTCCAATTTCTCGAACCCAACTAAAAAATTACCGTCAAATGCTATAAATCTGTTGATTTATGTATAAAACTCCATTTGCTATTCTACTTCTCTATCTTAATTTAACATTTTTATCTGCTTGATTATCTGCATTCACTGCAATACTGAATTAGGAAGACATTTCTTAAACCAACTCATCATTCGTTTGAAATTCTTTCTCACAGTGCAAGCTTTAAGAAGTATGGCAAACTTTGACTTTTGCACTCTAAATTAGTAAACAGGAGGTGAGGATAAAGAAGGCATACAATAAAAGCTCCTCCATTTGTTATTAATATATGCAGGTAAGAAGGTACCATATTAGGCTTGGTTTTTCCTAACATTCTCTATTAAAAGCACTGGTAAGAAGCCTAATATTTAATATATAATTATGCATATTAGATGCATACAAATACGAATATAGCTGCATGCCGATTACTCATTATGATGTGTCACTTAGTTGTACACTTATTTAGCTGCAAAGTTAATTCAGATTATAAGTGAGATAACCGCTCATGCTAACTGCACATAATTAGCTGGTAGCATTCCTCGTTGTTTTGACCGTGCATTAGTGCCGGTAAGCCATCCTTCATCAATCTACAAATGAATACAGTTAAAATGTATCTTAATGTTGTTTACCGAAGTTTAACAATAGTGTGTCTGATGCGAATGAAAGCTATTTACTTACGGGGGTGCATTCGACAATCAGGTCCCCCTCCATGAAACTTAGTTCGTCAACATCTTGTGCTTCGTAGTCATACAGCGCTCGATATCTTATACCCGAATATTGTGGCTGTTGTGCGACTGGTGGAGGTGGCTGGTGATTTTTCTGCTGATGCATTTGGCTATAAGCTTGTTGATTTTGTTGGTATCCGTCAACTCTTTGTTGCTGGCCATAACCCATTCTTGCAGAGTTCTGAAAGCCAATCAATATTTGTACATGAACACAACTATTCACAACACATCACCATTAAAATTAAATACTAGGATTAGTTGTGACGAGTCTATTATTTGATGAAAGAATGCTACTGCATTACCTGAGCAGAACGTTGATGGTCAGCAGACCCGTAGTAGTTGTTCATGGGATCGTAATCAGCAATTGATCCCACTTTTCTTGAATTGTTGGAGTTAACTATATAATTAACACAATCCATTATTTATGACAGCAGAAAAGCAAGAGCCACATCTAATTTGCATGTGCACAAATTACAGTACTTCTGCACGTACGTAGGTAAGACTAAGACAATTACCTGCACCGCCATCCGATGTATATATTACATTCGATTGACCCCTTGAAGAGTATGGAGATGGATTTCCGGTTCCATGATTCATGTGATGCTGAGGGTATTGCTGCTGTGTTTGGGGTGGCTGGACCATGTAATTAGTAACAATTATTTACCACACTTCATAGTTTATGACTGCACTTGACTACAAACAAGTTACAAACGTACATGACTTACTTGTTGATGACTGCTGTAAGGATCTCTGTGTTGCTGGCTGTCTCGATGTTGAACTTGCTGTGGTTGTTGCTGTTGTACATGCTGTGTTGGAACATACTGCTGCTGACGAGTATAACTTTGTTGCTCGTCGTGATAACTATTGGAGCTTCGATTGTATGACGCTGTGGGCTGCTGATTGGGTGCAGGAGCTGAATTGTAATTTGATTGATGGGAAGTTGGCTGAGAAGCATGGGTATGACTACTTGTTGGAACAGCTGAAATTTCATCCATGTACGATGATGGACTTCTTGCAGGAGGCACTCCATTCTTACTTTTATTAGAATCTCCATCTCCTCCTAAAGCTCTTTTCTGCTCCATCATAGCTTTCTTTTCAAGATCTCCATGATATGCCACGTTGCTTATGATTTTGGTATTTTGCTTAATCCTCATCAACTCTGGATCATCTGCTACTTGCGTGAATTTACCCTTCGCTTTCTCGAATTCCGCATGATAGGCCGCCTGAATAATTTCAAAAAAGTATTGTTACGCTGAGTCTAATCCGAATTTAAAACTAACTACTATTTAGAAATAATAGCTAATTACATTAGATTGAATTTTCGTGTTTTCTTGGATTCTCTTGAACTCCGGTGTATCAGCTACAGTTGTTGCTTTAGCTTTAGGAACATGCCTGGCCGTAGAAGAATTCAAGTACATTATTATAATGCCACATCCAAGTATAGAGCTCATTTAGGATAATCATATTATTGATCAACTTACGCCTCACAATATGGTAATTTATCAAAACCTTTGTAGGTTTTCATGTTCAGGGTCATTCCACATTCGTGACACTTGAAGCAGCCTTTGTGCCATATCTATTAAAATAATAAAACGTCATATTAAATTCTAAAAAGCTTTTACAAAAGTATTCTAAACGGAAAAAGTAAGTAGAACCGTTTTTTGACAGAGAATTTGGAAAATCATGTTTCTGGAAGCTCAGACTACAATACTAATTGCCAAGAGTCGCCTGAAGCACTTGAAAAAAGGCCAGTGCGACTAATTGTAGCATTAAGAATTACGACACATGAAATCATCACTTACTTTGTCCAGGCACTTAAGCTCTTCCAGCGGATAAACCGTCTTCTGGCACTTAGCACAGCTTTTACTCATTATGTTTCCTTATAGGTTGGAATTGACACCTTTCAACTTTGGAGCACAGCACAGTGATAAATAAATGTAATTTTGTCGTTCACAACCTGCAATAAAAGATCTTCGTTTAAAGTTTCCAAGTTACGCTTATTGCATGTCTAAAATCGTATTATCTTCTACAAATACCAACCAATAGTACTACAAAGTAGGAATACCAAATGAATACTTACTAAAAATAAACTAATTTTATTCCTGTCCTAAAAATGATTAAAAGTAGTTAAAAAGATGTTAACTTTTTATATCATATAAATCTGAAGCTCATTTATCCACTTAATGTCAGAAAACTTCTAAAATGTTACTTCAGTACTTCACATTCCAAACGTATCTCGACAGCCGTCGACGACTTAACTATAGACATCAACAGGAGGACATAGAAGGCGATCACTTGACCTTCCCAATCTACCACTACTATAGGCCTTGTGGCAAATAAGCCAGCTAAGCTTAGCCAACATCATATGCTAAAACACATTACCAAAATATTCAGCTACGCATGTTGTAACATTCACTGTGAACTATCACTGATATAAAGGAGGCAGGTAGAATTAAATAACGACTGGGTGGATAGCTGATTTCGTTAACTTTTGCGATTCCTACACAAATAAAGGATAATACTATGAGTGAGGTATTTAACAGCAATGAATCGCGAATAAAAATGGGCTATGTATTAAAACTAAACTACGACACGCTAAAATCCATGCATATTACACCGAGCTGAAGTTCTCTTGTGACTATTCTACATTTCTATTGAAAATTGCTAGTAACACTTCTCTTATTTTCTTCGGACACTAATCTATTATTGGTTGTTTTGTTTGATAATTTTTTACATTGATTGAGTTAATCTTATTTTGTTAAAATACAAAGCAGTTAAAAAGTAAGTCATTTACCGTCAGGCAAGACACAGCTTATAGCTTACGATTCCTCCCAATCACAAATCACAAAAACAGAGGAATTCGGTTTATCCGTCTCTCGTCATTTTAACAATTACAGTGTAAATAGAGGCACATCAAATCTCAATTTTGATGACTTGTTTCTCAAGCAGCGAATATTACTATACACAGCCAACTCCTACAAAAAAAAACATAAGTGAAGGCTTCTCACCTAAAAATCTTATGCACACGTAATGCTGAATGACTTGCTGCTACGAATACTTATACTACATATACATATATATATATATATCTCTACAACCACACTACAGACACTAGAATCTCAAGACATTTTAAATAAGTAGTAACAGTAGCACTGCAGCAATCGGATGGGCAACAGCGGAGAGCTTAGCTAGTAGTTGTGGGACTGGTTGACTATTAAGGACGATGGTGATCCCACCACTTACTTCAATTCTTTCCTTTTCAGGTCTGGTCTTATACTACTACGGCAAATGCATCATCATCATCATCGAGAGAATCTTGAAGAGCAAAAACGCTTGTGTGTTGTTGAATAATATATATACCGGTCTCTGTTGTGGGTTGTGGATGGATGGCTCCACTCCGCATCCAAAATTCACGTTTCGCTTGTGGCTTTTATATATACTT
>Ga0194135_10002758_pt1 | contig 10690 bp, 8 predicted proteins | sample LitLau_LLRF_2013_FD_134024 | JGI IMG/M metagenome (GOLD analysis project Ga0194135, IMG submission 134024) | Freshwater sediment microbial communities in response to fracking from North America - Little Laurel Run_MetaG_LLRF_2013 (version 2) | ecosystem: Environmental > Aquatic > Freshwater >... | reverse complement strand
GAATAAGGTTAAGTGTATATATGAAGACTTTAATATTATGCTCATCATGTCTCCACCTAATGCGCTGAGTAGCTTTTCCATTTTCTGGACCAAGAAAAGATGGGAAATTTCTCTTTGAAAACTCAACACGTAGTCGTTCTTTGACTTCATGCACTTACACCTCCTCCAAATAAGTTCCTCCAAAATGGAATGAAACTAGGAAAAGTTAAAAACTGCCATGTGTCAGAGGCTTCTACTCTCTAGGATCAAAATACTAACATTGGATGCGAGAGTGAGAAATGACCGAAATACACGTCCACCAAAAACTCTTCCAAATAAAGTGGGTTAGCTCACATTATTTCTGAATAGACGATTCCCTCCGTATAGCTCTCTCTCTCTGTAAAATTGGAGATTGTCAAAATGTATTGAGTAAGGTAGCTCATTTTAAATCTGATCACGAACTTAACTTCCTTTCCTTCAAATGTTACGTTGGGAATAATGGCACTTTTTTTTTTAAAAAGAAATCATTAACGTTAAAACGCTCATGATTTACGATATGAAAAGTTTGGGACAGGAGTCAGTGGAATTTTCTCAGACTGTTTGTAAAACCAAGTCCAAGTGCTATAATTCAATTTGGTGCCTGAACTTAAGAATACCGTGTGAAAAATGTCGTCCTTTTTTTCGTGATTTAAAAATGTCCAGTTGAGAGTCTGAGCGTGCGGATCTATTTTTCGATAAGTAAGACGAAGACGGTAGAGGATTTTATCTGGCACAAGTGTCTTTCAGCACTTTCCCATAAAAGTACTTACAGGACCCAATTTGTAAAGCGGTAAAGTCAAAGACCCGACACGGGCCCTTATATCTAAGGAATGAGCTCAATTTATAAGATTCCAGAATTATCCGGGAATGATGGTTGTAGAAAACCATGTTAAAGGAAATGGAAGAGTGTGTGATGCAAGAGAGGTGGTAAATTTGGATTCAGAGTAAAATATGACTCAATGCACTTTTAGCTTCCGGCTGCCAAGTAAAAGTCGTTCAGCCTTGATTGCTTTCTCCTCACACAGGCACACGCAGATCCATTCATTCTTTTTTTTGTCTTTCCTCGCCTCCAAATCTTCTTGAGAAGGAATTACTTTTTAACTTTTGTCTTTTCACTTTTAGATAAATCTTCAAAGTTGGGTTAAAATAAGCATTTTATCTTCTGAGACCCAGATTCAGCTGGTAGAGTCAGACACTCAGTTCCAAACACCAATTCCCACCAACGCTTTCTCTTTTATAAGAGAAAATACCTTTTGAACTGCAGCAACACTACTAAGATCGTAAATAAAAGGAACAAAGTTAATTTGGAAAACTAAAGAGAAAGTTCATTAATCAAAAAAATGAAACACAGAGCATAGTGTACTATAATGTAAGATGAAATGAAAGAACATTAAATAGCTATTGAGGAGTAGTTTATAATGAATGGACCTTTGCATGGACTTACTTTCTCTCTAGAGGCTCCAAGCCTACATTCATTTCCAACTGCTTCTTTTATAGTCAAACATACATTGAGCTCAGTCATAAAATCAAGCCCGTTCTCCATACTTCCAAGTAAAAGTTTTGTAAAATTGTATTACGTTTTATGGGCAGAGTATACGACAGGTGGAGAGCATTAAGGATATGCTTCCAATATACGCATTTTCCCTAATTCACTCCAACTTGATTTAATTTATAAGTGGAAAAGTTATAAAGTTAAATTGTCAATTAAAGACAATCATTTCTCATCTAATGAATCATTTAGAGAGATACGTCTCTCTGATTCAAATTAAAACTTGGATCTCTGATTCTTAATATAACAAACAGAATATTCTTTACAAACTTCTACGGTCCTTAGAAACGCAGAGTTTTTTAGGATTGTATAATTGAAACATGCGGTATAAAGTCTTGGCGTTTATTTTGAAGATGAAACAAAGTTCTAATTTCATAATTCCTTCGAGGCAAGTCGTAGTTCCTCACTAATAAAGTTGAATGACCTATCTTTCCTAGTCATTGTCTAGACTAGAGGCGTCTGAAAAAAGGGAGATGTGACTGGAATTGCTTCATTCATTTATCTGTCCCTAGCTCATGTTCAATGTTCTACTCTAGTAGGAGAAATGTATAAGAGATCCTTGGAATGAGTCCCTCAAGGTAATTCACTTCATGACATTTGAAACTTTATGTTGTAAAGATATTAGACCCAAAATGAGAAAATGAAATCGAAAGAGAGAAAGACAGGAGGAAGGAGATGAAACGTGAGTATTTCTCCTTTTGGCTTGACTTGTAATGCTCCTCAACATTTCCTTCCTTTTCCCTTGCATTGCATTGACACAATTTTCTACAGAATATCATCCTTACGTGCTCCAATGTCTCCCTTCTCAAGGGATACATGAGGTTGGAAGAGAGTATTGAGTTCCATGTAATGCCTCCTTGAGGACATCCTCTGTCACGTATGTCACATCCATTTCCTTACCATCCTTATAATTTTCCCTTTCAATAAAGAACCAGGAATATTCAAAATAAGAGATTGGCAGTTTGTTAATACTCTCCTATACTATCGTCACATCTACATCCTTCGAGCTAAGGTTACATTTTATAAAAATATAAATAACTAAATTTATTATAAGAGAAGTATCGATTTGTAAAGATATGAATTGATCCCCATTTGTCAAATAAAGCCATGTCAAATTTGGCACTTTACGTGACTATTGAAATGGTGCTGAAATCATTAGGAGACTGCACAAATAATGTAAGAGGAGCCATTCCTACATTCACCATTTCCAATAAGACTAGTTCTGGATTGAACAATACTTGTCATTTCTTGGAATCCATTCAACCCTGAACTGTAACAAATGGGTCTGGACTTTTATACCTGAAAGAGCGGAACAAAGTAGAGGCTTCCATTTCTATGGTCACTGAACCTGATCCGATTTTCTTATGCAAATCCAAAAACCATGTTCAGCAGAGTCATCATTGAACTTGGATTTGTTCTAAAAAGTCCAGTTCAGTCTTCTTTGCTTTGTATATAATCCAATTAAAGTTAAGGAAGAGTGTGACCTTTAATCTCTTACGCTGTCTTCCATGTGCACATGAAATAAAGAGCCCCACATTAAACATAATTCAAAATTTGGAAGATGTATGGTTGAATTAGTGCAGAAATGGCGGAACTAAATTCTAGTACCTTAATCTTTTCGGTTCAACGTCATTGGTCTTTGAGTATTAGACGGAAACTAGAATGGACGGAAAGTATTTTTGGTTCGGCGATTCCAAAGTTTCTTGCTAGATTAGAGATGTCTATTTTGTATTTAGTAATTCTAGACATTTTTTCTAGTCTTGGAAGCATTGAGGCTCAAATCCCTTCTGCTCGCCAAGAATAAAATGGGAAAGCTATATTCTTAGAGAAGTTGAAATAGGACGAGAGATTTAAGAACAGAATTTCGAAACAAAGTAAAACTCTAGGATGAGCCTTATTCATGCAAATTAGAACCTATTGAGTAAGGCCTCATTCTAAAAAGATACTTCTAGTAGATGTATAGAAGTTCTTTGTCTTTGACGATGCATTCAGAATCAAGGATTATTATAATAAGGGCGGAAATTAATGAAGGGATATTTTATAAAGTTATTGATTCTACTAATTATTCAAAATCTTCTTTTCATAAACTACTGACGGGAAAAGTTTAGAGGAAATTGAAACGAAACTAATCATTAATGTCTCAAACAGATTTCTAGACTGGAAAGCTGTGACGAGCTACTTCCATTCGAGAAATGTTTGCATAAGGGCTTGATGACTTTTTAATTTAACAAATCCTGACTTGTCAGTCGCCTTACTTCCAACAGGCACATGCAGTTTCGTGAAAATGAAATTTAATTTCATACTGTCTCTCTTTGTAATTTGACAAATTTCTAGCAAAATGAGAGATGCATATATGATTAATTTATTTTAAAAAGAATAATTAATTCTGTAAGACAATAATAAAATGCATGTTGGAGGATAAAGCAAGCAGGTGGGTGAGCAAATATTGATAAGCCCGGAATTACATCTCTCATTTCTTTGTAGAAACATAAGAAGTAATATAGAAGGGCCCATGGGATAATGTAGGATCCTGTCAGATGGAGACTGGAATGGAAAGACATTCTGATTCTGCCAGTTGAAGAAGTTGGAAGCTGGTGGTGGCTGATGCTCCTTTTCTCGCTTTCTCCAAAAGATCTTCCACTTTTGGAGGCGAAAGAGAAAGGGATCGATATAGAAGAAATTGCCAAGTCTCCTTTTTTCCAGAAAAAGGGAAACGGACATTTAGGTTCTCACTTTCTGGCGGTTTTTCAACTTATAATAGAACTCTCTTTTCAAAACAAGCATTAGCCGCTTATTGAAACTTTGTAACTTTGTCAGATTCAAAAGAAATGATAAAAGGAGATGGATTTGATTATTTACATTTTTCCTGTCATTTTACTTTTCTCCTTTGGATTGATGCTACTGTTTAAAGTTGAAATTGATCTATTGGAATTTGTGAAAGAAAGTGCTATCACTTCCATTCCTAAAAATATAGAGGCCAGATCGATTTAGAGTGAAAGAGGATCCGTTCATCATAACATCCAAGATACAAATTTGTGCGTTTCCATCATTTTTGAAGTGAAAGTAGTGACAGATTCGAGGAAAGGAAACACTCTCCTCTCCTTCCTCTAATTGAATTTGATATGTAAAGTTTTTTCATCACCCATGTACTTTGTACTCAACCTTTTGGAAAGTAGAAACAGGAGAGTCTGTTGAGAAGGTTGAATAAAAACAGGAACTGTCTGCTTCGTTAATGATGAAGGACATGCATGAGATCTCTTTCCAACAAGATTAATCCTGTAATTCTAAAGGAAGGAAGGAAAGAGGAGGCAACCGGATGGAAATTTCATATTTTATACCTTTCCTAATTATAGTGTCAGGAAAATGTAGACATCTTCTTTAGTCTATACATAAATTACGTCTACTTTATACTAAATCTATACTTTATCTAAAGATCAAGTTGCAATATGTCTTCATACACACGCAGAAACACTGTTTCCTAACAACTCAACTGGTCAGTTAAGATCATTACCGACTTCAGGATCTTCACTTTAAAAATGTTGGCCAGTGTTATAAGTTAAAGGAAAAGAAAAGCGCTTTGCACGTCTGAACTACTTGCTGGAATTGGTTTTAAAAATTAGAAACTATGTTGTACGGAATAAATAGGATGGAACACAGTTGGAAAACTCAAATTAAAGCCAACTTTTAAGCGTTCCAATGTATTCATTTCATTTAATGCCTTTTACAACTTGGAAACTAATGAAGAGTTCCAAATTGGATAAATTCCTTTGAAATGGTGTTAAACTTGGTTATTATGATATTAGGCTAGATAGTTTAATCTTTTATTTTATTGGAACATTACACGGACTGTGTATCCCTTTCAAGTGTTAATTTTAGAATAGTAGTCACAAAAACTGGGAAATCGAGTTTATATGCTTTGTCAAGGAACCAACGCCTTAAGCAAAGTAATTTTACAATTATAATATAAAAGTCCTACATGAAATAAAAGCGTTTGCTAAACTTATATTACTCAAGGAATTACAGGGATCAGTAAAAAGCTTTGCAAATATACAGAAGAGCATAAAATGTATATAGGATCACATGAATCCACCATTGATTTGTAGAATGGAGACTGTGTACGCATTTTCAATTAAAATCCGACACATAAATTTCCATATGCTTCATTGGATTTTTGGAGTTTGTCGTTGGACGGAATGTATATGGGATGGAATTAGCTCAGTTATTGACCACTTCATTTGGATTTTTCCATGAGATTGAGGTTAGGAAAATAAGGGAATCTATATAGACCCGCTTTAAAAACAGAGAACCATGTGAGATCTGAGTTTGCATGGGATATAAATGAAGGTTTACAGTTTTATTCGGGGAATGTACCGTATCGCGTCAGTCTCTTTTAGAAAAATGCAGCAGAGCATTTTGGTGTGGTAGAGGAAAAGATAGAATTGGTAGATGAGGACTGAGGATAACAAGGGAAACTTCCTTCCTAACTTACTACTACCAAAATATTGTGATTCGAGTCCCTTTACTTTCACTCACTGTTTTCCTTTTTTTACAGCTTAAGAACTGAATTGTCAGTTCAAAGTGTTTTTGATGGACTATAAAGACCTCATTTTATGGAAGAGACTCTCAGTTCAAAACTACTTTTCCATTTCCTTTCTTTTTATGCACTTCCACCTTGAGGCTTACAGATCCTGGAATTTTCAACTTTATTTCCAACAACATCTGCCTAGAACCAATTTAGAATCATGAAATTCTCAATCCCTTTTTTAAAATTACTTTTTCCAAATCACTCAAAAGCTAAAGGGCAATAATTCCACTAATGCTAATCTCATTCACTACTCACTTATATGTAGAGTTTGATTACTTTCAAGTGTAGCTTAAAAAATTTAATGATAAAATAAATTTGAATCCTTTTTTAAATTGCAAAGGATTCAAAGAGGGAATTTGACATTGAATGTTGTATTCAATGTTACAAAAATTAAAAAAGGAACTCTACGAATTCTTTTTAGAAACATTGAACTCCGAGAGCCTCGCTTTCTTCTTTAGGACTCAAATAACCTTGATACGGCGAAAGCCAAAGCCAAATAAACTATTCAATTCAATTTAGGACTCAAATTACCAGCTCGTTTGAGTAGATCGTAAAAATTTCTTGACTCATTTAGTCGGAGAGAAGGAAAGGCCAAATTTCTTTGGCCTTGTTCTGTAGTCATGCTATTACTTTCCACTTTCACTCACCATATCAAAGGACTAGAACCAAATAAAATCCTGTCACTGAGTCAATTAGTTCATTGACTTTAATAAAATCCTTGTCATTCGAGATTCGAGATTCGAATCAAGTTTACCTTAGTTTTGATCCCAATTTTAAATTTATTTTCTCTAATTTCGTCTTTCCTTGAATGAATTCTGTTATTATGAATGATGGGATGGCTGAATAAAATTGCTAGGAGCAATTGAGCCAAGTTAATAAATCTCATTTCCTTTTCTGTGTCTTTATAGAGAGTGCGGAAAGGAAGTTCTTATCCAAGACTCCAAGGGAACCATATCCTCGGGTCTCATTAATGAAAGAACTTATACAGAAGGATTCCATTTTATATATCTGTGTCTTTAACTAAAAGGCTCTTTTCTCTTCCTATTTTCACCAGTATATGGGATTCTGAGATAACTTGGCCATCGTCCTAATGTAATTGTCTCTTAAGAATAGTAGAGCCGAAATGTACACAGAATTGAGGATCAACTTAATTAAGATTTCTTTCATCCAGAGTTTGCCTATATCCATTTTTTACACTTTCCGCATGAGATGTAGGAATTAAGGATTAAAGTTAATGATGTTTTGACATCCCATCTACTTACCGATGATGGTGAGGTTGACTTTGGAGTTTCGTGTTTGTGCAACTCGAAAGTCCACGCGACACCTGTAGACCCCTTGATCCTCTTGGACAACATTCTCAATAGTTAAAAGGGCAGGGCGGACACTAGAATGGAAGTAGGCTCTATTTCCAAACACGTTCTCATCCGACCAACGCTCCGCTTGTTGAAACGATCGATCTCTTGCGTCCACACTGGAAAAGAAAACAGTAGCGGAATTAGAGGAAGGTGGAAATGTTGTTTTTGGTCAAAGTATTATTACAAGAGTCGTAGACAATTTCAAAGGTGTTCCAATGGTACCACTTTCTATTCCTTCTATACTATAAATAAAGTTGTCAGTTTTTGTTTCCATAATTTTGACACATTGTTGGCTACAAGAATCATGACATTCTGAGCGTTGTGGTAGAGTTCTAAGTTATTTAAGGAATACTCACACGCACTGATCAATAAATCAAGCCAGATTTCCTGCTTTCACTTTCCGCTTCCCACTGGACCTTCACAATAACTTTTCATGTCATCCTCACTTTTATCATAACTTTCTCTAACAAATTTTCCAATACTTTTAATTTTTAGTCGTTGTGAAACTTATATTTGACCAATTTATAAGTCCATCAAGGAAAATGATGAAAAGAGTAAATAAACATCAATAGGATTATTTGATATAGTAAAAAGAGATCAATGTAGAAATCATGAGAGCAGACATGAAAATGTGAGGTAGAGATCGTTAGATGAAACTATAGTACAAGGAAGCAGTAGGAATTTGTTGGTCCGACTAATAAAATAATCTCTTGTGATTCCTTCCATGCAATATTGATGGATCCCAAAGCAGAAGCTGGAACTTTCTTTTTAGACACGTCGTGAGAATCCTGCCAGTTTCTGTAGAAAGAGAATCCAATCTCTAGAATAAAATCCATATAGGAGCTTATGTGAGAAAAAGGAAAGCAAAACCAACAGACTTCCTCCATTCCAAGTTCCCAGAAGGATGGCCTAGTCCGACTCTAATGTTATTTCGGGGCCTTTCCATTTAATGTAATCTCCCAAACTCTTCTCTCTGCCCTCTTTCCAACACTACGGTCTCGTTAACTAGGTAATGCCCTCACTGGGTCACTGAGGTGACGTCAAGAAGACTCGGAATGGGTCTTGACGTCTATATTTTATGCATGCTTTTTAAATTTCACAAAACACAAACACCATTGAACGCAGGCAATGCATTCAAATGTCTTGAGACTCGGAAAATGAATGACTTAATCAAATTGGCTCAGAGGTTTTTTTATTGGATGAAGCAATACAAACGCTTGTTACATGTAAGGAACAGCAAGCTGATTGGAAAAGAAAGTCATCAGAGACTCAGCAACGCAAACAACTTCATTTCCAATGAAACCGGAATTTAAAACCCAATCCCTGTACTCCGTACTACGTCTAGATTCATAAAAATTGCATAAAGACTGTTGACAATCTAATAAGTTGCTCTTCATCTTCTCGTAAAATGTTTCCGGTGCACAAAAAGTTTGCATATATACAAGATTACTTTATATTTGTAGATATTCAAAAGACCCCGAGGAAGCTACACTATCTTTTTATGAATTTAATGGACTCATTTATTAATGTGAATAAATAATGCAGAACTGCATGCTCAGTAATGAAAGAGATGGATCGGATGTCCTACTTTATAAATTAAAAACTTTATATCCAAGTCTGGAAAAATAAAATTGCTCAAGGGACACTTCTCCTACTTCCTTCATCTTATTCCAGTAAATTAAATGAAAAGTGGAGAAATGAAATATTGTTCACTTTTATTGCATTTGAGCATTTTGTCTATTCGTTGATTGCAATTTCATGTTAGGAAAAAAGATGTGATAATTAGTTATGAATGTTATCTGTATATTGGACGTCCTAGATCTTCGCGATACCAGAGGACGAGAATAACGTCATCATCAATTATATGGCGTGAATTTGTGGGATCCTTTGGAATTGAAATATCACACGGCAAATTTGCAGTTTCTTTGATGACAGCATGGACGTCCATCATTGGAACTGAAGAAAATTCAAAAATAATTTAGTATTCGATTCGAATTACAATATATGCCTTACTCTTAGTTTATATAAAATTAAAAGTTGTTTTCATGTATTATTTATATACGCCCACTCCTTCTATTCTTTCTATATTTATAAATATCCCTTGCAATTAGCAAATAATAATAGTTCCAATACAAACAAAATCAAGTAATGTCCCAATTTACTTAGTAAATGTGAAATATATAAAAATAAGTAGAGTTAATTACATTTCTTCCAACTTTTCTTTCTTCTGTCCATTGTAAAGGATTATGTTTCTGGATTTGGGAAATGTAATGTCATAAAGGGACAACAGAACGATAATTGCATTAGGAGAACAAAGGAAGAAAAGCCTTTCTCTGTTATTATCCTTTGAAAAGAAATATGGACGCAGTGAGAGAAAGTGAAGGAAAGGTCGATGAAAGTTTTTTCTTTGAAAAAAAAAATTGAATCGATCTTCCTAAACAACAGAAATAAGTACAAACCCTTTATTCGAATAGCAAACTGACTGAGCATCTTGCCAAAATAATTCTTTACTCGCTCTACACTCCCACTTTCTCTTCTTTTCCAAATTCTCGTCCATTCTTTCACTCTTTTCTTCAACTGGATTTTTTTCCTTTGGAGTCAAGAGATCAAAGAAACCAATTTCAATGCAAAATTCCATTCCAGAGTATAAAATGCTTTTTACTTTGTTATTTACTTGCTCAAAAGAAGAAAAAAAGAGACAAGAGGGTATGCCGGTATGGGATCAGAATACTTAATTGAATCAAGTTTCAAAAGATTTTGATAAGAGTGATTCTATGCTATGCTTCACTGTGCTTCACTATGCTATTTAAAAGAAGAGGGTGTTGACAATATCTGACTGTCTTTGACAAATGAACCGAATCAAATTGTATAATCAAATCATTAGCTTTCAATTTTACGACTTGCTTTAGTTTTCTTGTGTCGTTGGAGAGATCTAGATCGAGGAAGGAAGGAAGACGATAAAGTAAATAATTTAATTGGAATCAAATCAAATCAATCTCTTGGTTTTTTTTTATTTTAACTCTTTCTAAGTGAAAACAAAAGGAAGTGAACTCAGATTTTACAAAAGCTTTTCGCTATTTTCCATTATAGTCTCTTAATTTAAATTATTTCCAGTATTGTTGTAGTTTTCGTAAGATGGTAAATTTAATTGCCACTTAATGTTTGTAATAAACTCTGCGTGAT
>Ga0194135_10002757_pt1 | contig 10691 bp, 11 predicted proteins | sample LitLau_LLRF_2013_FD_134024 | JGI IMG/M metagenome (GOLD analysis project Ga0194135, IMG submission 134024) | Freshwater sediment microbial communities in response to fracking from North America - Little Laurel Run_MetaG_LLRF_2013 (version 2) | ecosystem: Environmental > Aquatic > Freshwater >... | reverse complement strand
TCTTTGTGTGGGTCAACCACAAACTGTTTACGCAGGTTTTGATCCGACGGCAGATAGTTTACATGTAGGAAATTTAGCCGTTTTGATGCTTCTCCTTCATTGCCAGAGGGCTGGACATAGACCGATTGCATTGGTACTTACTTTCATGAGTTTAAAGATTCAAATCATGACTAGTGACAAATTCGGATTGGAGGAGCAACTGGGCTGATTGGTAATCCATCTGGAAAAAATACAAAGCGCCCATCTCTGAAGAAAGAAGTGGTGAATGATAATGCAAGAAAGTTGATGATGAACATCTTTACCGTGTTTAAGAACCACCATGAACTGTTTTGGGATAGCAAAAAGGGGGAAGAAAAATTACTCGAATGCAGGTTTCTTACAACACTGAACACTAAAACTCTCAAGAACATTCGTTTTTTTCCTCATGTTCACCAGATTGTTTGAATTTTAATAGTATTTGCAGAGTAGTCAACAATGCAGATTGGTACCAAAAGATGAGCGCTCTCCAGTTTTTCTCTGTACTGGGTCGCCATTTCCGTGTTGGGCAAATGCTAAAGAAACATGCGGTTCAATCTAGAATGGAGTCTGATGAAGGGATTAGTTTTACAGAGTTCTCATACCAAGTCCTTCAAGCTTTTGACTGGTATCACCTTCATGAAAATTATGGGTGTACAATTCAGCTTGGAGGACATGACCAAATGGGAAATATTGTTAGTGGTCAGGACTTTATTAGCAGAGCATTGAATAAGCAAGTTTATGGAATAACTGTTCCCCTCATCACTTCAGAAACGGGAGATAAATTTGGGAAAAGGGCAGGGAATGTTGTGTGGCTGGACCCCGATAAAACTACTCCTTTCGAAATGTTCCAGTTTTTTGTTCGTACCCAAGACGCGGATGTCGAAGGACTAGTTAAAATTTTCACTTTTAGAACTGAGGATGAAATCAAGGCACTCATGAAAAAGCATTGGGAAAATCCAGAGAAACGGACACCTCAACTTGCGCTTTCGACTGATGTGACACGTCTTGTTCATGGAGGTGAGATCAGTACTGGAAACTGATGTCTTGTCTTATCATCAAAGCAGTAGCTCACTTTACATATAGTTTATAGTAGTGCACACGAAACGTTTTAATTTTTCCCACATGCTGGGTTAGAACTGGCTTTTAAAGCAACGGAAGCACTCTATGCAGAGAATGTAGATGCGGTGGCATCTTTACCTGTAAATAAAATCAACCAGTTGTTCAAAGGAACACAGTCTAGCTTTTCGGAAGTTTATTTGGAACCCGGAACACCGATTCTGTCAATGGCCTTGAAAGCGAAATGCTTTGACAGTGAGAGTAAGTAGTCCTCATCAAAATTTCATTTCATATACAGAGACTTTCTCTCTCCATCGAACCTTTTATACCATTTTAAATGTTTCATTTCTAAACTTTCCAGGGGACGCACTGAGGATAATTAAAGCAGGTGGGTTTTCACTAAACTACAGAAAGTTTCGAATTTTGACGAAATGGTCGTGCCTGGAATTCACATTCTTTCCAACAAGATCTCTTTAGCTCGAGTAGGAAAAAAGAATTACTACATAATTAAATGGAATCCTTAAATGTATAGTAGTATGTAGATGGTAAATATCTAGAGAATGTTTACTGTTCATTTATAAACACATCAATCGTAGTTGTAAAAAAGTGTAAGGTACAGACAAGAACGCAAGTTTGAGCGTAATTTAGTAATAACAAAGCTTATCCACTGGCTAGAATGCTTGCCTTGACAAGCTTGGAGTGGAGGGCAGTGTCAGGGTGATCTTGAGCCAATTTATCGCTCAGCTCCACCATACTATAGCATTTGTTCTCGTAGTCTTCAATCAATTTGGTGAGTTCTTCAACTGACCTTGCTAGTGGCTTGTAGCGATGAAGTTTGACTGATTCCAAGACTTAATACTTTTGTTGACGAAGAATAACTTCCAATAAATTCTGCCAAAAAATATACCAAAACGTTGTCATTAATAAAGTAAAAAAATTTGTATATAATAATATAGCAATAAATAGAGTAGATGTACTACCTTATGTTTCTGCACTGCAGCGTCATGAATCTTTGATTCAGAACCTTGAATTAGCTCCCGATAACGGTTCAAATCTTCGGCATCTGAGTTGAGACGCTCTTCGATTTCCGCAATTATAGTCATTAGCTCCTTAACTTCACTCTCTACTTCTTTTGCCTCTTTCATGAGAAACTTGTTTCGATCCTGGAGCTGAGATAGGTTCCTGTGCACATTCAATTTGGTTTTGGTTGGGTGAATGTTTGCTCGCTTTAAACTGAGGTCTGCTCTTTGAATAATTGTATCTCTGTGGTCAATGGAGCGTTCCAAGTCAGCCATCAATTTTTCTTGAGCTCTAGACAATTCAGTGAAACGAACTTGCATGTGCGGTGAATAGCAAGCTTAAGCACGGACAATGAGGATTCTTGCTCCTTTTTTATGTTCTCTTTTAGCTCTTTAGCCAAATGAACTTTCTTTTCCCATTGCAGATTCTGTTCGTGAGCCTCATGTAGCATAGCAAATAATCTTTGTTTGTCGTCTTCTAGTCTGTTTATTTCTTGCTCCAACTCAAGGGCTTCCATTTCAGACTCTTTGAGTAGCCCTGCAAGCTCATTGTGAATAAGAAGGTTGTCCCTGTCCATTTGCTCTTGGTCATACTTGTCCTTGTTGAGTCGGTGGTTGACGCTTCTAATCTCTTTTCGGAGACCTTCTGTTGCTTTACTCACTTTTTAACTTCATTTTTCTTTTTCTCCAACTCATTCTCCAGTCGTTGCCGTTTTCTTTCCATTATAAAAACCTCTAAAGGGGAAAAAAGGCAATATCATCAAGATCAGGGATCATTATAAAATTTCTTTTTGAAATTCGCCCTACCTTTTCGAAGCATTTCATTTTGATGTATAACTGAATCTCTTTGAGAAGTCAACTGAACCAAGGAATCTTGTGGCAGGAATTTTGTCATTTTAACCAATCCTCTTGTAACTGAACGACATTGCCTTTCTCCTGTTGTATTTGCCTTTGCAACTCTATCATTTCTTGTTCCAGTGGACCCGTTTCTATTCCCTAAACCCCAATGCGCACATGTATTACACATATATAAACTTTTGGAAACGTTAGACAAACCATTAAAATATACAAGTAAGAACAAACCCCTTGGTTCCGTATCAGTTTTTGAACTTTTCTATTTAGATTCTCAATTTCTCCAGTTTTCTTCTGAATGACACGCTCGCTCTGTTTGATATCGCGCAACTGATTATGGAGTACTTTTTCTTTCTCCTTAAGCTTGTTTTCCAACTGATCCACGTGGCCTTGCTTTTTAAGAAGTTCTCCACGAAGCCTCTCCACGTCAATCGTTAGCTGTGCCATTTCATTTTCAGTTTTGGCAACTTCTGAGTCTAAATGTCTATTTCTGTCTCTAGCTTGTTTAATCTTTCCTAAAATATGTTCTGCCGCCTTGTCCATTGCCATTCGTTCCTGAATGGCGAGTAGGATCTGATCTTCAAGTTTTATCTTTTCTGGCGAAAGTTTTTCAATTAGCTTTCGTGGACCATTCACATCCTTCTTTCGTTTTTGAAAACCTGTAGTCTGCTTCAAAACCTCGAGCTCTACAGCTTGTTTGAGTTTGTGCAACTTTGACAAATTGTCATTTAGCCGTTCATTCTTGGCCATCAATTTTTCTACTTGCCGACTCAAAATCTTCTCTTCCACTCGACGTCGACGTAAAAGGACGAGAGATTGTTCATGAGTCTCTTGTTCTCGAGTGATGAGTCGCACCAAAGAGCGCAACTCAGATTCCTTAATTCTCAGATCTTGTTCCATATAGCCCTAAATTACAATGTATAATTATATATAACTTTAATCAATAGATTAAAAGATTGAATTATCTTTATATCAAATATCCGTGTCATAACTTACGCAACAGCTTTCCGTGCAGCAACTAGGGCGTCGTCCCTTGACCTTACCACAGAAATCGTCTCATTCCAAGCTCGTTGCAAGTGAATCTTCTCAATTTGTAACGCTTCAATCTCCGTACTGCAATGAGGAACAAGTACACAACACAAGTTTACAATGATGACATTGAATGACAAGAAAAGTTACAAGAAGCCACAAGGTTCATATATTGTAAACTTACACAGCTTCATTAATGTACGTAGTCATTTGCTGTTGTTCCTCAAGATGCGCATTAATTTGTCTTTGAATTCCTTCATTAATTTGTTCCATGTGCTGGATTTGAGTCATCACTTTATCAATGTAATAGTCTTGATCTCGCTTTTGCTTTTCAGACTGTTCTTTCATCTTTTCAATCTTATCATCAATAAACTGGCGAATTTTGAGTTCTCCGTCATATTTCTCTGCAGCTTGGCGGACGACAAATTCAGAGTAATCCATGGACTGCACCAACTCGCGTTCTTTATTAGAAATACAGCAATATTATTAGCATATGCATGAACAACACTCTTGATTTTGCAGTCATTATTATGTGTGTGTATAGTTTTGTACCTTTGATTTCTTCTCAATCTAGTTCTTGCTTCAAACTCCTCAACTCGCCTTTAAGCTTTTCAGTAGCTGCTTCCGTTTTTGCCCTCTTTTCTGACGTTTTGACCAAATCCTTTTCATACTTGTCCATGATTTCAGTTTGCCTCAACATCTCATTTTGTAAATTGAACATGGCACTTCCCATTTCCGTCCGTTCACGACGCTTTTCCTTGAGCTCTTGCTCCAAATCCCGCATTTCACTATCCACAATGAAAATTTGTCGCTCGAGATGTTCTTTGAGAGCCTTTTGGAAGCGAACCATTTTTGGATGATCTGGACCCAGTACCATCAACATTTTAGACTTTTTGGTATTAGTGTCATCATCTTCATCGTCATTGTTATCCTCTTTGTCTTCATGAGCATCGTCATAAGCAGGCGTTTTCCCGTGCCTCTTTGCCACCTCCTTTTCCGGCAGTAAATCTTCACTATTATCGTCTTTTGGTTCAGACTGTCGCTTTTGCTCATCCAAATATTTGATCATAGCTTCAAGCTGTTCCACAGTGGGACCTTCTGGTCCATCTTCACCTAAAAATTCCTCATAATTGCGGATATAGTCTTCGTCATTAAAGGGTTGTTCTTGATCCTCTTCTAAATCTTCATTCTCAATTTCCCCCAAAATATCACCCAAGCCATATTTCTCCCGGAATCCTTCTTCATCTCCTTCCTCAAAGTCACCAATTCCTTCGGGAAACATTTGTTCCATCAGTCCAGGCTCCATCTCATCTTCTTCCTCCTCATAGTCCCCTGCTGCAACAAGGGGAGGTGGTACGGGCTCTCCAATTTCCTCATCTTCCTCCTCATCATCATTAGGAGCTGCTGGCTTTGAGCCTCGTTTTGAACTGCGTTTCGAACCAGCGGCTTCTTCTTGTCACTGAGGATTTGCCGTCTCCTCTGCTTCATCTTCTCCATCAGTAAGATGGTTGTGATCGTACACAATTCTTTCAACCTCCTCTTGTGAAACTGTGGATTGTAGTGTAGAGCGATTACAAACCCAATTATTTCCCAAACTGTTGTAGCTGTATGAGCTAAAGATTAGAGTAAATTATTTTAAGTATGAGCGTCTTACGAGCTTCCTGTTGTTCTTCTTCGCTTTCTGACATTTCGTTTAATAGAAAATGTTTCTATTTAAAGGCTTTCTCTCAGAGTAATTGATTTGGAAGAAATAATATCAAGCTATCGAATAACAGAAGAAAGAACTAAATTACAGAGTGTCTGTCTCATCATAGCATAAACATGGTTTCTTGCATTTCTTGGTGGTGAAAGCAAACCATGAGAAAGTTTCTAGAAATCATTTTTGTATGGTCAAAATCAAACTGCTTTCAGTTTAGTCAATAAAGATGTTAGACATTGCTGGATGATTACTGATGCAGTTGAGCATGATGCATGGTATATGGATTAACATGTTCCTAAAAGTAAAAGCGAATCTTTCCCCGTGTGCATTAATGCATTTTTACCTTGAATGCAGCAAGGTACTCCAAACTCCAAATCTTCTTGAGTCAAACTTTTATGGAAGTGCTGACAGGAGGTTTTGTCAATAAAATACTCGCGATCAAAATGTTTTCATGACATGAATGAGTTTTTTTATGAAACGAGTTGATGTTAAAAATGTAAAGTGGTGGAGTTTTTGCAAGACCTCCCATTTCTCGGTTGTCAAATAACGTTATGTAGTTAATTAAAGTAGCTTTGAGGCATGTATTTACAATACTTGTTTCCTTGGCTGTCCATTTACCTTCATGAGGTGCAGGTGTATGCAGAATACCCCATGCCCCAACCAACTATAGATCAGAGAAAAAAGCAAGTGTGTCCAGTTGTAGAGTAACTAACATTGCAATTTACACTTCCTTTGTCTACTATAATGCCCTTGTAGTTACATTCATGTTCATGGTAGGTCAGAGATCAATATATTGATAATTTTATGTACCTATCAAGCTTCATAGGCCCGTTGATCTACGTGTAATTTGACGTGTGAAGTGTGAATGATGAATGAGTTTCATATAGACACGCTTCTCATTCCATTTCCATTTCCATAAGCATATATAGTACAGAGACGCTCCATGTTCATCCATAGTCATGAACGCATGAAATCTCCTTTAACATTGCAGTAGTCCTGTTTTTGTTTACGTGTTCCTAAAGTTGAGGTATACACTTTTTTCTGCAGATTTTCATCATTCCGTGTTTTGAGCATTAGCACATGGGTTGCTCCTGTCGGCTCTCTTTAATATTCAAACTCTTATGCAGATTTTGGATCGTGAAATAAAATATGAGAGAGAAATGGATTTTCAGTTTTACTTCTAGCTGATATACTGCAGAGATAGGGGCTTTATGGGAACCTCTTGTGGAAGTGGAATCTGAAATGGAAAATATTTTGTTTTGAAGTTGTCCGTGGTGTTGTTGGCAGTTGCAGCTGTTCACGCCTTTAGGAGAGACAAGTAAAAGCAGCGGTGGGGCTAGGGGCACCAAAACACTGACTGAAGTATTAAAGGGGACATTGACATTATTGGCGCAACCGCAGCAGTAGTATTAAATTACCAACTAAAGAATTTATTTAGTACCAAATCAATAAGACAGACGATGAAGTGCCGGGTAAGATTTCCGATTGACCATTAATTAAATTAAAAAAATTACACACTTTGTTAACCTAGTTTGTGCTGGAGCATTGTAAATTTCATGATATTTTTTGCATTTGTACCAACTTGCAGATGCAGTGGTTATCAAGTCAAAATGGGAGGAGGGTTGTTGTTTTACTATGCCTTTTTGTTCTGGTGATGATGGGAGTGCCTCTAGTAGATAGTCAAGAGGGGGGCATGATGCCATTGTCTGAAGTAATAGATCACCCGGTAGAGAATGAGAATAAAAGGCCACCTTCTTCAGGCGACACTGTGTCAGTGACAAAAGCAGATGACGAGACGTACCATGGCAGGCCTTTATCTGAGAAAAAACAAGATTTGCATATAAAAATAGCACAGTCCCACCTTCAAGAAGAAGATAAGCCGAGTGAAGGGGACATCGATAAGCAAGGAAAAGTGTTTCGGAAGGACAAGTCACCAGACTTACAAAACCCGATGAAACATGCGTCAGACGAATGGCTTCTCACGTTTCTACTAGAGCAATACCGCATCTCAGAAACGGTTGAGGAACGAGTTGAAATACTTCAAAATTTGGAAAATTTCTCTCACAAATTCGAAAACGGACGAGACTTGTTCAAGTCTACTACTGCTGTCAAAGATATTTTAGTGCCAGCGCTGAATTCAACTCAAGTGGACATTCGCAAAGCAGCGTGTGCCGTTTTCGCCGTGGCAGCTCAAAATAATGCCGTTGTTCAACAAATCGCAAAGGAAGCTGGAGCGATTCGAAGTCTTATACATTTACTGGCCTTTGACCCTGTTGTTAAATCCAAAGCACTATATGCTCTTTCGTCCATTCTCAGAAATTGTCCTGATGCACAAGGCAAATTCATTCATGATGGTGGCATCCCTGCCCTAATTACGGTGGCATTCTCATTTGAAACGCGTAAGAGATCCTTGAGCCTTGTAACAGACCTTCTTACCGAGAGAAAGTACTGCCTGTTGGATCTGGAAAATAAACGATTCGCCCGTCCTCAACAACAGCATGATGTTGATGATGATGCTGAAGATGACCTGACACACTATCAGCAGCAGTTTGATGATAATAATAATAATGGTGACGACGAAGATGACTTTGCCACTACAGTCAACTCTTTGGGTGATCATATAGACCACTTTGACAATATTGAAGATCCTTGTGATGAGTTCAAGGTGCTAGAAAAGGCGTTGAAAGACAGTGGGTGGTGTGATGTTCTCGCGGACAGTGTCAAGGCTCTTGGTGGATTCGACACGGGTGACCAGCTTCTTACTGCAGAAGCAGTGGCTTCTAGTCTCTCTTTTTGTAGGAATGAAATTGCACCATACTCTCGGATCTTTCAAGGTCTCCTGATCAAATTTCAAGATGACGAGGATTTTCAAGAGGAGAGCTTAACATTAAGGTCAATCATTGACGCGGTCACAAATCCGTCACCGCATAAAGATGAGCTATGATGTAATGTTATGATGTATATTATGTTAGAAACGTCATCAAAAAGCCATGACGTGTGATTTGTGATATTATATAACGAACCTGCTAACTTTTTAGCTTCACCTATGGCCAAAGACTAATCAATTTTCTGTTTGTGATGATGTATTATGTTATGTTTGGTTGTATGTTTACTGTATTTATAAAAGTTGTACATATATTGTATATAGTTAATGTTTAATGATAGCACTCAATATCAAACTTAATAATAATAAAGTAAGTATTTATTATTACTGTAATTCTACCAAATCAAAATAATTTTACAAATGAGAGTAAAAAATAGCATGTTGTACACACTTTATAAGCATACTTATTATACTCACGGCAATCGCTTATACCACAACATGGTAATTACATGCCGATCATTGTCTGTTGGATTTATTGTTGAACATGGTCAAAATTTCCTGGGCTCTATTGCAAACCATTAGCATATTAAGACGGGTAAAGTCATCCGGTGAAATTTTCTCTATACCTACTCGTACATGAACAAATTCCATCAGAATAGTTGTTTCATTTGATCTAAACTTGACGTTTTTATCAGCAAGAGTGACAAGATGTAGAACTATTTTGTGATTAATTCTTTTGGGAATCATATCGTCTTTAATGAGTTGGCATAATTTTCCAACAGCATTAGGGTAATCATTCTTATCCATCAACTTTCGAAAGTCGCAAAATCAACTGAGGAAAACTAGACGATCAGAACAAGGAATTGCATTACGAAGGGATTCCAACAAAGAAGGTTCTATTTGGCAGTCTCCTTCAAATAGGATTTGGTCCACTATGTATGTGGTCAAAGGACCATCACCAGCTTTAATTGCCCATAACAGGGCATTCTGCATCTGTCCAGAGTTGAGTTTATCCACAGCCACTTTACGGCAAATTCCATGCACTGAAGTTTAATGTTTTGGCAAAATGAAATACGCACAAACTGAAATACACAATACATCACTGCAAAAAAAATTATTTATTTTCTTAAACTTACATTCAGTGTCCAAATTAAATCTTTCTGCGATTTGTACTAGCTTTTGTGCTTCCATTTTCGTATTTGGATTGATTCGCTCGATGCATTTCCCAATGAAATGTTTTCTAAGGGGCTCCTCTTGAGCTTCAAAGTACGGAACACCATTTTGCCATATGGGTTTATGTTCCATGAAAGCTGTACCATAATCAATAATGAAATGTGTCCTAAGTGGAGGCACCGAGCTGTAACATTCAACACGTTAATTAAACCATTTAAATACATGCATTTATTTTAAAATCTTGATCTAGACCAACAAAAGCTGCTTAAAAATGTAGATCAGAGTTGATCAGACCTGTAATCAATGCGCACATCTGTTACTTCTGAAAACTTGCCCCCGGTAAAGATGAGATCAACAAAATGGGTGGAATACCATGGATTATTCCAAGCACTCTGAATTTCTTTCAGAACATTGACGATATCGTACTCCATGGCGTGAAAGAGTATAACATCTAGACTCTAATGAATCACCCAGTCCAAACTCACTGACAACTTTTCTTGCATAACCTTTCAAGGCAGATGGACGAACAACTGGAAAACGGTAGTTAATCAACATTACAAGATACTCGTACCAGGTCAAAAGATTTTTAGAACGAGCTTCTATGAACCCTTCATCGTTCCCACAAAGAATCTGAAACCCCATAACAATGCGTTATATATACAACAAGGTGCCTGTGGGAGCCTGCCCTATCCATATGCAGGCTCTATCTAGATTTTAATATTTTGAAAACTAATAATTAAACAGAGCTGTCTGCTTACTATCAAGCTAATGATATAAGTTCTTCCAAATTCAGTACCTGTAATACTTCGAATTTAATTTAGGATGATGATGTTAATTTCTGTTTCGTATATGGAGATAGCAGAGCAAAAAGACAATAACATCATGGTCTCCAAATAACTTTATATCCTGACCCAAACAAATGCAGCTTAACTTACTTCAAAATCCCATGTACTGTTTTGACAAAAAAGAGGTCTAAAAGGCACCTATCATGTGACCTACTTAAAATAACCTAACAATTTAG
>Ga0194135_10002756_pt1 | contig 10691 bp, 5 predicted proteins | sample LitLau_LLRF_2013_FD_134024 | JGI IMG/M metagenome (GOLD analysis project Ga0194135, IMG submission 134024) | Freshwater sediment microbial communities in response to fracking from North America - Little Laurel Run_MetaG_LLRF_2013 (version 2) | ecosystem: Environmental > Aquatic > Freshwater >... | reverse complement strand
CGAGACTACTCATCCATGAAATTATTCATCAATGAACTCAATTCATCTCATTGCAGCTTGTGAGAGCTTGTTTCATTTTTTAGATGAATTTTAAATGAAACCAAGTACAAGATATGAAGACACATGAACATATGAACTACTAACGTGAATGTGCTTATAAGAAAGAATAAATATCTCCACGCTTTTTAATGTTTATTTGAGTTTCTCTCCAAAGAAAACACAAAAATATTCTTCCCTTGAACTTTACTGGAGAGTTGTAAAAGAAAGACACGTTTTTTGAACCTGACTTTCTTGCTTATTCATTCCTTAGCAAATCTCTTTTCTTGTCAACAACATTTTAAATTTTAACTCTCTCTCTCTCAAGCAAAGTGTAGTATTCACTAAAAGATGAAGGAGTGGTCAAAGAAGATTGACATTATGTGAGAGTGTTATATACTAAAGTTTCCCCTTCTTCTCCAGCTTTTTCTCCTTAGTCGGCTTCATATCTTCAATTCTTCTTCATATCGCTCTCGCCAACCCAATAGAAGAATAATATTCTTAAGTTCTGAACACAAATTCTTTTTTGCAACTCAAAGACTCAAAACTTTTTACAAAAGAAACCTCCTTAGCTGGCTTAGCTGTTAGCTCTAAAGAGAGAGAGACAAGAACCAAGATTGACTTATCGCAATGCAACGCAACAAATCGTAAACTGGAAAGAACGAGCACGTAAATCTTTTATGACTCTCTCTGCACAGATGAAGTCAAAGTGTGTGTATAGAGGAATGTTGTCGGAAAGACACTGAAAGAAACCAAAGTCCATCCGGAGTTCTTCTTCTTCTTCTTTAAGAAGACTTTTTCTTCCGCAAGTTCATCTCACATTTTTATCTCCAGTGTATGTCCATAGCCCGTATCTCAGATGGAATCAAGATGGTTCGTCAGCAAAGTAACTTCCACAAAGTTCCAAAGCCTTCATATAACATGTTTAAAGCAGCAAAATTGCATTTGAGCGAGACAGCTCTAAAAGAGACTTTGACTTTGTCAGATCCTACAGAGACTTTGTCCCTTCTGCGTCACAAATACAATAAACACAAACACATTCAGCCATTCTTCAGGAGCTGAGATCACCCAGAGATTACAACCACATAATATTATATACTCAAGAGTTGAATGCAGAGCTCACAGAACAGCAGCATGAAAAATAAATTAACGACACATTAAATTATATTTTTCTCCATGAGGGGGAGTAAATTAAAACCAGACGTGGATAAAACATAAAACCCGCAGTTCATAGACCATTGCATTGCGCAGCCATAACATAATATAAAACATTTAAAAACATTTAGTGTGGACTTCTTTTGATCTTTCAATCTTTGAAACATCTTTGAAATCTTTGTGAAGAATTATAATATATAAAAATATTATGACGCGAACACACATGAAGGACGACGATTGAAGAAAGAATTTTCTATTCTTTGTCCCAAGTTCAAAAACACACACGCAATATAATTTACTTTTCTTGTTTGCGTCTGGAAAAAGGATTTTTACCTAGTTTATTATTCTTCCCTGCGGTCTCATCACCTTCCAATCAATTATTATTACCAACCCAAAAACCACACGAACCAATTATATACCAAAAAGATATTTCTCAAGGAATTCGCAAAGATTCATATTTTTCGCAATACTTTTTACCATTTCATTTGATTGCATAAGCCAATACTCAAATAGTAATTGTACTTTTACTGCGCCCTGTGGCTTTTCCACTCGCCATAAACCCAAACTGGTTCATGTATGCATCTCTGCAAAATCAAACAAAGACTTGTACATAAATAAAACCACCTTTAATTGCTTTTGTTATATAGGAGCATAACTTCAGCTAGGAGATTTACGGGAGATTGGAATGTGCTAATTGTCATATGGAGTTTTTACACGAAATCTATAAACTATTGACTGGATCTTGTAATAAAAGTCACGCTAAGTAAGCTAAATCTTGTATTTATAATAAATGAACACACACACGTGTACAGGAAGGCTCTACTAAACTCTTTATGCAAATAGCATCAATAAATTACGATTGATCAGAGAGTAGAGCGTGGGTGATTAAATATAGGTGGAGATGACTCTGCACAGATGAGAACTATACAAAACTATGCATTATTTTTACTTGTCAGCTCAGCAGGAATGTCGAACAATGTGTGAGCACAAATGCTTAAGGAATATATAATATATATATACACACATATCGCATAAAGAGATCGATACAAATAAAGATAAAGTCTATTGCTCATTTGGTGTCGTAAAGTGTTGTCGTTTAAACTTAATTGGAGGTTGTTAAGCGTAAGTAAGAGTGACACGGAGGAGTAGACAAGATGGATGGATGGGCAAATCAAGGGCTGAACTTTATGCAGATTATCATAGACTTATTGTACATGTCGTTGTCGCGTCTTTGGATCATGAGAATGGGTGTGGTTTTTCGTTGGTCTTGACATTCAAAGATTCTAAAAGTTTTGTGAGAGCGATTCTTTATCCACTTTTACATACACACCTTCTTCGTCTATTTTGGATTGACTCATTCTGTCAGGTTTTCTCTAAAAGAAGATTAACAACAAAGGCTTATTGAGTAATTCAATATATTAAAGTGGATCTCAATTTATCACGCATGTTCTATTTGTGTGTCTAATTCATATGAGGAACTCTTCAAACACATTGCATAAGAAAGATTTTACACACTTACACACACCTTAAGTCTAGAGAGTGCGCTTTTTATTCCTTCACCACAGATTGGAAGAATTAAAAGAATGTATACACTTAAAAGACTGACATAATACGTAAGAAGAAGGGTCACTCAATTCTTTTTCTTTAATGGACATTTTAAAGTTCTTTTTGCTAACGGTACACGTGTGTGTGTGTGTGTTAAGTGGCCATGCGGGGAGATGTTTCTTCCATCAGAAAACAAATTACAAGTGCAAACAGTATTTGTCGGCTGCTGTGAGACTCATTAGCATCTTCGGAAGAATCTCTTCCAACACTTCTTCTGAAGGAAGAAAAAGAAGAAGAAGAAGGAGTGCCTTTCAATCTCCCTAACTGTTTTTAAAATCCTCAAGTCTAATAAGCCACCACACAAAACATAATATGTAATTGCATAAAAGATCTCTGCTCCCAGGTGCAATATCTCTCTTAATGTCTCTGTATTTTACATGATAAGAGAGAGAGAGAGAGGAGTGGTCATTGTCTATTATGACAGAAGGTCATCTTCAAGAGTTCTAGAAGAAAGGGGATTAGTAGGGAAAGATCTCACAAAAGGATTAAGCGACAACAGATTACTATACACAAACATATACAACTCGTATATAATAATTACACTTGAATGAGATGTAATAGCTTTTTACAAATATGGGGCTACGTGATACAACAACTCAATTCTGTGTGAGATGATCTCTGACCTCCCCCCACGGGATGAAGAGACCTTCAGACCTTCTCATACATACATACATATATGTACCAGGTGACCAACACTTTATATATAGTTAGAATTAAAAGAGACGATCATTGACAATATGTATTATATGTTTGCTTTAGGAGATCAGATTACTCCATCACTTGTCTTGACTTATGGTCACTGTACATATCCTCCCTCTTTTGTCTTATAACATTTCAGTTGTTAGTCTTGTCAATCATTTCACTTGGAATTATCTCACTGACTGACAACCCCGTACTCTTTTAGTTCTGAGGCTCGATTCAAAGATCAAATTCTTCTCTCTCTGCTAATCTCATTTCTTGACTTCTGTTTAGTCAAATCCAAGTCAGTCATCAAGGAGCAGCAGTGCGAGCAAAGCAGATTACATCCACACAAATCATCATATGCGAGTTGCTCTGATTGCTTTTTACGACCGACCTAATGAGTCCCACAGACCTTCACTTTAATACGAATAATAATTCACATCTGTCCCTTCTTTCTTTTGTCTGAAGACGCCTTACCAATCTTACATTCATATGTATATATACTTCGTGCTAATAATTTACGACTCTCCTCCAATTTAAATGCTAATATGAATCACACAAGCAAAAAATGGAACAAGTCATTTCACGCCAAACATATCCGTGTGTATTATTAATAAGTATATAGTAGTAGCAAGCAGGAACGTCTTCTTCTTTCATCACTGCAATTAACAATATTACCCTCTCTCTGTCTCCTCCAGTAAATCTTCATCTCAATAATAATAATAATGTCCTCTCATTTCTCCTTAATGAATGTAATGGTCACTCTAACTTAAAAAACCTTTGAAAATTCATCTTCTTTTTATTATTAAGTGCGTGTTATTAATATAAAAAACTCTCCGAGGTTATTTCTACTGAATTGCAATATACCAGATCGAGTATATATTTGTCAGTTTTGTAATATTTAATTCTAATAATAAATAGCAATAACCATTAACCAAATTATGAATGATCATTTCTCAGACTCCCTACTGATTTTACTTGTATTGCTTTTATATATAGCTTGGGCTCAATTACACTTTACAAAACTCATTACAACTCATCTTGGTCAGTTAGTTTAAATTCCATGTGCACGACTCTTCTCCTGACTTGTCATTATATTATTATTATTTCTGCGTGGGTTTGATATTTCACAAGTAGAATTAAAACAATAATTATTATGTAACAGAGAGAGAGAGAGAGATGCTCTGCTTTTTTGGTAGTCTCGTTTGTGTATTCTCAGTTCATCATGAGAGAGACTAGGACATCACGCAAAATAGTATGTATAAAAAGTATAAATGACAATGTGTCTCTTTTTATTGCAAGAAGAAGAAGGTCTCCTTTGAATATACTTGTGAAGTATTTGAATCTTTAACTAAAAAGAAGAAGTGTATGAGTAGCGGTCCCTTTCCTATTTGGGATGGGACTCATTTCCGCAATGCCTTTTAAGTCATTTCCAATTACAACCGAGTTATTATTCCCAGTCGTTCCTCCCAACGAGCGAGCTTCTTAGACGATGGATGGACTGCTGGTCTTTAGTCGAATATTACGCAACCTTTATTGACTATATTTTGATTTGACTGAATAAGCCTCCTTTATTTTTCCTACACGTGAATCTGTCGATATATACATTCATTTATCTCTGAATGAACGATGGGCCGTGAAGACTCAAAAAGGTGATCTGCTTGTTCTCGTAAAATGTTACGGGACATCGTTACACTTTATAGAGCTTACAAGAGATCTGGGAAATGATTCGTTCACATTTCACAAGGTCTGCATTTTTATGAAAGCGTAGTATTGCATGTATACAACGTGTACGCGTACTTTCTCAGGGCAATCCGGGTCATTTACAAAGTTCTTCTTGGCGGTAGTAGGCCAATAATACTTTATTATACCTACTTTAACTAAACTGCAGCATAGAAAGCAGAGCACAGGGGGAAGAAGTGAATGATCCAGAAATGAATGCACTTTAAACTGCACCAGAACTTCATCGTCGTTTAAATAGTCTCCTCCTCAGCCTGCACAAATGAACCCAGAAGACACTTTTGCACGGATCATTTCCATTTAACGTTTATTTGTGTTTATATCCTGTGTAGAAGGGTGGGAACATGCACCAAGCATCAAATGCACACAGTAAAGTTCAAGTAGAATGCACATGGAATGGAATGCACGTGGTGATGCAACATACATTTTACCCATCATCATCATTTCCCATGTTCTCAATCTTTCAAAACATCTTACAATAATTACTATTGAACGCGAAGTGTGAAAAGTAGAATTATTATATGACTTATGTGTGTGGGGCAATTTGTTCCACAGAAGGAATTGATTGGACATTAGGAAAATAAGTCATCATCATCATTGGCCCATTAACAAATGAATCCCTCAATTCATAAACACAATGTGTGTCTGTATCATCATCAGTCATGTCATCACTCACTCACCTTATATATTCTTCTTGTTAAGATTTGTGTTATTGTCTTGTGCCAATAATTCACACTTATTCGCTAAAACGCTTTTTTCCAAAGCATGATTAGTAAAAGAACACACACACACACAAAGAGAGATAACACTTATTGTGTCCTGTTATTTGTTACACAACTTAAAAAACCTAATCTCTCTCTAACAAAACGGTACTTAACGAGGATACAAAGAGGCGAGTTTTCAAAATTGCAAAGCAAAGTTTTCCTTGCAAATAACATTTCGCGAGCAGTAAATGTATTTGCAAAAAGTGGTTTCATTTTGTACACCATACTCAACACATACGCTAATCATTATTGTCGATAGTCTCATTGACACACTTGGGAAAAATGCACTTCCTTCGTCATTTAATCTCTTCTTATGTCATTCATATCTCACTCTCCACTTTATCATCAAACACTTACACATCTTTTTATCTATACGAGTCTTAAATAACACTCTACCCATTATTTTTACAAATTACGATAATACTTACACGTTTCCCTTTGTATAACACTATTATATGGAATGTATAACATTACAATTGATAACAGGGAGATTAAATTTCAAAGGAGATAGTGAAGACGAAGAAGAGTGTCTTGTCTCACTTTAAAATTCAAAAAGTTATTTCTTATTTGGGTGAGTGGAAGAATACATGCAAAGTAAAGAACAACAATTTGTGTATGTGCAATCAAAATGAAACTCGTCGAGTCGCGATCACGAATTGCAGAAGAAACCCAGACACGTCGTCCTAGACTGCTTCTTATTATTACTTTATCGTAGTTCTTTGCTTAATCAGATCAACTTTTATGTCTTAGGTTATTACAAGACATAACAACAAGGAGAGGAATGCAAGTCTGGTGCACTGCAAAACGTTATCGTGCTTTAGAAAGACTTGTTAAACTCAAGCATGGTTTGTGTTTAAGGCGTTTCGTTAAAAAGGAAGAAGCAGCTTTGCAGAGATTTGACTACCTTTTAGTCTGCAAATTAAATCTCCTCTCCTGATTTAATTTCTTGTAGGAAAATATGGACTATTCTCTCAATGAACTACTCGTGAGTGAAAGTGCCACCCCCACACGTGTCACTTTTTGCGCTTAAACTTTCTCGCCTTGCATGACCTGACCTTGTCCTCTCTTAAACTTGCGTGTGTATCTTGCTCGCCGTCTTAATTCAAATTTCAATAAACCAGACTTAAAAGTAAGCCACTCAAGAAGAAGACGACACACAGCAAAGTTTCAAAGATTTACTTCTTAAAGTGTGTATATAACTTGTATAGCTCGTAGGCATCATTGATTAAGTGCGTAATGCAATTAAAAAACGAGTCTAGTGTGTGTGATCTTTCAAATTCATTCACAAGACGAGTTTAAAAAGCATCCCACATTTTCTCACGCCATTTAAAACTCTAATCGCTTTAACTCTTTCTTTCATCCTTCTTCATTACTTAAACTTTTAAAAGTGAGACTGATGTTTGTACTTTCAACCAAAGACTTTAAGACTTTGGGAGTGGCTGTAGCATCATCATATCCGTCGTCGTTGCTCTTCCGACTCCTTCCATTACCACAAGACACAGGGAGACTTGTGTCCTGATGAAAGACTTTTTTGGTCCTTGTTCAGAGAGTATTAACTACCTTCATAAGAACCCTTGTTAATTGTTTTAAGGCGTGTAGTGTATGAGCAGCGCTTTTCTTTCATGGGAAACAACACACAAACGGATCGTTGTATATTAAAAGTGGGTGAGACAACGTCTCCTGCATAATGAGATGACCTGGCCATTGTTCACGGCATCGAGTGAGGGTGGACAGGTAAACCATAACAATACATTATTCAGAGTTATCGATACATAGACAGCGAGACTATGGGTGGGTTTCTCCATTTGAAATCTGAGCAACCAGAAATGCAACACTACTACAACTACTACTACTTAACTATTCACCTTGTGGTCTCCTTAAGTCATTTATATACTAGTGATCGGGTACTTAGTTTAATAAATGGATAGTTACATAAATCAGGGCAACAATAGGAGGAGAGGTCTCTCGTGTGGACATCCAGCTGACTTGTGCATGACTTATATTATGTTACATCTCCCCTTGTGGCTTAAAGCCACACCCCTTCGGCCTTAATTCAATCAACGCACAAGTCACTCTCCCCCCGTTATCATTACTTTTCATTTGTCTCTCTCTGTACAATTTAATGGTTTCTTTTTCGAAAGAACAACCTTACTCAGGAGACGAGTGTGAGATTCGTCCACGTCTCAAACCAAAATAGCTCACACTGCAATGTCTCGAAGTCTCAACAAAAAAGTCCCTAGAGAGTCTCCTCAAAGCAGAAGAGGAGTCTTTTCAATTTCCATCTCTCCAGTGGGTCTCTCTCTCCCAATCTCTATATTAAATTTAAATTAAATGAGATTGCTCTTCTTCTTATACTTTAAAAGCCTTCCCACAAATTCAATTAATTTCCTTATTTTCACATTCAAATGTGACAAAATTAACACCCTGTCACCTTAAAAACCACCAAGTGACAGTTCTAACCATTCCGTCTAACAAAACTCATTCAATTTGAATTGTTCTGGCCAAAAACTAATTAAATAATGAAATGAAATCCAGAACTCCCTCCTTTTACCGAACCCATTCAAATCAAGAAAAGATATTATTCCATTGAGTTTTCATCCAGGAAGTGTGTTGATAGGAAATTATTGGCACGCGAATCACTTCCGGATCGAATTCCACAGGGAAGAAAAACTAAAAAACTAAAAACTAATCGGTCGTCTACCTTCTTCTTATATATATCCATCCCGCATTTCCAAACTTTCAATCACTTAATGTTGAATTGGCACAAAACTCTCTCTCTCTCGAGCAGTCACACAATTTAAGATGATCGATGATGGAACTGACTTAAACAGAGAGTGAGAGAGAGTGTGTGTGTAAGTATAAGACACACTCCATACAAAAATTCCCATCCACACGTGTCTTTCCATCTTTCCCGTGGATTTAGCAAAAACCAAAATCTCCTTATGTGCATTGCTTACTATCCTTGCAACTCTTTTGGAACTTCTAGGAAGTCTTTCCAAGTAAAAGCCCATTAAATCTTATTACACGAGAGATAGATGCAGAGAAGAAGACATTTCACGTATATTTGTCATGGCATAAGTAGCTCATCATGATTTCTGTAATGAAGCTTAAGCTTACACGCACACACACACACACATACACAAATACACACTTAAGAAGAAGAAGTTGCAGTGTCTTCACAAAAGTTCCCCTTCTTCTTCTTCTTCATTGCAGTTTTTGCATCCACGCGAAGACTCCTCAACACCAACTTGGCACAACTCCATCCAAACGTACACAACTTAAGTTCATAAACTTTTCCAGGAATTCTATATTCCTTTCCACTCTGGTCTTGAGCATCGCTCAAAGTCCTCTCCTCCTAATAATTCCTGTTTGTCCATAAAATCAAACGCACATTCTCTCCGATTATGAACTTGATAGCTTCGAAATCTCGAGTCACTCACAAGTTTTTCTGCTGTGAATAGTTAATCGACTGCAATCAAACGAAGAGCTATCGTCCTTATAAGGATGACACTCTTCTATATAATACCGTGAGTGTTGTGACTCATAAACTCACCTGCCATTATCTTCCCCAATAAATCAAGAAGGAACTTGAAGAGTAATCACATCTCTCCAGCCCACATTGCAAGTATCAAGCTTGAGATTTCATCACACAATCCACTTGCACAAAAGGAAAACTTTTCCCAGTCAAGAGAGCATTTACATTAAAACTTCTTTTCCTTCCAGCGATTTATTTTACGATTCCTCATGACTTTATTGGCAACCGAGAAGTTGCACACACGCATAATACATACGCGTTTAATATATAAATGTGTGTCTATATACTAGTCAAGTTCATCCACCTCCATTGTTGTTTGTTTTGCTCGTTAAGATTTGGTCTGCTGCAATCACCCACACCACCAACAATCCTTTCTTTTGGCAAACTCACACACATGAGACTTTTTGGATTGCTCGTTGGCCTCAGATAAGCCACACAAGTGAGAGTGAGACGCGTGAAAGTGAGAATGTCTGAGATTTCAGAGAGAGATAAGCCTCTTTTAGAATATGATAAAATTACAGGGAAATGTGTATATAACGTGTGTATAAGATATCTCGCTCCTCTTGTAAATTATCCCACATGACATTCACATGGACAGTGTCAATCGCTCAGTCTCTTTAGACAAGTTAAAGCTCAGAGATGCACCAGAGATTATTGAATTTGAATACATACGTATACAAGCAAATAAGGATTTATCGTTGAAGAAGACTATATATAACTAACTATTGACTATATAGTGGATATAGGGTGGATCACTGATCGTAGATTAATAGTAATGATACCCAGCACAAATTAAATTAAAAGGAAAAGGGAAAAGGCGTGTAAGAGATGAACTGAATCATTCAGATCACATAACTCACAATCAACAGATTACAACTGGTGATATAATACATTCTTCAAATTAAATCACAAGTGAACAAACTCTATACACACACGATAGAGAGGAAGTTCACTTAAGGAATCATTCGATAAACATTAAAGGGGACAAATCTCAACTCTTTTTATAGAAAAGGAGGGTTCATTGAGAAACATTTCTTTGAACAAGGTTAAGTGCGTATATACTTTATAAGAGAGACAACGGAGTGTTATCGATCTAACTTTTTTTCCTTAAAAACTATCAAGTATCCCTCAAGACGACGATACATATATATATATATATATATATTATATATATG
>Ga0194135_10002755_pt1 | contig 10692 bp, 13 predicted proteins | sample LitLau_LLRF_2013_FD_134024 | JGI IMG/M metagenome (GOLD analysis project Ga0194135, IMG submission 134024) | Freshwater sediment microbial communities in response to fracking from North America - Little Laurel Run_MetaG_LLRF_2013 (version 2) | ecosystem: Environmental > Aquatic > Freshwater >... | reverse complement strand
TGCGAGGCAATGCGAGGAATAAGTACTTTCGGAGAAACGTATTTATTGAGTGGAGACAATAATTTATCGATTGAGTTCCAACAAACGTCTGAAGAGATTTGTTCGTACTTTTGGGGTGATGGATTCGCCTTTTAGAAATGTTAAATGTGTAGTAAGTCTGACTATCTGAGGATAAACAGGATGAGTTATGATTATGTTTTTTCCGTGGTGTTTATCCTGAAACACGAATGGAGTCAGAAGTCTGTTATGGTTTTTTGCGTTTGTGGTGAATGTCTCAGGACAGGAGGAGGATGAGAAGTTTATGGTGAGAGTAAATGCTTGAGGATTGTATTATTTGTATTGCATGAGAAGTAAGTGAGGGAGACTATTGTTTAAAGTATCTCGGTGCATTTCAGAGTAAATTAAACTGCTGAGGAGAGACGCGAAGACTCGTAAGTGGCTGTGTAGAAACGGTTAATTTATTTAGAAGAACCAGCACACAAAACTCACGAGTGTTACAAGACACACATTTTATGCTTATGGTTGCATGCAACTCTAGTTATTACTATTGTTGGCTCGGTGAGTTCTCGAATGGAATCCATTTGAAGTCGTCGTCATCTTGAGAACAAATGATAATAGGTCGGAGCATAGTCTCTCATCAATATTCAAATAAGGATGCATCACTCACTCTCTCCTCGGTACACTAGAATAAACTGTTCGTCTGCGTATGTACAGCCCTAGAGTAGAGACTACTTCTTCAGTGGAAATGTTTTCTTACGTGAAGACCATTTGTTTGGTTGAGTGTCAAGAAGAATATAAGTAAAATGGAGTGAAGTGGAAGGTTGTGCAATCAATCCAGAAGGCGTTTAAACTGTGAAGCTTGAAGATGAATTATTGAAATGGCACTCAAAATGCCTGTTCAGTGTCAAACATGAATCGACTTGGCTTTTTTGGTTTTTTGAGACGAGAACTGGTGAAAGTTTATCTTACACTATCTTAAAGGCTAAAGGTGTTTGCATGTTACTTTATTTTGAGACTGACTGAGAGAAGCTTCTGTCCATAACAATAATGTGCGTATAAGGATAGGAAGAATGGACATATCTGAAGATATTCCATATTATTATTGTACTATGGGTTCTAAAGAGATATTATGTTGTATGAAATACGTGCCTGGTGTAATGGCACAGAGGAAATGGAATGGTTATTATGTATGGCCCTTTCTCTTTACACACTTGTTAAGGCTGAAGTTTATAGAGTTCGCTTATTGAATCATGGTTTGGCTGAAGAACACCGACTTGGTTGGTTACTTGCATGAAATATAAGATTTCTTCGTTTCCCACTGGAAATATCTTAAGGATATACCCTCTGGAATACTTCAACTTCGTCGAAGAGACACGACGGCTTGTTGAGAATAACACACGACTTTGTAAAGGCAATGCTGGAGAGCTGGAAATACTTAAGTAATCATCGTAGATGGTTAGATGATAAGGATCATTTTGTGTGTAGTTGTAACACCTTCAAATGATAGTCGGATGAAGAGCAAGTAGACACGCTGAATGCAATAGTAGGCACCATAATTTTATACGGTAGCGTGCTGTTTAGAGTGTTACTGGATTAAAACGAAAGGTAATCTCGAGAGGCTTAATCTGTGGATTTAAGGATTTCATTACGCAACAGAATTAATGCTGTAGTTCTCTCTATATTGTGAATTTATGTATATGTATAAATGTAGTCTGAAGTACAAGCTTGAAAGTGTGTTTAAAGCTTTTCCAGACTTTTAGTCAACTCTGCTTTTTGGGACATTTCCAAAGGATTTGGTACATTTAGCAAGAAGGAAATTTAGTTGGAGCTCCTTAACATCGCATTTGTCAGAGTTTGGCAGGACTTTTTTCCGGGAGATACCCTCTAGTCTCTCATTATTACCATGTTGCAATTTTTTTCATTTATGAGATTAGGAGGAGGACTAGAGTACAAATGGCGTGATGAGTTTTCTACGACTTGAGAATAAAAGTGCAAGTTGTGCAAGGGTAAAAAAGTCAGCTTCTGTCTCATCGAGACAGCAGCCGATTTATTTGAAGAGGCTTTACTTATTGTGAGCCTGTTTCTTGTAGGACTACTTGTGCTACACACTGATATTGCTATTGTTTTGTACCGGCGTGTTGACTAAATCGATTCAGACAGAATGCGAGCCGGAGACCTACTTACTTGCAGCTGAATTCTGAATCAGCGAGATTGGCTATGAGTTGGAAGCGGAACTCGGAGTTTAATTAGAATAAAAGGGGTTCTTGTGGAATTAGGTTCGTTGCTTGTGAAGACTGACCAGTAGCAGCGTGCATGTTGAGTGTTCGGCTTCTTCTGCTATAATTATTAAGTTTGGATGGATGTAGAATGTGTGTTAACTACTATCAGAAATCTGCCGGCCAGCAGTGAGTTTAGTTTTGTATGCGAATTAAAGAGTTAAGAACATGTGATGTGTGTGAAAGCAAGGAAGGATGAAGAAATAAGAAGTGTAGAACATACGAAGGTAGTGTGTACTTGTGTTGTAGCTCAGCAAGGGACATGACATGCAACCGAATGGAAAGCATTGCAGCCAGTGTGAATATGTGTGAGTTGGTTCGTGAGAGGACTAATTATGTGTTAGCAGAATTAAATGGAAGTTCATTAGGCTTCTGGAATGCAATTGAAGGGGTTTCGAATGAAATGCTCGTAATATTTGCTCCGGTAGATTGTTATACGTAGTAGTACTGACCAGACCACGTAATTTCGTTTCTTTGGCTAATTTCTTTTTCGTCTTGGGGTAATTAATGACTTGGAGCTTATCGACACGTTGGACAATCATCGTATACAAACACACACATACACGTACACACAATGTATATGTATACGTAGACGACAGTAATTGTATTCCGAAAGAAGTTTGAAGGAGAACAAAGTTTGCCCATTAATACCCAGCCAGAAATTCAGTGCATAATTAAATGCGAACGGTTATAGAATGGTACCACGCCATCCGGGTGAATAAATAACTTTTAGGGGTTTCTTCAAGCACTTCTGGAATTAATCACTTACATTGGAATTTGGAATTTGCAAATACATTTGGCAATGCGATGGATGTTAAATTGTGCTGTAAGCTTTGTTGCAGTTAACTGTAGTACTTTCAGGGCTTCGTTTGCTACAAAAAGAACTGAAAGCTTCGCAGCTATAAATACAAGTTGCTATATTACACACTATGATTGAAATCATCCTAGGAGGATAAAATATGTTTTAGGCACACATATTCCAATGAAATAGATGGACTTTTAGGCGAATTAAAGCGTGGAAATGAAAATGCAAAGGTATATTGTGTGTGAAATGTTGGATGAATTGGTGTAATTTCATCCAAGTCACGTTTTGACTAATGGGAGAGACATTTGTCATTTTGAATGAGACAGGGATGTGTGTACATTTGTGTGTGTGTGTGTGTGTAGATTTGATTGATCTGGGAAGGAAATGAGAGCAGTTTCGTCTCTAATAAGTAAATGAGTTGACAACGACACGACAAACGAGGAGTGAAGAACAAGCAATGCTTTTTATAGTTGAAGAAGATGATTTTAAAGGGAACAAAAAATACCGTAAAATTTTCGTCTCTCTCTTGAAGTGTGAAAAAGTGATCTCTTTTAATTGTAGTAAGTGGATGAAGAATGATGGTAAACTTTAAGCAGTAGTAGTGTGTGTGGTTGGGTTGATAAGTTGATAGCGATGAGCGACGAGCGAGAGGAAACGACTTGGTCACACCAAATTTAAGGAATTAGATAGTGAGATTGTATGTGTGTGTGAGACTTCTGTGAATTGTCAGTGTTCGTCCGTGTTTCCGAAGAAGTAAACGTGTAAATAAAAAATTGAATGTACATCAGAGATGAGGATAGGTATATAGACTCTGTTGTCGAGTCTTTTTCATTATCGTGAGTGGAAGGAGTGTAATATGCAACGCATAGCACATCATCATCGATGAGTCTTGAGTTTCATTTGAGAGAGAAGACACAATGAAAGATTATTTAAATGAAGAACAAAGTGGGACTCTGTGTAGCTGGAAATTCATACGTCTCATGCTGAGTCGTCAGTTTTACTAGAACCCTTTCCTCCATTGGACAAAAGAAGCTTTTCTTATTGCCACTTCGATTTGTATCATCTTCTCCTATATACTACTTTATGTCGTTATTTCTAGCGTCCACCTGTATAGTTTGTGAAATTAGAGTTCTAATAGGTGCCTAATAAGTATGCCTTGCCTCAAAATGCTTTAATATGCCTCTACTGACAATCTTATGAGAAACTCTACAAATTAACTAATTACTTCATTCTTTTTTTATTCCAGGTAAGTCACCTCATCTATTTCCTGCTGTGTACTTCGCGATCTCTCCCCATCTTCTTATAAATGGACTATATAGTGGAAATCCGGATGAGTCACTCAAAATGCAATAATATTATTAGATGAGTGAAATGTCAAGCTCGCCTTGTACTTGAGACTTGGAACTGTGTATACAGTAACATTTTAAGATTTCTGTTTGATATTTGTCTCGGTTTTTGCGCTGATGCAGGAGAAGTATATACAGTTGCTTAGAAGTTAAGATTTAACCTGATTTAATGAGACATAATGGGCTTAAAGAGAAGAGATGTGATGTCTGCATATACTTTATTTGATTAAAGCCGAGAAATAGAGAGAATTTTAGGTTTAACTTGGCAGCCTGATGCGGTTAGTCTTGGTTGGTTAGTTAGTTTGTTAATCCGAATAAATGGGAGTTTTACACGGACAATCATCTCGTACTCATGCAAGTTTCTCCGTAACTCTCCTTCTTTGCTTCGTACAGCTCCTTTTTATTCATTTAGTAGCAGCGGTAGCATCATCACGTTCTTAAAACTTAAGAATATCTAAAGACTGCGTATACACGCTATACTTGTTCCCAGGCAAGGAATATAATGATAAAGAAGGAAGGCAAAAACGGTCTAGCGTAGCAGAGGAAGAGTCTTCTATGAAATTTTCTCTTACAATTAGTTTGTCAGTCTTCAAGTGGTGTGGAAGCAACAGCAGTAGTTCTATTGTACGGTTGAGATGAGCAATTAAACTTGCAATTAAAGTCGTGAAATGATTTGTAACCATTTTTCCAAAGAGATCTTTACATACTTCTAAACTCTGGATTAAAAATGGCTAGCAAATTTTTACTGCACACGCGATATGTTTATTAGCAGTTGTCTTGTAAGCGTGGTATTTTGAGTTCAAGAAAAGTATACAGGATTGAAAATATACTTCTGGAGGAGATTGTATCATAGTGTGTGTTTTATTGTTAGCTGTTGGGCTGAAATAGCGTGGTTTAGTGTTTTTATCGTTTAGTCGACTAGCCACATGAATAATTGAATATGCTGTATACCTTAATGAAAGTAATAAAAGACTTGTAGCATTGTGAGTAATTAAAGAATGCTATAGAAAAGTGAAGAATGTAGTCGTGGGGGAAGTGGATGGACAATTTCTTGATCAATTTGATAAAAATAATCATCACGTTTAGTTGTAAGCGGATGAAAGAGAAGAAGAGGGTTGAAGAAGTGAAAGATTGATTGACAGACATTGTGGAATGGAGTTTTATTTAGCATTCATCTTTCCTTAAGGTATTTACTCGTGTTTCAAGGTTTCATACTTAACTCTCTGTGGTTATATTCGTCGTTTTGAATTGAAGAACTCGCATTGTCCTCTCTATGTAGTGATGGTCTTCTTTGCTTTTTAGTAAATTGTGAGTTGCATTGAGGTTTTGTTTAGCAAGATGAGGTAGGCTGGTTGGTAAGTAGAAGTCTTGTTTCTGTGTATATATAGTTGTAGTTGGTTGTTTCACTGCGGACTGAATGGCGACTCTGAATCAAAGACAGATTGAGGAAGAATAATAAAAGAGCTGTGTGCTTTAATTAAGACAGAGATTTTGGAGGATCCCTTTTGTCTCTTGGCCCTTCTTTAGATAAAGATCAGACGGATTGGGAAATTAAAATGCAACGTAATGCAAATAAATAAATGGCAGGGAGAGAAGATTCAAAGGAGAATGAGTCAGTTGTGGATTTGTATGTAAGACTGAAGCACACGAGAGAAGAAGGTTTGGATATTTGATGATGTGAATAAAGAGAATTCAAAGAAGGCCAGACAGATGAGTAATACGAAAAGTCATTTCATTACGGTAGGAAATGTACCACGACGATTGGATTATAAGGATAAAGTGAATAAGGTGGAGAGAGGAGAGTTAGTTTGCGCTTTGTTACACTTGAAGACAGCAATGTTACCCAAGACTTGTTTTCTTTTCATTTACAAGTGGAATTTGAAAAGTGTAAAGTGTGCAAGAAAAAAATTAAGTGAATACATACACAGCCACATACACACACACAATTACACGCTAAAAGCGACTATGTAAGAATAAAGGCAAAGGGCGATGTGCGTCTCCATGTGTTGCATAAATTCACTTTTGGCATTTTAATCATTGTTCCATTACTCAGCCAATCCATTTCAATTTCCGGCCTTTGTATGTGTTCCTCCTTGTAAAAGTACAGAGACACACGAGTAACGACTGATCCTGACTACGGCTATTTGAGGAGTCATAAATCAAGAAACGAACTGGAAAGTCTTTCTCTGATCTCTTCTGTCTCTGAGAAGATTAGTTTTGCATAGTATTATAAGTCAAAAGACAAAAGGTAGGCAGAAAAGAGATTTATATAATATTGGGAACAACTTAAAGACTTAAAACGTACGCAGGCTTTTGTAAAGTTGAATAATAAGATTAGTTTGTGAAAAGTTGTGAACAGGGCAGACTTGTAGTAGAGGGAACTTCTAGGCAAGTTGAAAATAATGAAATGTCGATGAAGTATGAGGAGCAGTGAATTGTTCTTGTAACATACATAAGGAGGGATATAGAGGACAAGTAATTAGTTTAGTGGAGTTTGATTTGACACGTCCGTCATTATGTTTTGAAGACTGTCCACTTGAGAAAGTCATTGGATTGAATTATTAGAGGAGATTGAACAGAAGTTTGGCTCTTGTGAATGAGAGTAAAAGTTCCTTGAAAGTTTTGTATGTGATGACGATGATCATCAACATAGTCTTCAGAGAAAAGAGTACTATTATGGATATTGAGAGAGAGAGAATGTGTGTAGGGCAGCAGGGGCTTTAAGGATCAGATCGATATATTGAGTTCGAATTAAAGAGCGACTCAGTAAGCTGTCGTCGTCGTCGTCGTTGTTCTTAAACTCGCTTTAAAAGTAACTTTTATTAGAACTGTGTTGCGATTGTCTACCTGAGTTGGGTGATGGAGAAGAAGAGGCGAAAGAAAAGGAGGTAATTAATTATGTGCATTCATTACGATTGTTGGGGTGATGGGAGGGAGGAGTGTGTAGACCACATATATTGTCCGTACACTAAAAAGCTGGTTGCGTCAAACTTTGCCTCAAAGTATATAAGAGTTATTGACCATATTTGAATGGAAATTGGAGGCTGGTCTTCTTCCCATTTGCATTCAAATCTGAGCATTATGATTTGAAACATTAAAAAATAATTATGGACCATTATTATGGCCTTTCCACCGCCCTCCTTCATCAACATTCGACTTTGGAAACTAAAAACAACTGCGAAGAGCCAAAGATTCGTACTTGTTGTTGGTCGTGTAAGTGTAAGAGCATAAATGGCAATAGATTGTGAATGTGACTTAATTGATGTAAGTTGGCATTCTTACATAGTATCATCATCGTGCTCGTCCATTTCTCTCAGTTCCAGGAACATTAGAATAAACCTTCGTCTTGCATGAGGATCTGCGCTGATCAAGATTAGGAAATTCGAATAATATTATACAGACGAAAGGATTTTTCTGAAGAAACAAGAGATTTATTTAATACTGTGTTTAATGTAAGTTAGGTCGTTTCTTTGAGCCCTCCTTATACATGTCATGTTAATAATAAGAAGGTAGCCAAATAAGTCGTAAGGTGCGAAGAGGAGCTTTGGAGTTGAAATAATGTTTGGAAGGATTATTTCGCGTGTATATATTATTTGCATAGATCGTGGCAACCCCCACACAAACACTTGTGAGTGTCGCTTTATGAAGAATGTAACTTGTGTGTTGGTCTCCTCCCAAGCATTATAGACGAAGATAATGTACATTGTTTAGTTGTTGCTAGATTATGTGCATCATTAAATTTTTGGACGGATGGACAGCTAACCTGTCATTAAGTTGGCTGAGTCAGAGAAGCACACAAGGAATGGGTAGGAACAAAGTATACTTGTGGGTAGGAGTAGATGATGAGCCTTAAGCCTGCATCGTGTCTGCATATTGCACTACTCGTGTGTGAACTGAGGCTCAGGTGAATTTCCATGAGGCAGAGTTTAAGTAAACGGTGATTTATTTCTTGGCTGGGGTAATTAAGTGCCCGTGAGTTTAGAATACACTTGGAAAAAGATGGACAGAGAGGAGGTTGTTCTCTATATATCGACGATGACTACTTTACATATTAGATTATAAGTGTGTGGATGGGTAGGTTGTGGTCACAGGTTGTTTATCTTCTACCTCTCTCCCTGGAAGAGATTTCGACTTGTGTAGTAATATACAGGGACGATCATCATTATGATGAGTATTCATTCAGTGTGCAATCTTCTGGCCTCTTCTCACGCCCTTCTTCTTCTTCTTTGAGTCCTTTCACTTTCCCAGATTTAAAATTTAATCCGTAATCAATTATTACTCTGTAACATCTTAAATTAGAGAGGTTAGTGGGATTATTTTAGAGTAAGTCATGAGAGCAAACGCTCGCTTGCTGGACGTGGAATTTAGTTTCTCAATCGAGCAAGATTGAGGGAAGAAAGGGTATCATCATCTGAAAGGTATTCAATGAAGAAGATGCTGGGAAGTATTTATAAAGGGCAGCGGTGGAGTGACCTATCTCATGATAACCTTCGTGTGTATGTTGTTGTATATATACACACGTGAGTGAGATGGATGGGTAGAGAGATTAGTAGAGATGGATTAAGGCACTGAGTCTTTGTTGTATACATGTGTGTGATTACTACCCAAGTATTGCATCATGTATACAACGGTGTGGCTATGGGAGTCGCACCATACAGACCATTGTAGAAATGCATTTAAACATTCCGATCGATATCTGGAGATGGGAATGGAATCCGTCGTGATCCCTTCTTGATGTTCGTCTTCGTCGGCTCTCTTGTAATTCGTGTGTATGCCACCACTTGTATCTTTCAGGGGTTAGATCAGCCATCTCATAATATGGAAGTCTTACGATGAGAAAAGAGGTTTTGTTTGAGGAAGGCGATGCGATTTGAAGAGAGATAGGCCATCATCATCTCTGTCTTGGATCATGATCTAATCTAATTGTAGCCAAGCAAGGCTTGTGTGTATTGTGTGAGTGTGTGTTGGTTGGGTGTAGCCGTTTAAAACTCCCTTTAAATGTTCCCATAAAAATTCCTTAGCTCCTTCCTTGGAATTTATTCAAAATACCGGAAGCAATATTGGTCCATGGAAATACACATCATGCGTAGATAGAAGTTGAATCATGTGCGTGTGTCTTCTTATTAATAATAATGCACGTGTGAACATATGTGTATGACTTGGAGTTATGGAATTTGAACCATGATTAGAGGAGTAGAGAGAGAGAGGAGAGAGAGTAAATTTTAGAGAAGGTTTTAAAAACAAGATTCAAGTAAGAATAATGTTGGTATTGCCTAAGCAGGGTTGGTCGTTGGCTCAATCAATAATTATTTTACGGGAAGAGATGGAAGGGCGTATTGAGTTGATTTGAAAACAGGTCGTGAATGAAATAAACGAATGATTTGGTATGAAGTTGGTGTTTCAAGATTGAGTAAATCACGTGAAGCAATGTTTAAAGGGAGTTTTGCTAAGAGTTTAGTTGAGTCTTGCTCATTTCCTCCTTTTTAAAGAGTCAAATGTTGAATGTATCGCCTTGAGCGTTGCTGGATAAAGTTTTTGTTCTTTGTTGTTGTTCGAAAGGAAAGTGAAGTTGGAGATAAACACCTTTAAAAGTTGAGAGTAGGAGCATTAGTAGGAGAGTAGTGGGGTCTTATGGCAGTATAGCTGAAGAGGATAGATGGAAAGTTTATTGTTGTCTAGTTTTTGTACGTAGAGGCAGAAAGCATGCATACACGTACATTATGAGAAGAGCTAGCTTATTCAATAAGAGTCTTTGTGTATGTGTAAGTATACATATGCTGTAGAGAGATATTGTGTAGGTTTCTTCGTTTCGTAGCTATGTAGGAGAAGGAATGGTCGACTTGGACTTGTCAACTTTTGGAAATCTTATCTTCTTTCTTAATGTCTTTCTCTGTGAGTTCAAAGACGGAGGACTGAGACAGAATGGGCAGAAAGGACTATAAGTTATATTGTAAACTCGACTTTTGAAGCTTCAAGATCGTTCATATACAGAGAAATGAATGGGTTTTCAAAGGTTGAATGTTCCCGGAGTGAAAGAATACGAAGGCCTTTGGTAGGTGGGCACAGAAATATACCAGGCATCCATATAAATATATATATATGTATACAAAGGTATTCGTAGAAAAGGCAGGTTGTTGCTTGGAACACGGAAGCTAGTATATATATACGTTCGTATACATGTGAATGTGTGGCTTTTGTTCCTTCATTCGCTTTCTCCAAAGTTTCATGGGGTTTCTCTGTGTGGATGCATGTGTGTGTATTATTC